>Ga0182749_1000464_pt1 | contig 37930 bp, 33 predicted proteins | sample eDN3rd37CKraftMG_FD_128875 | JGI IMG/M metagenome (GOLD analysis project Ga0182749, IMG submission 128875) | Enriched Miracle-Growth compost microbial communities from Emeryville, California, USA - eDNA 3rd pass 37_C Kraft MG (version 2) (version 2) ...
GAGGTCACGGCTCCGGCGCTGCCGTCGGGCTGGACGACCGCCGCGAGCGGCGTCGGCGTTCCGTGGGTCACGGTCACCGATGCGTCGGACACGGCGCCGAACGCGGCGTTCGCTCCCGATCTGAACGCCGTCAGCGACGAGACCCTCGACTCGCCGGCGTTCAACGCGGTGGCCAACCAGACCGTCACGTTCCGTCACCAGTACAACCTGGAGCACGGTTCGGGCACGACGGCCTTCGACGCCGCGGTGCTGGAGATCTCCATCAACGGTGGTCCGTTCACCGACATCCTCGCGGCGGGCGGCAGCTTCGTCAGCGGCGGCTACGACAGCGTGGTTTCGAGCGGCTTCTCGAGCCCACTCGGCGGACGCCAGGCATGGAGCGGAACCTCGCCCGGTTTCATCACGACCGTGGCGAATCTCCCGCCGTCCGCAGCGGGCCAGTCGGTGGTCCTGCGCTTCCGCACGGCCAGTGACGAGTCGTTCGGCCTGGACGGCTGGTGGGTCGACACGATCCACCTCGATGTGGATGGCGGCGGCGGTGGCGGCGGCACGCTCAACGAAGCGTTCGACGACATCACGACCCTCGCGGGTGCGGGCTGGCTGCAGCAGAACAACAGCAGCCCCATTGGTACGACGAACTGGTTCCAGGGCAATGACCAGGTCTTCCCGGCGAACGATGGCGCACCGACGGCCTACATCGGTGCGAACTTCAACAACACCGCCGGCGTCGGAACCATCAGCAACTGGCTGGTCACGCCGCCGATCACGTTCGACGCCTCGACCTCGATGAGCTTCTTCACGAGGTCGATCGCATCGACGTTCCCGGATCGGCTCGAGGTACGGCTGTGCACCGCGAGCCCGTGCACGAACGTGGGCGCCAACGCGACGGACACCGGTGATTTCGGCACGCTGCTCTTGAGCATCAATCCGACGCTCACGGTCGGTGGCTACCCGGGTACGTGGACGCAGTTCACCGTCTCGAACGCGGATGGCATCCCGACTTCCGGTACCGGCCGTCTCGCGTTCCGCTACTTCGTCACGAGTGCCGGTCCCAGCGGGACGAACAGCGACTACATCGGCATCGACACCGTGTCGATCACGGCGGGTGGCATCGGTGAAGCGCCCTCCTCGCCGCAGACGTGGCCGTCGTCCCCCGCAAGCGAAGCGGTATCGCGCAACAGCCAGTAAGACGTGCTGCAAGGCGAAACCCGGTTGACCGGGTTTCGCCCACTTTTCGAGAGGCGGAGGCAACTCCGCCTCTTTTTTTTCGAGATCCGTGAAGTCACGATGAAGTTGTGCGCACGTTGCGCTTCCGGCGACTTGCTATGCTGCGCGGATGGACCGGCCCGCTTCTCCGCCGCGCATGGCCGAGCGCTTCCGCGGCTTCCTGCCCGTCGTCGTCGACATCGAGACCGGCGGCTTCGACCCCGAGCGTCACGCCATGCTCGAGATCGCGGCCGTGGTCCTGCGCATGGGCGAGGACGGCTTCATCTATCCCGAGCCGGTGGTCTCGACGCACGTCGAGCCGTTCGAGGGCTCGCTGCTCGATCCGCGTTCGCTGGAGGTCACCGGCATCGATCCCGGCCATCCCTTCCGCGCGGCCCTCCCGGAGCGCGAAGCACTGGATCACATCTTCAGGCCGGTGCGGCAGGCCGTGCGAGACGCCGGCTGCCAGCGTGCGATTCTGGTCGGTCACAACGCGGCGTTCGACATTGCCGTGCTCAATGCGGCGATCCGGCGCACGCAGCACAGGAAGAGCCCGTTCCATCCTTTCAGCTGCTTCGACACTGTGACGCTCGGCGGCCTCGCATACGGGCAGACGGTGCTGAGCCGCGCGGTGGAAGCCTCGGGCCGGCGCTGGGATGCGCGCGAGGCGCACGCGGCCGTCTACGATGCCGAGCGCACTGCCGAGCTCTTCTGCGACGTCGTCAACCGGTGGAAGCAGATGGACGATCTCTGGCGCCAGCACCTCGGCGCCGAGACCGCGCCCTCGGCGACTTGATCCCGACGCGGAACAGACGCATCTTTTGCTGATGCCGATCTACAAATACATGCCGACGACCGGCGGCTGCGCGCAATGCCGCGACGGCATCGAGCGTCTCCAGCGGCTCGCCGATGCGCCGCTCGCCGCCTGCCCCGAATGCGGCGCGGCGCTCGAGCGCGTGATCGGAGCACCGCAGGTTGTGGCCGGCCAGTCGCACGTGCTGCGCGAGAGTCACCTCGCCAAGCACGGCTTCACGCAGTACCGCAAGGTCGGCAAGGGCAAGTACGAGAAGACCGCAGGCAAGGGCCCCGACACGATCAGCGGCGACTGAGGCAGAGCTCAATCGCACGACATCCATCGCGCATCGTGCCGGAACGCACGCAAGGCCACCAATCAGAGCGCGCTGCAACGTAGCCGCAACAAATCACGCATCGTTCTGTTTCTGCAATCTCCCGGGTCCACGGGTTGCTCTGAACGGAGACTGCCTGCGTGCAGGCGCGGCGCAAGGGCGACGTGACGGCGTCGGCCGCCGGAAACCCTCCGTCCTGAAAGCAACGGCTCAGGCGATCGCCGGCGCGGTCTTCGGCGCGATCGCGTCGCGCAGCTGCAGCAGCGGGCGCTCGTACAGGCGGTACACGAGCGCGGCGAGCACGATCGCCAGTGCCGCGAACGCCAGCGCCTGCCCGAGGCATTCGAACGGCGTCGCACCCTTCCAGCCGAAAGTCCCTAGCAGGAGGCGCAGCAGGCCGAGGTGCGACACGTAGAGCGCGTACGACCAGAGCGCCAGCTTCGTCACCGCCAGCTCCGCCAGACGCGGCAGCCCGCAACGTTTCCAGTGCGCGGCGATCGGCAGGAACGCGGCGAACGAAAGCGGAATCAGGTTGAACAAAAACGTACGCGCGAAGAAGCTGGTGTCGCGCGCCCAGGCAAGGCAGATCCAGACCGACAGCGCCGTGCCGACGAGGCCGCAGGCCGCGATCAGCGCGCTCGTGCGAAGGCCCGGACGGAAACGCCGCACGAGCACGATCGCGAGCACGCCGTACGCGATCGCGTCGAGCCGCACCAGCGTCACCTTGCGCACGCCGGCGTCCCAGTCCGGGTTGCCGTGCAGCACGTAGCCGATGCGGATCGCGGTGAAGGCGAGGATGCCGAGCACGATCAGCGGAACCGGCCGCATCCAGCGTCCGAGACGACCGCGCGCGAGCACGATCAGAAGCGGTGCGACGAGATAGAAGATCTCCTCGATGGCGAGGCTCCACGACTCGGGATAGAACGGCGGATTCGGCCAGGCGAAGTTCTGCCAGAAAACCGCGTAGCTCCACGCCTGCGGCCAGACGCCGGTGGCATAGCGTTCGAGCAGGAGATTCAGCACGAGAAAGAGGTAGTAATTCGGCAGCGTGCGCAGCCAGCGGCGGATCCAGAACTGGCGCACGTCGAGGTCGCCCGCCTCCGCCTGTTCGGCGAGGATGCCGCCGATCAGGAATCCGCTCAGCACGAAGAACAGCTCGACTCCGAGCTGGCCCGGCAGCCACCATGGCTCGAACACGGCAAGATCGCCTGACAGCGGCAGAAACAGGAAGCTCGCGTGGGTGAACAGCACCATCGCGACCGCGAGCGCCCGGATCAGGTCGAGGCCAAAGACGTGCCCGCGGCTCATTGCGCGACGAAGGAAATGTTCATGGGCGCGTCGGGTCCGGCGTGAGTGGTATGGAGCGACGCGGCTGCCGGGCCGCCGCTCCTGCTTTCGCGCCGGCAAGACCGCTTTCTGCAGGTAACGTCGCGATTTTCATGGTTATTGTACACTTGCGCGGCCGGCCCGCCGATTCCGCCCATGCAGTACGTCCAGGACGCCCTTCTCACCAGCTGGTCGCAGTTCCAGCTCATCTGCGTCGTCTACATTGTCGGCCTCGCGATCGAGTCGCTGCGACCCGCGCAGGCGGGTCAGCCGCTGAAGCACATCGGCTTCAACCTGCTCTACACGGCGGTGTTCCTGCTCGCGACGAATTTCCTCGTGCCGCCGCTGCAGTCGCTGACCAAACCCTGGATCGATCGCTGGGGCCTCGCCGTGCCGATCGCGTTTCCGGACAACTTCGCAGGGCAGGTAGGGCAGACGCTCGCGTTCCTCTTCATCATGGATTTCTTCTACTACTGGTTCCACCGTGCACAGCACGCGCTCCCGGCGCTGTGGGCGCAGCACAAGATCCATCATTCGGAGTTCTCGCTCAACATCACCACCGGCAATCGCCACCACTGGCTGGAGGAACCATTGCGTGTGTTCGCGCTGTGGCTGCCAATCGGGTTCATCTTCCAGCAGAAGCCCGTGACGATCGCCTGGCTCTGGTCCGCGTTCCTGCTCTGGGGCTACTTCATCCACATGAACCTGCGCCTGCCGCTCGGCCCGCTGACGCCGGTGTTCGGCGGGCCGCAGCTGCACCGCATCCATCACTCCAATCTGCCCGAGCACCGCGACAGGAACTTCGCCGCATTCTTCCCGATCTTCGACGTGATGTTCGGCACGTATTGCAAGCCCGGGCGCGACACCTATCCGACGACCGGGCTCGCCGACGGCGAGGACCTCAACGGCCTCGTGCGCGCGAGCATCGCGCCGTTCAAGGAATGGAAGCGCCAGATCGGCGAGCTGTTCGCTTCGCGCGGTGCCGCGCGCCGCATCACGCCGTAGCCGCTCGCGCCGCACCTTTCGTTTTCGCCGGAAGGGCAGAAAATCAGGTTCGCTGACGCAATGCCTCGAACAGCGCAATGCCGGTCGCGACGGACACGTTGAGGCTCTCCGCTTCGCCGCGCATCGGAATGTTCGCGAGGAAATCGCAGGCTTCGCGCGTAAGCCTGCGCATGCCCTCGCCTTCGCTGCCAAGCACAATCGCGATCGGCCCCTTGAGGTCGACCGCATACAGCGACGTGTCGACATCGCCGACGAGGCCGACCAGCCACACGCCCGCGTCCTTGAGCGTCTTCAGCGTCCGCGCAAGATTCGTCGCGGCGACCAGCGGCACGCGGTCGGCAGCGCCTGCCGACGCGCGGCGCACCGTCGGCGTGATGCCGACGGCGCGATCCTTGGGCACGACGACGGCCGTGACGCCCGCCGCCTCCGCGCTGCGCAGGCACGCGCCAAGATTGTGCGGATCGGTAACGCCGTCGAGCACGAGAAACAGCGCCTCGCGCCCGGCCTCTTCGGCCAGCCGGGGCAATTCCGTTTCCGCCAGCGGTGCCGGCGCGTTGTAGCGCGCGACGACGCCCTGATGCCGCGCGCCGCCGGACATGCGATCGAGCGCGGCGCGATCACGCGCGTGCGGCCGGATGCCGAGCTCGCGCGCGCGCTCCGAAATCTCCTTTACGCGCGGGTTGTGCGCGCCGGTCTCGACGTAAAGCTCGACGATGTTCGCGGCGTCGTAATTCAGCGCCGCTTCTACCGCATGGATGCCGATGAGGAGATCGTGCGCCATTCCATAGACCTTATTGTGTTATCCCCTCCCGCTGCGAGAGGAAAGGATGAGGGCAAGCCGGCTCGCGGCGTCGGACTTCCGCTGCGTACCGGTGGACGAAGGTTCAGCGCCCCGACACCAGGCGGAAGTCGATTTTCCTGTCTTCGAGGCTGGCGCGCAGCACCTGCACGCGCACTTTGTCGCCGAGTCGGAACCGGAGGCCGCGGCGCTCTCCGGTCAGGAGGTGGCGGACCGCATCGAAATGGTAATAGTCGTTCGGCAGCTGCGTGATGTGCACGAGGCCGTTGATCTTCGATTCCGTGAGCTCGACGAAAAGCCCGAACGAAGTCACGCCCGAGACGATGCCGTCGAATTCGCTGCCGACGTGCTTCTCCATCCAGGCGCACTTGTAGCGCTCGTCGACGTCGCGCTCGGCCTCGTCCGCGCGGCGCTCGTTCTGCGAGCAGTGCACGCACATGCCGGCCATGTCGCTCGCGCCGTACTGGTAGTCCGCGGGCTTGCCGCCGGCGAGCGCGTGCCGGATCGCGCGGTGCACGAGCAGATCGGGATAGCGGCGGATCGGCGAGGTGAAATGCGTGTACGTCGACAGCGCGAGCCCGAAATGGCCGGGATCGCCGGGCTGATATACGGCCAGGCTCTGCGAGCGCAGCAGCACGGACTCGATCAGGCTCGCATCCGGCCGCTTGCGCACCTTTCTGAGGAGCGCGGTGAAATCGGCCGGCTGCACCTGCTCCAGCGGCGGCAGTTGCAGATGGAATTCCTTGAGGAACTGCAGCAGGTCCTCGTATTTCGACGCGGGCGGCGGCGCGTGCACGCGATACGGTGCGGGAATGCGCCGCTTGTGCAGAAATTTTGCCGCCTCGACGTTCGCGGCGATCATGCACTCCTCGATCAGCTTGTGCGCCTCGTTGCGCTCGTAGGCACCGAGCTGCACGACCTCGCCGGACGGCGCGAGCCGGAACTCGACTTCGCTGGACTCGAAATCGATCGCGCCGCGGCGCTGGCGCGCCTTCGCGAGCACCTTGTAGAGCTGGTGCAGGTGCCTGAGTTGCGGCAGCACATCGGCCAGCTCCTCGCACGCATCGCGGTCCCTCTCGCCGATCGCCTGCCACACGCGCGTGTACGTGAGGCGCGCATGCGAGCGCATGATCGCGGGATAGAACTTCGAGCGCACGACCTCGCCACTGCGGTCGACCTGCATGTCGCAGGCCATGCACAGGCGCTCGACCTTCGGATTCAGCGAGCAGATGCCGTTCGACAGCGTCTCCGGCAGCATCGGCACGACGAAGCCCGGGAAATAGACCGACGTGGCGCGGTTGTACGCTTCCGCATCGAGCGCCGAACCGGGCGCGACGTAGTGCGACACGTCGGCGATCGCGACGATCAGCCGGAAGCCGGACGCGTTCGGCTCGGCGTACACGGCATCGTCGAAATCCTTCGCGTCGGCGCCGTCGATGGTGACCAGCGGAAGCGGGCGCAGATCGACGCGCCCGGCGATTTCGGCGGCCGAAACCTCGGGCGCGACATCGGCCGCTTCGCGCAGCGCCGCCGCGGGCCATTCGTTCGGCAGGCCGTGGCTCGCGATCGCCATCTCGACGACGAGCGAGGGCGTGAGCCGCTCGCCCAGTACCGTGAGAACGCGGCCCATCGGGCCGCGATACGCGGTCGGCTGATCCGTGATCTCGACCACGACGATCTGGCCCGAACGCGCACCGCGCTCCTTGCCGGGTGCGATCAGGATGTCCTGGTGCAGGCGGCGATCGTCCGGCGTCACCAGCACGAGGCCGTTCTCCTCGATGACGCGGCCGACCAGCCGGGGCGGGCGCCGTTCCAGCACTTCGACGATCGCGCCCTGCCGGCGTCCGCGGCAGTCGACACCGACAACGCTCGCGAGCACACGGTCGCCGTGCAGCACCTTGCGCATCTCCGCCGGCGAGAGATAAAGATCGTCGCCGCCTTCGTCGGGTCGGAGGAATCCGTAGCCTTCCGCGTTCGCGATGACCGCGCCCGGAATCAGGTCGAGCTTGCTTGCCACGCCGTAGCCGCCGCGGCGATTCTGGATCAACTGTCCGTCGCGCAACATCGCCGCGAGGCGCTTGGTGAGCGCTTCGAAATCGGGTGGCGTGACGAGGCCGAGCGCCGCCGCGATGGCCTCGGCCTTCATCAGCTGGCCGTTCTCGCCGAGGAACGCGAGGATCGCTTCGCGGCTCGGAATCGGCCGCTCGTAGCGCCTCGCCTCGCGCTCGGCGTGCGGATCGGAAAAACGCGCCGGCGCTTTCTGCGCCTGGCTCGATGAGTGCGACCGCGCCGTCTTCGGCGATCCGTTGCGACGGCCGGGCGCGCGCTTGCGTGGCGTCTCCTGCGCGCGCGGCTTCGATGTTCTTCTTCGTTTCAAGTCAGGCTTCCATTCGGGTTCGCGCCAGCGTCGCCGAGCGCTCCCGTGATTGCAAGTCGTCGCGTTGACAGGCCTCCTGCTGGCCAGTATCGTTCGCGGCCCCGCAGGACGCCGCCCGGCGTCCCCACCGCGCCCAGGTGGCGGAATTGGTAGACGCACTAGTTTCAGGTACTAGCGGGTAAAACCGTGGAGGTTCGAGTCCTCTCCTGGGCACCATCGCATCATCCATTCTGCGCTGTTTTTCGATCTTCAGACGCGCGCGGACGCGCTTGTCAACCGCATCGCTCCATCGTTCTGCTGCGAATCCGCAGAAGACGGGCTCGCTATGAGCGGCGGGTTTCACGCGTGTTCAGCGCAGTCGATGCGACGACGCATCGAATTGACTCGCGCGACGAGCGTCCGGAGCGTCGATGGTCTGCCGACTGACAGGGCGAAGGAGTCGGTTGTCCTGAGCTTTGGTGAGCGGAGCGCCTGAAAAAACAGGGAGATCCGGCTGAGCCTGCCCACCTCGAACGTCCCCGCGGCGGAAACGCAGTCCCCCGCGAGCCGAGGATTTGCAGTGCTGTCGGGAAAATGCGACGGATCAGGCTGTGGATAACTCGTCCCGCATACCCCGAAATCCGTCCTTCGACAATCCTTGATTCGCGGGCCGCGCCCCGCCATGCTGCCCTCCGCATCCGCCCCAGAAAGGACCGACCCATGACCAAACTCGACAAGCCCCTGCGTCGCGAGGTCGCCATCGGCGATCAGGCCTACACGCTCACGATCGATCCGGATGGCCTCAAGCTCGTTCCGAAAGGGCATCGTAACGGTGTCTCGATCTCCTGGAAGGATCTCGTGAGCGGCGACGCGGCGATCGCTTCGGCTCTCCAGGCGTCCGCGCACTGATGACGCTGTAGCACCTGCTCGCGGGTGCGTTCATTCCGCCGCGCAATGCGCCGCCGATGGCGGCATGCGGCGGGTCTTCCCGAAGGCGCCGTCCGTCCGATCAGCCGGACGGCACGGCGTCTGCCGCCGTGACGCGCCACACGCGATTACCGACATCGTCGGCGACCAGCAGCGCGCCGGCCTTGTCCACGGCGACGCCGACCGGCCGGCCCATCGCCTCGCCTTTCGCGTTGACGAATCCGGTCAGGACTTCCTCGGGCTTGCCGGTTGCCTTGCCGTTCGCGAAGGGCACGAAGATCACTCGATAGCCGCTGAAGGGCTTGCGGTTCCACGAGCCGTGCTGGCCGACGAACGCGCCGCCGCGGTAGCGCGCCGGCAGCGCATCGCCCTCGTAGAACGTGAAACCGAGCGAGGCCGTGTGTGCGCCCACCGCGTAGTCGGGCACGATCGCCGTCGCGACGAGATCGGGCCGCTGCGGCTGCACGCGCTCGTCGACGTGCTGGCCGTAGTAGCTGTACGGCCAACCGTAGAAGCCGCCTTCACGCACCGACGTGATGTAGTCCGGAACGAGATCGTTGCCGAGCTCGTCGCGCTCGTTCACCGCGGTCCAGAGCGCGCCGGTTTCGGGCTCGAAATCCATGCCGTTCGGATTGCGCAGGCCGCTCGCGAACACGCGCATGGCGCCGCTGGAAGGATCGATCTCGAGAATCGCGGCGCGCTGCTCTTCCTTGTCGATGCCGTTCTCGGCGACGTTGCTGTTCGAGCCGACCGTGACGTAGAGCCGGCTGCCGTCGCGGCTCGCGATGACATTCTTGGTCCAGTGGTGATTGATCGGGCCGCCCGGCAGCTCGGCAACCCTGGTGCCCGTTCCCGCGATGCTCGTTGCGCCGTCGCGATAGTCGTAGCGCATCAGCGCATCGGTGTTGGCGACGTAGAAGGCATTGCCGACCAGCGCCATGCCGAACGGCGAGTGCAGCCCCGACAGGTACACATGACGCGTCTCCGCCGTGCCGTCGCCGTCCGCATCCCGCAGCAGGGTGATGCGATCGGCGCTGGGCTTGCCTGAGCCCGCGCGGCTCATCAGCTTCTTCATGATCCAGCCGCGCAGGCCTTTGCTGTCCTCCGGCTTCGGCGGTGCGTCGGTTTCCGCCACGAGCACGTCGCCGTTCGGCAGCACGTAGAGCCAGCGCGGATGCGCGAGATCGATGGCGAACGCGTCGACGGCAAGTCCCTGCGCAGGCGTTGGCTCTGTACCGGCGGGCCAGCCGGTCGCAGTCGCGATGTGCACGGTCGGCACGAGCGACGATTGCGGCGGCGGCAGCACGGGATCGGTGCCGGTGCCGGCATCGGCGCTCAATGCCGACAGGGTCGCACACGACACCAGCGCGCATGAACATCCGGCGAGCAGGGAGCGGAACGCGAACGCTTCCATACGACTTCCTCCGGGCACTGCGCGTCCGAAGCTGACGCGGCGCGATGCAAATGGGCACTTCCGCAAGATGCAGCCTCCGGCTTGGCCTGCTCGTGAACGCGCGCAATTGCGGTTCATCGGCGGGACACGTCGCTGAATCGTGAAGAACGCACGTGGCATGGAATCTGCAGCCGTCCGGGCCCGAGGCAGCCGCCACCAAGCAGCGGCCGGGACAGGAACTCCGCACCGCTCCAAGCCTCGTGTGCGCACGCGCCATGTCACGGCCGGACGCCGGCGCGATCGCGACGACCTTCGAAACCATTGGACTACGAACTGCCATGTACCGCTCGATGCTTGTGTTGCTCGTCATGCTCTTCGCCGGCTCGTCGCTTGCGTCCGCCGGCACGATCTACCGCTGCTCGGCTCCGGGCGGCGGCACGATCTTCAGCCAGACGCCGTGCGGCAAGGATGCGGCCGAGCTGGCGACCGCCGGCTCGAAGAAATCCCCGACACCCGCCAGTGACGCGGCCAGCGACAAGGCGGCGCTGGAAGCCGTCGACAGCCGCTGCGAGGCAGAATCGCGGCGCATTCTGGACGGATACGGCGTGCGCTTTGCCGAGGCCAACGCCGAGATCGTGACCCTGCACAAGCAGCTCGCGTCCGCGACCTCGCCCACCGGGAAAGACCCGTCGGTACAGGAACGCATCGATGCCGTGGAAGCACACAAGACCGAGCTGCTGGCCGCCCAGGATCGCGAGCTCATGGCCCTGCGCAGCCAATGTCAGTCGGAGCGGAGCGCGGTCCAGAAGCGCCAGGCCGATCGCGAGGCACGAGCGGTTGCCCGGCGCTGACTCTTCGCGCCGGACCGGCAGGCGATCAAAACGAAGAGCCGCCACGCCGAGGGCGCCGGTGGATGCCGGCAAAAAGTGCCGCGCCGGCGATCGGTCCGCAAAAAAAACCCTAAAAAAAGCGCTCCTCCTGCTGCCTTTTCGGCCGAAACCCAGATAGGCTTCGCCTGCGGCGCTGGCCAAGCAGCCGTGCTGTCCGACCACTATCAAAAAAACCCGCAGGAGATCTCTGATCCATGGCAATGAAAAAGAAGCCCGCAGCAAAGTCCGCCAAGAAGCCCGCCGCAATGAAGCCGGTGACGCAGGCGTTGTCGAAGTCGGGGCTCGTCAGCCATATCGCGACGCACACGGGCGTCGATACGAAGAGCACGCGCGCCGTGCTCGAAGCGCTCGAACAGACGATATCCAGCGCCGTCAGCAAGAAGGGCGCCGGCCTGTTCACGATGCCGGGCCTGTTCAAGATCACGTCGGTCGCCGTGCCCGCGAAGCCCAAGCGCAAGGGCATCGATCCCTTCACCAAGGAAGAGCGCTGGTTCGCCGCCAAGCCGGCGACCGTCAAGGTGAAGATCCGTCCGCTGAAGAAGCTCAAGGACGCCGCGCTCTGATCGCGGCCTTGCGCCACCAGCCGTTCCGGCTGGTGGCGCCTTGCATTCGGGTGCGCGAGATCACGCGCTGGCGCTCGGTCTCGCACGCAATGAGGAGCAGCCATGAACCGCGGTGATTTCGGACCCATCCATCTGCCGAAGACGTTGAAAGTGGTAGCGCCGGGCCGGTATCAGGTCGTCAACGCGTTCGCCGCATCCGGCGCGATCGGCTCCGCGCTCGGCACGTTCGGCGGCACGGCGCCCGCGCTGAATTTCTCGCTGCCGCAGGATGTGTTCGACCAGCTCAAGAACGAGGGCCTCGTCGCGCCGACGAGGATCGACCTCTACAACGACGCGCTGAATCCGTTCGCCTCGCCGGCCAACATGCCGCGATACCTCTCGCTGTTGCAGCGGCTCGCAGGCGTACAGGTCGACGACGGCACGTGAGCGGACGCCGGCGCGAGCTGCGTCGCGGCGTGCGTGCTCACGTTGGCGCATCGGTCACCGTTGCCTGTGCGGGACCCTTGAGCTCGACGATGTTGCCTTCCGGGTCCGAGATGTACAGCGAATAGCCTTCGCCTTCGGCGCCGTAGCGCATGCCGGCATCCTCCACGCGCACGCCGTGCGCATCGAGATGCGCACGGATCGCTTCGGCGTCGAACGGCTCGACGCGCAGGCAGAGGTGATCCATGTTGTGGCCTTCCCGGCCGGGCGGAGCGCCGCCCTTGCGGCCGAGCGTTCCATCGACAGCGACGATATCGATCAGCGACCGGCCGGCGCGAAGCTGCACGAGCCCGATCGCGTCCCGCCGCCGGTCCACGCTGCAGCCGACGACGTCGCAGTAGAAGCGGACGAGGCGTTCCTGATCGCGCGCCCGTATGACGACGTGGTCGATCTCGCGAATGCTGATCATGGAACGCACATCCTCGATCTCTCCGGCAGGTACGGAGGATGCTGATCTGACACGGCCGCCACACGCGAGTTCCGCGATCACCGCGCGACAAGCATCATGCGTCGCGCATTGTCTTCGATGATGCCCGTGGCCCGGCGTGTGCGGTCCGCGTCCGCACCCTCTTCGATCAAGGTCTCCACAACGCGACGCGCAACTCCCGCTACCGCTTCGGACAGCGTCGCGATGCGGCGGATGACAAAGCGTGCGCCGTACCCCGTCGCCTCGGCGAACGCGCGCCAGTCGCCGGCGGCGATCGCATCGACGCGCTCTGCCGCGCCGATCCGCAGCGCCGGTGTGCGATCGACCAGGCTTTCGGCGATCGCCAATGTCGGCACCGTGTCGTAGAACGGCGCGAGCGCGCGCCGGCCGTCCTCGCCGCACAGCAGCGCGAGATTCTTCGCGTGCGCGTCGGCGTTGCCGATGATCGCGTTGAAGGCGACCCAGTCGAGAAAGCCCTCCACGGCGAGCGGCCCGAGTCGAAGCCGGCTGCGGATCAGCTCGGCGCACAGCGCGAGCGTCGGCCCACCCTGGTTCTCGTACTTGAGCTCGGGCGGATAGCCGAGCGCCTGGCAGAAATCCTCCTGATGCAAACGGGCCGTGCCATGCTCCGTCGTCGCGCGGTCGTAGCGGCGGATCAGGAGTGCTTTCGCGCCGGCGATCTCGATGAAGCTCGCCGCGACCGCATTCAGTCCGACCGCGCGTGCCAGCGCGAGCCCGAGCGCTTCCAGATCGCGCAGCCCGCGAATTCTGCGGCTGTCCGGTTTCAGGATGTGCGTGCTGAGCTCGTTGCCGCGCGGCAGGCGCAGGCGTCCGTCCGCATCGCGCACGACGGCAATCTTGTCCTGTGCGCCGGCAAGCGATAGCCGGTACGGCGTGCCGAGCGCGGCCCAAGCGCCCTCGCCCGCCTCGCCGCCCTGGCGCGCGAGCAGAGTTTCGAGATCCGCTTCTTCGTTCGCGCTCGATTCCTTGCGCGAGCGGGGTCCGATGCTGACGGCGCCCGCGCATTCGCCTCCGATCGCCGCCAGCAGCGCAAAATCGTCGCGTGGAGGAATGCGCAGGCGCGTTTCGACCGCGTCGCGCACGATGCCCTCGGGCAGCAGGTTGCAGAACCAGTTGCGCACGACCGCACCTTCGAACGGTTCGGACCGGAGCGGGAGCGAGACGGACAGTGCGACCGGCGCGGCACCGGCCAGGTAGTCTGGCGCGTACGCGAAGCGCCAGCCCTCGGGGCCCTGCGTCTCGTCCTCCCTTGCAAGCTCGCCCGCTTTGCGGTCGAACAGGCGAACGTCCAGACGTTCGCTCACGCGTCGTCTCCGGTCACTTCGAGCCGCAGGCCGAGCACGGACAAGACCGCCAGCACCTTGTCGAGGGCGACGGTCGGCTTGCCCCGTTCGAGCTCGCTGACGAAACGCAGCCCCGTCCCGGAAAGGCCGGCGACCTGGGCCTGGGTCATGCCGTACTTTCGGCGTGTCGCGCGGACCTTCTGCGCGATCGAAGTGACTTCGGGCAGCGTTTTTATTCCCGATCGGGAGTAAACATCGGCCACGGCATTCCGATTGACGTAATTTTCCCGATCGGGAAAATTACGTCAATCGAGGTCGGATGTCAATCCGATTTTCCCGATCGGGAAAATCTGTGCTTGGTCAGTCGAATGGATCGTGCAGGACGATGTTCGCGTCGCGGTCCGGTCCGGTCGACACGATCGCGAGCGGACAGCCTGCCAGTTCCTCGAGCGCGCGCAGGTAGGCTCGCGCGGCCGGCGGAAGATCGTCCCAGCGCGTGATGCCGTGCGTCGATTCCTGCCACCCGGGAAATTCGAGATAGACTGGCGTGCACTCTTCCCAGCCGGCCGCGTCGAGCGGCGCGTACTCGGTGCGCTTGCCGCGGTACTCGTACGCGATGCAGATGCTGAGCTTGTCCATGCCGTCGAGCACGTCCAGCTTGGTGATGCAGAGGCCGGTGATGCCGTTGATCGCGACAGCGCGCTTCAGCGCGACGATGTCCATCCATCCGCAGCGGCGCGGGCGGCCCGTCGTGGCGCCGTACTCCTGGCCGCGGTCGCGGAGCCTCTGGCCGATGTCGTCGTCGAGCTCCGTCGGGAACGGCCCGCCGCCGACGCGCGTCGCGTACGCCTTGGCGATGCCGAGCACGTAGTCGATCGCGTCCGCGCCGACGCCGGTGCCGGCCAGCGCGCCGCCGACGGTCGTGTTGCTGGACGTCACGTACGGATACGTGCCGTGGTCGATGTCGAGCAGCGAGCCCTGCGCGCCTTCGTAGAGGATCTTCTTGCCCTGCTTGCGCAGCTCGTGCAGCAGGCCCGCGACGTCCGACTTCATCGGCTCGACGTATTCGCCGAACGCGAGCGCCTCGTCGAGCGTCTGCTGGAAATCGATCGCTTCGACGCCAAGATACTTCGTGAGCACAAAGTTGTGGTAGTCGAGCGTGCCGCGCAGCAGCTCCGCCAGCTGCTCGGGATAGTGCAGGTCGGCGACGCGCACGCCGCGGCGCGCGACCTTGTCCTCGTACGCGGGCCCGATGCCGCGCCCTGTCGTGCCGATCGCCTTGCCGCCGGCCTTCTTCTCGCGCGCCTGATCGAGCGCAATGTGATACGGCATGATCAACGGCGTGGCCGGCGAGATCTTGAGGCGTGAACGCACTTCAACGCCATTCGCTTCGAGCTCGCCGATCTCCTTGCGCAGTGCCGCCGGGCTCAGCACGACGCCGTTGCCGATCAGGCAAAGCGCGTCGTCGCGCAGGATGCCCGACGGAATCAGGTGCAGCACGGTCTTCTTGCCGCCGATGACGAGCGTGTGGCCCGCGTTGTGGCCGCCCTGGAACCGCACCACCGCGCCGATGTCCTCGGTCAGGAGATCGACGATCTTGCCTTTGCCCTCGTCGCCCCACTGGGCGCCGAGGATGACGACTGATTTGCCCATTTCGCAATTTCCGCTATGGCGTAAGACGAGACACGGCGCCGGACACCGGCCGCACGCGCCGCGGCGAACGGCCGGCCTTGCCGCGGATCACCGCACGAGCTGCAGCAGAAGCAGTCCGGCCACGATCATCCCCGCCCCGATCATACGCAAGGTCCTTTCGTCGATCTGCTGCAGCTGCTCGGCCATGCGTTTCCAGAGCGCGGGCGACGCGAACAGGAACAGCCCTTCGATCACCAGCACCAGGCACAGAGCGGCTGCGAGATTCGCCACCCCCGCGCCTATTTGCTGTCCTGCAGGTAGCGCAGGTACTCGGATTTCGGATCCAGCACCAGCACGCCGTTGCGTGTCGTCAGCGACGAGCGGTACGCCTCGAGGCTGCGGTAGAACGCGTAGAACTCTGGATCGCGGCCGTACGAGCTCGCGTAGATCTCAGCGGCTTTCGCATCGCCCTCGCCGCGGATCTTGGCAGCTTCGCGATACGCTTCGGCTTTCAGCACCTGCGCCTCGCGGTCGGCATTGGACTTGATGCGCTCGGCGGCCTCGTTGCCTTCCGCGCGCAGCGCATCGGCGACCTGCTTGCGCTCCGAGCGCATGCGCTCGTACACCGAGCGCAGCACCTGGCTCTCCTCCGGCAGGTCGATGCGCTTGATGCGCACGTCGACGATCTGGATGCCGAGATTCTCCGCGTCGCGGTTCGCGGCCTGCACCAGCGCCTGCGTGAGGTCCGAGCGCGCGCTCGATACCACGTCCTGTAGCGTGCGCGAGTTGATCGCGGTGCGCAGGCCGTTCCTGACGATCGGCGAAAGGCGCTGCTGCGCGCGCGTCTCGTCGCCGGCGACGGCCGTGTAGTACTTCGACGGATCGGCGATGCGCCACTTCACGAAGAAGTCGACGCTGACATCCTTGCGCTCGGATGTCTGATAGCGTTCCGGTGTCGAATCGAGCGTCAGGATGCGGCGGTCGAACCTGAGCGCCTGCTGCAGCGGCGCCGGCAGCTTGAAGTGAAGCCCGGGCTTGAGGCCCGCCTCGACGATGCGGCCGAACTGCAGCAGGATGGCGCTCTGGCCTTCGTTGACGACGAAGACGCAGCTGCTCGCCAGCAGCACGATGAGCAGGGCGATGATGGCGGTGACGACACGCATCAGCGATCTCCCTTGCCGGAATCCGGCGTCACGCCCACAGCCGGCGCAATGCTCTCGACCGCCGCCCCCTGCGCGCCCTTGTCGGCTTCGAAGGGCAGGTACAAAAGGTTCTTGCCGGCGGAGAGGTCGATGACCTTGCTGCTCTGCTCCAGCACCTTCTGCATCGTCTCGAGATAGAGGCGCTTGCGCGTCACTTCGGGCGCGGCCTTGTACTCCGCCTCGATCAGATTGAAGCGTTGCGCGTCGCCTTCGGCTTTCGCGATGCGCTCGGCCTTGTACCCTTCGGCTTCGGCGAGGATGCGAGCCACCTCGCCGCGCGCGTTCGGAATCACGCTTTTGGCGTACGCGTCCGCCTCGTTGCTGCGGCGCTGGCGGTCTTCGCGCGCGCTGATCGCATCATCGAAGGCTTCCTTGACTTCCTGCGGCGGACGCACGTTCTGGAAATTGAGCGCGGTGACGGTGAGCCCGGTGTCGTACCGGTTCAGCGTCTGCTGGAGCACCTTCATGGCCATGCCGGCGAGCTCCGCGCTCGGGTTGGTCTGCACCGGCGCGTTCTGCGCCGCAGCCGGCGGCGCGGCCGCATCGCCTGCGTCCGCTACGGCCTCGGCCTCTGCCTCCGACTGCTGCTGGTCGGGCATGATCGACGAAAGGCCGCTCGCGCCGATGACCTCGCGCACGGCGCTTTCGGCGGCCTGCTTGATGGTCTCGTCCGGGTCGCGGATGCTGAACAGGAAATGCTGCGGATCGGAAACGGTGTACTGCACGTTGAAGTCGACGAGCACGATGTTCTCGTCCTTGGTCAGCATGCGCACCTGATCGGAGGTGGCGCGCACTGCGCTCGCGTCGACGTCGATGACGTTCTCGATCGGCCGCGGCCACTTGAGATTGAATCCCGGCGGCATCGTGCGCGCGAACTCACCGAAGCGAAGCACGACGCCGATGTGACCCGCGTTGACGCGCACCCACGAATCGAAGATCAGCCACGCAAGCAGGATGCCGAACGCGGCGACCGCGAAGCCGCCGCCACCGCTGCCGCCGAACAGCCGGTTGAAGAACGCGCCGACGCGCTTGAGCATCGCCTCGAAATCGGGCGACGGGCCGCCGCCGCTGTCCTTCCACGGATCGCGCTGCTTGCCGCTGCCGGGTTCGTTCCACGCCATTATTCGTTACCTCGCTGCGCGACGCGCACCGCCGCTGACGTCTGATCGATTCATTTCATCGGAACGCGCACGGACGGCGCTCCACACATTGCTGCCGCAGTAGGCGCCAGACTACCGCACGGCCGACTCCGAGGCGATCGGAGCCGACCTCTCGAAGGCCTGCCGCAGCCAGTCGCCATCGCCGCCGGGCAGGCCGAACAGCGGCTCGATGAGCGCTCGCGGCGCATCGATGCGGACGCACCAGCCCGATGCCTCGGCATTTTCCTCGGCGACGAGGCCCTGCGCGTGCAGGCGCGCGCGCAGGCGGCCGGACGCGGAAGGAATGTGGAGCTCGGCGCGCACTCGCTCTGCGCCGAGACGTTGCTCGATGGCGGCGGCGAGGCCATCGAGGCCGGTGCGGTTCGCCGCGGACACCCAGGCCCGCGGCGTCCCGCCGCCGGCGATCCAGTCGAGGCGCGGCGGAACGCCGGCTCGCACCGGCTCGCCGGAGCCGCCGGCATCCTGCACGAGCGCTTCGGCCGGCTCGCCGCGGTCCGCGCCGATCAGGTCGATCTTGTTGAACACGAGCACCTGCGGCAGATCGCCGGCGCCGATTTCGCGCAGAACCGCATCGACGTCCGCGATGCGCTCGTCGCGCTCGGGATCGGACGCGTCGACGACGTGCAGCAGCAGATCCGCGTCGCGCGCCTCGGCCAGCGTGGAGCGGAACGCCGCGACGAGATCGTGCGGCAGGTCGCGGATGAAGCCGACCGTGTCGGCGATGACGATCGGACCGCAGGCGAGCCCTTCGAGCCTGCGCACGGTCGGGTCGAGCGTAGCGAACAACTGATCCGCGGCGTACACGCCGGCGCCGGTCAGCGCATTGAACAGCGTCGACTTGCCGGCGTTCGTGTAGCCGACCAGCGCGACCACGGGCACCGCGTTGCGCTGGCGCGCGCGGCGTGCCTGGCCGCGTTGCATTTCGACCTTGTCGAGGCGCTTCTGCAACTGCTTCATGCGCTCGCCGAGCAGGCGGCGGTCGAGCTCGAGCTGCGTCTCGCCCGGCCCGCGCAGGCCGATCGAGCCGCCGCGCTGGCGTTCCAGGTGCGTCCACCCGCGCACGAGCCGCGTCGACATGTGCTTGAGCTGCGCGAGCTCGACCTGCAGCTTGCCTTCGTGCGAGCGCGCGCGTTGCGCGAAGATGTCCAGGATCAGTCCGGTGCGGTCCACCACGCGGCACTCGGTCAGCTTTTCGAGGTTGCGCTCCTGCACCGGAGAGAGATTCCGGTTGACGAGGATGAGATCGGCGTCGAGCACCTTGCGCTGCTGCGCCAGCTCTTCGGCCTTGCCGGTGCCGACGAAATAGCGCGGGTTCGGCTTGTCGACGCGCGCGGTCAGCGTGCCGACCACGCTGGCGCCGGCCGAGCGTGCGAGCTCGCCGAATTCGTCGAGCGCGGCGGGATGCGTACGGCCCGGCTCCTGCGGCTGCAGGAGCAGCGCGCGCTCACCTTTGCGGGATCGTTCGAACAGCGGAATTACTCGTGATGTTCCTGTGCTTCCGGCGACGCGGAAGCGGCGCCGCCGCCGGCGTCGGGCCCGACGCGGACGTTGCGCGTGGGCACGACGGTCGATATCGCATGCTTGTAGACCATCTGGCTGACCGTGTTGCGCAGGAGCACGACGAACTGGTCGAACGACTCCACGGTGCCCTGCAACTTGATGCCGTTGACGAGATAGATCGAAACCGGCACGCGTTCACGCCGCAACGCATTCAGAAACGGATCCTGCAACGACTGCCCCTTGGCCATGGTCTTCTTCTCCACCAGCGAATATCCGAACCGACAAAAAAGCTGCGCGGCGCAAAAAGCGTGCGTCCGGACGCCCCGGTTCAACCAGCGTTCACGTCTGCGACGGACGCATCTTAACGATTTGTTCCGGCAAATAAAATGCCGCACGGCACGGATTCACGAATCGACGACATTCGCGCCGAGGAACGCTTCGACCGCCGCCCGGGCATGCTCCCGGCAGCACCGCTCGTCCGGATCCAGCCACCGCGCGTCGAGCTCGCCCCGCAGCCACGTCGTCTGGCGCTTGGCCAGTTGCCGCGTCGCGAAAATCGCGCGTTCGCGAAACGTGGGGGCGTCGGTCGCGCCCTCAAGATGCTCCCAGGCCTGGCGATAGCCAACCGCGCGCAGCGCCGGCAGCTCCGGCGAGAGGTCGCCGCGCCCGCGCAGCGCGCGCACTTCGTCGAGAAAACCGGCGGCGAGCATCGCATCGAAACGCTGCGCGATGCGCGCGTGCAGGCGCGTGCGATCGCGCGGCACCAGCGCGAGCTTGAGCAGCTTCCACGGCGGGCGCGTCACGCCGCTGCCGATCAGCGCCGACACCGGCCGGCCGGTGAGCTCGATGATCTCGAGCGCGCGCTGGATGCGCTGCGCGTCGCCGGGGCGGATGCGCTCGGCCGTTGCCGCATCCAGCGATCGCAGCCGTTCGTGCAGCGCCGGCCAGCCGCTGCGCGCCGCTTCCGCCGCGATGCGGGCGCGCAGCGCGGGCGCCGCGTCCGGCAATTCGGACAGTCCCGTTGCAAGCGCGCGGAAATAGAGGCCCGTGCCGCCGACCAGAAGCGGCACGCGTCCTTCGCGTGCGATGTCCTCCATCGCCGCGAGCGCGTCGCGGCGGAACTCCGCGGCCGAATACGGCTCGGACGGATCGCGGATATCGATCAGGCGATGCGGATGGCGGGCTCTCGTCGCAGCATCGGGCTTCGCGCTGCCGATGTCGAGCCCTCGATAGACGAGCGCCGAATCGACACTGACGAGCCCGAGTGGAAAGCGCTCGGCCAGCTCGCACGCGAGCGCCGTCTTGCCGGTCGCGGTGGCGCCCATGAGGCAGATCGCAGGCGGGCGGGTGTCGATGCGGATCATGTGCAGACACCCAGTACATGCGGGCGGCCGGCCGCAGCGAGCAGCAGCACGATCTCGCGCCTGTTCTGCCCGTCACGCACGCACGCCTCCCATCGAATCGCCGGCCATCGCCCCTATAATCCGTCATCCCGCCCACGAATACTCCGCACATGGCCACCGCAACGATGAAGGCGCTCGTCAAGCGAGACGCCGCGCCGGGCATCTGGATGGAAGAGGTTCCGGTTCCCGAGATCGGCCCGAACGACGTGCTGGTCAAGCTCGAGAAGACCGCGATCTGCGGCACCGACCTCCACATCTACAAGTGGGACGAATGGTCGCAGCGCACAATCAAGCCCGGCCTCGTGATCGGCCACGAGTTCGTCGGGCGCATCGTCGACATGGGCCCCGGCGTGCGCGGCTACACTCTCGGCCAGCGCGTTTCCGCCGAAGGCCACGTCGTCTGCGGCGTCTGCCGCAACTGCCGCGCGGGCAAGCAACACCTCTGCCCGAACACGGTCGGCATCGGCGTCAACCGCAACGGCGCGTTCGCCGAGTACGTCGCCGTGCCGGCCTCGAATTTGTGGCCGATACCGGACCAGATCCCGAGCGAGCTCGCCGCGTTCTTCGATCCGTACGGGAACGCCGCGCACTGCGCGCTCGAGTTCGACGTGATCGGCGAGGACGTGCTGATCACCGGCGCGGGGCCGATCGGCATCATCGCGGCCGGCATCTGCAAGCATGTCGGCGCGCGCAACGTCGTCGTCACCGACGTCAACGACTATCGCTTGAAGCTCGCCGCCGACATGGGCGCGACGCGCGTCGTCAACGTCTCCAAACAGTCGCTGAAGGACGTCGTGCAGGACCTGCACATGGAAGGCTTCGACGTCGGCCTCGAGATGAGCGGCAACCCGCGCGCGTTCTCGGACATGCTCGACTGCATGTACCACGGCGGCAAGATCGCGCTGCTCGGCCTCCTGCCGAAGGGCGCCGGCATCGACTGGGACAAGGTCATCTTCAAGGGCCTCGTGCTGCACGGCATCTACGGCCGGCGCATGTACGAGACCTGGTACAAGATGACGCAGATGGTGCTGACCGGCTTTCCGCTGCAGAAAGTCCTCACGCACCAGATTCACATCGACGATTTCCAGAAAGGCTTCGACCTGATGGATTCGGGCAACTGCGGAAAAGTCGTCTGCTCGTGGAACTAGCGCGCAGGCGCGACTCCCGAGCGGCGACGCCGCGCACGCCATGGCCGACCGCCGACTCCGTGAACTGATCGAAAGCGCGCTCGCCGAGCTGCCGCCCGGCCCGATCCTCGTCGCGCACAGCGGGGGGCTCGACTCGACCGTCCTGCTGCACGCGCTCGCGGAGTCGCAGGCCGCGCGGGCGCGCGGGCTGCGCGCGGTGCACGTCGACCATCGCCTCCAGGCCGACAGCGCCGCGTGGTCGCGGCACTGCGAGGATTTCGCCGCGAAGCTCGGCGTGCCGCTGGTAACGCGCACGGTCGAAGTCGCGCGCGCGCCGGGCCTCGGTCTCGAAGCCACCGCGCGCCGCGCGCGCTACGGCACCATCGAAGCGATGCTCGCTGACGGCGAGATCGTCGCGCTCGCGCACCATCGCGACGACCAGGCCGAGACCGTGCTCCTCAAGCTCCTGCGCGGCGCGGGTCCCGAAGGCCTCGGTGCGATGCGCACGCTGCGCCGGCTCGGTCGCGGCTACGCATGGCGTCCCTTGCTCTCGCTGTCGCGCGCGATGCTGCGCGGCTACGCCGAGCGGCACGGCCTCGCCTGGATCGAGGACCCGAGCAACGCCGACGTTTCGCTCGACCGGAATTTCCTGCGCATCGAGGTCCTGCCGCGCATCACGCGACGCTGGCCCGAGGCGGAAACCAGCATCGCGCAGAGCGCGGCCTGGGCGCGAGCCGCAGCCGATTTCATCGACGAGGAAGCCGAACGCGCGCTGGCGCGCGTGCAGGGGCTCGATCCGTCGACGCTTCGCTTCCGCGAATGGCTCGCGCTGCCCGACGCGCTGCGCGATCCGGTGCTGCGCAAGTGGCTGCGCGCGGTCGCGCTGCCGGAGCCGACGCAGTTCCAGGTCGCCGAGCTCGTGCGCCAGCTCGGTGAAGCCGGCGAGGACCGCCAGCCTTGTGTGCGCTGGCCCGGCGTCGAAGTGCGCCGCTATCGTGATCTCCTCTACGCGCTGCCGCCATTGCAGCTGCCGCCGCTCGACTGGAGCGCGGCGTTCACCGGCGCAACGCTGGTGCTGCCGGCCGACATCGGCAGTCTCTCGCTCGCCCCGGCAACGCCCGCCGCGGAGCCGCCTCGGCTTGCCGAGCCGGCACACGTGCGTTTCCGCCGCGGCGGCGAAAGCCTGCGTCTGCACGGCGGCGCGCACACGCGCGAGCTGCGCGATCTTTTGCAGGAAGCTGGCATCCCGCCCTGGCAGCGCAGCCGGCTGCCGCTCGTGTTCGATGCCGCGGGGGCGCTGCTCGCGGTCGCCGATCTCTGGATCAGCGAAGCCGGTGCCGAGCGCCTCGCGCGCGCCGGTGCGCGGCTCGAATGGATACCGAGTCCGCCGCGCCCGATTGATCTTGCCGCAGCGCTGAGCTAGCTTGCCGGCCATGCCGCCACAAGCCGAACCCTCCCGCATCGCGGATTTCGAGAAATCCCTGGACGAGCTCGAGCAGCTCGTCTCGCGCATGGAACAGGGCGAGCTGAGCCTGGACGATTCGCTGAAGTCGTTCGAGCGCGGGATCGCGCTCTATCGCAACTGCCAGAACGCGCTCGAACAGGCCGAGCTGCGCGTCAAGCAGCTGCTCGATCCGGCGGCGCCCGAAACTGCGGTGCCGTTCGAGCCCGACACGCCGTAGCTCGTGCGATCGTCCCTGATCGCCGCTGCGGCTTGCCTCGATACGACGTAAAGGCCTTGCGGTCTGCGAGTCCAGCGCGGCTGTCCATGGCCGCCCTCTCCAACAACAGCACGCTTTGATGGATTCCGTGAGCGAACTGCCCGATCACCTGCTCGCACTTTCCGCGCGCGCCGATGACGTGCTGGCGCGCGTGCTGCCGGCCGAGGAGCAGCCGCCGGTCGAGCTGCACCGGGCGATGCGCTACGCCGTGCTCGGCGGCGGCAAGCGCCTGCGCCCGCTGCTCGTCTACGCGACGGGACGGACGTTCGGCGCGCCGGTCGAAAGGCTCGACGCGCCCGCCGTCGCCGTCGAAATCATCCACGCGTACTCGCTCGTGCACGACGACCTGCCGGCGATGGACGATGACAGCCTGCGCCGTGGCCGGCCGACCTGCCACGTCGTGTTCGGCGAAGCCATGGCGATCCTCGCGGGCGATGCCCTGCAGGCGCTAGCCTTCGACGTGCTCGCGCGCGACGCGGCGCTCAACGTCGATGCCGCAACACGCATCGAGATGGTGCGCGCGCTTTCCGTCGCCTGCGGATCGCAGGGCATGGCCGGCGGACAGGCGTTCGATCTCGCCGCGGTCGGCAAGACGCTCACGAAGGACGAACTCGAGCGCATGCACGTGCACAAGACCGGCGCGCTGATCCGCGCCTCGGTCCGCCTGGGCGCGCTCGCCGCCGGCTGCCGCGACGCGGCGATGCTCGACGCGCTGGAGCGCTACGCCCACGCGATCGGCCTCGCGTTCCAGATCCGCGACGACCTGCTCGACATCGAAGCCGGCACCGAGCAGCTCGGCAAGACCGCCGGCAAGGATGCTGCGGCGTCGAAGCCGACCTATCCCGCGATCCTCGGCATCGAGGCGTCGCGTGCAGAGCTTGCGCGGCTCACCGCCGGCGCGCTCGCCGCGATCGAAGCCCTCGGAAAACGCGCGAAGCCGCTCTGCGACCTCGCGCGCTTCGTCGCCGAACGTTCGAGCTGAAGGCGATCCGCGGCGCGGCTACTTCACCAGCCGCAGCGAAACCGGATACCGGTAGTGCTCGCCGGAGTTCGCCTTGACGGCCGCGACGATCGTCAGCACGAACCAGCCGAGGAACAGCACGAGGCCGACCGGTACCGTGATCAGTGCGCCGATGCCGATCGTCAGGATCGTGAATATCCAGAGGGCGACCACGACGATCACGGCGGTGATGTTGAAGTTCAGCGCTTCCTTTCCCTGCTCGTCGACGAACGGCATGGTCTCGCGCTTGATCAGCCACACAATCAGCGGGCCCAGCACGCAGCCGATGCCGGTGATGAACGCGCTGAGCGCGGAAATATGGGCCAGCATCGCCCACATGCGCTCATCGTTGGTGCCCGACGGCGGCGGCGCGGCGGGTTGCGGCGGCGGCGTGGATGGCGTGACGCTTTCGTTTTCATTCATGCGCGGCTCCCCGTGCGGATGACGGTCCCACTATTTCGCAGGCCGGCGCGGAATTCAATCGCAGGAAGTCACCGCGACTTCCGGCGGGTTGAAAGCCGCCGGGTCGCCCCGCAGAAGCAGGGATCGGCCGTTCCGTACCATGCTGCAAGAAGGCCGAGGCGCGGGGTCCCGCCTTCGCGGGGACGACGAGGCGCTATTCGCCGGCGACCGTCATGCGCCCGACCAGCAGCGATCCGGTCAGGATGTGCGAGCGCCGGTCGACATCGCTGCCTACCGCCTCGATGCGCTGGAACACGTCGCGCAGATTCGAGGCGATCGTGATTTCCTCCACCGGATACGCGATCTCGCCGTCCTCGACCCAGAAACCCGACGCCCCGCGCGAATAGTCGCCGGTGACCAGCGACACGCCCTGACCCATCAGCTCGGTGACGACGAGACCACGGCCCATGCGCGCGAGCAGCGCGGAAAAATCGCTTTCTCCGGGCTCGACGACGATGTTGTGCACGCCGCCCGCGTTGCCGGTCGACTGAAGGCCGAGCTTGCGCGCCGAATAACTTCCAAGGATGTAGCGCGCGAGCACGCCGTCCGTCACGAGATCCGAATCGCGCGTGGCGACGCCTTCCGAATCGAAGGCCGTCGAGCCGTGGCCGCGCGGAATGTGCGGGCGCTCGACGATGCGGAACCCTTCGGGAAACACGCGCTTGCCGACGTGATCGACGAGAAAGCTTGCGCGGCGGTAGAGCGCGCCGCCGCTGATCGCCGAAAGGAAATGGCCGATCACGCTGCGCGCGGTCTCGGGCACGAACAGCACCGGGCACTCGCGCGTGGACAGTTTGCGCGCGCCGAGCCGCGCCACGGTGCGCTGGGCGGCTTTGCGGCCGATCTCCGCAGCCGGCGCGAAGTCGCCCACGGCACGCACGCTGTCATACCAGTAGTCGCGCTGCATGCCGGCGTCGTCTTCCGCGATCAGCGCGCACGACAGCGAATGGCGCGTGCCGCGCTCGGTTCCGCTGAAGCCGAGCGAGTTCGCGTACGCGGTCATCGAGGCGCCGGCCTGCACGGAGGCGCCTTCGGAATTGCCGATGCGCGGATCGAACGCGCGGCCGGCATCCTCGATCTCGATGCCGAGACGGATCGCCTCCTCGGCGGTCACCGGCCACGGATGCCAGAGATCGAGATCGGGAATTTCGCGCGCGAGCAGCGCCGGATCGGGCAAGCCGTTCGCGGGATCTTCCTCGGTGTGCTTCGCGATTGCGCACGCGTGCTCGATCGTCTGCTCGATCGACTTCGGATCGAGGTCGGCCGTGCTCGCCGAGCCCTTGCGCTTGCCGAAGTAGACCGTCACCGAAACACCGCGGTCGCGCGTGCGCTCGACCGTCTCGACCTCGCCGAGGCGCACGTTGACGCCGAGCCCTTCGTCGATGCTCGCGGCGACGTCGGCTTCGCTCGCGCCCTTCGCGCGGCAGCGCCGGATCACATCCTCCGCGATCTGCTGGAGCCGGCCGAGATCGGCCGAGCTGGTATCTTTGTCGATGATGATGTCGTTCACTGTGCCGTTGCCAGACGTTGGTTTTCCCTGATGCGCCGCCGCGAGCCCAAGCCAGAGCTATCCGACGATGAGCGCGGCCCCAGCCGAAGCCAGCTCCGCCGCGACGCGCTCGAAGTGTTCGCGCTCGCCGAGACGCTCGCGGCGCTCTCGGACGCCGAGCTTTCGCGCGTGCCGCTCGGCGACGACGTGCGCGGCGAGGTCGTCCGCACGCGTGCCGTCACCTCGCACATCGCGCGAAAGCGCGCGACGCAGTTCCTCGCCAAGCAGCTTCGCAAGCTCGACGAGGACGAGCTTGCGCCGATTCGCGCCGCGCTCGAGAACGATCGCGCGAAGGCGCATCACGAAGCCGCCGCGCTGCACCGGCTCGAAGCCTGGCGCACGCGGCTCATCGACGAAGGCGACGCGGCGCTCGACGAGCTCCTCGCCTTGCACCCTTCCGCGGACCGGCAGCATCTTCGAGCGCTGACGCGCAACGCACGGACCGAGCGCGATCGCGGTAAGCCGCTGCATGCGTATCGCGAATTGTTCCGAGCGCTGCGCGAGGTGTTGAACTAGCTCCCGTCGTCCCCGCGAATGCGAGGACCCAGCACCTTTGCTCGCGCCGAAAGCCAAGGCGCTAGGTCTCCGCCTTCGCGGGGACGACGTTGCGGATCGCGTCACGCCGCAGTTCCACCGACCGTCATCCTGTCGATCCGCAACGTCGGCTGTCCCACGCCGACCGGCACGCTCTGCCCGTCCTTGCCGCACACACCGACACCTTCGTCGAGCTTGAGATCGTTGCCGATCATCGACACGCGCTTCAAAACCTCCGGCCCCGAGCCGACCAGCGTCGCGCCCTTGACCGGGCGCGTCACCTTGCCGTCTTCGATCAGATAGGCCTCGCTGGCGGAGAACGTGAACTTGCCGTTGGTGATGTCGACCTGTCCGCCGCCGAAATTGACGGCGTAGAGCCCTTTCTTCACCGAGGCGATGATCTCGCCCGGATCGTGCTCGCCCGGCAGCATGTAGGTGTTCGTCATGCGCGGCATCGGCAGGTGCGCGAACGATTCGCGGCGGCCGTTGCCGGTCGGCGCCATGCCCATCAGGCGCGCGTTGAGCTTGTCCTGCATGTAGCCCTTCATGACGCCGTTCTCGACGAGAACGGTGCAGTTCGTCGGCGTGCCTTCGTCGTCGATGGACAGCGAGCCGCGACGGCCTGCGAGCGTGCCGTCGTCGACGACAGTGACACCGGGCGCGGCGACCTTCTCGCCGAGCATGCCGGCGAACGCGCTCGTGCCCTTGCGGTTGAAATCGCCTTCGAAGCCGTGTCCGATCGCCTCGTGCAGCAGCACGCCGGGCCAGCCGGGTCCGAGCACGACGGTCATGTTGCCGGCCGGCGCGTCGACCGAATCGAGATTGACCAGCGCGACGCGCACCGCTTCGCGCGCGAACTCGTGCGCGCGGCCGTTCTCGAGCAGCTCCCGGAATCCATAGCGGCCGCCGCCGCCGGCGTTGCCCGATTCGCGGCGGCCGTTCTGCTCGGCGATCACCTGCACGTTGATGCGCACCAGCGGACGCACGTCGGCGGCAAGCGTGCCGTCGGAAGCCGCGAGCAGCACCGTTTCCATGCTCGCCGCGATGCTCGCGATGACCTGTTTCACGCGCGGGTCGAGCGAGCGGCAGAGCGCGTCTATCTCGCGCAGCAGCGCGATCTTCTCTTCGCTCGACAAGGTGTCGATCGGATCGATGGCAGGGTACAGCGCGCGCCCGGCGGTGACCGCGAGCGGCTTGCCCGCGCCGTTCGCGCCGGCCTGCGCGATCGCGCGCGCGGAGCCCGCCGCCTCCAGCAGCGCCGGCAGCACGATCTCGTCGGAATAGGCAAAGCCCGTCTTCTCGCCGGACAGCGCACGCACGCCGACGCCCTGCTCGATCGAGTGATTGCCCTCCTTGACGATGCCGTCCTCGAGCACCCACGACTCGCTGCGAGAGTGCTGGAAATAGAGATCGGCGGCGTCGATCGCGGGACCGGTCAGGCGCGCGAAGACGCGATCGAGATCGTTCGCGGAAAGTCCGCCGGGGCGCAGCAGGCGCTGTTCGGCCTGCGTGATGAGCTCAGTCATGATCGAAGGACAGGGGTCGTGATCGGGAGCGGAGCGCGATAATCGAGCCTCGACTGCGCGTCTTCGCGCCCGGCCCGCCACGCGTTCCTTCCCGCAGAGATTGGGCCGCGCACGGTAGGCCACAAGGCGAGTCAGCGCAACCCGCTGCCGCTCCGCGGCCTGGCCGCGCCGCCGCCGCCATCGCCGCCGTCGGTGCCGTCGTGCGGCGGTGCGGCGCGCTGGCTGACTTTCGCGATCAGCGTAATCTGCGGCTTCTCCCAGGTGCCCGTGATCTGGTAGCGCGAGCCCATCGCCTTGCCCATCGGCTTGCCGAGCACGCCCTGCAGCACGAGGCCGGCAGCGGCGCCGACCGGTCCGCCGGCGATCGCGCCGACCAGCGGCAGCGTCGCGCCCGTGTGCGGCGAGACGACCATTTCCTGGTCGTAGTCCTTGGCACGCAGACCCGTGCGGCCGGTGATCGCGATGTCCGCCGACGGACTCTTGATCAGGAGATTCGACGTGTACGCGTTGCCTTGGTCCAGGCCGAACGTGCCGGTGATCGAGTTGAAGCTGAGGCCGGAGCGGAAGAAGTCGCTGAAATCGAGGCTCAGCCGGCGTGGAATCTCGCTGATCGACAGCAAACCGAACAGGCGGCCAGCGCCGGGCTCGACCTCGAGGATGCGGCCTTCGTCGACCTTGAGCGAGATCGCGCCGCTCTCGAGCCGCGCCAGCGCGAACGCGGATGGCGGTCCGGGCCAGCTCGCGTCGATGTTCGCCGTGGTCTGGCCTCCATCGATGAGCCCGGGAAAGCCGAGCGCATCCATCATGTGGCCGAGGTTCTGCGCGGTCAGCGTGATGACCAAATGCGAGCGGTTGTCCCGTTCGGTCCCTGTCCACTCACCCGAGGCAGACATGCTGACGTTCGGCGAGTGCGACTCGATCTTGTCGACGTGCATGCCGCCGGCGACCGGATAGCTCTCGAAATGCGCTTCGCCGAAGCTCGCCTGGCCCAGCATGAAGTCTTTCACCGCGATGTGCAGCGGCGGCAGCGAGGCCGGCGCGACCTCGGGTATCGCGTCCTCGTCCTCGCCCGCATCGCGCGGCGGCTCGGGCCAGTGGAAACGCTCGAAGCGCGCGGTGACACCCTGACGCTGGAGGTCCTTGCCCGGGATGCTGAGCACGCCGGCGAGCCCGTCACCGTCGAGCCTGAGCTCGGTCATGTCGCCGCTTCCGCCGACGGCGAGCCTCATCTCGCCGAAGCTCCGCTGGGCGATCGTGAAATCGCTCGTCCTCACGTCGATGGCCTGGATCAGGCTGCCCGCGCCGTTGCCGCCGCCGCCCGCGCCGGGCCGGAAGAGATCGAGCCAGCCGCCGGCATCGAAGGTCGGCACGTGTCCGCCGATCGCGATGCCGCGATCCGGCAGCTTGTCCGCGGGCTCGGTGCCGAACGCGACGTTCGCGGCGAACGGCGTCGCCGGCGAAGGCAGCCGCCCGCGCACGCTCGCAACGCCGCCGAGCTTCGCGGAGAACGTCTCGCCGAGGTACGGCAGATCGAGCGCCAGCTCGAACGGCATCACCGCGCCGGCGGGTTTCGCCAGCGGCGCCGGCAGGTCGATCGCGATGCCGGCGAGATCACTCGCGATCGTGAGCCGCTTGCGACCGCCCGCCACTCCGGCGGCGGCATCGACGGTGAGCGTCGCGGTCCATTCCGCTTCGCCGGGGAAGCGCGCGAGCGCCGGCTGCATATCCGGCACATCGGCAAAAACGACGGAGGCAGGGAAACGGCCGGTCAGGCTCGCCTCGACCGCGTGCGCCGCATTGCCGACGTAGCTTCCGACCGACATCGCGAGCGTGGCCGGCCTGTCGCGGAACGCGACCGCCAACGGTCCCGCGGCAAAGCCGGCCTGGTTGAAGCGCACCTTGCCGCCGGCGTGGCCGAAGTGCAGGCCGTACGCGGTGTCATCGAGATCCGCCCCGCTGAGATCGACGGCGCCGTCGAGCGCGAGCTTCGAAACATCGTCGACCGGCAGGTTCAGCGTGAACGCGAGCTCGCCCTTGCCGCCGATCGTGACGTCTTTCAGCGTGCCCTCGTAGCGCTTGCCGATCGGCGTGTCGCGCAGGAAGCCGAGCAGGTTGGCGCCGCTGCCCTCGCCCTTCACGCCGAGCTCGAGCACCGCGTTGCCCAAATCGTCGATCTTCGCCGTCGCGCCGGTCACACGATTGCCGCGCACCTCCGCCGAACGCGCTTCCACCAGCATGCCTTCGTTGACGAAGCTCGCCGTCGCTTCGAGATGCTCGGCGCGCGGCCAGTCCTCGTCATAGTCGAACACCGTGTCGACGACGTGCCCGCGTGCCTCGAAGCGGCCGGCGTTGTCGTGAAACGGCCAGCTGTCGAGATCGCCGCGCACGAGCACGCGGCCCGAGTCCACGCGGCCTTCGACCAGCGCGTGGTCGAGCCATCTGACCGCCGGCGGCGGCATCACGTTGACCGGCCAGAACAGCTTGGCCGCCGCGACTTCGCCGTGCGTGACCGTCGCATAGAGATCGAGCAGCGGACGCGTGCCGTCGTCCTGGATCTCGGCGCCGCCGCGAAGCTCGCCGCCGAAACCGTCGCTGTCGAACACGACGCGGTCGGTGTCGACGCGCCAGGCATCCTCGGTGCGGAACGCGACCACGTCGCCACCCAGCTTCGAGAACACGAAGGGCTTGCGGAACACGTGCGGATAATCGACACGCAGCGGCTGCTCCGGCAGTTGCAGCATCAGCGCACCGGCGTCGCCGTGCACTTCGGCGTCGAAGCGCTCGACGCCGGGCACGAGTCCCGCGCTCGCGAAGCCCGCCGCGTGGAGCACGGCGTCGATGTCGAAATCACGCGCGCCCGCCCAGCGCAGATCCGCGCCGGCGACCTGGCCTGCTGGGTGCGCGAGATACAGCCAGCGGCGCAGCGCCTCAGGCACGCGCGAGCTCAGCATCGCGACGCTGCCGATCGGTTCCAGCGCGAGATTCGTCGTCTGTGCGCGATAGCGCGCCTCGCCCTGCCCGCGGCGCTCCAGGGTGAGGCCGGCGGGCGGCAGCGGCGCATCGTCGCGCGTGACCACGAGATCCGCCACGTCCGCCGTCCAGCCATCGTCCTCGCGCAGCCAGCGCGCGACGAATGCGACGCGGTCGAAGTGCGTGCGCGGCTCGACCACTGCGCCGTCTTCGAGCGCGATCGGATCCTCCGCCGCCAGCGAGGCATCGCGCAGGTCCAGGCGCGCGCGCACGCTGTCGACGCGCGCGGCCTGCACGCCGATCCAGATCTGCGCGTCGCCGCGGCCGGCGAGGAGGCGGACGCCAGCGAACGGTCGCCGCGCGACGAAACGTCCGAGGTCGACGTTGCGCCCGCCGGCGTAGAGGATGCCGTTGCGGCGATTGAGGTCGACGTCGGCGATGAGATCGATCGAGGTCGGGTCTCCGGCGAGATTGCGCACCTTGCCCGCGAGATGCGTCGTCGCACCGCGATTGACGACGCGAACCTCGGACGCGCCGAGCGTCATGTGCAGGTCCTGACGCGGATCGTCGATGGACAGCTCGAAATCCTTCAGCACGAGCACGCCGAGCACGCCCATCGAGAGATTGCGCGGCGGCGAGGACGCGCCGCCGACGTCGAGCCCGCGCAGGTGCCAGCCGTCGTCGTCGCGCACGAGCTGCACGTCGACGCCGGCCATGCGGAACTCGCTCCACGAGCGGCCGCGCTGGAACGGCGCGTACAGCGACAGCGCCAGCTCGGCGCGTGGAATCTCGAGCGGCGGCCGCTCCGCGGCGGCGCTGCCGATGCGCACGCGGTCCAGCGTCAGCACCGGCCCGCCCTCCACCCAGCTGCCGCTGACGCTGCCGATCGTGACCGGTTGGTGCAGCCGCTCGGACAGCCAGGCTTCGATGCGCGCGGGATTGCGCACGAGCCATGGCATCGCGAGCTGGGTGAGGCCCATCAGTACCGCCAGCGCGATGACGGCCGTCGTGGCCAGCGCAAACAGCGCAAAGCGCAGCCGGCGCAGCGTTCGCCGCAGCATGGTGGCTAACGCCCCCGCGCCGCGCCCGATGCATCGCCGTTCCGGCGCAAGCCGGATTGCGGAGGCGACGAAATGTCGGCGCGAACCGCGTCAGAGCAGCACGACATCGTACTGCTCCTGCGAATAATGCTCCTCGGGCTGGAAGCGGATCGTCTTGCCGATGAACTCCTCGAGTTCGGCGACCGCCGCCGATTCCTCCTCGAGGATGCGGTTGACCACCTTCGGCGCGGCCAGCACGAGCAGCTTCTGCGCCTCGAACTGGCGCACGGCGCGCGTGATCTCGCGGAAGATCTCGTAGGTGACCGTCTCGGCGGTCTTGACGCTGCCGCGGCCCCCACAGGCAGGGCACGGCTCGCAGAGCTGGCGCTCCAGGCTTTCGGTGGTGCGCTTGCGCGTCATCTCGACGAGACCGAGCGGCGACATCTCGTACACCGTCGCCTTGGCGTGATCGCGGGCCAGCGATTTCTCGAGCTGGCGCAACACCTGGCGGCGGTGCTCCTCGTCGGTCATGTCGATGAAGTCGATGATGATGATGCCGCCGAGGTTGCGCAGGCGGAGCTGCCGCGCCGCGGCCTGCGCCGCCTCGAGATTCGTGCGGAACACCGTCTCCTCGAGATTGCGCGTGCCGAGGAAGCCGCCCGTGTTGACATCGATGGTGGTCATCGCCTCGGTCTGGTCAACGATCAGATAGCCGCCCGATTTCAGCGGCACGTCCTTGCGGAGCGCCCGCTGGATCTCGTCCTCGACTCCGTAGAGATCGAAGATCGGGCGCTCGCCCTGGTAATGTTCCACGCGCTCGGCCAACTCCGGCATGAACTGGCGCACGAACGCCAGTGCACGATCGAGCGTTTCGCGCGAATCGATGCGCACTTTCTCGATCGTCGGCCGCATCAGGTCGCGCAGCGCGCGCAGCGGCAGCGAGAGATCCTCGTAGACACGCTCGCCCACCTTCGCCTTCGCGATGTTGTCCTGCACCGCCCCCCAGAGCTTGCCGAGGTAGTCGATGTCCTCGGCCAGCGCCTCGCGCGACTCGCCTTCGGCGTTGGTGCGCACGATGTAGCCGAAGCGCGTCTCGCCGATGAGCTCGCCGAGCATGTCCTTGAGGCGCGTGCGCTCGGCTTCCTCCTCGATGCGCACCGAGACGCCCAGCACCTTCGAGTACGGCAGCAGCACGAGGTAGCGCGACGGAATCGAAAGATGCGTCGTCAGTCGCGCGCCCTTGGTGCCGATCGGGTCCTTGACCACCTGCACGATGATTTCCTGCCCGTCGCGCACCAGCTCGCCGATCGACGGCATCGGCGTCGGCGCCGCCTCGCCGTTCTCGGCGATCAGCGGCGACTGCAGGCGGATGATGTCCGAGGCGTGCAGGAACGCCGCGCGGTCGAGGCCGATCTCGACGAAGGCCGCCTGCATGCCCGGCATGACCCGGCTGACCTTGCCCTTGTAGATATTGCCGACATAGCCGCGCCGCGTCGCGCGCTCGACGTGCACCTCCTGCAGCATCCCGTTCTCGACCAGCGCGACGCGCGTCTCGCGGGGAGTGACGTTGATGAGGATTTCCTCGGACATTGAAGCGACTAACGCTGCGACTTGAAGTCACTTATAGCTGTCGCGCGCCGCCGTTGTCGACTGCCGGATGCCCCGCGCGGAGGCCGGCAGAGCGGCCCAGGCTGTAAAATGGTGTGTCGGCGTCCACCGGATGCCCGAACCGGAAGCACGCAGAGGTTTGTCCACATCCCGCCGTTACCGCTTCGCCGACGTCGAGATCGACCTCGACGCGCGCGAGATCCGGCGCGTCGGCCGGCGCGTCGATGTCGAAGCCAAGGTCTTCGATCTGATCGAGCTGCTGCTGCTCGCGCGCGGCCGTGCGCTGCGCAAAGATGAACTCGTCAGTGCATTATGGGGCGATCGTCCGGTCACCGACGCGGCGCTGTCGCAGCAGCTGCGCAAGGCGCGGCGTGCGCTCGGCGACGACGGCGGCTCGCAGCGCGTGATCCGCACCGTGCACGGACGCGGACTGCGCTGGGTGGCCGAGGTCGTCGAAACCGGTGCCGCCGACCCCGCACGCACGGATCTCGCAACGACGAAAGGCGGGCCGGTCTCCGGTACCAGCGTCGCACCTGCTGCCTTACCGTCGGGAGCCGGCCGGCGCAGACGTCTCGCTTTCGTCGCCGTTATGGCGGTCGCACTGCTCGTCGCCGTCGCTGGCGCGCTGCTGCGTTACACACCGCGTGCGGACGCGACGGCGCCGATCCGCCTCGCCGTGCTGCCGCTCGCCGATCGCACCGGCGAAGCCGATCTCGCCTGGACGCGCGAAGGCCTGATGGGCCTCATGGCCTCGCTCTTCGCGGCGTCGGAACGCGTCGAGATCGTGCCGGCGCAGCACGTGCGCGCCGTCGAATCGTCGGGTGCGAGCCAGGCCGATCTCGCTCGGCTCAGGCACGCCCTCGGGGCGACGCATTTCGTTGCGGGAGAGCTCCGCCGCGTCGGCCCGTTGTACGAGCTCGAAATCCGCCTGATCGCGGCGGGCGCCGCCGAACGAAGCGAAGTGCTCCACGGCAGCGCGCCGGCGCCGCTCGCCGTCGATGCGGTCGCGCGGGTGCGGCGCTGGCTGGATCTCGCGCCGCTGCCGGACACACACGCGAGCGGCATCGCCAACGCGTTCCTCGCCGAAGCCTATGCGCGCGGCCTCGATGCCGAATCGCACGGCGACCACGCTGGTGCGAAGAAATACTTCGAAATCTGCCTCGATCACGATCCGGGGCTCGCCTGGCCGCGGCTCGCCCTCTCGGTCGCGCAGGCCGCGAGCGGCGACGAAGCCGCCGCCGAAACGAACGCCGCGCAGACGGTCGCCGCAGCGCGCGAACGCGGCGACCGCGACCTGCTCGTGCCCGCGCTGCGCCAGCGCGCTTCACTGGCCTATCGCCGCGGCGATCTCGCCGTCGCGGCGGCTTATCTCGATGAAGCGCTGACGCTGGTCTCGCCGCAGGATCAGCCGCTCGAAACCAGCGAGCTTCTGGTCGGCTACGCCTCGATCGAGGATGAGCGCGGCGAAGTCGCGAAGGCGCGCGCGCATTTCGAAGAAGCCCTCGCGCTGGCACGCCGCACCGGCAACCGCCGCGGCGAGGCGAATGTGCTGGCCAACATGGCGAGCCTCGACAACGGCGCAGGCGATGCCGCGGGCGCCACCGCGCGCCTGCGCGAGGCTCTCGATGCCGCGCGTGCCGCGGGCGATGCGGCGCTCGAAGGCACGATCCTCGGCAATCTCGGCGCAACCGAGGCAAACCAGGGCCATCTGCTCGATGCGATCGCGCTGCTGAAGCAGGCTTACGCGCTGGCGCGAGCGCGCAGCGATTCGCATTTCGAAATGCGCATCGGCACGCAGCTCGTCTGGGTGCTGGCGCCGTTTGATCGCGCCGACGAAGTGCGCGCGCTGGCGCGGCGCGTGCTCGCGCTCGGCGCCGCCGCGAACGATCGCATCGCGCAGGCCGAAGCGCACTGGGCGCTCGCCGCGCTGGCGGCGCGCCGGCATGCGTGGCAGGACGCATTCGTTGAATTCGAAAACGCCCGCGCGATCTATGCTGCCGAAGGTCTGACCCGCAGCCTGCTGCCGATGCTCGCGGAGCTCGCCGCAGCGGCCGACGAAGCCGGCGACGCCGCCCGGACACGCTCGGCCGTCGACGCGTTCCGCGAGGCAGCCGGCGACGCGGCCGAATGGCAGGCCTGGCTGCCACTGCTCGAAGCGCATCTGCGCGGGGTCGGTGGCGATTCCGCGGGCGCGGCAGACGATCTCGCCCGCCTGCTCGACGCAATGCCCGGCCCGCCCGCTCCGGTCGCGCAGGCGGCGCTGTTCCAGCTCGGCCGCTGGCAGCTCGCACTGGGACGCGCCGACGCGCTGCTGGCGCGCGCGGCGTGGGCATCCTGGATCGAGCAGCACCCGGACGCGATCGCGCTGCGCATCGAGGCTCTGCGCGCCACCGGCCAGGCCTCGCTCGCGGAGGACGAGCAGAAGCGCCTCGACGCGCTGCACAACTCGCCCGGGCTCGCCCTCGATCCGGCCTGGCTGGCGAGCGACTAGGCGCGGAATCACGCTTGATCGCGTTCACGTCAGGAATCCGTCATGACTTCCGCGGCGCGTCGCGCTGCAATCGCCCTCCCTCAATCCGGAATCCAACGATGCTCCGTACTCTCCTCCTGGGCGCGCTCGCGCTCGCCAGCAGCACCGCAAGCGCCGAGCTCGTCACCATCCGCTACGACTTCCCCGACATCGCCAACTACGAGCTGAGCTGGTTCTACTTCGGCGGCGACCGCGGCCCGACGACCGGCCACATCCTCGCGACGACGCTGGTCATCAACTACACGACCACCGGCAGCCAGGACGCGGCGGACTTCTATTTCACGTTTGACGTGCCGACATTCGACGGCCAGGAAACGCACATCGGGCTCACCGGCGCCGATCTCGGCTGGTCCGGCCAGGGCGACTTCACGTATTCGTTCGAGGACAGCGAGCTTTACAACGGCGAGATCCGCCCGGGCCGCTTTGGCGCGGAGCTCTCCGGCGGCGGCAGCCTGACGGATTCGTACATCGAGTTCCTCGTCGACGCGGACCCGCTCGATCCGGTCTTTGCGAACGGCTTCGATACGCTTTGATAGCGGTCGGCCAAAGGCCGGATGGGTGTCGGCGGGCCAAAGCCCACCCTATGAAGCCCGGCCCGCCCGACGTGGCGGCCATGCGCCGAAGCGGCGGAGCAGTTGCGACGTTTCGTGCAGCGGCAAGCCCATGACGCCCGAATGGCTGCCGTCGAGCCGCGCGACGAACGCGGCCGCGCGGCCCTGGATCGCATACGCCCCGGCCTTGCCGAAGGCCTCGCCGCTCGCGACGTAGTCCGCGATGTCGTCCTCGCCGAGCGGCATGAACTCCACGCGCGAATCGCTGGTCGCGTGCTCCTCGCGCGATGCGCTGACGCACCACACCGTCGAGATCGCGCGATGCGCGCGACCGGAAAGCCGCCGCAGCATGCGTGCGGCATCCTCCGCGTCGGCGGGCTTGCCGAACACGTCGTTGCCGAGCACGACTTCGGTGTCGGCCCCGATCACGATCGCACCCGGCACGGAGACCACCTGCATGAGACCCGCCGCCGCCTTCTCGCGCGCGACCCGGCTGACATAGTCCTCCGGCGGCTCGCCCGGCGCGCGCTGCTCCGGCACGTCGACGTCGAGGATCGAGAATTCGACACCGAGCTGACGCAGAAGCTCGCGGCGGCGGGGGGATTGGGA
>Ga0182749_1000465_pt1 | contig 37920 bp, 33 predicted proteins | sample eDN3rd37CKraftMG_FD_128875 | JGI IMG/M metagenome (GOLD analysis project Ga0182749, IMG submission 128875) | Enriched Miracle-Growth compost microbial communities from Emeryville, California, USA - eDNA 3rd pass 37_C Kraft MG (version 2) (version 2) ...
CGCGGCCAGCGCGAGCTGATCATCGGCGACCGCCAGACCGGCAAGACCGCCGTGGCCGTCGACACCATCATCAGCCAGAAGGGCAAGGACGTCACCTGCGTGTACGTCGCCATCGGCCAGAAGGCGTCGACCATCAACAACGTGGTGCGCAAGCTCGAAGAGCACGGCGCCATGGAATACACCATCGTGGTCGCCGCCGCCGCGTCGGATTCGGCTGCCATGCAGTACCTGTCCGCCTACGCCGGCTGCACCATGGGCGAGTACTTCCGCGACCGGGGCGAAGACGCCCTGATCATCTATGACGACCTGACCAAGCAGGCCTGGGCCTATCGCCAGGTGTCGCTGCTGCTGCGCCGCCCGCCGGGCCGCGAAGCCTACCCCGGCGACGTCTTCTACCTGCACTCGCGCCTGCTCGAGCGCGCCGCCCGCGTCAACGAAGACTACGTCGAGAAGTTCACCAAGGGCGCCGTCAAGGGCAAGACCGGCTCGCTGACCGCGCTGCCGATCATCGAAACCCAGGCCGGCGACGTTTCCGCCTTCGTGCCGACCAACGTGATCTCGATCACGGACGGCCAGATCTTCCTGGAAACCGACCTGTTCAACGCCGGCGTGCGTCCCGCCATCAACGCGGGTATCTCGGTGTCGCGCGTGGGCGGCGCCGCCCAGACCAAGGTCATCAAGAAGCTCTCGGGCGGTATCCGGACCGACCTGGCGCAGTATCGTGAACTGGCCGCCTTCGCGCAGTTCGCCTCCGACCTGGACGACGCCACCCGTCGCCAGCTGGAGCGCGGCAAGCGCGTGGTCGAACTGCTCAAGCAGCCGCAATACCAGCCGCTGCAGGTGTGGGAACAGGCCGTCACGCTGTACACGGTGAACAACGGCTACCTGGACGACGTCGAAGTCAGCCAGGTGCTGCCCTTCGAAAAAGCCCTCAAGGACCACCTCAAGGGCAAGCACGCCGCCATGCTGCAGCGTATCGAAGACACCAAGGAATTGTCCAAGGACGACGAAGCCGAGCTGGCCGCCGCCATCCAGGAATTCAAGAAGCACGGTGCTTTTTAATCGAGGGTGACCGGCAAGGCGGGGCGCCCGGCGCTCCGCCCCAAGCGAGGCGGCGCCGGACGCGATCCGGCCCGCCTGCCGTCTGAACAGGAAAGCGCAATGGCTGGAATCAAGGAAATCCGAACCAAGATCAAGAGCGTGCAGAACACGCGCAAGATCACCAAGGCCATGGAGATGGTGGCCGCATCCAAGATGCGCAAGGCGCAGGAACGGATGCGTGCCGGCCGCCCGTACGCCACCAAGGTGCGCGAGATCGCGGCCCACCTGATGCAGGCCAACCCCGAATACAACCATCCCTTCCTGGTCGAGCGCGAATCGATCAAGGCGGTGGGCGTGGTCCTGGTCACGACCGACAAGGGCCTGTGCGGTGGCCTGAACACCAACATCCTGCGCCTGACGCTCGCCCGCTTCAAGGAGTTCGAGCAGAAGGGCATCAAGGTCCAGACCACCGCCCTGGGCAACAAGGGACTGGGCACGCTGACCCGCCTCGGTACCAACCTGGTCTCCCAGGAAGTGCACCTGGGCGACGCGCCCAATCTCGAGCGCCTGCTGGGCGCGGTCAAGGTCCAGCTCGACGCTTACCTCGAAGGCCGCATCGACGCGCTGTACCTGGCCACCAACCGGTTCGTCAACACCATGCGCCAGGAGCCCATGTTCCTGCGCCTGCTGCCGCTGCCCAGCGGCCTGGCGGATCCCTTCCAGGCCGCCGGCGATTCCGACCAGCAGCCCGCCGAGCTCAAGACCGAGTACGGCTGGGACTACATCTACGAACCCGATGCCAAGACCGTCATCGACGAGCTGCTGCAACGCTATGTCGAAGGCCTGGTATACCAGGCCGTGGCCGAGAACATGGCCTCGGAACAGTCGGCCCGCATGGTGGCCATGAAGGCCGCGTCGGACAACGCCAAGAAGGTCATCGGCGACCTGCAGCTGGTCTACAACAAGACCCGCCAGGCGGCGATCACCAAGGAAATTTCGGAAATCGTGGGGGGCGCCGCCGCGGTCTAGGAACCACCCGGACAGCCAGGCAACCGTCAGAACGTTATCAAGCAAGGAATCGACATGAGCAACGGAACCATCGTTCAGTGCATCGGCGCCGTGGTGGACATTCAGTTCCCCCGCGATAAGATGCCCAAGGTCTATGAGGCCCTCACCCTGGCGGACGAGAACTCGTTCGCCGAAAAGGGCCTGACGCTCGAAGTCCAGCAGCAGCTGGGCGACGGCATCGTGCGCACCATCGCGCTGGGTTCCAGCGACGGCCTGCGCCGAGGCATGGCCGTGGCCGCCACCGGCGCCCCCATCTCGGTGCCCGTGGGCGCCGGCACGCTGGGCCGCATCATGGACGTGCTGGGTCGTCCCATCGACGAAGCCGGCCCCGTCCAGCACGAGGAAAAGCGCGCCATCCACCAGCATGCGCCGCGCTTCGACGAGCTGTCGCCTTCGGTCGAGCTGCTCGAGACCGGCATCAAGGTCATCGACCTGGTATGCCCGTTTGCCAAGGGCGGCAAGGTCGGTCTGTTCGGCGGCGCCGGCGTGGGCAAGACCGTCAACATGATGGAACTGATCAATAACATCGCCAAGCAACACAGCGGCCTGTCGGTGTTCGCCGGCGTGGGCGAGCGTACCCGCGAGGGCAACGACTTCTACCACGAAATGGAAGAGTCCAAGGTCCTGGACAAGGTCGCCATGGTGTTCGGCCAGATGAACGAGCCCCCGGGCAACCGCCTGCGCGTGGCGCTGACCGGCCTGACCATGGCCGAGAAGTTCCGCGACGAAGGCCGCGACATCCTGTTCTTCGTGGACAACATCTACCGCTACACGCTGGCCGGCACCGAAGTGTCCGCCCTGCTGGGCCGCATGCCGTCGGCCGTGGGCTACCAGCCCACGCTGGCCGAGGAAATGGGCGTGCTGCAGGAGCGCATCACCTCGACCAAGACCGGTTCGATCACCTCGATCCAGGCCGTGTACGTGCCCGCGGATGACCTGACCGACCCGTCGCCCGCCACCACCTTCCAGCACCTGGACTCCACCGTGGTGCTGTCGCGCGACATCGCCGCGCTGGGTATCTACCCCGCCGTGGATCCGCTGGATTCCACCAGCCGCCAGCTCGACCCGCAGGTCGTGGGCGAAGAGCACTACGCGGTGGCCCGCGGCGTCCAGCAGACGCTGCAGCGCTACAAGGAACTGCGCGACATCATCGCGATCCTGGGCATGGACGAGCTGTCGCCGGAAGACAAGCAGGCCGTGGCCCGCGCCCGCAAGATCCAGCGCTTCCTGTCGCAGCCCTTCCACGTGGCCGAAGTGTTCACCGGCTCCCCGGGCAAGTACGTGCCGCTGGCCGAGACCATCCGCGGCTTCAAGATGATCGTCGAAGGCGAATGCGATGCGCTGCCGGAGCAGGCCTTCTACATGGTCGGCACCATCGACGAAGCCTTCGAGAAGGCCAAGAAACTGCAATAAGGACCGATTATGGCTACCCTCAATGTGGACGTCGTCAGCGCGGAAGAATCGATCTTCGCCGGTGAGGCCAAGTTCGTCACGCTGCCCGGCGAGGCGGGCGAGCTGGGCATCCTGCCCGGCCATGCCCCGCTGATCTCCCGTATTCGGCCGGGTACGCTCAAGATCGTGCGGCCGGACGACACCGAAGAACAGCTCTTCGTGGCCGGCGGCATCCTGGAAGTCCAGCCCGGCAGCGTGACGGTGCTCTCCGACACGGCGATCCGGGCCGCCGATCTCGACGAGGCCAAGGCCGAGGCCACACGCCGGCAGGCCGAGGAAACCCTGCGCAACACGAAAGAAAAGGCCGACATCGCCGTGGTCGAGGCCGAGCTCGCCATGCTGGCCGCGCAGGTCGCGGCCGCGCGCAAGCTGCGCAAGGTCAGGCACTGACCGGTTCCCTTCCTGCGCTGCAGCGACCGACCCCCGGCATGCCGGGGGTCGTCGTTTTTACGCGGCCGTCCGCTCGATCCGGGGCCGTCCGTGTTTTTCGGGACGCGTAAATTCCGTATTGCCCGGCCCGGCTGCGGGCCGTAGCCTGGGGCCTTTGTCATCCTAGCGAGGCCCCCATGCTCCAAGCCATCGATTGCGCCGTTCTCATCGTTCCCAGCCAGGCATCCTGGGTGCCGGGCTGGATCGCCGGCCATGGGCAACTGGGGCGCGTGCGCCTGCACGGCGTGGCGCTCGATCCCGAGCCGAGCGCGCTGTCGCAGGCGGCGCTTGCCCTGCGTCGCTACGACGTCTGCATGCTGCCGGTCGTGCCGCAGACCCTCTCCTGGACGCGCACCGCGCTGGCATGCATGCCGGACGGCCTGTCCGTGCCCCTGCTGGGCATGCTGCGCGAGATCCGGGCCGCCGCCCTGCGCGATCTGCTGGCCCTGGGCATGGCCGACTTCGTCCACGAGACCGCGTGCGACGACGAACTCCAGGCGCGGCTGGCGCAACTGGCCCGCCTGTCCCGGGTCAAGCCGGGCGAGGACGGCACGGGCGGCGCGCCGGGCGCCGCTCCGGCCTGCCCGATCATCGTCTCGGAAGCCATCGCGCCCATGGACGGGGTCGAACCGTTTCGCCAGGCCAAGAACCGCGTGGTCGCCACGTTCGAGCGCGACTATCTCAACGGCGCGCTGGCGCGCCATGCCGGCAACATCTCGTCGGCGGCCCGGGCGGCACGCAAGCATCGCCGGGCGTTCTGGGCGCTGATGCGCAAGCACAGCATCGAGGCCGCCCCTTTCCGGGAAGCCGCCGGCGACGACCACCGCTATGGCTGACAAGTCCAGGCCCCGCGCATCGGGCGGGTAAAATCGCCGATTCCGCTTACCGAGGCTTGCCGTGTCCGTACCCTTGCAGAACGACATCTTCCTGCGGGCGCTGTTGCGCCAGCCGGTACCCTATACGCCCGTCTGGCTCATGCGCCAGGCCGGCCGCTACCTGCCCGAATACAACGCCACGCGCGCGCGGGCGGGATCGTTCATGGGCCTGGCCCAGAACCCCGAATTCGCCGCCGAAGTCACGCTGCAGCCGCTGGAGCGCTACGAGCTGGACGCGGCCATCCTGTTCTCCGACATTCTGACGGTGCCGCACGCCATGGGGCTGGGCCTGGACTTCGCCGCGGGCGAAGGGCCGCGCTTCGCCCGCCCCGTGCGCACCGAGGCGGACGTGGCCAGGCTGGCCGTGCCGGACATGGCCGAATTGCAGTACGTGTTCGACGCGGTGCGCACCATACGCCGCGACCTGGCCGGGCGCGTGCCGCTGATCGGTTTCGCCGGCAGCCCCTGGACCGTCGGCTGCTACATGGTCGAAGGTCAGGGCACGGACGAATACCGCCTGATCAAGACCATGCTGTATTCCCGGCCCGACCTGTTGCACCGCATCCTCGCCGTGAACACCCAGGCCACCACGCAATACCTGAACGCCCAGATCGCCGCCGGCGCCCAGGCGGTCATGATCTTCGACAGTTGGGGCGGCGTGCTGGCCGATGGGCTGTTCCAGGAATTCTCGCTGGCCTACACCCGCCAGGTGGTCGACGGCCTGGTGCGAGAACACGAAGGCCGCCGCGTGCCGGTCATCGTCTTCACCAAGGGCGGCGGCATCTGGCTCGAGGACATCGCCGCGTCGGGCTGCGACGCGGTGGGGGTCGATTGGACCGTCAACCTGGGAGCCGCGCGGCGGCGGCTGGACGATCGTGTCGCGTTCCAGGGCAACCTGGATCCCATGGCGCTCTTCTCCGGTGAAGACGCGTTGCGAGCCGAGGCGCGCAGGGTGCTCGACGCTTTCGGCCCGGTGGGCAAGGGCGGCCATGTCTTCAACCTGGGCCACGGCATTTCCCGGCATACCCCGCCTGACGCCGTCGCGGCGCTGGTGGACGAAGTCCACCGGCACAGCCGCGCGCTGCATGCCTAGCATGCCGCCAGGGCTGGCGGACGCCCCGGGGCGGGATATCCGGGTCCAGGCGGGTTGGAACCCCCGCCTTCTTGCGGCGGTAAGTGTGCGCTTCGCTTGTCGATAGCGAAAATTCTCGGCAACCCGGGCAGACTTGTGCACAGAAAGTTGTCTGCTAGGGATAACCCGCGGAAAGTTTGGGCGACTTCTGGATTATTTTTACAAACACTTGATTTTCATGGGAAATAAACTCACGTTGGCAGGCATGTAAGCATCGGTATCCCAACCTCCGGCAGGGGTCGGCATACGGGGCCGGAGTTTTTCCCCAAAGTTATCCACAGGGTTGGCCCATGGCGTTCAAATCAAGCCTGGACAGACCCTTAGCAAGTAAACAGAGAAACCACTTTAACTTTCATGCCAAGATTGCGAGTCTCCCTGGAGGGCCGGTGACCGCCGGGACCGGCGCCGCCGAAACCGGGGCCTGGGTGAGGGTGGCGCTGGACGTGCCCCTGGCCGGGCCTTTCGATTACCGCGCCCCGGCGCCGCTGTCGCCAGGCGTGCGGGTGATCGTGCCCTTCGGCCGGCGCAAGCTCGTCGGGGTCGTCGTGGACAACCCGTCCGCTCCGGATTGCGCGCCGGAACAGGTGCGGGACGTCGAACAGGCGCTGGACGATCTTCCTCCCCTGCCCGCGGAATGGATGCGCCTGGCCGCCTTTGCCGCCGGCTATTACCAGCGTCCGCTGGGAGAGGTCATGCTGCCGGCGCTGCCGGTTCCCTTGCGCAAGCCCTCCGCCTACCAGGGCAAGCGCTCCGGCGCGGGGCCCGTGGCCCGCCTCGATGCGCGCCGCGCCCGGGCCCCATGTCCGTCCGGAACGCCGCCCGACGCCGCGCCCATGCTCAACGACGCCCAGCAGGCCGCGGTGCAGGCGATCACCCGGGCCGACGGCTTCCAGGCCTTCCTGCTGCACGGCGTTACCGGCAGCGGCAAGACCGAGGTCTATCTGCATGCGGCCGAGCGCGTGCTTGCCCAGGGACGCCAGGTGCTCATGCTGGTGCCCGAAATCAATCTGACCCCGCAACTGGAGCAGGCCTTGCGCGCGCGCCTGGAGCGGACGGCGGGGGCATCGACCCTGGCCGTCCTGCACAGCGGGCTGGCCGACGGCGAACGCCTGCAGGCCTGGCTGGCGGCCATGCGCGGCCAGGCCCGCATCGTGCTGGGCACGCGCATGGCCATGTTCACGCCGCTGCCCGACCTGGGCCTGATCGTGGTCGACGAAGAGCACGACGCATCGTACAAACAGCAGGAAGGCCTGCGCTATTCCGCGCGCGACCTTGCGGTCTGGCGTGCGCGCGAGCGCGGCGTGCCGGCGGTGCTGGGATCGGCCACGCCTTCGCTCGAATCCTGGCAGCATGCCGAGCGCGGCCACTATGCCCGGCTCAGCCTGCCGGCGCGCGCGCGGGCCAGCAGCCTGCCCACGGTGCGGCTGGTCGATACCCGCCGGCTGGCGCTGGAGCAGGGGTTTTCGCCGCAATTGCTGGACGCCATCGAGCAGCGGCTGGCGCGTGGCGAACAATCGCTCGTGTTTCTCAACCGGCGGGGCTACGCGCCGGTGCTGCATTGCGGGTCGTGCGGCTGGGTCAGCCATTGCACGCGCTGTACCGCGTTCACCGTCCTGCACCGCATGGCCGGCGGCCATCGCCTGCAGTGCCATCATTGCGGGCTGCAAAGCCGGGTGCCGCGCGCCTGCCCGGAGTGCGGCGACCAGGACTTGCGCCCCATGGGACGCGGCACGCAGCGCATCGAGGAAACCCTGGCCGAACGCTTTCCGCAGGCGCGCATCCTGCGCATCGACGCGGACAGTACGCGGCGCAAAGGCAGCGCCCAGTCCTTGTTCGCCAGCGTGCACGCGGGCGAAGTGGATATCCTGGTGGGCACGCAAATGGTCGCCAAGGGCCACGATTTCGCCAACCTCGGCCTGGTGGGCGTGCTCAACGCCGACGCCATGCTGTTCGCCCACGATTTCCGCGCGCCCGAACGCCTGTTCGCGCAACTGATGCAGGTGGCCGGTCGCGCCGGGCGCCACGGCGCGCAGGGGGAAGTCCTGATCCAGACGGGCTATCCCGAGCAGCCTGTCTACCAGGCGCTGCTGCGCCACGACTACGCCGGCTTCGCCCGGCATGGGCTGGCCGAGCGCGAAGCCGCCGGACTGCCCCCGTTCTCCCACCAGGCGCTGCTGACCGCGGAAGCCCGCGAGCTGGCACGCGCGCTGGATTTCCTGGCCCGCGCCCGGGAACTGCAGGAGACCGCGCTGCGGTCGCTGCCCGACATTGCCGCCGTGTCGCTGTACGATCCCGTCCCCTTGCGCGTGGTGCGCGTCGCCCACGTCGAACGCGCGCAGTTGCTCGTCGAGAGCGCACGCCGGCCCGCCCTGCAAGCCTTCCTCAGGGCCTGGCTGGAATGCCTGCCGCCGCTGGCGGCGCAAGCCCGCGTGCGCTGGCAACTGGAGGTCGACCCTCTTGAAATCTGATTTCGCCCGCAGTCGCCATGTCTGAATCCTCCTCTGTCGCTTCCGGCCTGAATCCCTCGCAACGCGAGGCCGTGCTGTATCTCGACGGCCCCTGCCTGGTGCTGGCCGGCGCCGGCTCGGGCAAGACCCGGGTCATCACCCAGAAGATCGCCTATCTGCTGCGCGAATGCGGCTACATGGGGCGCAACGTGGTGGCGCTCACCTTCACCAACAAGGCGGCCCGCGAAATGGCCGAGCGCGTCAAGACGCTGGTCGATCCGCGCCTGGCCAAGGGCCTGACGATCAGCACCTTCCATTCGCTGGGCGTGCGCATCCTGCGCGAGGAAGCCCGCCACGCGAATCTCAAGCCGCAGTTCTCCATACTCGACGCCGACGACGCGCTGGCCATCGTTCAGGACCTGCTGGCCACCACCGACCGCGCGCGCCTGCGCGCCGTCCAGCAGGCCATCTCGCTCTGGAAGAACGCGCTGCTCGGTCCCGACGCGGCCGCCCACGCCGCCGTTTCCCCGGGCGAAGTCGAGGCGGCGCGCATCTACCGCAGCTACGACGCCACGCTGGCCGCCTATCAGTCGGTGGACTTCGACGACCTGATCCGCATCCCCGCGCGGCTCATGGAAACGAACGAAGAGGTGCGCACCCGCTGGCAGAACCGCGTGCGCTACCTGCTGGTCGACGAATACCAGGACACCAACGTCTGCCAGTACCGGCTGGTGCAGTGGCTGACCGGCTCGCGCGCCATGTTCACCGCGGTGGGCGACGACGACCAGGCGATCTACGCCTGGCGCGGCGCCACCATCGAGAACCTGGCCAGCCTGACGGTCGACTATCCCGGCATCCGCGTCATCAAGCTCGAGCAGAATTACCGCTCCGTGCAGCGCATCCTGGCCGCGGCGAACCGCGTGATCGAGAAAAACCCCAAGGTCTTCGAGAAAAAGCTCTGGTCCGACCTGGGCGCGGGCGAGCCGATCACCGTGTCCCCCATGGACAGCGACGAGGCCGAGGCCGAATCCATCGCCATGAAGATCTCCGCCTCGCGCTTCGAGCGTCGCGCGTCCTGGAAGGATTTCGCGATCCTGTATCGCAGCAATCACCAGGCGCGGGTGCTGGAGCAGGCGTTGCGCAACCTGAAGATTCCCTACACCATCTCCGGCGGGCAGAGCTTCTTCGACAAGGCCGAAGTGCGGGACCTGCTGTCCTATCTGCGGTTGATCGCCAACGACGACGACGATCCCGCCTTCATCCGTGCCGCGACCACGCCGCGCCGCGGCATCGGCCAGGCGACCCTGCAGGCGTTGGGCCAGTATGCCGGCGAACGACAGCTATCGCTGTTCGGCGCCGTGTCCGAGCAAGGGCTGGAAGCGCGCCTGGCGCCGCGCCAGCTCGAGCCCTTGCGGACCTTCGCCGAATTCGTGCAGCGCATGCAGTGGCGCGCCGGCCGGGGGGCCGAGGGGCAGGCGCCGAAGTCGGCGGAGCCCGCCGGCCCGATCCTGGACGACCTGCTGCAGGCCATCCAGTACGAGCGCTACCTGTACGACACGCTGGACGAACGCGCCGCCCAGAACCGCTGGCAGAACGTACTGGAACTGGTGGGCTGGCTCAAGCGCAAGGCCGGGGAAGACGGCCTGTCGCTGTTCGAGCTGGTGCAGCACGTGGCCCTGATCACCATGCTGGAGCGCGGCGAAGACGACGAGCCGGATGCGGTCAAGCTGTCGACCCTGCATGCGTCCAAGGGCCTGGAGTTCCCGCACGTGTACCTGGCCGGCGTGGAAGAAGGGCTGTTGCCGCACCTGGGCCGCGAAGACGAGGAAACCGACCCCACGCGCTCGGCCGAAGCCCTCGCGGTGCGCATCCAGGAAGAAAGGCGTCTCATGTACGTGGGCATCACGCGCGCCCAGCGCAGCCTGCACCTGAGCTGGTGCAAGAAGCGCCGCCGGGCCCGCGAGGACCTGGTGCGGGAGCCTTCGCGCTTCATCGAGGAAATGGGACAAGGCCCCGCGCCGCAAGAAGACGCCGAGACCCAGGCGATGTCGCCCAAGGAGCGCCTGGGCATGCTCAAGGCCTTGCTGGCGCGGCCGGCCTGAGCGGGCCTGGGTGGGTCGCCCCCGGCGGGCGGCCGGTTCCGGCGGATCCGGCCAGGCGCGGCCTGGCCGGAAAAGCTAGGGGCCTGAAGTCTGTTCCCGCAAACAGGAACAGGCTTCAGGCCCCTGGACATTGCGCCGCCGAAGCGGCGCTGGCTGTACGACTTACCAGGTCGCGCCGGCGGTGTGCCGACGGGCGCTCTGGATGCCGGCAACGATGGCATCGAAGAAACGCAGCCAGCCTTGCAGGCTACCTTTGACAGCCGAGCGAGCTCCGCGCAGCGACTGGTTTTCCAGTCCGCGCAGAGGGACGTTGGAATGCAGGGCGGGGTTGCTCATGGTTAGCTCCTATGGTTGAGCGTCTAGGTGAAAACCATTATAGGGTAAACCCTAGGTGCAATGCAACATGAATTTTGCGGCATTTCAGGGAATGTTGTAAAAAAGCCCGCCATCCTCCCGGAATTCCCGCCGAAGGAATGCCCTTCGGGGAAAAAAGCCGAATATTTTCAGGAATGTTGCGGCGCAAAACCGGAGCATGGCCCGTTGCGGAGGGACCGTGCGGCGTCGGGCAGTTCCCCGGCGGTCAAGCCGATCGGGCCGATGCCTCGCGCCGCCAATTCGTCGGCGGCCGCGCCATGCAGCCATACGCCCCCCGGGACGGCGTCGCGGGGCGCCAGACCCTGGGCCAGCAGGCTCCCGAGCATCCCGGCCAGCACGTCGCCGGTGCCGGCGGTGGCCAGCCCCGGATTGCCGCTCGTATTGACCTGCCAGTCGCCGTCCGGCGCGCAGACGATGGAGCCGGCGCCCTTGAGCACCACCCAGGCCGCATAGCGGGCCGCCAGCCGTCGGGCCGCGCCCGGGCGGTCGCGCTGCACCCCGCCGGCGTCCATGCCCAGCAGGCGGCCCGCTTCCGCGGCATGGGGCGTGAGCACCACCGGTCCGGGACCCCACTCGGGGGCCACCGCGCCGGCGGCGAGCAGGTTGAGCCCGTCGGCATCCAGCACCAGGGGGCGCCGGTCGCGGTGCGCGAACAGTTCGGCCAGCCAGGCCGCGGCCCGCGGCGCCTGCCCCAGGCCGCAACCCGCGATCCAGGCATTGATGCCCGGATCGGCCGACAACAGCTCGCCGGCCGGCCGCAGCATGAGTTCCAGGCACAGCGGGTCGCAGGCGAGCGGAAGCGTGTCCTGCGCGAATCCCACCAGCACCTTGCCCGCGCCGAGCTTGAGCGCCGCTCGCCCGGCCAGCAGGGCGGCGCCCGTCATGCCCGGGCCGCCTCCCAGTATTCCCAGGGTGCCGAAAGTGCCCTTGTGGCTCTCCCGGGGGCGCGGCTCGAAAAGCGCGCCGCAGTCGGCGCGGCCAAGGGGGCGTCCGGGTGGGAAGGGTGCCGTTGCCATGAGAGAAGGGAAAGGGTGGAGGCGCATCAATTTAAGCATGGCGGGCAAGGGCCCTCCGGCCCTCTCGGAGGGCTACCTTTCACCCATATTTATTTACCGATCGGACGGTATATAATCTACCTCATGGACACCCCTCGCTCTCCCGCCCGCCGCCAAGGCCGGCCGCCCACCTTGCCGGACGCCCGCGCCCGGATCCTGGACGAAGCGGCCGCGCTCTTCGCGCGCCAAGGGTACGAGAACAGTTCGGTGGGCGACCTGGCGGCGGCCCTGGGCGTGTCCAAGGCCGCGCTCTATCACTACTTCCCGACCAAGCAGGACATCTTCGATTCCATCATCGTCGATGTGCTCCAGGGCCTGCGCGACGAGGTCGCCGCCGAACTCGCCGGCGCGGCGGGCGCCCACGAGCGCCTGCGCCGCTTCATGCTGGCCCATGCCCGCTATTTCGAGCGCCGATGGGCGCACTTCGTCACCATGCTGATCGGCTTCAGCGGCATGCGGACGGCCTATCGCGCGGACGCCGCCCGCCTGCGCGACGACTACGAAGGCCTGCTGCGCGAGATCGTCGCGCAGGGCATCCACGAACAATCGTTCCGCCAGGTCGACGTCGCCACCGCCGGACGGGCCGTGCTGTCCATGCTGAACTGGATGGCGCGCTGGTACAGGCCCGGCGCGGGCGACAGCGCCGAAGCCGTGGCGCAACGGTACTTCGATCTCATCGTGCGTGGCCTCGCGTCCCCCTGAGCCGTCGCGCTCGCGCCCGCCTCCAATGCCCAGCCGCCCCGCAACACCCGAAACCCCGGTGTCCCGCACCACCCGACATCGCAGCCGGCCGGCGCTCGCCGCCGGGCCGGCCCCGACCGCAAGGAGACCTCCATGGCCCTGGATACCGAAACCCTGACCCTGCTGCTCGACGCCGTGCGCCGCTTCGTGACGGAACGCCTGGTGCCGGCGGAGGCGCGGCTGGCCGAGACTGGCCGGATCGATCCCGAGATCGTGGCGGGCATGCGCGAACTCGGGCTGTTCGGCCTGTCCATTCCGCAGGAATACGGCGGCCTGGGCCTGAACATGGAAGAAGAGGTGCGCGTGGTGTTCGAACTGGGCCAGACCTCGCCGGCCTTCCGTTCGCTGGCGGGCACCAACATCGGGATCGGCTCGCAGGCCATCGTGCTGGCGGGGTCCGACGAGCAGCGCGAGCGCTACCTGCCCAGGCTGGCCAGCGGCGAACTGATCGGCTCGTTCGCGCTGACCGAGCCCGATGCGGGATCGGACGCCATGTCGCTGGCCACCCGCGCCACGCGCGACGGCGACCACTACATCCTGCAGGGCAGCAAGCGTTTCATCACCAACGCGCCGATCGCGGGCCTGTTCACGGTCATGGCCCGCACGGCGCCCGAACGCCGGGCCGATTCGATTTCCTGCTTCCTGGTCGAAGCCGGCACGCCCGGCCTGACCCTGGGCCGTCCGGACAAGAAGATGGGGCAGGCCGGCGCCCAGACCTGCGACGTCCTGTTCGAGGGCTGCCGCGTGCCCGCCTCGGCGCTGCTGGGCGGGCAGGAAGGCAATGGCTTTCGCACGGCGATGCGGGTGCTGGACAAGGGCCGCCTGCATATCGCCGCCCTGTGCGTGGGTATTGCCGAGCGCGTGCTGCGCGACGCGGTGCGCTACGCTTGCGAACGCAAGCAGTTCGGCCAGCCGATTTCCGAATTCCAGCTTGTCCAGGCCATGATCGCCGACAGCCAGACCGAACTGTACGCGGCGCGCAGCATGGTGCTGGACGCCGCTCGCAAGCGCGACCGTGGCGGGAATACTACCCTGGAGGCGGCCTGCTGCAAGCTCTACGCCACCGAAATGGTCGGCCGCGTGGCCGACCGCGCGGTGCAGATCCATGGCGGGTCCGGTTACATCTCGGAGTACGCCGTGGAGCGCTTCTATCGCGACGTGCGCCTGTTCCGCCTGTACGAAGGCACGTCGCAGATCCAGCAACTGGTCATCGCGCGCGAGGCGATCAAGGCATATTCCGGCTGATCGCGGCGCGGCCCGTTTCAGGCACAATGCCGCATTTCCTCTTCCACCCTTGCCAGCCATGTCGCACCGTCCCCCTCCGCTGACCGGCATCCGCGTACTGGACCTGACCCGCGTACTGGCCGGGCCGTGGTGCACCCAGAACCTGGCCGACCTGGGCGCCGACGTCGTCAAGATCGAGCGTCCCGGCGCCGGAGACGATACGCGGGGCTGGGGGCCTCCGTATCTCAAGGACGCCCTGGGCGAACCGACCACCGAGGCCGCCTACTATCTTTCGGCCAACCGCAACAAGCGCTCGGTGGCGCTCGACATCGCCACGCCGCGCGGCGCGGAACTCGTGCGCCGCCTGGCCGATCAAAGCGATGTGCTGGTCGAGAATTTCAAGGTGGGCGGGTTGCGCAAGTACGGCCTGGACTACGAATCGCTGCGCCGTTCCAATCCGCGCCTGGTCTACTGCTCGATCACGGGATTCGGGCAGACCGGGCCCTATGCCGCCCGGCCCGGCTACGACTTCATGATCCAGGGCATGGGCGGACTGATGAGCATCACCGGGGAACGCGACGACCTGCCGGGCGGCGGACCGCAAAAGGCGGGCGTGGCCGTGGCCGATCTCATGACCGGCATGTACGCCACCGTGGGCATCCTGGCCGCCTTGCAGGAACGCCATCGCAGCGGGCTGGGGCAGCACCTGGACATGGCCTTGCTGGATTGCCAGGTCGCCATGCTGGCCAACCAGAATGCCAACTACATGACCTCGGGCGCGGCGCCGCGGCGCGCGGGCAACGCGCATCAGAACCTGGTCCCGTACCAGGTGTTCGCCGCGGCCGACGGCCACCTGATCGTGGCGGTGGGCAACGACAGCCAGTTCCGCGCCTATTGCGGCGTGATCGGCATGCCGGAACTGGCCGCCGATCCGCGCTATTCGACCAATCCGGGCCGCGTGGTGAACCGCGAGTCGCTGGTGCCGGTGCTGGCCGAGCGCATGCGCGAGGGCGCGCGCGACCGCTGGCTGGCGGAGCTCGAACGCGCCGGCGTGCCGGCCGGACCCATCAATACCATCGACCAGGTCTACCAGGATCCGCAGGTCGTGGCCCGCGGGATGCGGCGCGACCTGCCGCACCCGGCCGCGGGCACGGCGCCCACGACCGCCAGCCCGCTCAGGTTTTCCGGCAGCCCGGTGCAATACCGGAATGCGCCCCCCATGCTGGGGCAGCACACGGCGGAGGTGCTGCGCGAGCGCCTGGGGCTGACCGAAGACGAGATCCGCGCCCTGGCCGAGGAACGCGGCTGACGCCCGGGCGCCATTTCATTGCAGGAGAACGATATATGGAAATACATATTCTGGGCGTCGTCGGCGCGGGCGCCATGGGACGCGGCATCGCGCAGATCGCGGCGCAGGCCGGCCTGCCGGTCCGGCTTTTCGACGTCAGCGGCGATGCGGTCGAGTCCGCGCGCCGGTCGCTGGCGCAGGTGTGGGACAAGCTGTCCGCCAAGGGCAAGCTCGATCCGGAGCAGGCCCGGGCCGCCCTGGAGCGCATCCGGCCGTGCGCCTCGCTGCAGGAGCTGGCCGATTGCGATGCCGTCGTCGAGGCCGTGGTCGAGCGGCTGGAGGTCAAGCGCGAGCTGTTCGCGCAGTTGGAGGGCATCGTCGGTGAACGGTGCATCCTGGCGTCGAACACGTCGTCGCTGTCGATCACGGCCATCGCGGCGGCCTGCAAGCTGCCCGGGCGCGTGGCCGGATACCATTTCTTCAATCCGGTGCCGCTGATGAAAGTCGTCGAGGTGATCGACGGGCTGCGCACCGATCCCGCCGTCGGCGACGCGCTGGCCGAGCTGGCGCGCCGCATGGGCCATACGCCCGTGCGCGCCAAGGACATGCCCGGCTTCATCGTCAACCATGCCGGGCGCGGCATGAATACCGAAGGCCTGCGCCTGGCGCAGGAAGCCGTGGCGTCCTTCGACCAGATCGACGCCGTCATGCGCGAGCAGGCGGGATTCCGCATGGGGCCCTTCGAGCTCATGGACCTGACCGCGCTGGATGTGTCCCATCCGGTCATGGAGTCCATCTATCGCCAGTTCTTCGACGAGCCGCGTTTCCGGCCCTCGCCCATCACGACGGTGCGGCTGGCCGGCGGACTGGTCGGGCGCAAGGCGGGCGAGGGCTTCTATGCCTACCAGGATGGACAGAAGCGGTTGCCCGCCGAAGCGCCGGCGCCTGCCGCCGATTCGACCGTGCCGGTCTGGATCAGCCCGGCCCACGAACACGGGCACGCCATGGCCATGAGCCTGTTCCGGCAGTTGGGCGCCACGCTGCAGACCGGCAGCCGGCCAGGACACGACGCGCTGATCGTGGTCACGCCGTACGGCGAGGACGCTTCCACCGCCGTCAGCGAACAATCGCTGGATCCTGAGCGCAGCGTCGCGCTGGATACGTTCAACGGCTTCGAGAATACGCGCCGCCGCACGCTGATGACCACGCCCGCCACCCAGTCGCGGTGGCGCGACGCGGCGCACGGCCTGCTGGGGGCCGACGGCATGCCGGTCAGCGTGATCCAGGATTCGCCGGGCTTCGTCGCCCAGCGGGTGGTGGCGACCATCGTCAACATCGCCTGCGACATCGCGCAGCAGCGCATCGCCACGCCGGCCGATATCGACCGCGCGGTGATGCTCGGCCTGGGCTACCCGCAGGGACCGCTGGCCATGGGCGACGCCCTGGGCGCGGCCCGCGTGCTGGAAGTCCTGCGCAACATGCAGCGCGTCACCGGCGATCCCCGTTATCGTCCCAGCCTGTGGCTGCAGCGGCGCGTCCAGCTCGGGCTGTCGCTGTCGGCGCCGGCCGCTTCCTGAGCTCCGGCAGGCGAGCCGCCGTCCGGGCGGCGGCTCCCGCAGCCGGCGCGGCCGCCGCGCCGCGATGCAAAACGCCCTCCGGCGAATACCGGAGGGCGTTTGCGTGATGAAGCGGGGAGCGCGGGTTACTTGGCGGCGTGGACCATGTATTCCACGGCAGCGCGGATGTCGTCTTCGCTGGCGTTGGCGGCGCCGCCCTTGGGCGGCATGGCGCCCTTGCCCTTGATGGCGGTGGCGACCATGGTGTCGATGCCGGTGGCGATGTATTTTTCCCAGGCGGCCTTGTCGCCGAACTTGGGCGCACCGGCCACGCCGGCGCCATGGCAGGCGAAGCAGGTGCTCTTGTAGAGTTTTTCGCCAGCGGGGTTGACGGCGGCCTGGGCGGCGGGAGCCTCGGCCTCGGCCTTGGGCGCCGCGGCGGCAGCCGGCTGGGCGGCCGGGGCCGGAGCGGGCGCGGCCGCTTGCGGCGCGGGGGCGGGCTGGGCGGGAGCGGCGGCCTGGGCGGCGGCTTCCGGCTTGGCTTCGTCGCCCTGCTTGGCGGGCTCCTTGGGCTCGGGGAAGTCGGCGCCCGAGTGGTTGGCCATGTAGACCACCGCGCGGGCGACCTCGAAGTCGTCCAGCGCCGGGTTGCCGCCCTTGGCCGGCATGGCGCCCTTGCCGTGCAGGGCCACGTTCAGCATGGACTCGAAGCCTTCCTTGATGTACTTGGCCCAGGCGTCCTTGTCGCCGAACTTGGGTGCGCCGGCGACTCCGGCGGCGTGGCAGGCCGTACAGACGGTGGAATAGACCTGTTCGCCGGTCTTGAAGACCTTGGGCGCGTTGGCGTCGACGAGCTCGAACTGGGCCACGGGGGCGATGCGCTTGTCGATGGCTTCCGGGGTCAGGGTATTGGAGCCGGCGCCGGTCTTGCTGCCGGCCGCTACCATGTTGACCAGCATGATGATGATGATGATGGGCACCAGGAATGCCAGCACCACCGTGACGATCAGTTGCTTCGGCGTCTTGATGAGAGAACCGTGTTCTTCCGTGTGTTCCTGCTCGTTGCTCATGACCAAATCCTGCGAATCGGGTAGCGGACCGCTGGCCCGCGAAGGGGACGGCAGCCGTGGACTGTCGGCGCACAAAAAGCGGATTCCGTCCGGGCCCGCCCGAGTGCAAACGCCAGATTATAACGGGATATGACGCAACTGCCGGCGGCGCCCGTCGCGGGCGGCCGTCGATCGGGCCGGAAGCCTTGGCCGCCGCCCGCGGCCGGCCGGTCCGGCAAAAAAGCGCGGGCGGGCCAGCAGCCGAACGCCAGCCAAGGTACAATAGAAAGCTTCGCGCCCGTAGTTCAATGGATAGAATGAGAGTTTCCGAAGCTCTTGATACAGGTTCGATTCCTGTCGGGCGCGCCAGATTCACCGGTCGGCCTTTGCCGGCGCATGGTTCGCCGCCGCGCGGCGGTTTCCCGGGCGGCTCCAGCCCGCCGCGGAAGGCAAGCCCGAAGCCATTCCAGCACGGTTTCTTCCGATCCCTGACGGATGCGCCGTTTCACCAGGCCGCGAAGGCATGCCCGCCGGCCATCGCCCAATGACCCGCATGTTCGTTTCCGACCCCCGTTCGTCCGCGGCCTCCCCGGACTTGCAACGCGTGCTGCGCGCCATTCGCCGCGGCCGCGAATACGGTTTTCATTTCCCGGGCAATTTCTACGCCGTGTCCTTCGATCGCGTCGACGTCGACGGCAGCCTGGTCAGCCTGCAGGCCGATTGCAGCGCCAGGGACGGCGCCATCGACGGCACCGCGCTGGGCGTGTTCGCCGACCTGGCGCTGGCGGCGCCCGTGCGCGCCGACCAGTCCGACGATACGCGGATGGCCACGGTCAACATGCAATTGCAGTTGACGGGCGCGCCCTGCCGCCTGCCGCTCACCGCGGAAAGCAGCCTCCATGGCTATATCGAGGGGGCCGCGGGCCGCCAGGCGGTCAGCCGCGCCACCCTGCGCGGCGCCGGCCGGGAAATCGCCCTGTGCACCGGCACGTTCATGGTGTTCGACCGGCCGCCAGGCTTGCCTATTCCATTCCTGACGCCCGTCGACCCGAGCATCGACGAAGCGCCCTTGCTCGATCCCGCCACGGACCTGGACGACGAGGAAGGAGCGCTCTACGACCGCGCCAGGACGAGCCTGGGGGAGCGCGCCGCCGACGGCAGTTTCGCCGAGCGGTTCTGGGGCTACCGCACCTGGCCCCGGGAAGGCGGCGCGTCGGGCGCCATGGCGAACGGCCCGCACATCGCCAATCGCGTCGGCAACGTGCAGGGCGGGGTGCTGGTGGGCTTCGCGCAAGCCGCCGCGCGCGCGGCGCTGTCCCCGGACTGGACGTTGGGCAGCGTCACCGCCACCTACGTCAGTCCGGGCGAAGGCAGCGAACTCAAAGCCGAGGCGGAACTCGCCCACCGGGGACGCACCACCGCCGTGGTGCGCGTGACCATCGCCACCGAAACCGGGCGGCGCGTGCTGGAAGTGCTGACCACGCATTCGCTGCGTGCATCCGTGTCCTGACGCTGTTACTCTGGCGCCATGCAAGCGCCGACCGTCCCGGGGAGCTCCGGTCCCGAACGCGGCACGCCGCCCGCTGCGTCGCGCATTCCACCCCACACCTATTTCGTCGCCAGCGCGATCTTCCATTATCTCGGGCCGGCCTTCGCCGTGCTGCTGTTCGCCCGGCTGGAACCGCTGGGCGTGGCCTGGCTGCGCATCGCCAGCGCGGCGGTCGTCTTTGCCCTGTGGCGCCGGCCCTGGCGCTTTTTCGCCGGACTCCAGCCGGCCGACCGGCGCACGGTCGTCGGCCTGGGCGTGGTGCTGGCGCTGATGAACGCCAGCTTCTATCTGGCGCTGGACCGCCTGCCGCTCGGCACGGTCGGCGCGATCGAATTCCTGGGGCCGATCGGCCTGGCCGCCTACGGCATGCGAACCGTTCGCAACGGCATGGCGCTGGTCCTGGCCGTGGCCGGCGTCTACCTGCTGACGGACGCGCGGATCGGAGGCCAGCCTCTCGGCTATGCATACGCCTTTGCCAATTGCGCGCTGTTCGTCCTGTATATCGTGCTTGGCCATCGCATCGCGGCGGGGGGCGCGGCCGCCGGCGTCGATCGCCTGGGCGCCGCGATGCTGGTCGCCATGGCGGCGGCGCTGCCCATCGGCATCGCCGATGCCGTGCCGGCCTTTTCGTCTCCGGTATTGCTGGCCGCCGGGATCGGGGTCGGCATCTGCTCGTCCGTCATTCCCTACGTCTGCGACCAACTGGCCATGGCGCGCCTGCCGCGCGCGACCTTCGCATTGATGCTGGCCCTGCTGCCCGCCATGGCCGCCGCCATCGGCGCCCTGGTGCTGGCGCAGATACCGGCGCCCGTGGAACTGGCGGGCATCCTGCTGGTGATCGCGGGAGTGGCCGTGCACCGTGCGCCGCCGCGCACGGGTCGAGCGTGATGCCCTAGGACGCAGCGCCGTCTCCGTTTCGGCCCCGTTCCCCCGTTCCGTCCGTGTCCCGCGCCTTTTCGGCCGCGGGCCGCATTCTCCTGTTTCTTGTTTCCCGGCCGGCGATTGACATCGCGATCGGGGCGGTTTACTGTGCGGCCAATGGACAAAACATTCGAATGATTTAAATGTTTTTCTTGGAAAGGAGAAGGGAATGAAGATCGTTGCCGTCGAAACCACAGCCGTCCTGATCCCCAGCAAGGGCGACTACCGGATGGCGCGCGGGGTGCATGACGCCCTGCGCTCGGTAGTGGTGCGGGTGCGCACGGACGAGGGCATCGTCGGCGCCGGGGAAGCGCACCAGGGAGTCGCCGGCTACACGCCGGAAACGGTCGAAACCATGCGCGCGGTCATCGACCACGTCTACGCGCCGCTGCTGGCCGGACGGGAACTGGAGGCCATCGAGCTGTTGGCCAGGGACCTGGTGGAGGCAAGGCAGGGGAACCGCTTCGCGCGATGCGCGGTGGAAATGGCGCTGTGGGACGCCATGGGGCAGGCCCAGGGGCGGTCCGTCTGCGCCTTGCTGGGCGGGCCGGTCCGGGACCGCCTGGAACTGTCCGCAAGCATCGGCATCGACGATCCGGAAGTCATGGCGCAGAAGGCGGCCGAATACGTGGCCAGCGGCTTTCGCACCGTGAAGATCAAGGTGGGCACCCCCGACGTGGCCATGGACCTGGCCCGGGTGCGGGACATCCGCAAGGCCGTGGGCGACGACATCGCCATCCGCATCGACGCCAACGAAGGCTATGCCCCGGACGTCGCGATGGCCTTCGTCCGCGGGCTCGACGGACTCGACATCGAACACGTCGAGCAGCCGGTTGCCGGCACGCACCTCGACGCCATGGCCAAGCTTGCCGGGACGGGCATCGTGCCGATCCTGGCCGACGAGAGCGTCCATACCCCGGAGGACGCCCACCTGCTGATCCGCATGAAGGCGGCCGACGCCATCAAGATCAAGCTGACCAAGGTCGGCGGCTATGTCGCGGCGCGCAAGATCATTGCCCTGGCCGAGGCCGCCGGCCTGAAGCTGGTGATCGGGCAGGGCATTTGTTCCAGCATCGAGGCCGCCGCGGAGGCCCAGTTGGCCTGCGCCTACCCGCATATCCACCCGGTTGCCGAGATGGTCGGCCCCACCAAGCTGCGCGGCGACCTGGCCGCTCCCGGCCTGGACCTGGAGCAGGGCTGTCTCATGCTGCCGGACGCGCCGGGGATCGGCGTGACGCCCTCGCAGGAGTTGCTCGACAAGTACCGCTACGGAGACCGGCAGTAAAGCGGCACGGCTGAGCCGGCCGCACGATGACAGGCAAACCAAAGGAGACAACGATGAAAGCTATCGTCAGAATACTGGTGGGTTGCATGCTGTGGGCGTTCGCCGCCGCCGGCGCATCGGTGGCCCAGGAGGCCTACCCGGCCAGGGCCGTGAAGATCATCGCCCTGAATCCGCCCGGCGGCGTCAGCGATACGCTGGCCCGCATCCTGGGCGAGGGGCTGGGAGCGCTATGGGGCAAGCCGGTGGTCGTCGAGAACAAGGTGGGCGCGGCCGGGATCATCGGGTCCGAGCAGGTGCGCACCGCCGAGCCGGACGGCTATACCTTGCTGATGGCTTTCGTCGGCAACCTGTCGATCAATCCGGGCCTGTACAAGAAGCTCTCCTACGACTCCGAAAGGGATTTCGCGCCGGTGTCGCTGGTGGGACGGTCGCCCTTGATGCTGATCGGCAACCCGGCATTTCCGGCGCGCGATCTCGGCGACCTGGTGCGCCTGGCGAAACAGAAGCCCGACGCCATCACGTATTCCTCCGCCGGCGTCGGCAACGGCGCGCATCTGGCCATGGAACTCCTGCAGGATATGGCCGGCATCAGGCTGTTCCATATTCCCTACAAGGGGGGGCCGCAGGCGGCGCTGGCGGTCGCGTCGGGCGAAGTCCAGTTATCGCTGACGACCATTCCCACCGCGCTTCCTCTCATGCGCGGCGGGCAGGTGCGCACGCTCGCGGTCACGACCAAGGAACGGCTGCCCGCGATCGACGGGATGCCGGAGGTCGCCGAAATCCCCACCGTGGCCGAATCGGGCCTGGCAGGCTACGAGGTCACGACATGGTTCGGCGTAGTGGCGCCCGCGAAGACGCCGGCGGCCATCATCGAAAAACTGAACCGGGACATCGGGACGGTCCTTGGGCAGCCGCGCATCCGGGAGCAGATCGCCAATGCCGGCCTGGTTCCCGAGGCCGACAGCCCGGAGGAATTTCGCGCGCTGATCGCGTCGGAAACCCGGCGCTGGAAAGACGTCATAGACGCCCGCGGCATCGCCGCGCAATAGGCCGGGCGGGGAGGGGAAGGCAATCCGGGCATGCCGCCGGGCGGGGCCGCCATAGTAAACTTCCGCCTCCGCTGACAAGGCACGACAGGCATGAGCAATAAGGATGCCGTTGCAACGAGCAAGACCACGCTTTACCGGCAGATCCGGCGCGAAATACTGAACTGCCTGGAAAGCGGCGAGTGGAAACCCGGCGACCGGCTGCCCAACGAGCCCAGCCTGGCCCGGCGCTGGGGCGTGGGTATTTCCACCCTGCGAGCCGGCATCGGGCAACTGGTCGAGACCGGCATCCTCACGCGGCGCCAGGGGCGCGGCACGTTCGTCGCTCCCCTCGGTTCCTACGATAGCTCCCTGCGGTTTTCCAATATCCAGGACGACGGCTGCCGGCCGGTGCGCACCGAGCGGGATGTGGTGTCGCTGCGCACCGAGAAAGGCGACCGCGCGGTCCGGCAGGCGCTGCGGCTGGACGACGACGCCGGGCCGGTCAGGCATGCCGCGGGCATACTGCGGGATCGCGGGGAAGCGATCGCGACGCTCGACCTGTTCCTGCCCAGCGAGCCGTTTCGCAGCCTGACCCGGCATGACCTGCGCCAGCGCGACCGGAATCTCTATGCCATCTACCAGGCGTGCTGCGGGATCACCGTGCTGCGCATGGAAGAGCGCATCCACGCCCGGGCCGCCACCGATCCCGTGGCCGCCACGCTCGGCATCGAGCCCGGGGCGCCGGTGCTGCTGGTGGAGCGGGTCGCCTTCACCTTCAACGACACCCCGGTCGAACTGCGGCGCCGGTGCTTCCGGGCATCCGGCTACCACTACCTGTTCAGGCAGGACAAGATCGACTGAGCGGGGCGGCCGGCCACGCTCAGCGTGGCGGCTTCAGCGCCTGCTGGAAGCGGGCGACGTAGCGGTCGAAATCTTCCGTGTCGCTGTCTTCGAGCGCCTGTTGCCGGGCCAGGGAGTCGCGCGCCATCTGGCCGAAGGCCTCCCGCGCCGTGTCGTCCAGGGGTTCCGCCCGCAGGGCGTCGGCGTGGCGCCGGCTGAGTTCCAGCGCGTAGTCGTGGAAGGACGTTCCCCTGGCGCGCAGGTCCGCCAGCACGCGGGCCGAGGGCGTGGTTTCGGGATCGTCCACCCTGGCGCGCTGGGCGCGCACGGCTTCGACCCAGGCGTCGCCGCCGAAGGTCGCATCGAACGATTCGGCACAGGCTTCGATCGATTCCAGCAGCTCGCGGCCCCAGGCCCGCAGGGCGACGGCCTGGTCGCCGCGCCGCAACTCGAGTCCGGGGCGCCGGCCCTGCTTGACCACCGTCGCGAAATTGCCCGCGCTGAGCCGGCAATGGCCGTCGGCGGGAAAGGGCGGGCTGTCTTCGAGCGCGCAGAACAGCAGGAAGGCGTCCATGAAGCGCGCGGTCTGCACGCTGATCCCGGTCGGCTCGAACGGGTCGATGTCCAGGCAGCGGACTTCCACGTACTGGACGCCGCGTTCGGCCAGCGCGGTCACCGGCCGCTCGCAGCGCCCGGTGGTGCGCTTGGGGCGGATGCTGGAGTAGTACTCGTTCTCGATCTGCAGGATATTGGCGTTGAGCTGTATCCATTGACCGTCGCGGTGCGTGCCGATGCGTTCGTACTCCGGCCATGGCTGGGTCACGGCGTCGTACAGCCGGGACAGGAAAGTGGTCAGGTCGTTGTAGCAGAGCGTGAGCTGGGACTGGGCCTTGTTCTGGTAGCCCAGGTCGCTCATGCGCAGGCTGGTGGCGTGCGGCAGGTACAGCGTGTCGCCGTCCAGCGCCTGCAGGCCGTCCTCCCGGCCGTGCAGGAAGTCGCGCGACAGCGCCGGCGAGGCGCCGAACAGGTACATCAGCAGCCAACTGTAGCGCGTGAAGTTGCGGATCAGCGCGATATAGCCCGCCGAGCGGCGATCCCTGGCCTCGGCGCCCGGCAATTCGAACAATTCCCATGCTTCGTCGGCTAGCGAGAAGTTGTAGTGCACGCCGGCGATGCACTGCATGGTCTTCCCGTAGCGTTCGGCCAGGCCGCGTCGATAGACGTGCTTCAGCATGCCCGTATTGGAGGTGCCGTACCACGCGATGGGAATATCCGCCTCGGCCGGCAGCGTGGCCGGCATGGAATGGTTCCAGACCAGTTCGCCGTCCAGTTCCTGGTACACGGCCCGATGGATCTGCCGCAGTTCGCCGATCATGGCGGCGGGATCGGCGTGCGTACCCGTGATCAGTTCGAGCAGGGCCTCGGAATAATCGGTGGTGATGCGCGGGTGGGTCAGGGCCGAACCCAGTCCGGCGGGATGAGCCGTGGTCGACAGGCGGCCGCGGGCGTCGACCCGCAGCCCTTCTTTTTCGATACCGCGCAGTGTGCGCGCGAGCAGCGCGCGTTGGGCGTGGAGCCGGGCCAGGCGCTTGGTGAGAATGTCGGTCACGAATCGACCCTTTGCTGGTAAGACGGGAGCCGATTTTACGAGGTGTGACCGGCCGCTGCTGCAATGGGCCCGTTGGCAGCAGGGGCGTCGATCGCCGCGAGCCAGTTTTCGAGATCGGCGTAGACGGGCGCGGCCAGTTCGGGGCTTTCGTTGAACAGCTCGTGCCAGGCGCCATCGTACCAGCGCATGTCGACCAGCCCGGCAGGCGCCCGGTCGGCGAATTCGCGGCTGCCCGCGGGGTCGACGATGACGTCGTCGCCCGCCACCAGCAGGAGCGTCGGCAGGTCCAGCGTGGGCGCGCGCTCCAGCGCTTCGCGCCCGCCCAGGTCGATGAAGCGCGCCAGTCGCCCCGTCAGCGCACGATTGACCAGCGGATCGGCATGGTAGGCGGCGACGGCGGCCTTGTCGTGCGACAGCTTGGGCGTGGCCATCCGGTGGCGCAGGCGCAGGTCGGGCGCCATGTCGGCCATCAGGTTGAGCGTCGCGCGCACCCAGCGGGACACTCCCACCTTGAACGGCGGCGAACACAGCACCAGGCCTTCCAGCGCCGCCAGCCGGCGCAGGGCGACGAGCGCCGCGACCGCCGCGCCCATGCTGTGCCCCAGCAGCACCGGCGCGCGGTCCAGGCCGCGGGCGAAGGCTTCGATGCGCGGCACGGCGTCGGCCACCAGGTCATCCGCCTGGCGCAGGGAGGCGCGCGGGCCGTCCGAGCGCCCGTGTCCGCGGTGGTCGTGCGCCGCGACCTGCCAGCCGCGCGCGTTGAGCCAGCGCGCCAGGCGGTCGTAGCGGCCCGCGTATTCGCTCAGCCCATGCAGGATATAGACGCCGCGGCGTTCGACGGCATCGGTGTCCCAGCGATAGGTGGCCAGCCTGGTGCCGTCCGGCGCGGCGGCCGTGGATATCGGCGACAATTCCCTCTCCTGCTCCCGCGGCAAGCGGTATCTGCCGCGCATTGTCCCCGACTTCACGGGGAATTGCATGTTTTCGCATCGAGGTTCACGGTGGCTTTTATCGACGCATTCCGGCGTCCGCGGCGGCGGGCGGCCGGGGCCCTGCTGGCCGCGGCCTGCCTGGCGGCCTGCACCCCGGAATACAACTGGCGCGAGATGGACGTGGCCGACGGCCGCGCGCGCGCCGCTTTCCCGGCCCGGGTGCAGACGGAGCAGCGCGCCGTCACGCTTGCCGGCCGGCAACTGACGTTTTCCTTGACGTCCGCTCAGGTCGGCCAATCGGTCTTCGCGGTCGGCCATGCGGCCGTGCCGGCCGATCCGCAGGTCCGGCAGATCCTGCGCGAGGCCCTGGTGGCGTCGTTGTACGACAACATGGGCGCCGAGCCGCCCGCCCGGATAACGCCCGACGACGACATCAGCATCCGCGCCGACGTCAATGGCCAGCCCACCCTGCTGATGGGCCGCGTGCGAGTCTATGGCGACAGGCTGGTGGAGGCGGTGGTGGCGGGACCTGCGCAGGACCTGCCGCCGGAGAAGGCAAGCGAATTCGTGCGCTCGCTGGTCCCTAGCCGCTGAGGGCGTCCAGCAGGCCTTGCCGCAGCGCCTGGGCCACGGCGGCCCGGCGGCTGTGCACATGCAGCTTGCCGCAGGCGTTCTGCAAATGGAAGTTCACGGTGCGTTCGCTCAGGCCGAGTATGGTCGCGGTTTCCCAGCTCGTCTTGCCTTCGGCGGCCCATTGCAGACAGATGATTTCTCTCTCCGAAAGTTTTTTTTGCATCATTGGTGTACCTTTGCCGCACTTGCGCCAAGTGGCGCGCATAAAATGATGTCCAAGCACGATCACATGCTGCAAATCCTGATGCGCGGGGGGATCGCAAAACCAATCTACCCCGGAATAGAACACTGATGGGCGCTGTTGTTGCGTTTTACGTCGCCACGATCGGTCTGCTGGCGCCCTTGATGACCTGTGTCGGTGTCGGCGCCATCTGGGGCAAGAAGGACTACCCTTTCGCCGGCGCCTTCGTCACGGTCCTCGTCACCTCCGTCACCACGCCCGCGCTGGTATTCGAGACCCTGGTCACCACCAAGCTCGACAATGCCATGCTGGCGGAAGTCTTCGGTTCGTCGGTGCTGGCCCTCGGCGTCTGCTGCCTGCTGTGCGCGTTGGTGCTGCGGCTATGCGGGCAGCCGGTGCGCAAGCTGCTGCCCACGGCCTGCGTGCCCAACGCCGGCAACCTGGGCCTGCCGGTTTCGCATCTTGCATTCGGCGACGTCGGGCTGTCGGCGGCGGTCGCCTTTTTCGCGGTCAGCTCCTTCCTGCAACACACGGTCGGCGTGCGCATCGTGACCGGCGCCGGCGAGACGGGCGCGGGCGGCTGGAAGAGTCCCGTGCTGCTCTCGGCCGTCGCCGCCTTGGCCGTACGGGTGCTGGGCCTGCCGATGCCGGACTGGATCATCGATTCGGTCCACTTGCTGGGCAGCCTGACGGTGCCGCTCATGCTGCTCAGCCTGGGCCATGCCCTGGCGCTGATTCCGTCGTCCGGCCTGCGGCTGGGTTCCTGGCTGGCGGTGCTGCGGCTATCGTCCGGCCTGGCAGCCGGGTGGGCCACGGCATGGATGCTCGGGCTGTCCGACGACCTGGCCGGGGTGCTGATCCTGCAGATGGGCATGCCGTGCGCCGTCGTCAGCTATATGTATTCGCGGCGCTACACCGACATGGGAGACACTTCGGCCGGCGCGGTGCTGGTGTCGACGGCGCTCTTCCTGGCGCTGGCGCCCCTGTTCCTCTGGCTGAGCACCAGCCGGTAGCGGGGGGCCGGGCACGGCGCGGGCTCCCATGCCGCCCGGCGCAGGCCCGCGCTCCCGCGGGCTATTGCGCCGATTGCGCGAACAGGCTGCGCACGGCTTCGGTCAGCGCCTGCTTGCCGTGGTGCCTGCGTTCCAGCATGCCGACCCGCCGGATCACCGGCCGTCCCGGCAAGGCCTTGACGGCCAGGTGCCGGCTGCGCTGCCAGTCGGCATTGGCCAGCATGGGCAGCACCGCGATGCCGTAGTCCTGGCGCACCAGTTCGGCGATCGCCTCGACCGAGTTCAATTCCAGGATCACGTTGGGCGTCACGTCGAGCTGCGCCAGCGCGTGGCCCACCAGCCGGCCCGTCCAAAGCGTGCGGTCGAACTGGAGGAAGGGCTCGCTGGCGAGCAGCGCGCGCACCGAGCGGCGGCGCAGGCGCGCCGGCACCACCAGCACCAGCGCTTCTTCATAGAGCGGCGTCCATACCATGCCGGCATCCACTCCGTTGGGCGGCTCGGTCACCACGGCGGCATCGAGCTCGCCGCTGGCCACGCGTTCGGCGAAGTCGCCCGACTGGCCGGCCAGCAGGGTGATTTCCAGCGCCGGAAAATCCCGCTTGATGCGCGCCAGCACATTGCCGAAGGTTCCCATGAGGGACGACACCAGGGTGCCCATGCGCACCGAGCCGCGCAGTTCGCCGCCGGAGCGCAGCAGCAGGCGGTCGTAGGCCGCGACCAGTTCTTCCAGGTGCTTGAGCGCCGCCTGGCCCTGGGCGGTCGGCACCACGGCCTGGGCCTGGCGCTCGAACAGCGGCATGCCCAGCTCGCTTTCCAGGGTCTTGATCTGCAGGCTGACGGCGGCCTGGGTCAGGCCCACCTGGCGGCCGGTGGCGGCGAAGCTGCCCAGGCGGGCGGCGGTGAGGGCGGTACGGAACTGGCGGATGGAAGGCATATAAAAATTCCTTGGCCTACCGAAAATAATTAATAGTTTTACTTTTGTCAAAGCCCGGGGCAAGATGGCAGAACGGTGAAATTCCTGACTTTTCTGCGGCGATTCCCATGACCGATAGTTCGAAGACCCTGCGCGTTTCGGTGTGGCGCGGCGGGGAAAACGGCGATTTCCAGGACTTCGACGTCCCCCGCCAGGACAACCAGACCGTCCTCGATCTGGCCACCCATATCCAGCGCCATATCGATCCCACGCTTTCGTACCGCTACGCCTGTCGCGTCGGCATGTGCGGGTCCTGTGCCATGACCGTCAACGGCGTGGCGCGCTGGACCTGTCGCACCCACGTCGCGCGCGTGGCCAAGGACGGCCGGATCGAGCTGGCGCCGCTGTCGAACATGCCCGTGGTCAAGGACCTGGTGGTCGACATGACCCAGTTCTTCGACAAATGGCAAGGGGCCAAGGGCCGCTTCCACGGCGGCCATACCCGGCACGATTTGCCGGCCAGGGTCCAGCCTTCCTCGCCCGGGCGGCAGGCGGTGGACGCCGGCATCGAATGCATCGGCTGCGGCGTCTGCTACGCGTCGTGCGACGTCGTCACCTGGCGTCCCGAATTCCTGGGCCCCGCCGCGTTGAATCGCGCCTGGACCCTGGTCAACGACGAGCGCGACGAACTCGGCGCCGAGCGCCTGCAGGCGGTCGCCGGCGACGCCGGCTGCCATGCCTGCCACACGCAGGGTTCCTGTAGCGTGCGTTGCCCCAAGCACATCGAGCCCACGGCCGGTATCGCCGGCCTGAAGCGGGCGGTGGCGCGCGCGGCCGTGCGCGGCGAACTCGACGAAGGAGGCCGCTCATGAGCGCGTCCCTTGGGAAGGATATCGCGCGGCGACAGGAAGGTACGCCGGGAAGCGCGATCCAGGCAGCGAAGCGCTGGTACTGGCAGCGCATCAGCGCCATGGCCATGGCGCTGTTCGTCACCGTGCACCTGATCGTCATGATCGTGGCGATACGCGGCGGCCTGACGGCGGCCGAAATCCTGGGCCGCACCCGCGGCAGCCTGGCCTGGGGCGGGTTCTACGGCCTGTTCGTGATCCTGGTCGCCGTGCACGGCAGCATCGGGCTGCGCAACGTGCTGGCCGAAAGCACCCCGCTGTCGGAGCGCGCCCTGTCGGGCGTCTGCCTGGCGGTCGGCGCCGTGCTGCTGGTCATGGGCCTGCGGGCCGTCGCGGCCGTCACCCTGGGGGGCGGGGCATGAGCGCGCATCCGTCCGGCCGCCCCGCAAGGCGCGCGCTCCCTCTCCCGGCAAGCATGGCGCGCAGCGACAGGAGGGTATTCCAATGAGACGCAACGACCATCGCGCCCGCGGCCACGCCGGCTGGCTGGCCTTCGCCGTGCATCGCGCGACCGGAGTGCTGCTCATCCTGTTCCTGCCCGTCCACTTCTGGACGCTGGGGCTGGCGCTGGGCGGCGAACAATCGCTGGACGGCGCGCTGCGCTGGTACCAGATGCCCATCTTCAAGTTCGGCGAATGGGCGCTGGTGCTGTGCCTGGCGCTGCACATGGCGGGCGGCCTGCGCCTGCTCTGGATCGAATTCGCGCAATGGCGCGGCCTGCGGCTGCGCTGGATCGCCGTCGGTTCGGCGCTGTCGCTGGCGGTTTCGCTGGTTTTCTTCGCCAACATGCTGGGTTGAATCATGTCAGAGATCGATTACGCCAAAGTCGAGGAAGCGGCCCGCGAGCTGTACATCCGCGCGCTCAAGCTGCTGCCCGACGATATCAAGCAGGGCTTCGAGCGCCTGCAGGAGTCCGAAAGCTCGGATCGCGCCCGCACCATCCTGGGCACCATGACCGTCAACATCCAGGTGGCCGAGGACAACGACAACCTGCTGTGCCAGGACACCGGGATCCCGATCTACAACGTCTTCATCGGCCGCAAGGTGCAGTTCGACGGCTGGCGGCTCAAGCAGGCCATCGCGCGCGGCTGCGAGCGGGCCACCAGGGAGCACCCGCTGCGGTCCAGCGTGGTGCATCCCATCAGCCGCAAGAACGAGCACACGTCCTGTGGACCCGGGGTGCCCGTGATCCACTTCGATTTCGTCGATGACGACGACCGGTTCGAAATCGAAATGATCCCCAAGGGCAGCGGTTCCGAGAACAATTCCTTCCTGCGCATGGCCATTCCGGCCGAAGGCCTGGCGGCGGTCAAGAAGTTCGTGATCGACAGCGTGGTCCAGGCCGGCGGCAAGACCTGTCCGCCGACGATCGTGGGCGTGGGCGTGGGCGGCACGTCGGACCTGTGCGTGGCGCTGGCCAAGAAGGCCGCCACGCGGCCGCTGGGCTCGCACTGCGCCGATCCGCTGGGCGCGCAGCTTGAAAGCGAACTGTCCGAAGCCGTCAACAAACTGGGCGTCGGCCCGCAGGGCCTGGGCGGCGACTCGACGTCGTTCGCCGTGCACGTGGAACTGGCGGCCACCCATATCACCATGAATCCGGTGGCGGTCAACATGCAATGCCATTCGGCCCGCCGGGCGCGCGCCAGGCTGTCGCCGGGCGGCATCGAGTACGGATTCTGAGGGGCACATCATGGCGCATTACGACCTTTCCATGCCCGTCACCGAAGAGCAGGCGCGCAAGCTGCGCGTGGGCGATACGGTGACCCTGCAGAAGACCCTGTACGGCATCCGCGACGCCAGCTATATCGCGATGTTCGACAAGGGCCGCAAGACGCGCTTCGACCTGCGCGGCCATGCGGTGATCCACACCGCGCCCAACGTGCGCAAGGTGCCCGTGTCCGAGCAGTTCCCGGCCGGCTACGAGTCGATCTGCATCGGCACCACGACATCTTCCCGCATGGAGCGCTTCACGCCGCAGCTCATGAGCCAGTGCGGCGTGCGTTTCATCGTCGGCAAGGGCGGCATGCACGAGGGCTCGCAGAAGGCCTTCGCCGAAATGGGCGGGGCCTATCTGGCGATCGTCGGCGGCACGGCCGCGCTCGAGACCACCTGGATCGAGCAGATCGAGGACGTCGACCTGGACGATCTCAATCCCGAATCGCTCTGGAAGTTCCGCATCCGCGATTTCGGGCCCCTGCTGGTGGCCATGGACAGCCATGGCGGTTCGCTCTACGACCAGGTGGGGGGCGACGTCGAGCGCCGCCGTGCCGAGGTCCTGGCGTCGATGGGGGTGGCATGAAGATCGCGGAACTGCAGGAAATCCAGACCGACGTCCTGATCCTGGGCTCGGGCGGCGCCGGCCTGTTCGCGGCGCTGCACGCGCACCAGGCCGACCCCGCGCTCGACATCACCGTGGCGGTCAAGGGCTTGCTCGGCAAGTGCGGCTGCACGCGCATGGTGCAGGGCGGCTACAACGTCGCGCTGGCCGAGGGCGATTCCCCCGAGCGCCATTTCATGGACACCATCGAAGGCGGCAAGTGGCTGCCCGACCAGGAATTGGCCTGGACCCTGGTGAACACCGCGGTCGAGCGCATCCGCGAGCTGGAGAACGAGCTGGGCTGCTTCTTCGACCGCAACGAGGACGGCACGCTGCACCAGAAGGCGTTCGCCGGGCAGACCTTCGACCGCACGGTGCACAAGGGCGACCTCACCGGCATCGAAATCATCAACCGCCTGGCCGAGCAGGTCTGGGCGCGCCGCATCAAGCGGCTCGAAGAGCACCGGGCCATCGAGCTGATCCCCTCGTCGGACGGTTCGCGCCTGGCCGGCGTGCTCATGATCGACATGCGCACCGGCGAATTCCGCCTGGTGCGCGCCAAGGCCGTGCTGCTGGCGACCGGCGGCGGCCCCACCATGTACAGGTTCCACACGCCGTCCGGCGACAAGAGTTGCGACGGGCTGTCCATGGCGCTGCGCGCCGGGCTGGGGCTGCGCGACATGGAAATGGTGCAGTTCCATCCCACCGGCCTGCTGGCCGGTCCCCACACGCGCATGACCGGCACTGTGCTCGAGGAAGGCCTGCGCGGCGCCGGCGGCTACCTGCTGAACGGCGCGGGCGAACGCTTCATGGTGGCGCAGCACGAGCGTGCCGAGCGCGCCACGCGCGACATCGTGTCGCGCGGCATCTATGCCGAAATGCGCGCCGGCCGCACCACGCCCTCGGGCGGGGTGTATATCCAGATGAGCCACCTGGGGCCCGACAAGGTCCGGCGCCAGTTCAAGGGCATGGTCGAACGCTGCGCCGATTGCGGCTTCGACCTGGCGGGAGGCCGCGTCGAGGTCGTGCCCACCGCGCACTACATGATGGGCGGCGTGCTGTTCCAGCCGGACTGCCGCACCGAGCTGCCCGGCCTGTTCGCGGCCGGCGAGGACACCGGCGGCGTGCACGGCGCCAACCGTCTGGGCGGCAACGGCGTGGCCAACTCCACGGTGTTCGGCGGCATCGCCGGCGAAAGCATGGCGCGCTGGGTGCGCGACCAGGGGCACGCCGCGCCCGACGCGCAGCGGATCGAGCAGGCCATGGCCTACGCCCTGGCGCCGATGTCGCGCCGCGGCGGCGACCTGCATGCGCTGCGCGAGCGCCTGTCGGCCTGCATGTGGGACGACGCCGGCATCGTGCGCGACGCCGCGGGGCTGGCGCGCGCGGCCGGCACGCTGGATACGCTGCACGAAGACCTGCACCGCATCGGCGTGGCCGAATCGTCGCGCGCGTTCAACCTGACCTGGCACGACTGGCTGAACCTGGACAACCTGATCCACGTCAGCCAGGCCATCGTGCGCGCCGCGGTGGCGCGCGAGGATTCCCGCGGCGCGCATTACCGCGAAGACTTCCCCGACGTGCGCGACGTGGAGCATTCCTGGTTCTCGGTGGTGCGTGTGCGCGATGGCGCCATGGGCGTCGAGCGCCGGCCGGTGGCGTTCACCCGTGTGCGCCCCGGCCAGACCCTGCTGGAGCCCGCTGCGGCCTGATCCTTCCCGACCGCGCCGTCCGGCGGATGTCGCGGGCAGTCTTTCCCGCGCCGCGCGCCGTGTTTATGATGGCGCGTGGCGTCCGGACGGTTTTTCCCTCTTCAGTCATAGGAGCGGCCTGTACATGGCTTCCCAGAAACGCGGCGCGGACATGCTCGCCGAATCGATCCGCCGCGCGGGCGCGACCCGCATCTTCACCCTGTCGGGCAATCACATCATGTCGGTCTTCGACGCCGCGCTCGACGCCGGCATCGAACTCGTGCACGTACGCCACGAAGCCGCGGCGGTCCACATGGCGGACGCCTGGGCGCGACTGACCGGCACGCCGGGCATCGCCATGGTGACCGCGGGGTCGGGCCACGGCAACGCGGTCTCGGCGCTGTATACCGCGCAGATGTCGGAATCGCCGGTGATCCTGCTGTCCGGGTCCGCGCCGGTGTCCAAGGCGGGCTGGGGCACGTTCCAGGAAATCGACCAGCCGGCCATGGCCGCGCCGGTGTCCAAGGCTTCCTGGGCCTCGGCCTCGGCCGACGCGCTGGCGGGGGATTTCGCGCGGGCCTGGAGCCTGGCGGCCAGCGGCCGTCGCGGCCCGGTGCACCTGAGCCTGCCCACCGACGCCCTGGAAGGCCCGGTCGCCAAGCAGGAACTGCCACCCAAGGAAGCCTACGCGCCGCAAAGCCAGCCGCTGGCGCGCGACGGCCTGGCCGCCGACATCCTGGCGCGCTTGCGGCAGGCCAGGCGCCCCCTGGTCGTCGCGGGGCCGGCCGGCCTGACCGATGCGGGCCGTCAGGCCATGCGGGACCTGCAGGCCGCCACGGGCCTGCCGGTGGTCGCCACCGAAAGCCCGCGCGGCAGCAAGGATCCCAGCCTGGGCGCCTTCGCCCAGGTGCTGTCCCAGGCCGATTGCGTGCTGCTGCTGGGCAAGCGCCTGGATTTCACGCTGGGGCACGGCAAGGCGCCGGTCATCGCCGACGATTGCCGGTTCCTGCAGATCGATGCCGACTCGTCCGAGCTCGACCGCAGCCGCCGCGCCGTCGGCGATCGCCTGGAATGGGCCGAACTGGCGGAGCCGCTGGCGGCCGCCGGCCAGTTGACGCGCGCCGGCGGCGCGCAGGGCGGGTATGGCGCCTGGTGCGACGAGGTCCGGGCCGCCGTCGATTACCGGCCGCCGGAATGGCAGTCCGCCGGCCAGGCCGCTGGCAAGGGCATCCACCCGGCCGCGCTGTTCCGTCCGGTGCAGGAACTGCTCGACAGCCATCCCGACTCGGTGCTGATCAGCGACGGCGGCGAATGCGGCCAGTGGGCCCAGGCCTGCCTGCGGGCGGGGCACCGCGTCGTCAACGGCGTGGCCGGGGCCATCGGCAGCGCGCTGCCCATGGCGCTGGGCGCGCGCTGCGCCTATCCGGATGCGCCGATCGTGGCGGTCATGGGCGACGGCACCTTCGGTTTTCATTGCGCCGAGATCGATACCGGCGTGCGTTACGGCCTGCCCTTCGTTTGCCTGGTCGCCAACGACGCCCGCTGGAACGCCGAATACCAGATCCAGCTCAATGCCTACGGCAAGGACCGCCTGATCGGCTGCGAGCTGCTGCCCACCCGCTACGAAAAAGTGGCGCAGGGCTTCGGGGCGCAGGGCGCCTGCGTGGATGACCTGGCGGCGCTGCCCGCCGCGCTGAAGCAGGCCGCCGCCGAGCGGCGCGTGCCGTTCTGCCTGAACGTCGCGCTGGAAGGCCTGCCCGCCCCGCTCGTGCGCAGATAGGCATGGAGACCATCGCCCTGGTGGCGGCCGGCGCCTGCGTCGCCGGGTTCGTGCAGGGAATGACGGGCTTCGGCTTCGGCATGGCGTCCATGGTCTTCTGGTCCTGGACGCTGGCGCCCGACATGGTCGCGCCGCTGGTGGTGTTCGGCTCGCTGGTCGGGCAACTGCTCGGCCTGGGCGCACTGCGCCGCGCCTTCAACCTGAGGCGCGCGCTGCCCTTCCTGATCGGCGGGGCGCTGGGCATTCCGTTCGGCGTGGCGCTGCTGCACGATATCGACCCCGCCCATTTCAAGCTGGTGATCGGCGCGGTGCTGGTGGTGTATTGCCTGTCGCTGCTGTTCGTGGCGGAGCTGCCGCGCATCCGCCGCGGCGGCCGCATGGCCGACGCCGGCGTGGCCTGGATCGGCGGCGTCATGGGCGGGCTGAGCGGCATGTCGGCCTCGGCGCCCACGTTGTGGTGCGTGCTGCGCGGCTGGCCGCGCGACGAACAGCGCGCGGTGTTCCAGAGCTTCAACCTGACGGTGCACGCCTTGACGCTGACGGCCTATGGCCTGAGCGGCGTGCTCACGGTCGAGACCAATCGCCTGTTCCTGGTGGTGGCGCCGGCCATGCTGGTGCCGACGCTGCTAGGGCTGTGGCTGTATCGCCGCTTCGATGACGTCCTGTTCCGCAAGGTGGTGTTGGCGTTGCTGGCGATTTCGGGGGCGATACTGCTGGTGTCTGGGTTACGGGGGTGATTGCGGCCTTTGGGTAACGGTCTGGGTTCTTGAGCCGTCCGTTGCCGGCCGGATGGGCGGGCAGGCGCGCCGCGCAGCCGGTCCGGCGCGCGGGCGCCGGACACCGCTTCGGTTCGCTCGTCCGCGCCTGCGCGCTCCCTTCGCGGCCACCTCGCTCGGCTGCGAGGCGCGCCTGCCCGCCCATCCGGCCGGCAACGGACTCACGGCAACGTGGATCGACCATGGCCGGGGTGGGTGGGGTGCTTGGCATGTTTGCGCGGCGCTGGGGGTGGGGAGGAAGATCTTGCAGGGTTCGTCCGCAGCGCCCGCCCTGCGCGGGCACTGCGGACATGCGGGCATCGAACGGTCACGGTGGCTGGTTCGAGGTTCGGCCTGGAGCGATAGTCGCCACTTGCTCGAAATCCAGCCTCTGTCAGCTCCCAGCCGCCGTTAGCCTCCACGCGTAAGGTGAAGACCGGGCGCCCGCGCGCCCGGTCTTCACCGGGCACTGCAACGTCTTTCTTCTTCCCACCCCTACGGCAAAAAGGCCAAGCACACAGACCCTCCCGACGACCGTCATGAGCCTGTATCGCGAGTCCGTGTCGTGGGCATGGGCCGGTAGGGCGGGCCTCGCAGCCGAGCGAGGTGGCCGCGAAGGGAGCGCGCAGGCGCGGACGAGCGAACCGAAGCGGTGTCCGGCGCCCGCGCGCCGGACCGGCTGCGCGGCCCGCCCTACCGGCCCATGCCCACGGCGCGGACGTCTTAAAGACCCAGACCGATCACCATCCCAGCATCCATCCCCCAAGGGCTCCATAACCGCTACGCCTTCTTGCCCGCCTGCTCCCGTAACTGCGCCAGCAGTCCGTCCGGGATCTCCACGCCTTGCTGCCGCGCCCGATCCTGCAGTCGCTGGCGGCGGTCGCCCGGCACCCGCACGCCTTCGTCCACCAGCATGGCGGCGATCAGCGTCTCGACCCGTTCGAGATAGACATCCCGGCCGGCCAGCGCGTCCGGATCGATGGCCAGGAAGGCCTGGCCGATGCGCGCCTGGTTGCCTTCGTCGGTGAAGAAAGAATCCGCCTCGAAGCCGAAGTGCGCGCCGGTCAGCGCGCACGCCAGCAGTTCCACCACGATGGCCAGCATGGCGCCCTTGACGCCGCCCATGGGCAGCATGCTGCCCGCCAGGCCGGCCTTGGGATCGGTGGTGGGATTGCCGTCGGCGTCCAGCGCCCAGCCCGGCGGGATGGGCTTGTTGTCGCGGGCGGCGGTCATCAGCTTGCCGCGCGCGACCTCGGACAGCGACAGATCGATCACCACGGCGGCCTGGTCGCGGCGCGGGAACGCCGCGGCGATGGGATTGGTGCCGAACAGCGCGCGCTTGCCGCCCCAGGCCGGCATGGCCGCCGGCGAATTGCCGACCGCCAGGCCGACCATGCCGGCCTGGGCGATCGCTTCCAGATGGTAGGCGGCGACCCCGAAGTGATGGCTGTTGGTGACGCCGACGAAAGCCACGCCGTGCGCGCGGGCGCGCTCCACGGCCTGCCCGATCGCCAGCTCGCAGGCCGGAAAGGCCAGGCCCGCGCCGGCGTCGATCAGCGCGGCGCCGCCGCGTTCGCGCACGACGCGGGGCCGGGCGCCGCCCACCGCGCGCCCGTTGCGCAGGTGCGTGGCGTAGGAAGGCACGCGCGAGACGCCGTGCGAGGCCAGTCCCTGCGCGTCGGCGTAGATCAGCGCGTCGGCCGTGGCGCGCGCCATGTCGGGATTGGCGCC
>Ga0182749_1000466_pt1 | contig 37865 bp, 32 predicted proteins | sample eDN3rd37CKraftMG_FD_128875 | JGI IMG/M metagenome (GOLD analysis project Ga0182749, IMG submission 128875) | Enriched Miracle-Growth compost microbial communities from Emeryville, California, USA - eDNA 3rd pass 37_C Kraft MG (version 2) (version 2) ...
ACCGCAGGCGTCGACAGGCTCGCCTGGGCCGTTTGACGCCCATTGAGTTCGAGACCATCATGAACACCGACCTGGCCCTCGCGGCCTAACCAGAACTGTCACCAGTTCCTGCACCAGACCCGACATCATCCGCTGCCTCAAACGCGCCATCACCCGCGAAACCTACCGAGCCCTCCGACACGACCTCCTCACCACTTGACAGTCATAGGACCATCGGGTCGAGCGCAGCCGCGCAGCGGCGGAGCCGAGACCTGGGTTTCAACCCTTGATCTCGACTCGCTTCGCTCGCTCGAGCCGTCTCCGCTCGCTCCGCTCGGTCGACGAGCCCGCGGTTTCACGCCCGACCGGGGTGCTCGCTCCGCTCGGTCGACGAGCCCTACCGCTCGTCGACCGGAGCGGCGCAGCCGCGGAGCGGAGACGGGTCGAGCGCAGCCGCGCAGCGGCGGAGCCGAGACCTGAGGCCGAAACCCGAGACCTGAGGCCGAAACCCGAGACCTGAGGCCGAAACCCGAGACCTGAGGCCGAAGCCCGACACCTCAGCGCCACACGGGCGCGGGCTTGCGGTGGCGCTCCTCATACACCGGCGACGCCGTGAGGAACGGGATCGCTGCCGCGCGGCGCTCGTCGATCGGCTCGTCCGGGAACGCCTGCTCGATCGTGCGGTGCCGATCCACCAGCCCCGCCTTGAACTCGGGGTGGGTGAGGATGAACATGTCGCCGCGCAGCACGCCCGCGACCACGCGCTCGCCGGCCTCCTCGGCGGACTGATACGGCTGCTCGAGGTCGAAGCGCGGCCGCGTCGGGTCGGGCGCCGGGTACCCGGACTCGCCGTACCTCTCGGGCCGATGCGCGGCGCCCGCGCCGATGTTGCTGTGGACGGGCCCGGGACAGTACGCCGAGACCCCGATGCCCTCCGGGGCGAGCTCGATGTGCATCGCCTCGCTGAGGGCGATCACCGCGGCCTTCGTCATCGAGTACAGCCCGGCGACGATCGGCATCAGCCCGCCCATCGAGGCGGTGTTCACGATGTGCCCGCCCTCGCCGTGGGCCTGGATCTTCGGCAGGAACGCGAGGATGCCGTTGCCCACGCCGCGGATGTTGACGTCGATGAGCCAGTCCCAGTCGGCGGGCGTCGCCGTCGCCACGGGGCCGGTGAGCCCGAGGCCCGCGTTGTTGACGAGCACGTCGACGCGCCCGTGCTCGCGCTCGACGGCGTCGGCGAGGGCGCGCATCGCCTCGCGATCGGTCACGTCCACCTGCCGGGCGTCGACCGCGAGCCCGGCGGCGTCGAACTCCCGCCGCGTCTCGTCGAGGTGCTCGGCGCGGCGGCCCGTGACGATCACGTCGGCTCCGCGCCGCGCGAACGCCCGCGCGATGCCGCGCCCGATGCCGCTCGTGCCCCCGGTGATGACCACGACGCTCGATGCCAGATCTCTCATGACGGCATGAGACCGCGCCGGCCCGCGCCCGCCCAACTTGTCTTCCGGGAGGCAGAAGACCCCGTGTCCGGCCGCCCGCCGCGGTCGCACGGTAGACACAGCACGCGACGGAGCGGCAGCGGACACGGTCGTCCGCGATCCGAACCGTCGCCGAGGTCGACGGGAGACATCACACATGAGCATCACCGCAGAAGCCCTCGAAGCCGCCGCGCCGACGATGACGGCGATCACGACGCGCGCCGCCGTGTGCCGGGGTCCGGGTGAGCCGTGGGAGGTGACCGAGCTCGAGCTCGACCCGCCCGGCCCGAACGAGATCCGCGTCAAGGTCATCGCCGCCGGCATGTGCCACTCCGACGATCACATCCAGAAGGGCGACGCGCCGATGCGCATGCCCGTGGTCGGCGGTCACGAGGGGGCGGGGATCGTCGACGCCGTCGGTCCGGGCGTGACGCGGGCCCAGGTCGGCGATCACGTCGTGTTCTCGTTCATCCCCGCCTGCGGCAAGTGCCGCTACTGCTCCACCGGGCACCAGAACCTCTGCGACGCCGGCAAGAACGCCGCGACGGGCGAGTTCCCCGACGGCACCTTCCGCTTCCACAAGGACGGCGAGGACTACGGCGGGCTGTGCGTGCTCGGCACGTTCTCGCAGTACACGGTCGTGTCCGAGTACTCCGTCATCCCCATCCCCGACGACATCCCGTTCGAGGTCGCCTGCCTCGTCGGCTGCGCCGTGCCCACCGGGTGGGGCACCGCCGTGCACGCGGCCGGCGTGCGCGCGGGCGAGACCGTCGTCATCTACGGCGCGGGCGGGGTGGGCAGCAACGCGGTGCAGGGCGCCGCGCTCGCCGGCGCGCAGCGGGTGGTCGTGGTCGACCCCGTCGAGTTCAAGCGCACGATGGCGCTCGAGCACTTCGGCGCCACGCACGCGTTCGCCACCGCCGAGGAGGCCCACGCGTTCATCGTCGACGCCACGTGGGGCGAGCTCGCCGATCACGCGATCATCACGGTCTCGGCGCTGCACGACGAGGTGATCCACAACGCGATCAACATCGTCGGCAAGTGCGGGCAGGTCACGATCACGGCCGTCGGCAACGGCTGGATCGAGGAGAACCCCGGCATGCTGATCGGCTTCCAGCGCCGCATCCAGGGCGCGATCTTCGGCGGCTGCAACCCGCTGTTCGACGTGCCGCGCCTGCTGAGCATGTACAAGAACGGCCGCCTCAAGCTCGACGAGCTCGTGACCAACACGTACCGCCTCGAGAACGTCAACGAGGGCTACCAGGACATGTTGGACGGCAAGAACATCCGCGGCGTGATCCTGCTCGAGCACTGACACCGAACGATCTAGCGAAGGACGTCATCGAAATGACCATCATCAGCGAGTCCGCTCCGGCGGGCGTGCAGAGCCTCGTCGTCGACGGCTCGCAGCTCATCGGCGGCGAGTGGGTGCCGTCCCACTCCGGCGAGACGATCGAGGTGCGCAACCCCGCCAACCGCGAGCTCATCGCCCGCGTGCCCCGCGGCGACGCGAGCGACGTGGAGTCGGCGGTCCAGGCGGCCGAGCGGGCGTTCCCGGCGTGGCGCGACCTGAACGCCACCGCGCGCGCCCGCCTGCTGTTCCGCTGGGCCGACCTGATCGACGCCAACGGCGCCGCGCTCGACAGCCTCGAGTCGCAGGAGGTCGGGCGACCCAGCTGGGGGCCCTACGGCGTCGGCGGCCAGGTGCGCTTCATCGCCGGTCAGGCCGACAAGGTGCAGGGTGTCTCGCTGCCCACGTACTCGCCCGACACCGTCGGCTATACGCTGCGCGAGCCGTACGGCGTGGTCGGCGCGATCATCCCCTGGAACGCTCCCGGGCCGATGTTCGCCACCGAGGTGGCGGCGGCGATCGCGGCGGGGAACACCATCGTCATCAAGCCCGCCGAGGACGCGCCGCTTACCCCGCTCGCCCTCGCCAAGCTCGCGCTCGAGGCGGGCATCCCCGCGGGCGTGATCAACGTCGTCACCGGGTACGGCGGCGAGGCCGGCGCCGCGATCCCCGAGCACCCGCGGGTGCGCCGCATCGGCTTCACCGGCTCGCCGCAGACCGGCCGCACGATCATGGCGGCCTGCGCCCGCAACCTCACCCCGCTGCACCTCGAGCTGGGCGGCAAGTCGCCGCAGGTCATCTTCGACGACGCGGACCTCGACACCGCGATCCCCGCGATCGCGGCGGGCATCACCCTCAACACGGGGCAGATCTGCGCGGCCGGATCGCGCGTGGTGGTCCAGCGCAGCATCCACCAGGAGGTCGTCGAGCGGCTGGCTACGGCCATGCAGAAGGTCACGGTCGGCCCCTGGCACCAGCCGGTCAACATGGGCCCGCTCATCAACGAGAAGCAGCACGAGCGTGTGTGCGGCTACATCGACATCGGCAAGGAGCAGGGCGCGACGCTCGTCACGGGCGGCGGCCGCCCGCGCGGCGCCGAGTTCGCCGACGGCTGGTTCGTCGAGCCCACGCTGTTCGACAACGTCTCGCCCGACATGCGCATCGCGCAGGAGGAGATCTTCGGCCCCGTGCTGTCGGTCATCCCGGTCGACGACGAGCAGCAGGCGATCGAGGTCGCCAACGGCGTCGAGTACGGCCTCGTCGCGTCGGTGTGGACGCAGAGCGTCGGCCGCGCGGTGCGCCTGTCGCGGGCGCTCGAGGCGGGCCAGGTGGGCGTCAACAACGCGCTCGGCGCCGGCGTCATCGGCGGCCCCTTCGGCGGCTACAAGAACAGCGGGTTCGGGCGCACCATGGGCGCCGACTCGGTCCTGGACTGGACGCAGATCAAGACGGTTTCGATGCGCGAAGCTCCGCTTCCGCGGTTCTGAGGAGATTTCGATGGCGACGATCACGACGCGGGCGGCCGTGGCGCACGAGGCGCACAAGGGCTGGGAGATCACGGAGCTGCAGCTCGACGATCCCAAGGAGCACGAGGTCCGCATCAAGTTCGCGGCGAGCGGCCTGTGCCACTCGGACGACCACATCACGCACGGCGACGCGCCCGTGCGCATGCCGATCGTCGGCGGCCACGAGGGCGCCGGCTGGGTGGAGTCCGTCGGGCCGAACGTCACGCGCGTGAAGCCGGGCGACCGCGTGGTCTGCTCGTACATCCCCGCGTGCGGCGCCTGCCGGCCCTGCTCGCTGGGCCACCAGAACATGTGCGTGAAGGGCCTCAACGCCGGCACCGGGATGTTCCTCGACGGCACCTTCCGCTTCCACAAGGACGGCGAGGACTACGGCGGGTTCTGCTCGCTCGGCACCTTCTCCGAGTACGCGGTCGTCTCCGAGTGGGCCGTCGTGCCGATCGGCGACGACATCCCCTTCGAGGTCGCGTCGCTCGTGGGCTGCGGCGTGCCGACCGGCTGGGGCTCGGCGGTCTACGCGGCGGGCGTGAAGCCGGGCGACACGGTCGTGATCTTCGGCGCGGGCGGCGTCGGCAGCAACGCGGTGCAGGGCGCGCGGTACGCCGGTGCGAAGAACGTCGTCGTCGTCGACCCCGTGGAGTTCAAGCGCCACAACGCCCTCTCGCTCGGCGCGACGCACGCGTTCGCCGACCCGGAGGAGGCGCACGAGTTCATCGTCGAGGAGACGTGGGGCCAGCTCGCCGATCACGCGATCCTGACGCCCGACGCCGTCACGGAGGAGATGGTCAACCGCGCCGTGCTGATGACCGGCAAGGGCGGCAAGACCACCATCACGGCCGTGGGTCACCTCACCGAGAAGGCTGTGCACGTGCACGCGGGCCTGCTGATCAGCTACCAGCGGCAGATCCGCGGCGCCCTGTTCGGCGACTGCAACCCGCTCTACGACATCCCCAAGCTCCTCGGCCTGTACCGCCGCGGCGACCTGAAGATCAAGGAGCTGATCACGAACACCTACTCGCTCGATCAGGTCAACGAGGCGTATGACGACCTGCACGCCGGCAAGAACATCCGCAGCGTGATCCTGCACGAGAGCTGACGCCATGGTGAACCCGATCCTCGATCCCACGGGAGCGGCGCCGGCCAAGAGCGCCGGCGGCCGCGCGCCGCGCCGGCCGCTGCGGGGCGCCCGCGTGGGGCTGCTCGACAACACCAAGCACAACGCGATGCTCTTCCTGCAGGAGGTCGGCCGGCTCCTCGTCGACGAGGAGGGCGCGCGCGAGGTGAGCATCGTCGAGACGAAGCAGAACTTCTCCGTGCCGGTCGACGACGAGATCGTCTCGCGCTACCGCGCGGCGGCCGACCTCGTGGTCACGGGGGTGGGCGACTGCGGGTCGTGCAGCGCCGCCGCCGTCGCCGACGGCATCGCCTTCGAGAAGGCGGGGCTGCCGGCCGCCGTGGTCCTCACCGACGCGTTCACCACCACCGGACGCATGATGGCCGGGGTCCAGGGCGACCCCGACTACGAGTGGATCACCACCGAGCACCCGATGGCGGCGCTCACGGCCGACGAGGTGCGCGATCGGGCGCGGCGCCTGCTGCCGGAGATCGTCCGCACGCTCACGGAGCAGGCGGCATGAGCGCGCCGGATCCGGACATCGCCCAGGAGGCGATCGAGTACGCGTACGCGCAGGGCTGGTCCGACGGGCTGCCGCTCGTCCCCGTGAGCCAGCCGCTGCTGGACCGGTTCCTCGCCGAGACCTCCCGCGACCCGGACGAGGTGATCGGCCACATGCCGCAGGTCGACCGGGAGGTGACGGTCCGCACCGCCGCGATCAACGCCGCCATGGCCGGCTGCCTGCCCGAGTATTTCCCCGTCGTGCTGGCCGCGTGGGAGGGACTCATGCGCGAGCGCGCGGCGAAGGGCGGCGGCTGGCAGTCCACGAGCGGACCGGCACCCCTCATCGTCGTCAACGGCCCGATCCGCGAGCGGCTCGGGCTCAACAGCACCGGCGGCGTCTTCGGGCCCGGCTTCCGGGCCAACGCGACCATCCCGCGCGCGATCGGGCTCATCGTCCGCAACGCGTTCGGCGTGCGGCCGCACGAGCTCGAGCAGGCCACGCAGGGCATCCCCGGCCGCTGGGCGATCTGCTTCGGCGAGAACGAGGAGGACAGCCCGTGGGCGCCGCTGGCGGCGGAGCTCGGCACGCCGGGCGATGCCGTCACGACCACGCTGCTGCGCACGAGCGAGTTTGTCGACAACCGGCATACGCAGGACCCGGAGCAGCTGCTCGGCGACTTCGCCGACACGATCGGGCGGTCCGGATCGTGGATCTTCCGCCACGCGCAGGTGGGGCTCGTGCTGTGCCCCGAGCACGCCGAGCGGCTGGCCGCCGCCGGGTTCGACCGGCGCGGCGTGGCGGAGTGGCTCGCGGAGCGCTCCGGCCGCACCACCGCGCAGCTGGCGCTGGCGGGGAAGGACCACGCGGACGAGCGCGGGGTGCGCTTCCCGCGCGGCGACGGCGACCCCGACGCGTTCCAGCGCACGATCGCCGACCCGTCGTCGATGCTCATTGCCGTGGCCGGTGCCCGCACCGCCGCGATCTCGATGGTGGTGCGCTACTTCGCCGACTGGTCGGGCGGCGCGGTGCCGATCGAGGCGCCCGTCGCGGCCGCCGTCGCGGGCTGACCGGCCCCCGAACCGAGAAACAGGAGATCCCCATGTCCCAGATGGTGCGAGCGGCCGTGCAGACCGGTCCGCGCGAGATCGAGGTGCGCGAGTTCCCGCGCCCGCAGATCGGCCCCGATGACGGCCTGCTGCGCGTGGAGGCCAACGGCATCTGCGGCAGCGACGTGGAGATCTTCGCGGGGCACATCGGGGCGCCCGACCGCGGGCCGTTCATCCCGGGTCACGAGCCCATGGGGATCGTCGAGGAGGTGGGCGAGCGCGCCGCCGAGCGCTGGGGCGTGCAGCCCGGCGACCGCGTGGCGCTCGAGGTGATCGTGCCCTGCCGCGCCTGCAGCGACTGCCTGACGGGCCGCTACCAGGCCTGCCGGTTCCGCAAGTACGGGCACGGCGTCACCGGGATCGAGGTGGAGCCCACGCTGTGGGGCGGCTTCGCCGAGTACATGTACCTGTCGCCCACGTCGGTGCTGCACCGGGTGTCGAACGACCTGCCCGTCGAGGTCGCCGCGATGTACAACCCGCTCGGCGCCGGCGTGCGCTGGGCCGCCCAGCTCGGCGAGATCGGCCTCGGCGACACGGTGGTCGTGCTCGGCTCGGGCCAGCGCGGCATCGCGGCGGTCGCGGCGGCGAAGGCCGCCGGCGCCGGCACCGTGATCATCACGGGGCTTGCCAGCGACGGCCACAAGCTCGAGCTGGCGCGCGAGTTCGGCGCCGACCACACGGTGGTGGTCGACGGCGCCGACGGGCGCGACATCGTCGAGGTGGTGCGCGAGCTCACGAACGGCGAGATGGCCGACGTGGCCCTCGACCTCACGCCGATGGCCGCCGGCCCCGTCACCGACGCGCTGCACACCGTGCGCCACGGCGGCATCGTCGTGCTCGCCGGGCTGAAGGGCGGGCGCGAGATCCCGCTCGTGACCGACGTCATCATCAACCGCGGCCTCGTCGTCAAGGGCGCGTTCGGCGTCGACGCCGACGCGAACAAGGCGGCGATCGCTCTGCTGGAGTCGGGCCGCTTCCCGTTCGAGAAGCTGCACACGCACACGTTCGGCCTGGACGAGGTCGGGCTCGCGATCGACACGCTCTCCGGCAGGGCCGGCGACGGATCCGCGGTGCACGTGTCGGTGCACCCCAACGGCTGACCCCCGACCCGGACGAAGGAGCCCCCCGTGATCGTCGACGCCCACGCCCACTTCCTGCCCTCGTCGTACCCCGACGACGCTCCCGCGTGCTTCCCGCGCATGGAGCCGATCGCGGACTCGACCGACCTGCTGCTCGTGTTCGACCAGATGCGCTTCCCCGCCAAGCGGGTGTTCTTCGAGGCCGAGCGGCGCATCGAAGCGCAGGAGGAGTCCGGGGTCGGGGCCGAGGTGATCAGCCCCATGCCGCCGCTGCTGCGCTACGACCTGCCGGCCGCGGACGGGCTCTCGCTCGCGCGGCACGTCAACGACTTCGCCGCCGAGCTCGCGGCGCACGACCCCGACCGGCTCATCGCGCTCGGCATGGTGCCGATGCAGGACCCCGAGGCGGCGGCGGGCGAGCTGCGGGCGATCAAGGACCGAGGCCTGGCGGGCGTCGAGATCGCGTCGAACATCCTCGGCCGCTCGATCGGCGACGAGACGTTCCTGCCGTTCTTCCAGGAGGCCGAGCGGCTGGGGCTCGCGATCTTCGTCCACGCCATGCCGGCACCGATCGACCGGCTCCCGATGAGCGCGATGGGCACGTACGTCGTGGGCATCGAGGGGATGTACGCGGCCGCCTCGCTCATCCTCGGCGGCACGGCCGCGGCCTGCCCCGACCTGCGCGTGTCGTTCAGCCACGCCGCCGGCGGGTTCGCGATGTCGCTGCCGCGCGCCAACTACTTCTGGGGCGGCTCGTGGAACGAGGAGCCGCGCGACCCGGAACGCGCGGTCATGCCCGACGACGGGCCGAGCCCGCTCGAGTACGCGCGGCGGTTCTACTACGACTCGATGGTGTTCGACCGGCGCGCGATCCGGTACCTCGTCGACCTGCTCGGCGCCGATCGGCTGCTCGTCGGCAGCGACTTCCCGGCGATGCGCCGCGAGGAGCCGATCGCCCGCACGCTGCGGTCCATGGAGCTGCCGGACGACCAGTGGCAGGACATCGCGCACCGCAACGCGTTCCGCTGGCTCGGTCGCTGAGCGACGTTCCCGCCGGGCGGAAGGCCTGTGGTCGCCCCCCCGCGCGAGCGGTGAGACTTCACGCAGTTGTCATCCATCGGCATCGGCTCAAAGGAGAGCACACGTCATGAGCAACTCATCACACGCGTCGAGGCGGCGGGGCGGACTGGCCGCCCTGGCCGCGACCGTCGGGCTGATCCTCACCGCCTGCAGCGGCGGCGGCCCCGCCCCCACGGGCAACGACGGCGAGGTCGGCGAGCCGCAGGCGGGCGGCGAGATCACGGTTCTCCTGGATGCCGGATTCGCCGGCGGCTGGGCCACGGGGCTCGACCCCGCCACGAGCAACGGCACGGGCGCGAACCTGGCCCAGAACTCCGCGATCTTCGGCGGGCTGTTCACGCTCGAGGCGGACGAGGACGGCTCCAACGCCCGGATCGAGCCGAACCAGGCCGAGAGCTACGAGTGGCAGGACGACGGCCTGAAGCTGGTCGTGAAGCTGCGCGAGGGGATCGAGTTCAGCGACGGCACGCCGATGGATGCCGAGGCGGTGCTGTGGAACTGGATCCGCGCCCTCAGCTCCGGGTCGACCGGCGCGCCCGTGCTCGATCTGAACCTCGACCTGGAGCCGCAGGAGCACAGCCAGGAGTTCATGGACAGCCTGTGGGCCGCCCTCCCCGCCGACGTGGACCGCGACCTCATCATGCGCCGGCTGGGCGCCATCCGCATCGTCGACGACCTCACGATCGAGATGAACTTCAACTCGGTCAACGGCGCGTTCGTCAACGGGCTGCCGACCGCGAATCTCAACCTCATCGCCTCGCCCACCGCCTACGCGGAGCTCGGCGCCGACCAGTTCAAGGTCACGCCGATCGGCGCGGGACCGTTCGTCGTGGAGGTGAACCGGCAGAGCGAGCGCCTTGAGCTGACCAAGAACGAGAACTACTTCAAGGAGGGCCTGCCCTACCTCGACGCGCTCAACTTCCAGTCCGTCGCGGGCGACCAGGTGATGTACCAGACCCTGCTGTCGGGCCAGGGCGACGTGGTCGAGGGTCTGTCCGCCGTCACGCTCATCAACGAGGCGCGCAACAACCCGCAGGTGGAGGTGCACCTCGGCACGCCGACGTCGCCGTACGTCGTGCAGCTGAACACGCGCAAGGAGCCGTTCGACGACATCCGCGCGCGCCAGGCGATCTACTACGCGACGGACTTCGCGGCCATCCAGGAGGGCCTGTTCGGCGGCGAGGGCGATCTCAGCCAGTCGTTCACCGCGTCGGGCGGCCTGTTCTACACCCCGGAGATCGACGGCTACCCCGAGTTCGACCTCGACAAGGCCAAGGCCCTCGTCGAGGAGCTCGGCGGCCTCGAGGTGGAGCTCGGCACCACCGACATCGTGACCGCCCGCTCGGTGACGACCGCGCTGCAGACGCAGTGGGAGAAGGCGGGGATCGACGTCACGATCGACGCCAAGCCGCTGGGCGACGTCATCACGAAGTTCACGTCGGGCGACTGGGAGTCGATGCTGCAGACGGCGGGCGCCTGGGACCCCGCCGCGGGCATCGGCGTGCAGGTCCGCTTCGGCTCCACCTCGCCGTTCAGCGGGACCCCGCTGCCGGAGGGCGCCACGAGCGCGGCGGACGCGATCGCCCAGGGCCTGCGCTCGCCGCTCGACGAGCTTCTCGCCCAGGCGGTGGCCACCGTCGACGAGAAGGAGCGCGAGGCGGCGTACGTCGAGATCGCCGAGGTCATCGCGAAGGAGGCGTACGGCCCGTTCGGCATCGCGTTCTCGCCCGCGCAGGTCGTCCGCAAGGGCGTGCACGGCCCCGGGCTCACCACGCCCATCCCCGCGCTCGCCGTCAACACCGGCGTGCTGTACGACAGGGTGTGGGTGGAGCGGTGAGCTCGGTCCCCGTCGAGCGCGCCCCCGCGCCGCCGGGGGAGGTCCGGGAGCGGGCCGAGCGGGGCGAGAGCCCGCTCGGCCGGCTCACCGGCTCCCCGCTGGTGCGCCTCATCGTCCGCCGAGTGCTCGTCGCGATCCCGCTGCTGCTCGCGATCAGCGTGCTGGTGTTCGTGCTGCTGGAGGCGATGCCGGGCGACCCGGCCCGCAACCAGGCGGGCATGGACGCCACCGAGGAGGAGGTCGAGGCGGTCCGCAAGTCGATGGGACTCGACCGGCCGGCGCACGAGCGCTACCTCTCGTGGCTGTTCGGGGCGCTGACGGGCGACCTCGGCCGCTCGTCGGTGAGCGGCCTGCCCGTGTCGCAGCTGCTGGCGGAGCGCATGCCGGTCACGTTCGAGCTCGTGTTCCTCGCGTTCGTGATCTCCCTCGGCATCGCGCTGCCCGTGGCCATGCTCGCGGCGCGCAAGCCGGGCGGCGTCTTCGACCGGATCGTGATGGTCGGCTCCATGACGCTGCTGGCCGTGCCGAACTACGTGCTCGCGCTGCTGCTCGTGATCGTCTTCGCCGTCACGCTGCGCATGCTGCCGTCGATCGGCTTCACACCCATCGAGGTGGGGCTGTGGCCCAACCTGCAGTCGGTGATCCTGCCGACCCTCGCCCTGGCGATCCCGCTGGGCTGCTTCTACGCGCGCTTCCTGCGCGGCGACCTCGTGGAGCAGATGAACTCGGCGGACTACGTCGACACCGCGCGGGCCAAGGGGCTCGGCCCGTGGCGCATCCTGTGGCAGCACGCCTTCCGCAACTCGTCGTTCGGGCTGCTCACGATCGTCGGCCTGAACGTGGGGGCGCTCGTGGGCGGCACCGTCATCATCGAGCAGATCTTCGCGATGCCCGGCCTGGGCCAGCTCATGCTGCAGGGCGTGGGCGCCCGCGACACGGCCGTCGTGCAGATCTGCGTGTTCATCTTCGCGGCGGTCGCCGTGTTCGCCAACCTGTTCGTCGACGTCATGTACGCCGTGCTCGACCCGAGGATCCGCTATGGCGGTCGCTGACACCACCACCCGCGCCCTGCTCTCGCCGACGATCGGCGTGGAGCGGTCGATCCGCTGGGCGCGCATCCGCAAGCGCCTCGTGATCGGCGTGCCCGCCGCGATCGTCGTGCTGCTGTTCGCCGCGTGCTTCGTCGGCCCGTACGTGCTGCCGCTTCCCGCGCCGATCGGCGGCGACGTGCTGAACAGCTCCCGCCCGCCCGGCACCCCCGGCCACCCGCTGGGCACCGACGTCAACGGGAACGACGTGCTGTCGCGCCTGCTGCACGGCGGGCAGGCGTCGCTGATCGTCGCCGTCGCCGTGAACGCGATCGGGCTGATCGTCGGCGGGCTGATCGGCGCCCTGTCGGCCTACCTCGGCGGCAAGGCCGACACGATCATCATGCGCGCGCTCGACGTGCTCATCGCCTTCCCCTCGCTGGTGCTCACGATCGCGATCGCCCAGGTCCTCGGGCCGAGCCTGCCCAACACGATCCTGGCGCTGTCGGCGTTCTCGATCCCCGGCGTGGCCCGCGTCGCCCGCTCGTCGACGCTGCGCGTGACGAGCATGCCGTTCGTGCAGGCGGCGGCGCTCGGCGGCAGCCCGTGGTGGCGCACGCTGCTGTTCCACATCGCGCCGAATGTGCTGCCGCAGCTGCTGAACTTCGCGATGCTCGGGATGGGCATCGTGATCGTCACCGAGGGGGCGCTGAGCTTCCTCGGCCTCGGCATCCCCGCCCCCGCGCCGAGCTGGGGAAACATGATCTACGAGGGCCAGCAGTCGCTGTCGGCCACGCCGCTGCTCGTGCTGTGGCCGAGCCTCGCGCTGCTGCTGGCGGTGCTGTCGTTCAACCTGCTCGGCGAGAACGTTCGAGACGAGATGAGTGGCCGATGACGACCGTCGACGCATTCCCGAGCGACACCGTGACCCGCACCGACGGCGAGCCGCCCGTGGTGCTGCGGGTGGACGACCTGCGCGTGACGTTCACGCGGGGCGGCCGCGAGATCCACGCCGTCAACGGGCTGTCGTACACCGTGCGCCGCGGCCGCATGCTGGCGATCATCGGCGAGTCGGGCTCCGGCAAGTCGGTGAGCGTGCGGGCCCTGATGGGCCTGCTGCCGCCGAGCGCGGTCGTCGAGGGCTCGGCGCTCCTCGGCGACGAGCAGCTGGTCGGGCGCACCGACCGGGCGATGCGGGCGATCCGCGGCCGCGACGTCTCGATGGTGTTCCAGGACCCCGCCCGGTCGCTCAACCCCACCATGAGCGTCGGCGCCCAGATCGTCGAGGCCGTGCGCGCGCATCGCCCCCTCCCCAAGCGCGAGGCGGCGGCGCGCGCCGTGGAGCTGCTCAAGCTCGTGCGGCTCTCGGCGCCCGAGCGGCGCTTCCACGAGTACCCGCATCAGCTGTCGGGCGGCATGCGCCAGCGCGTCATGATCGCGATCGCCCTGGCGGCGGACCCGAAGGTGCTCATCGCGGACGAGGCGACGACCGCCCTCGACGTCACGACGCAGGCGCAGATCATGGAGCTGCTCGTCGACCTGCAGGAGCGCCTGGGCACGGCGATCATCATGATCAGCCACGACCTCGGCCTCGCGGCCAGCTACGCCGACGAGGTGCTCGTGATGTACGCCGGCCGCGCCGTGGAGCACGCGCCGACCTCCACGCTGTTCGGCAACGTGCGCATGCCGTACACGGCGGCCCTGCTCGGCGCGATCCCGCAGCTGACGACGCCCTCCCACGCCCGGTTGACGGTGATCGGGGGACACCCGCCCGACCTCGGCGCGCTGCCGGAGGGCTGCGCGTTCCGGGAGCGCTGCCCGCGCGCCACCGAGCGGTGCATCGAGCGCCCACCGCTGGAGGAACACGAGCCGGCGCACGCCTACGCGTGCTGGCATCCGGTCGATCAGCGCGCCGGCGACGTGCTCGGCCCGCTGACCGAGACCGGCGACGTGAAGGAGGAGGCCCGGTGAGCCAGACGCGAACCCCGCTGCTGAAGGTGTCGGGGCTGGTGCAGGAGTACGTCACGCGCGGTGCCGGCGGGCAGAAGGCCGGCGTCGTCCACGCCGTCTCGGACGTCTCGTTCGAGCTGCACGAGGGGGAGACGCTCGGCATCGTCGGCGAGACGGGATCCGGCAAGTCGACCCTGGCGCGCGCGATCATCCAGGTGGAGCGCCCCCGCAGCGGCTCGGTGCAGTTCCAGGGGCGCGAGCTGACGACCATGTCCCGGCGCGAGCTGGTGAGCGTCCACCGCGACATGCAGATGGTGTACCAGGACCCGTTCGGCTCCCTGAACCCGCGCTGGCGGATCGAGGACGTCGTGGCCGAGCCGCTGCGCGGTCACACCGACATGACCCGGGCCGAGCGCGTGGCGCGCGTGGCCGAGCTGCTCGATCTGGTCGGCCTCGATCCGGCGCGCTACCGGGACCGTCGGCCCATGGAGCTGTCGGGCGGGCAGGCGCAGCGGGTGGCCATCGCCCGCGCGATCGCGCTGAACCCGAAGCTCATCATCTGCGACGAGGCGATCTCCTCGCTCGACGTTCTCATCCAGGCGCAGGTGCTGAACCTGTTCGAGAAGCTGCGCGACGAGCTCGGGGTGGCGTACCTCTTCATCGCGCACGACCTCGCGACCGTCAAGCAGGTGAGCGACCGCGTCGCCGTGATGCACCTGGGCCAGCTCGCGGAGTTCTCGCCCGCCGACGAGCTGTACGCGCACCCGCGCCACCCCTACACGCGCGCGCTGCTGGACTCCGTGCCCGTGCTCGACGTCGTCACCGGCGCCGTGCGCCGACCGCGCCCCCTGCAGGGCGAGCCGCCCTCGCCCCTGCATCCGCCGTCGGGCTGCCGGTTCCGCACACGGTGCCCGATCGCGCAGGACGTCTGCGCCACGGTCGAGCCCGCGCTGCGCGACACCGGCGACGGTCAGTTCGCGTCGTGCCACTTCCCGCTGGGCGTCGACGCCGCCCGCCTCGCGCCCGCCACCGCCGCCTGACCGCGCGCACGCCGCGCCATGTCGTCGGACGGCCGATCCCGGTCGTCGGATCCGTGGGGCGGGCGGGGTCGCGCGGGGCGCGTGTGGCGTGATCGGCCCGGCCGCTCCGACGACCGGGCGCGCCGCTCCGACGACCGGGCAGCGACCGGGCGCGACCGGGCGCGACCGGGCGCGCGGTGCGGGATCCACGGCTGACAACCCGGGCGCGGCGGCCTACACTGAGGGCACCCAGACGCTCCCTCGACGACGATCGGAGCTGCCATGGCCTCACCGTGGGCGTCCTCCGCCGACGCGAGCGCGCGCCTGCTTGTCGAGCGCGCGCACGAGGAGCTCATCGCCGGCAACGCCGACGATCCGCGGCTGGTGCACGTGCGCCCGCTGGTGCGCCAGTCCTGGCGGCGATCGCTGCAGAGCCTCGTCGGCCCGGAGGATCTGCCGCCGCTCGACCTGCGCGGCGACGAGCTCGAGGCGTATCGGCGCGCGCACCCGCTCGCCGGGGCGATGCCGATGATCCGCGGTCTCCTGCTGCCGGGTGAGGCCGCCGACGCGGGCGTCATCGTGGCGGTGGGCGACGCGGCGGGGCGCCTGCTGTGGGTCGAGGGCGATCGGCAGATCCGTGCCCTCACGGGCGAGATGGGGTTCGTCGAGGGCGCCAACTGGGCGGAGGATCGCGTCGGGACGGCGGCGCCCGGCACGGCGCTCGCGCTCGACGCCTCCGTCCAGGTGCGCGGCGCCGAGCACTTCAACCGCCACGTGCAGCCGTGGTCGTGCACGGCGGCCCCGGTCCACGACCCCGAGACGCGGGCGCTGATCGGCGTGATCGACGTCACAGGCCGCGACAGCGCGGCGCATCCGCAGGCGCAGCTGCTCGTCGACGCCACGGTGCGCGCCGCGGAGGCGGAGCTCCTGCTCGCCCGCATGCGCGCGCGGGCCGAGTCGCCCCGCCGCATCATCCGCTCCGCGCCCCGGCCCGCCCCGCGCGCCGCCCGACCGACGCTCGCCGTGCTCGGCCGGGATCGCGCCCGGCTCGAGGGGACCGGCGCGCCCACGGAGCTCAGCGAGCGGCACGGCGAAATCCTGCTCATGCTCGCCACCCACCGCCAGGGGCTCGGCGCCGAACGGCTGGCGGAGCTCGTCTACGGCGATCCCGGGGCCGTCGGCACCCTCCGCCCCGAGATCGTGCGGCTGCGCAAGGTGCTCGCCCGCCACGACCTCACCCTCGAGTCGCGGCCCTACCGCCTGGTCGGATCGCTCGAGACGGATGCGCAGCACGTGCTCTCGCTCCTCGGCCGCGGCGCCCATCGCGTCGCCCTCGCGGCGTGGCGCGGCGATGTGCTGCCGTCGTCGGAGGCGCCCGGCATCGAGGAGCTGCGCGAGACCGTGCGCGGTGCGCTGCGCGAGGCGATGCTCGACGACGCCGGGCTGGACGCGCTGCTGACGTACATCGACACCGACGTGGGGCGCGACGACGTCGAGGCCATGCGCCTGTGCCTGGGGATGCTGCCGCCGCGCTCGCCGCGGCGCGCGGCCATCGTCGCCCGGCTCGAGCTCGCCGGCTGAGCCGCCGACCAGCCGACCGACGCATCGGCCGCTGAGCCCCTCGCAACCCGATGCAACGTGCCCGGGCGTAGCGTGCGACGACAGCGCGGCACGCCGGCCGCGACCGTCGACAGTCAAGGGAGACCAGCGATGACCATTGTGGAAGAGGGCGTCTCGAGCGTCTACGCCGCGCCCGGCGCCAAGGGCTCGGTAGTGGAGTACCGCTCGCGCTACGGGCACTACATCGGCGGCGAGTGGGTCGAGCCCGTGAAGGGGCAGTACTTCGAGAACATCACGCCGGTAACGGGCAAGCCGTTCTGCGAGGTCGGACGCGGCACGGCGGAGGACATCGATCGCGCGGTCGACGCCGCGTGGAAGGCGTTCGCGACGTGGCGGAAGAGCACCCCCGCCGCCCGATCGCTCATGCTCAACCGGATCGCCGACCGCATGGAGGAGAACCTCGAGCGCCTGGCCGTGGCCGAGACGTGGGAGAACGGCAAGCCGGTGCGCGAGACGCTCGCCGCCGACATCCCCCTCGCCATCGATCACTTCCGCTACTTCGCGGGGGTGCTGCGAGCGCAGGAGGGCTCGCTCAGCCAGCTCGACGAGGACACCGTGGCATACCACTTCCACGAGCCCCTCGGCGTGGTGGGGCAGATCATCCCGTGGAACTTCCCGATCCTCATGGCGGTCTGGAAGCTCGCGCCTGCGCTCGCGGCCGGCAACTGCGTCGTGCTCAAGCCGGCCGAGCAGACGCCGGCGTCGATCCTGCTGCTGATGGAGATCGTGGGCGACCTGATCCCCGCGGGCGTGGTCAACATCGTCAACGGGTTCGGGATCGAGGCGGGCGCCCCGCTCGCGTCGCACCCGAAGATCCGCAAGATCGCGTTCACGGGCGAGACCACCACGGGCCGGCTCATCATGCAGTACGCGTCGCAGAACCTCATCCCCGTGACGCTCGAGCTGGGAGGCAAGAGCCCGAACATCTTCTTCGAGGACATCGCCGATCGCGACGATGCGTTCTACGACAAGGCGAAGGAGGGCTTCACGATGTTCGCCCTCAACCAGGGCGAGGTGTGCACATGCCCGTCGCGGTCGCTGATCCAGCGGTCGATCTACGACTCCTTCCTGGGGGATGCGATCGAGCGCGTCAAGGCGATCAAGCAGGGCAACCCGCTCGACCCGGAGACGATGATCGGCGCGCAGGCGTCGAACGACCAGTTCGAGAAGATCACGTCCTACCTCGACATCGGCCGCCAGGAGGGGGCGAAGGTCCTCACGGGCGGCGAGCCGGTCGACCTCGGCGGCGAGCTGAGCGGCGGCTACTACATCGCGCCCACGGTGTTCGAGGGGTCCAACTCGATGCGGATCTTCCAGGAGGAGATCTTCGGGCCGGTCGTCTCGGTGACCTCGTTCGACACCTACGACGACGCGATCTCGATCGCCAACGACACGCTCTACGGCCTGGGCGCGGGCGTCTGGAGCCGCAGCGCAAACATCTGCTACCGCGCCGGCCGGGCGATCGAGGCGGGCCGGGTGTGGACGAACACCTACCACCAGTACCCGGCGCACGCGGCGTTCGGCGGGTACAAGCAGTCGGGCATCGGCCGCGAGAACCACCTGAAGATGCTCGAGCACTACCAGCAGACGAAGAACCTCCTCGTCTCCTACGCCGAGGGCGCTCAGGGATTCTTCTGATGGATCACGATGTGAGCAGGGTGGCGGTCTCGGGGGAGGCCGCCGCCCTGCTCCGCACCCTGACGGCGCAGCACGGCCCGCTCATGTTCCACCAGTCGGGCGGCTGCTGCGACGGCTCGTCGCCCATGTGCTACCCGGTCGGGATGTTCCGCACCGGCCCCGGCGATGTCCTGCTGGGGACGATCGACGTGGGCCTCGACGATCCGATCGAGGTGTACATGTCGGCGTCGCAGTTCGCGTACTGGAAGCACACGCACCTCACGATCGACGTCGTCCCGGGCCGCGGGGCCGGGTTCAGCGTCGAGGCGCCGACCGGGATGCGCTTCCTCATCCGCTCGCGCCTGCTCACCGAGGCGGAGGCCCGCGAGCTCGGGATGGTGTGAGGCGGGCGGTTCCCCGGCCTCACCCGCGCCGGGGCGCCGCCGCGGTGGATCCGGGCACGAGGTCGCCCGCGAAGGCGCGGCGCACGGGGCCGGGGGCGGCGCCGGGGGAGAGGAGATCGCGCATCGCGGCCACGGCGGCGGACGCGACGGCCTCCACCGGGATGCGCAGCGTCGTCAGGCCCAGCAGATCCGCGCCGGGCAGCAGCCCGTCGCACCCGGTCACGCTCACGTCGCCCGGCACGTCGAGACCGGCCTCCCGCGCGGCGCGCATCACGGCGAGCTGACGGGGATCGGACGCGCACAGGATGGCGGTCGCGCCGTCGCGGACGACCTCCAGCGCGGCGCCCACCCCGTCGGACGGTCGCGCGCCGGTCGCGATCATCGTCACGTCCGCGCCGGCGGCCTCCAGCGCCTCGCGCATCGCGGTGGCGCGCACGCCCTCGGTGGACGACAGCTCCGCGCGGGCCGCCAGCACGACCACCCGGCGGTGCCCGAGGCCCCGCACGTGCGCGGCGAGCAGGCGCCCGTGGGCGGGCTCGTCGTAGCCGACGGCGTGGATGCGTCCGGCCGCCGCCGCGCGCCCGACGCGCAGGATCGGCACCTGGGCGGCGAACGGCTCCAGCTGACCCGTGCCGATGCCGCCGGTGGCCACGAGCAGCCCGGCCACGCGCATGCCGAGCAGCCGGTGCAGCGCGTCGATCTGCTGGGCGCCGTCGCGGTCGGCCCCCACCCCGACCGTGACGGTGACCAGACCGAGCCCGTGACGATCGGCGGCGTCCTGCAGCAGGGAGAACAGCAGCCCGTAGGCCGGGTTGCTGGCGTCGCGCAGCATCAGGCCGACCGTGCCGCTGCGCCCCGCCGCCAGGCCCGCCGCCATGGCGTTGGGCACGTAGCCGAGGCGCCGCGCGGCCGCGAGGATCCGCTCGCGGGTCTCGTCGGCGATCCGGCCCTCGCCCTTCAGCGCGCGGGTCGCGGTCGCGCGCGAGACGCCGGCCGCGGCGGCGACGTCGTTGACGGTGACGTGCAGCGGCGACGGGGTCTCGTCGCGCCGGCTCATGCCGATCGCGACCGCCGCCGCGGTGACCCGGCCCGCGCGCCGCGGCCGTATACGAGGTACATCGTGACGCCCATGATGACCATCAGCAGCACGGTGTACACGAACGTGATCGGCATCGCGTCGAGGTTGTTCTCGCCCCGCGTGCTCTCCTGGATCGCCACGCCGAGCGGCTGATAGAGCGGGTGGTAGAGGAAGATCGCCGCGTCGTAGTCGTCGAGCAGGCTGTTGAAGTTCAGCGCCGTGATCGCCGCCGCGGTCGGCAGCACGAGCGGGATCAGCACGCGCCGGAAGGTGGTGAGCGATCGCGCCCCGAGGATGCGCGACGCGTCCTCCAGCGAGTCGGGCACCGACGCGAACGCCGCCTTGAGCAGCCGCAGCGTGAACGGGATCTTCACGCTGATGTAGGCGATCAGCAGGAGCACCGGCGTGCCCGTGAGGACGACGTTCGCGACGATCGCCTGCGGCTGGTCGAACGCCATCACGAGCCCGAGCGCGATGAGCACGATCGGCAGGATCCACGGGATGTGCAGGACGTACTCGATCGCGGTGGTAATCGCGTTGCGGTGCTTCTGCAGCATCCGCGCCACGAACAGCAGTCCGCCGACGACGATGACGGCCGCGAGGGCGCTGTAGACGACGCTGACGAGGAACGGCCGCAGGGCGCTGGCGCTGCTGAAGACCGCGATGTAGTTGTCGAGCGTGAAGCTGTCGAGGGTGATCGCGCCGGCGAGGATGCTGCGCGCGTCGACGAACGAGAACACCACGATCAGCACCACGGGGATCAGGTAGATGACCCACAGCACGTACGCCAGCACGTGCACGATCGCGTTGGCGAGGGGGTTGCGGATCGGCTGCTTCTGGATCGGCGTGGCGACCTTCGCGACGGAGAAGTAGACGCCGGACTTCTCGGCGCGGTTCATGATCGCCAGCAGGATCATCGTCGCCACGCCCAGCACGATCGCCAGCAGGGCGGCGATGTCGCGCGTGACGGGGCTGCGCGAGAGGTCGATGATCAGCGGGGCGACGGTCTGGAAGTCGGGGCCGCCGAGCACGAGGGGCGCCGTGAGCGCGCCGAGGCCGATGAGGAACGTCAGCACGGTGACGGCGAAGAGCATCGGCTTCATGACCGGCAGCACGATGCGGCGCAGGATCGTCCACGACGAGGCGCCCATGAGCTTCGCCGCCTCGATCGACGCGTAGTCCACCTTCGCGAGCGACGACGACAGGAACAGCATGTGGTTCGTCGTGGTCGCGAACGTCATCACGAACGTCACGGCGAAGTAGCCGGAGAACCAGTCACGGTCGAGGTCGGGCCACCAGTTGGCCATGAGGTTCGTGACGAAGCCGAACCGGCCGTAGATGAAGTTGTAGCCGGCGGCGAGCACGATGCCGCCGTAGATGAGCGTCGTCGCGTAGCCGAGCCACAGCAGGCGGGCGCCGCGCACGCGGAAGTACTGCGTGACGAGCACGATGAACACGCCCACGACGTTCACCGTGATCGACAGCGTCACGGCGAGCAGGAAGCTGTTGCCGAGGGTGCGCATCGCCCGCTCGCTGCCGAGCAGCTTCTCGATCGCGGCGAGGCTGAACTCCCCGCCGGGGAAGAACGTCTCGCCCAGCAGCACGGCGTTGGGCAGCACCAGGAACGCCGCCGCGAACCAGATGACGACGATGCTCGTCACCCACGCCAGCGGCGAGCGCAGCATGCTCCGGATACCGCCGGGGCGGCGCCGGCGCCGGGGCGCGTCCGACGCGGCGACGCCCGTGAGCACGCCGGCGTCGCCGGGCAGCGCCGCCTCGGGCGGCGGGACGGGGGAGCGGGACGGTTCGGTCATGTCAGGCCGCCGGGTACTGCAGGACCCAGCGCGGGTCGATGCTCACGCGCACGGCGTCGCCGGGCTCCCACCGGCGCCCGCTCGCGCCGGCGGGCACGCTGACGCGCAGGGTGGCGTCGGCCACGGCGATCGTGTACACGCTGTGGCTGCCGTGGTACGTCCGCTCCGCGACGGTGCCGTCGACCGTCACGGTCCCGTCCGCCGCCTCGCCGGCATCGACGAGGTGCAGCTTCTCGGGGCGGATGTAGCTCTCCGCGGAGGGGTCGAGCCCCGCCCCGGAGAGGCGATCCATCACCGCCGGCGTGAGCCGGTTGCTCTCGCCGATGAAGCGGCACACGAACGCGGTCGCGCTGCGGTCGTAGATCTCCTCCGGGGTGCCCACCTGCTGCAGGCGGCCGGATTCGAGCACCGCGATGCGATCGCTCAGCGTCAGCGCCTCCTCCTGGTCGTGCGTGACGTACACGGTGGTCACGCCCACCTCGTGCTGCAGCTGCTTGAGCTGCTCGCGCAGTTGCACGCGCAGCTTGGCGTCGAGGTTCGACAGCGGCTCGTCCAGCAGCAGGATGCGCGGCGTCAGCGCGAGCGCCCGCGCGATCGCGACGCGCTGCTGCTGCCCGCCCGACAGCTCGGAGACGTGCTTGTCGAGCTGGCCGGCGGCCAGTCCCGTGCGCTCGGCGACCTCGTCCACGCGCCGGCGCTGCTCGGCCTTCGGCACCTTCTGCACCGACAGCCCGAACGCGATGTTGTCGCGCACGTTCATGCTCGGGAAGAGGGCGTAGTTCTGGAACACCATGCCCACGCCGCGCTTCTCGCTCGGCACGCGGGTCACGTCGCGCCCGGCGATGTGGATGCGCCCGCCGGTCGGCTCCACGAATCCCGCCAGGGCGCGCAGCGCCGTCGTCTTGCCGCAGCCGGACGGACCCAGGAGGGTGAAGAACTCACCCTCCTGGATCTCCAGATTCAGCTGCGAGACGGCCCGGTGGTCGCCGAAGGCGACCTCGACGTCTTCGAATCGGATCATCGTGCGGTGCGATCAGCCGATGTACTCGAGCGTGACCTTCTCGACCCACTCACCGAGGCGCTCGCTGACGAAGGCGAAGTCGATGTCCTGGCGCGGGAGCGACTCCATGAGCTCGACGACCTCAGGGTTGGCCTGCGCGATCGCGCCCTCGTTCACGGGCATCGAGTTGAACTCGGCCGCGAACGCCCCCTGGACCTCGGCGCTGCCGAACCAGTCGATGAACGCCTGCGCCTGCTCCTCGTTGTCGGACCCGGCGATCGGCGCGATCTGCTCCGTGACGTACGGCACGCCGTAGTCCGGCACGATGACGCCCGTGCTCGTGCCGTACTCCGCGTCGCGGGCGGCGATGCCGCTGGAGGGCAGCACGCCGAAGTCGACCTCGTCGCGCGTGATCCGCGCGTACAGGTCGGTGCCCTCCACGGCCGGGGAGCCGTTCGCGTAGTACGACTCGACGAGCTCCCAGCCCTCGTCGCTCACGCCCAGGTCGCCGGACTCGTCGAGGTGGCGCGTGAGGATGCTGGCGAGCACGAGCTGCGGCGTCGCCTGGCCCAGCGCGGGGTTCACCTCGTAGCGGCCCGCGTAGTCGGCGTCGGTCCACAGCTCGTCCAGGTCGCTCGGCGGCGAGTCGATGCGGTTCTCGTCGTACACGGTGACGATGGCCTGCTCCACGAGCGGCCAGTACGCGCCGTCCTCCGCATCGCCGGCCTCCTGCGGCACCTCGCCGCTCCACGACGGCTCGTAGGCGGCGATCGCCTCCTCCGCCTTGAGCTGCTCGAAGAACATGTTGTTGAGGCCGAAGACGACATCGCCCACCGGATTGTTCTTCTCGGCGATGATGCGGTTGGTCAGGTCCGCCCCGCCCAGCCCCACGATCTCGATGTCGAAGCCGGCCTCCACGGCCTGCTCCGTGATCCACTCCCCGCGGCCGTCGCTGTTCGAGTTGGTGTAGACGATGAGCGTGCCGCCCGCGGCCTCGCCGGAGCCCGAACCGGTGTCCTCGCCGCCGGGTTCCGCCGTGCTCGTGCAGCCCGTGAGCGCGAGCGCCGTGATCGCCGCCGCCCCCAGAACCGTCCAGCGCCTGTGCCACTTGTCGGCCATGAGTGTCCTTTCTCGCCATCGAGGGGTGTCGTGTCGACACTACCCCCACGTTTGTGGCCGGCTCACAAAGAAACGGTGCATGTGTGATCGCGGTCGCGCGGCCGCACTCAACCTAGGGCGGGCAGGTGAACCTCAGGGCACCGGTGCGTGAACGCTTCGGGGAGCGGTGGGGAAGGGCCAGCGACCGCGCGCGCCCGGCGCACGCGAAAGGGGCGGCCCCGTCCGGGGTCGCCCCTTCGTGTCGGCGCGATCAGACCGTGATCGCCGGTGCGTCGCTGCCGTGCTGGACCTCGATCTTGCGCGGCTTGGCCTTCTCGCTGATCGGGATGAGCACGCTCAGCACACCGTTCTCGTAGCGGGCCGAGATCGCGTCCGTGTCGATGCCCTGGCCGAGGTTGAGCTGGCGCAGGAACGTGCCCGACGCGCGCTCGCGCGTGATCCACGACACGCCCTCGTCGCTGCGCACGGTCCGCTCGGCGCGGATGGTGAGGACCTGGCCGTCGACGTCGACGTCCACGCTGCCGGGATCGATCCCCGGAAGGTCGGCGCTGAGCACGTAGTGGTCGCCGTCGCGGTACAGGTCCATCGGCATCAGCCGCGGTCCCTGCCGGTCGAGCATCTGCTGGGCCACGCGGTCCAGCTCACGGAAAGGATCGAAGAACATCGCCATCGTCATCGACCTCCTTCTTCTTCTGCGTGGCGCTGTTCGCAACAGAATCCGAGTCGGATCGACTCACTCCAATATTAGCACTCTCGAGGTGAGAGTGCTAGATGCTCGCGCGCGGGTCAGAACGGCAGGTACCCCATGACGCCGATCGTCCGCAGGACGAACCACGCCAGGGCGATGACGCCCACCAGGATCGCCGCCCACGACCATCCCGTGCGCAGCCGCCGCCCGGGTGCCGCGACGCCGCGCGGCGCGCCGGCGATCGGCGGCGGCGTGACGACGCCCGCCGCGCCGAAGGGGAGCGGCGCGGCGCCCGGCGCCACCGGCGCGGCGCCCGCGGCGGCGAGCCGCTCGTCGCGCCACCGGCCCCACTGGGCGAGCTTGTCCATGAGGGCCGAGACCATCGAGAACAGCCACGCCCACGTCGCGGGATCGAGCGTCGCGACATCGCGTCGCGTGTAGAGGAACAGCCAGTCGTCCACGATCTCGACGTCCAGCTGTCCGGCGTGGTCGATGAACCGCGCCATGATGTCGGGCGTGAACAGGTAGAGCGCGTCGCGCTCGTAGCCGCGCGGGCAGTACAGGGCGAAGTGCCGGTCGAAGTCGCCCTCGAGGCTCAGCCGCTGGTCGCGATCGAACGTCGTCGGCAGGTTCGATCCGAAGATGCTGTTGTTCCCGAGCGCGTCCAGCACGATGTGCGGCAGCGGGGCGTCGAGATGGATCGCGACGTACCCCCAGCGGTGCGTCGTCTGGTTCTTGCCCGAGCCGGTCGTGTACCGGTAGTTGCCGAACTCCACGAACCGCGGGCGCTCGCCGCGCACGCGCAGCTGGGCCTGGCGCCGCCGGCCGCGGTGGAAGATCATGCCGGGCAGGCCGGGATCCTCGGCGCGGGGCACGAACGTCATCCCGTTCGCGCGCGCGAAGCGATCCAGTCGGTAGCCGGTCTCCCGCCCGCCCAGCATCCCGCGCAGGAGCAGGACGATCACCACCGTCGGCAGCGCCACGAACATCAGCGGCAGCAGCAGCATCGGGACCGCCGCGGCGAGGCCGTCGACGGACGCCAGCAGCGTCGGCACCAGCGTCACACCGATCAGCACGAAGATCGCGCAGAACACGATCACGAACGCGGCGGCGCAGCCGGGCACCACCGCGCTGCCGCCGCTCCGGCGCGCCTCGGCGTTCCACGCCTTGAGGGCGGCCTTGTCCACGGGCTCCGTGAGGGGCCGCGCGTCGAACGGGTACGCGGGGTGGGGTGCGGGCGTGCTCACCCTGCCACGGTACGGCAGCGCGCACCGCCGCCCGGGGAGCAGAGGTGCCCATCGCGCGCGGCGCTGGCCCCGTCCGAGCGCGGGTGGGACGATCGGGGCATGCTGACGCTCAGCCGCCAGGAGGCGCGCCGCATCGCCGTGCGCGCGCAGTTCCTCGACGCGTACCGGCCGCAGTCGCTGCTCGAGGTGACGGATCAGCTCACGGGCGTGCAGATCGACCCCACGACCGCGATCGCCCGCAGCCAGGAGCTCGTGCTGTGGTCGCGGCTCGGGGAGGCGTTCGCCCCGGCCGATCTCACGCACGCGCTGGAGGTGGAGCGGACGGTCGCGGAGCACGTGACGCTGCTGCGTCCCATGGCCGACATGGGCATCGTCCTGGCGGTGGCGGACGAGTGGATCCACCCCGCCACCGCCGCGTGGGTCGAGGCGAACGCGAGTGGCTCGGGCTCGAGCTGCGCCGCTGAGGCCCGGAGCGCCGGCCCGGCCGGACGGTTCGCGGGAAAAGCCCCGATCCGCTAGACTGCGAAGGTTGTGCGGCCTCGCGTCGCGCAGCGTGCAACACACCCTCCTGCCGTCGGGAAGTGCCCGGCGGCCGATCTAGTCCGAAGGAGGTGGGTCAGTGACGCACAAGTACGAGCTCATGGCTATTCTTCAGCCGGAGATCGACGAGCGCCAGGTTCCCGCGATTCTCGACAAGTTCCTGTCGGTCATCACGGACGCTGATGGCACGATCGACAACGTCGACATCTGGGGCAAGCGCCGTCTCGCCTACGAGATCCAGAAGAAGAGCGAGGGCATCTACGCCGTCGTGAACTTCACCGCGACGAGCGCCGCCACGCAGGAGCTGGACCGTCAGCTCGGCCTGAGCGAGCAGTTCATGCGCACCAAGGTGCTGCGTGCCGAGGAGGCTATCGCGATGGTCGCTTCCGAGGCCAAGCGTGCGGAGGCCAAGGCCGCCCGCAAGACGGCGGCGAAGGCCTAAGCACCATGGCCGGCGAAACCGTCATCACCGTTGTGGGGAACCTCACCGCGGACCCCGAGCTTCGTTACACGAACAACGGCGTCCCCGTGGCGAACTTCACGATCGCCTCGACGCCGCGCACGTTCGATCGCGCGTCGGGCGAGTGGAAGGACGGCGAAGCCCTCTTCCTCCGTGCGAGCGTGTGGCGCGAGTTCGCCGAGCACGTGGCCGGATCGCTGACGAAGGGCATGCGCGTCATCGCGCAGGGCCGCCTGAGCCAGCGCTCCTACCAGGACCGCGAGGGCAACCAGCGCACCGCGATCGAGCTGGAGGTCGACGAGATCGGCCCCTCGCTGCGCTTCGCGACCGCGCAGGTGACCCGTGCCGCCTCCGGTGGCGGACGCGGTGGCCAGCAGTTCGGCGGCGGGCAGCCCCGTCAGCAGGTGTCGGAGGAGCCCTGGGCGACTCCGGGATCGACGGGCGCCGACGCATGGAGCACCCCGGGGTCGTTCGGCGACGACACCCCGTTCTGAATCTCTCATCTCTGTAAGGACCTGAAATGGCTGGAAAGTCGAGCGGCGACCGCCGCAAGCCGCGGAAGGGCGCGAAGAACGCCGCCCCCGCGAAGTCGATCCGGGTCGGCGTCATTGACTACAAGGACGTCGCGACCCTCCGCAAGTTCATCTCGGAGCGCGGCAAGATCCGCGCCCGTCGCATCACCGGCGTCTCGGTGCAGGAGCAGCGTCTGATCGCCAAGGCGATCAAGAACGCGCGCGAGATGGCTCTCCTGCCCTACGCGGGCGCGGGCCGGTAAGGAGCACCCATGTCGAAGCTGATTCTCACGAACGAGGTCGACGGCCTGGGCAGCGCCGGAGACGTGGTCGAGGTCAAGGACGGGTACGCCCGCAACTACCTCATCCCGCAGGGCTTCGCCGTCGCGTGGACGCGCGGTGGCGAGAAGCAGGTGGCGCAGATCCGTGCCGCCCGTGAGGCGCGCGCGATCGCGACCCACGACGAGGCCGTGGCCCTGAAGAACAAGCTGGCCGAGACCAAGGTCAAGCTGGCCGTCAAGGCCGGCGCCGAGGGTCGCCTGTTCGGCTCGGTCAAGACGGCGGACATCGCCGCCGCCGTGTCCGAGGCCGGCCTGGGCGAGCTGGACAAGCGCAAGATCACCATTCCGACCGCCATCAAGTCGGTCGGCGAGCACGAGGCCGTCGTTCGTCTGCACGACGACGTGACCGCCGTGATCACCCTCCAGGTGGTCGCTCTCAAGAAGTAGTTCTCGAGACGCACGCCGAGACGGCGCGGATCCTTCGGGGTCCGCGCCGTCTCGCGTCTCGGACGGCGACGCGGGGTGCAGGCGGTGCGTCGCCGTGCGGTCAGCGCACCTCCCATCATCAGCAGCAGGGCCGCGATCGCCGCGGCGCCGTCGCTTGACGAGTCGCCGATGGCGGAGACCGCGTTGCCCGAAACCGTGACGGGCACGGTGACGTCGATAAGGGCCTTCGTGCCCGAAAGCACGCCGTCCTCACCGCTGGTCTCGGCCGCGTTCGCGACCGTGGCGCCCGTCGTCGACGGTCTCGCCCACGCAGGCGCGGTGCGTCGAGTTCCACGTTCACCCCCTCGCGTGCGTTGGTGCGGCGGTCGGTGTCCTACTCTGCGTCCCGCTTCCCGTCTATGGGGATGTCGGACGGGTTCGACGTGGCACGATCGGCGGGATGACGGGGGTTCCCCGGGCGTGTCGGCCGGGCCCGGGCCTGTGAACAACTCCGCGGCGTTCGGCAACCTTCAACCCGTGCTTAAACCACAGATTCATCCACAACATGTGGAAACGGAAAATCCCGGGTCGTGAGGCAAATCCCGCGTCGACATCCGTCGTCGGGCGTCCTCCGTCCACAGGTCGCCTCCACACCACTCACGGCGTTTTGCCCAGGCGTGTCCACAGAGTTATCCACAGGTGGAATTGCGCGCCCGGTGGGCTGCTCCTAGCGTGAACCGGCAGGCCAGGGCCGCTGCGTGCCATCCGATGTCGCAGGCCCGTGGTTGCATTTCCGAACGGACGAACCGACCAGCAGAGGAGTGGTGCGCGCGTGTCGATCGCTGACATCTCGGAGGAGCGACTCGGTGGCTCCCGGGATCAGGAGCGCACGCCCCCGCACGACCTGCTCGCGGAGCAGAGCACGCTCGGCGGCATGCTGCTGTCGAAGGACGCCGTCGCGGACGTCATCGAGACCCTGCGCGGCCCCGACTTCTACGTCCCCAAGCACGAGCTGATCTTCGAAGCGATCCTCTCGCTGTACTCGCACGGGGAGCCGACCGATGTCGTGGCGGTCACCGACGAGCTGCTGAAGACGGGCGACCTGCAGCGCGCCGGTGGCGCGGATTATCTGCACACCCTCACGTCGATCGTGCCGACCGCCGCCAACGCCGGGTACTACGCCGAGATCGTCGCCGACAAGGCGCTGCTGCGCCGCCTCGTGGAGGCCGGCACGCGCATCGTGCAGATGGGGTACCAGGGCCAGGGCGACGCCACGGACCTGGTCAACGCGTCGCAGGCGGAGATCTACTCGGTCACCGGCACTGAGACCACCGAGGACTACGTGCCGCTGAACGTCGCGGTCGACGCGGCGATCGAGGAGATCGAGGCGGCGCGCGGGCGCGACGGGCAGATGACCGGCATCCCCACCGGTTTCACCGAGCTGGACACGCTCACGAACGGCCTGCACGGCGGCCAGATGATCGTCGTGGCCGCACGTCCCGCCATGGGCAAGTCGACGCTCGCGCTGGACTTCGCCCGCGCCGCGGCGATCAAGCACAACCAGCCCGCCGTGTTCTTCTCGCTCGAGATGGGCAAGGCCGAGATCGCGATGCGCCTGCTCAGCGCCGAGGGCGCGATCCCGCTGCAGAACCTCCGCAAGGGCATGCTCGACTCGCGCGACTGGACCACCGTGGCCCAGACGCAGGGCCGCATCCACGACGCGCCGCTCTTCATCGACGACAGCCCCAACATGACCCTCGTCGAGATCCGCGCGAAGTGCCGCCGGCTCAAGCAGCGCGTGGGCCTGAAGATGGTGATCATCGACTACCTGCAGCTGATGACGAGCGGCAAGCGCGTCGAGTCCCGTCAGCAGGAGGTCTCGGAGTTCTCCCGTGCCCTCAAGCTCCTGGCGAAGGAGCTGCAGGTTCCGGTCATCGCGCTGTCGCAGCTGAACCGAGGGCCCGAGCAGCGCACCGACAAGCGCCCGCAGGTGAGCGACCTGCGCGAGTCCGGATCGATCGAGCAGGACGCCGACATGGTCATCCTGCTGCACCGAGACTCGGTGTACGACAAGGACACCCGCCCGGGCGAGGCCGACCTCATCGTCGCCAAGCACCGAAACGGTCCCACGGCGACGATCGAGGTCGCCTTCCAGGGACACTTCTCGCGTTTCGCCGACATGGCCCCCTCGGGCTTCGGCGGAGACGAATAAGCGGCTACCCGACCGGCGGCGCCCCTCCCCATCGCGGGAGGGGCGCCGTGTCGCTTCCGTCCACCGTTTCCTGTGCTCGGGAAATGTCGCACCCCACCACTACCCTGGCTTCATCCGGGTATCGCGACCCCTGGTGGGCCCCGCGAGCGACGATGCTGGCCGATTCGCAAGCGGCCGTCCCACGGAGGAGACGTCACCTCATGCACAAGATTGCCCTCGGAGCCATCATCGCGGCCGCTGCCGTGGTCGTCGTTGGATGCGCGCCCACCGCGCCGACGGAGCCCGCTCCCGCTCCCAGCACGCCGACCGTCGAACCGGCGGTGCCTGACACACCGAGCCCCGAGCCGACCGAGGATCAGGCTTCAGCTGCTGGCACCTCGCCGCGAGGCAACCTGATCAAGCGAGTCGGCGAGGTGTTCGGGTTCGGCGACTCGATCGACGCCCTTGACGCGTCCTTCGTCGTCACCTCGATCACTGTCGATCCCGGGTGCACGGGTGAGTTCGCCGAGAGCCCCGAGAACGGTCACTTCGTCAAGATCGACATCGAGGGTGAGACAACCCCCGCGTTCGCGGATCAGATGTACTTCAACGGAACATGGAAGGTGATCGCCGAGAACGGCACCACCTTCAACGGAGACCCGAACTCGATGGCGGCCTGGTCGTGCCTGACCGACGCAGAGATGATTCCGTCCGTGGTCGGCCCCGGCGAGCGAGTGGCGGGAAGCATGGTGCTCGACGTGCCGACCGCGACCGGCGTGATCGTGCTGGACATGACGGGACAAGGTGGTTGGGAGTGGGAGTACCCGCAGCCCTGAACGTCAACGCACTGTCGCCCTCGGTAGCGTGAGGACACGCTCACCTATGACCGTGTGAGCGCAAATCTGAGAAGAGAATCCGAAGATCCACATGGCCCGACCCGCCAAGCCGAAGCCCCAGAAGACCCTCGAGCAGACCCTGTGGGAGGCCGCCGACAAGCTCCGCGGCAACCAGGAGCCCAGCGAGTACAAGCACGTCGTGCTCGGCCTCGTGTTCCTGAAGTACATCTCCGACCGGTTCACCGAGCGGCGGACCGCCCTCGAGGCCGAGCTGGCCGCCGACGGGCTCGATGCGGACGCAATCGCCGAGTTCCTCGAGGACCGCGACGAGTACACGTCGCAGAACGTGTTCTGGGTGCCCGAGACGGCTCGGTGGGAGTACGTGCTCGGCCGCGCGAAGCTGCCCACGATCGGACAGGACATCGACAAGGCGATGGACGCGATCGAGAAGGAGAACGCCAGCGTCCGCGGCGTGCTCCCACGCAACTACGGGCGCGACGGGCTCGACAAGAAGCGCCTCGGCGAGCTCGTCGACCTCATCGGGTCGATCGGGTTCACCAGCACCGACGACCACGGTGCCGACGACGTGCTCGGGCGCGTGTACGAGTACTTCCTCGGCCAGTTCGCGGGCAAGGAGACCGGGAAGGACGCCGGAGCGTTCTATACGCCCCGCAGCGTCGTCAAGACGCTCGTCGAGATGCTCGAGCCCTACAGTGGCCGCGTCTACGACCCCGCCTGCGGGTCGGGCGGCATGTTCGTGCAGTCGGCCGAATTCGTGAAGGCGCATGGCGGCAAGCGGTCGGACATCTCCGTGTACGGGCAGGAGTTCACCGACACCACGTGGAAGCTCGCGAAGATGAACCTCGCGCTGCGCGGCATCGAGGCTGATCTCGGCGAGAAGTCCGACGACTCGTTCGTCAACGACCTCCACCCCGACCTGCGCGCCGACTACGTGATCGCGAACCCTCCGTTCAACGTGTCGGACTGGTGGGACGCGAAGCTCGCCAACGACCCGCGCTGGAAGTACGGCACCCCGCCGAAGGGCAACGCGAACTTCGCGTGGGTGCAGCACTTCATCCACCACCTCAGCCCGAAGGGCACCGCCGGCTTCGTGCTCGCCAACGGATCCCTCTCTTCCAAGAGCGGCGGCGAGGGCGAGATCCGCGAGAATCTCGTCCGCGCAGGACTCGTCGACTGCATCGTCGCGATGCCCGACAAGCTGTTCTTCAACACCGGCATCCCCGTCGCCCTGTGGTTCGTCTCGAAGGACCGCGGCGGCAATGGCCACCGCGAGCGGCGCGACGAGGTGCTGTTCATCGATGCCCGCAAGCTCGGCACCATGGAGAGCCGCCGCCTGCGCGTGCTCGACGACGATGACATCGCGAAGATCGCCGGCACCTACCACGCGTGGCGCAACCACGACGGCGGATACGAGGACGTCCCCGGCTTCGCGAAGGCCGCAACGCTCGACGAGATCGAGAAGCACGACTTCGTCCTCACCCCCGGCCGCTACGTCGGCGTCGAAGAAGCCGAAGCCGACGACGAGCCCATCGACGAGAAGATCGCGCGCCTCACGAGCGAGCTCCTCGCCGAGTTCGATCGCGGTGCCGAGCTCGAGAAGATCGTGCGCGAGAAACTGGCGGGTCTGAAGTGACCCGGGCCTCCCGGACGCTTGACAGCGTTTGCCTGAGAATCGTCGACTGCGAACACAAGACGGCGCCGGTCGATACCGACGGCGAGTTCTTCGCGGTTGGGACGCCCGCGATGCGCGGTCACAGGATCAACTTCAGCGAAGCCCGCCGTATCTCCGCGGAAACGTTCGCGGCGTGGACCCGTCGGATGCTGCCGATGAGGGGTGACCTCCTTTTCGCTCGCGAGGCGCCCGTGGGGCCGATCGTGCGTATCCCGGCGAGGGAGAACGTTGCGCCGGGGCAGCGCACGGTTCTATTGCGTCCTGACCCTGAGCAGGTTGACACCGATTATCTGTACTACCTGTTCACCTCACCGCGCATTCAGGCAGAGGTTCAGGTTAAGGCGGAGGGCTCGACCGTTCCTCATCTGAACGTCGCCGACGTTCGCGCCTTTGAGCTCCCCCCATTGCCGCCCCTCCCGGAGCAGCGTGCGATCGCTGCGACGCTCGGCGTGCTCGACGACAAGATCGAGTCCAACCGTCGTGCGGTGGCACTCATCGAAGACCTCGTCGCAGCCGAGTTCACTCGGCTCGTCACTGAGTTCGAGCCGACATACGTGCCGCTGGGCGAGTTGACCGATGTCGTCAAGGGACGCTCATACAAGAGCGCCGAACTCGAGCAGTCGACGACAGCACTCGTGACACTGAAGAGCATCGACCGAAACGGTGGCTACAAGGCCGATGGGCTCAAACCGTACAGCGGCCCGTACAAGGAGAACCAGGTAATACGGCCGGGAGAGATGGTGGTGGCTCAAACGGACCTAACGCAGGGTGCTGAAGTAGTCGGTCGCGGCGTGCGAGTCCCGGCTGCTGCGGGGTTCGAGACGCTGGTGGCGTCATTGGACCTTGCGATCGTGCGGCCGAATGAGGGTATGCCGATTGAGTACCTACGGGGGCTGCTCACGAGCGAGGGTTTCCGACAGTGGTGCCGGAGCCGAGTGACAGGGACGACTGTTCTTCACCTTGCGAAGGACGCGATCCCAACTTGGCCCGCACCGGTCGTTGCGCACCGTGAACAGCAGCGGTTCGCATCGTTCGCACGTGCTCTCCTCGACCGGATGGATTCGCTCGAAGCAGAGTCCCACCGCCTCGCCACCCTCCGCGATGCGCTGCTCCCGGAGCTCCTATCGGGGCGTATCCGCGTCCCGGTCGACGAGGCCGCGTAATTCGGATGTCGTTTGTGTCGTGTATCCATGTGGATGAAGGGGTAATCCACGTTCGCGCCGTGAAAGGGTCCGGATGTCGCTGATGAACGAGGCGGTGCTCGAGGAGAGCGCGCTCGGGTGGTTCGCCGAGCTGGGGTTCCACACGCTGAATGCGTCGCTGATCGCCCCGGGCGAACCGGATTCGGAGCGGGTCTCGTTCAGTGAGTGCATTCTCGAGGGTCGCCTGCGTGACGCGGTGGCGCGGATCAACCTCGGCGCCACCGCCGACATGGTCGACACCGTGGTCGGGGAGATCCTGGCGATCGGCGAGCAGAGCGCGATCGAGGAGAACCGGCGCATCCACCTGATCCTCACCCATGGGATCGGCGTGGAGTATCGCGACGACGACGGCATCCTGCGCACCCGCCTGATGCGGGTGATCGACTTCGAGAACCCGGATGAGAACGACTGGCTCGCCGCCAACCAGTTCACCATCCACGAGAACAAGAACCGTCGCCCCGATGTGCTCGTGTTCGTCAACGGGCTGCCGGTGGCGCTGTTCGAGCTGAAGAACCCGGTCGCCGAGAACGCGACGATGCAGTCGGCGTGGAACCAGATTCAGACGTATCGGTCGGATATCCCCTCGGTGTTCCGCACGAACGTCGTCACGATCATCTCGGACGGGCTCTCGGCGGCAATGAGCAGCTTCACGGGGGCGTTCGAGCATTACGCGCCGTGGAAATCGATCGATTCGCCGATGCCGGTGCAAGGGAAGCCGTCGCTCGAGGTGCTGATCAAGGGCGTCTTCGAGAAGAAGCGGTTCCTCGATCTCGTGCGCAACTTCGTGGTGTTCAGCGATGAGACCACGAACGATGCGAAGACGGGCCAGTCGAAGCGTGTGCTCGTCAAGCGTGTGGCGAAGTATCACCAGTTCTGGGCGGTGAACGCCGCCGTGGAGTCGACGGTGCGCGCGTCGAGTCCGGACGGGGATCGGCGCGGTGGTGTCGTGTGGCACACGCAGGGGTCGGGCAAGAGCTTCGAGATGGTGTTCTACGCGGCGAAGATCATGCAGGATCCGCGGATGATGAACCCGACGCTCGTGTTCATCACCGACCGCAACGACCTCGACGATCAGTTGTTCACCGACACGTTCGCGCCCGCGCACATCCTCCCCGAGACCCCGGTGCAGGCCGACTCCCGTGCCGACCTGCGCAAGCTGCTGACGCGCGCATCGGGCGGGATCGTGTTCACGACGCTGCACAAGTTCGCGCCCGGTGACGCCGGCGACGTGAATCCGGTGCTCACCGACCGACGCAACGTCGTGGTGATCGCGGACGAGGCGCACCGCTCCCAGTACGGTCTGAAGGACCGGATGGACGCGCAGGGCCGAGTGAAGCCGGGCCTGGCGAAGAGCATGCGCGACGCACTCCCGGGCGCAACGTTCCTCGGCTTCACGGGCACCCCGATCGACGACGCCGACAAGTCCACGCGCGCCGTGTTCGGCGACTACATCGACGTGTACGACCTCACACGTGCGGTGCAGGACGGCGCGACGGTGAAGATCTACTACGAGGCCCGCGTCGCCCCGCTCGATCTGTCGAAGGACGATCGGGAGGCGCTCGACGACCTCGCCGACGAGATCATCGACGGCGTCGACGAGAACACCGGCAACGACGCGAAGGCGAAGTGGTCGCGCATGGAGGCGATCGTCGGCGCCGAACCGCGCCTGGAGCGCATCGCCGAGGACATCGACGAGCACTGGGAGCGCCGCAAGATCGCCGCCTTCGGGAAGGCGATGATCGTCACGATGAGCCGCAAAATCGCGGTGCGCCTGTACGACAAGCTCGTCGCCAAGCACCCCGACTGGCATGACCCGGATCCGAAGAAGGGCAAGATCAAGGTCATCATCACCGGGTCAGCCGCGAGCGAGCAGTGGGCACAGCCCCACATCTACTCGAAGAAGGTCCGCCAGGAGCTGCAGGCACGAGCGAAGGACCCGGCCGATCCGCTCGAGATCGTGATCGTCTGCGACATGTGGCTCACCGGGTTCGACGCCCCCGTGATGCACACCATGTACGTCGACAAGTCGATGCGCGGTGCCGGCCTCATGCAGGCCATCGCCCGCGTCAACCGCCGATTCCGTGACAAGGACGGCGGCCTCATCGTCGACTACATCGGCCTGCTGTCCAACCTCGAAGACGCCCTCGCCGTGTACTCCCCGTCCGACAGGGAGCAGGCCGGCGTCCCGATCGACGAGGTCATCGACGTCATGCTCGAGAAGCACGACATCGTCAAGGCAATGCTGCATGAGCATCCCTACGATTCCTCCCCGACCCTGTCCGGCGCGGAACAGCTGGAGCAGATCGCGAGCATGGCGAACTTCGTCCTCGCCGACGACGACCGCGCGAAGCGATTCCTCGACCAGGTGCTCGCGCTGGTGAAGGCCCACTCGCTCGCCGGCGCCGACGACCGGGCGCGGGCGATCATGGACGACGTGCGGCTGTTCACGTCCGTGCGGGTCGCGGTGATGAAGCTGCAGAACCCGAACGATCGCCCCGGCGTTCGCACGCAGGACCTCGACACGGCGTTCACGCAGCTCATGAACGCAGCGGTCGCGGCCGACAAGGTCGTCGACATCTACGCCCGTGCCGGCATGAACTCGCAGGAGCTGTCGCTGCTGTCGGACGAGTTCCTCGAGTCGCTGAAGCACACCGAGCAGCCCAACCTGCAGCAGGCCCTGCTGCAGCGCCTGATGAACAACGAGATCCGGTCCCTGCGCCGCTCCAACATCGTGCAGGCGAAGAAGTTCTCCGAGATGCTCGACGCCGCGCTCACCAAGTACACCAACCGCACGCTTTCGACTGCCGAGATCATCGCCGAGCTGGTCAAGATGGCCAAGGAGATGAAGGGCAAGACCGACGTCGCCAAGCGTGCCGAGGAGCTTGGCCTGCGCGTCGACGAGGTCGCGTTCTACGACGCCGTCGCCGAGAACGAGTCCGCCGTGCTCGAACTCGGCGACGAGACGCTCAAGATGATCGTCCGCGAGCTGGTGATGAAGATCCGCAACTCGGTGACGATCGACTGGCGCAACAAGGAATCCGTCCAGGCCCAGATGCGCTCTCAGATCAAGCGCATCCTCGCCCGCTACAAGTACCCGCCCGACGGGCGCGAGCAGGCGATCGAACTCGTCATCCAGCAGGCCGCGTTGCTCGCGGATGAGGTGGCGGCGTGACGGCTTCGCATGGAACCACCATCCGATGACGTCTCTCGATGGAGAGCGTCCCGACGCGACCGCTTTTAGCCTGCGTCGGATTGTCCGCACCGATTCGACAGACATACGCAACACTTGCTTCCTCTGCGGTGCGCCGGCCAATCCGACGAGCAAGGGACGCGGCGAGCATGTCTTCCCTCAGTGGCTCCTCGAACGGAGTCAGCTGCGGCGGGGACAGTCGAGCAGGCGCCTGGCGAGCCCGACAGGCACTCCTCGCACGTTCGATGCGGTCCGCCTTCCGTGTTGCACTGCGTGCAACACCGGAGGGGTCTCGGCTCTCGAAGAGCAAGTCAGCCGTGCATTCAAGGCAGGGCCGGACGCCGTCGCAAAGCTTGACCCGGGCGTGAGGAACGGATTGGTGACAACTGATCGTTAGTGCCGGGAGGCGCTGGCGGGGAGGATGTCATCATGCCCGGTCCCTATCCCAGAGAGTTCCGCGAGGACGTCGTCGCTGTCGCTCGCAGCCGCGAGAGCGGCGTCACCATCAAACAGATCGCCGCCGACTTCGGTATCAGCGAAGCGACGTTGCAGAACTGGCACCCCACCGGATGTCCGAAGAGCGCATATCGGATCAACGCGCTGCATGATGCGCACCACGAGGACCCGACGTTCGGCTACCGATACCTCGCCGACGAGGCCCGCCGAGCGGGGTGGCGGATGAGCAGGCGGACGGCGTGGAAGCTGTGCTCGCAGGCGGGGATTCTCTCGTCCGCGCAGCGCCGGCGACGCGGGAAGGGGAAGAAGGCCGGCGGCCCGTGTTCCGCGCCGATGCACCGAACCGGCTCTGGCTCACGGACATCACGGAGCACTGGACGAGCGAAGGCAAGCTCTACTGCTGCGCGATCAAGGACGTGTTCTCCAACCGAATCGTCGGGTA
>Ga0182749_1000470_pt1 | contig 37668 bp, 40 predicted proteins | sample eDN3rd37CKraftMG_FD_128875 | JGI IMG/M metagenome (GOLD analysis project Ga0182749, IMG submission 128875) | Enriched Miracle-Growth compost microbial communities from Emeryville, California, USA - eDNA 3rd pass 37_C Kraft MG (version 2) (version 2) ...
GTGGTGTCCCGGTGGACGCACCTGGCAGAAGGCATTCGCGGCCCGGCCCTCGATCACGGCGTCGACGGCGGCAAGGCCGGCGCCCACTGCCCGCAGCGCTGCATCCCACGTTCCACTGGAAACCAGCGTATCGCCGTCGATGTACGTTGGATGCTCGCGCCCTCGCGCGCGCTGCGCCGCCTCGCGGATTTTCTCGAAATGGGAGGCAGGATGCGCAAGGCGGATCTGCGCCTCGACGTCGTCGCGCAGCGGCGCCTCCTCGCGCACGAGACGCGCAAAGATCTCGTGCGAGAGCACCTTGTCGATGGCTCGCATGCGGTCGGCGCGCTCCGGGTGCCCATAGCCGGTATCGTGCTCCAGAAAAGACGGGTGCGTGAGAAGGAGCGTCGCCATCGTCCGTTTGCCGCCTTTCTGCGCCTGCGCTGCCAGGGCGCCATGGTAGCCCGGAGACGCCCCGCGCCGAAAGGGGCGCGCTATCCGGCGCGAACCTCGGTCCCGCGCGACGCCAGCCACCGCACGGCTTTGACGGGAAGCATGAGCATGCCCCAGGCCTGCAGCATCAAGCTCACCAGCAAGGCCGGAAAGCCGGCGAGCGGAGCGAACACGAACAGGCCCGCCATGGAGCGGGCCACCTGCGCCGCGCGATAGCCGAGCGCGCCGCGATATTCGCACCGCTGCTCCGGAGGCCAGATGCGTGCGAACCAGGCGCTCGTCACCGACCAGCCCAAAACGCCCGCGGCGAGGGCGAACAGGTAGAGAAACTGTATCCACGACGGAACAAACGGCACGATGCGCAGGTCGAGTTCCTGCTGGCGCGCCTCATCGCGCGCGTGCACCTCGACGGCGGTGGTGACGACGTTGCCGGTGAGGCTCGACACGGTGCTGGTCCATAGCCCCCCGACCATGTCGGTAATCGGCTCTCCCGCGGAACGGTCGGGCAGTGCCCTCACCGCCACGCGCCCCATGCCGTCACGCTCCACACCGACCTGAAACGTTCCATGGCGTGCACCGAGCGCATCGAGGAAATCGCCCAGCGTCGCGCGCTTCAACGCATCGTCGAGCCCGCCGACAGCAATCCGCTGCCACAGCCAGTTACGGCCGCCCGGCTGGTTGGGCGTCGCCGCATGCAGGAGCACGAGGTTGACGTCCGCATCGGCCGCCGCGCGCTTCAACTCGGAAAGCTTAATGCTCTGCTCTGCCCCGTCCGACGGTCGAAAATAGAGAAGATTGTCCTCGACGCGCCCCGTCACCGTTACGGTCTGGCCGCGCACCGATGTTAGCGCACCCGTGAGCGCGGCCGGGTCCACGGCATCGACCATTGCTGCCTTGGTGTCGACGTCGATGCGCGGGTATGACGAGAGCGTCGATTGAGCGCCGGGCTCCAGCGCGAGCGTCCGGATGCTGGAACGGGAAAGGGGCCGCTCGAGCTGCGCCACAGCCTCGTTGAACAGCGCCCCATCGCGCAGCTCGATGAGAAGATGAGGGCGCATTTCCGCATAGAGACCTTCGCCTCCAGCCCCGCGCGAGAGCGTGCGCAGCGGATAGGCATCATTACCCGCAACGAGATGCAGCCGCGCGCCGGACGGCAAATCCTTCAGCAGCGTACGGTCGCGAAACACCGTCTCCCCTCCGAGATATATGTCGAGCCGGCTGCCCAGTGTGGACTCCGGCAGCAGCGTGGGGACGGCGCGCTGGAGCTCGCCGGGCGTGCCGGCGGTGAAGACCTCTCCATCGCGGTTGACGAATTTCCAGTGGCCCTCGGGTGTTGCATGTGCGGCGAGGGCGGTATCGCGCGCCTCCGCCGGCAGCGTCCGCAGATGCGCTGCCGCAAGTTCGAGATCGGCGATAGCGATGCGCGTTGCCTTGGCGCCCACTCCGCCGGCCTCGCCGCCGATCCGCCCAAGACGCGACAGCCAGCCCGCCTGCGCCGCCGTCGCCGCGACCGCGAAGAGCAAAGCAGCGCACGCCGCTACGCGCACCAAGAGCTGTCCCGTTGCGAAAGTGAGGCGCATCCAACCCATCCTGTTCAGCGTGCGAGACTACACGCCCTTTGGACAGAATTCAGCCCGAGGGGCTATGAGAGGCGCCGGAAGGAGACCTCGGCCCATGGGCGAGTCCAAGAAAGCAATGGAGAAAGCAACGGAAGCGGCGATTTCATCCGCAGCGGACCACCTGCGCGCGGGCCGGCTCGTCGCCTTCCCGACGGAAACCGTCTATGGCCTGGGCGCCGACGCCACGAACGGCCGTGCCGTGGCGCAGATTTTTGCCGCCAAGGGGCGGCCGCGCTTCAACCCCCTCATCGTGCACGTGCTGGATGCTGCCGCCGCGGACGGCCACGTCGTGTTCACCCCGCTCGCGCGCCGCCTCGCCGATGCCTTCTGGCCCGGCCCGCTCACCCTCGTTCTCGACAAACGGGACACTTCTCCGCTTTCCGATCTCGTCACGGGCGGGCTCTCCAGCATCGCTGTGCGCGCCCCCGACCATCCCATCGCCCGCGCGCTGCTGCGCGCAACGGGCCGGCCCCTTGCAGCGCCCTCCGCCAACCGGTCGGGACGCATCAGCCCTACCCAGGCGGCGCATGTGGCCGCCGAGTTCGGCGGTGAGGTGGCGATGATCCTGGATGGCGGCCGGACAGCCCACGGGCTCGAATCGACGATCCTCGATGCACGGGGCGAAGCGCCTGTGCTGCTGCGGCCGGGCGCCGTTACCGCCGAAGCCATTGAAGCGGCGCTCGGCGTGAAGGTCACCCGAAGCAACGGCGATGCGCAGCGGCCCAGCGCCCCCGGCCAGCTCACGAGCCATTACGCGCCGCGGGCCGGTGTCCGCCTCGAAGCCCGCGACGTCCGTCCCGGCGAGGCGCTATTGGCGTTCGGCCCCGCGCCGCCGCCCGCCAGCGGACCGGTCATCAACCTGAGCCCTTCAGGGGATCTCGCCGAAGCTGCCGCGAACCTTTTTGCAGCCCTGCGCACCCTCGACGCCAGCGGAGCCGAGGCCATCGCCGTGATGCCCATCCCCGGCGAAGGCCTGGGAGAAGCGATCAACGACCGTCTCCGGCGGGCCGCCGCGCCGCGTCCGGCGGGCGCCCGATAGCCGCCCGCACGCCGCTGGGGTGCAGCCACGATTTGCCGAAAGGCGCCAATTGCGGCAAACCTCGCGCCAACACAGACGCCGAGGACGAGTTCACAGGTGTCCGCCTCGCACACGCCCCGCCAGCCTTCGACGAGCGCCGAGCGCACCGCAGCGCTTGCGCGATTGATCGATGTCGTCGGCGCCGCCCACGCCCTCACCGACCCCGAGCGCCAGGCACCCTACGTGCACGAATTGCGCGGGCTCTATGTCGGCCGCCCGGCGTTGGTCCTGCGTCCCGGCTCGACCGGTGAGGTCGCGCAGCTGCTCGCTATCGCGAATGACGCCGGCATCGGCGTCGTCCCCCAGGGCGGCAACACCGGCCTCGTCGGCGGTCAGATCCCGGCAGATGACGGCAGCGAGGTCGTACTGTCGCTCTCGCGGCTCAACCAAGTGCGCGCGGTCGATCCCATCGGCGGTACGATGATCGTCGAGGCGGGCGCGACGCTGGCGCAGGCGCAAGACGCCGCGGATGCAGCGGGGCGTCTCTTTCCGCTGAGCCTCGCTTCGGAGCAGAGCTGTCAGATCGGCGGCGTGCTGGCGACGAACGCCGGCGGCGTTGGCGTACTCGCCTATGGCAACGCGCGCTCCCTGTCACTCGGGCTGGAGGTCGTGACCGCAGACGGGCGCATATGGGATGGACTGCGCACACTCAAAAAGGACAACACCGGCTATGACCTGCGCGACCTTTTCATCGGATCCGAAGGTACGCTCGGCATCATCACGGCGGCAGCGCTGAAGCTCTACCCGCGGCCCGTCGAGACCGCCCTCGCGTTTGCCGCGCTGCCCGACATCGAAGCGGTGGGTGCTTTTTTCAGGCTTGCCGAGGCCCGCGGACACATGGGACTTACGGCATTCGAGTTCATGAGCCGCTTCGCGCTCGACCTCGTCACGCGGCACATCCCAGACACCCGCATCCCGATCCGCACGCCTGCGCCGTGGTATGTGCTGATCGAGCTGTCGAGTCACGAGGCCGGCGGCCTCGCGGATGCGAGCATGCAGCGTCTCCTGGCGGAAGCGGCACAGGCCGAGCTCGTCACCGATGCGGTCATCGCCGCTTCGCTCTCCCAGTCGAAGGCGCTCTGGCGCCTGCGCGAGAGCATCTCCGAAGCCCAGCGCGGCGAAGGCGGCAGCATCAAGCACGATGTGTCGGTGCCCGTTGCGCGTATCGCCGAATTCGTGGCGAAGGCCAGTGAAGCTGTGCAGACGATCTGCCCCGGCGCGCGCCCCGTCGTCTTCGGCCACTTCGGTGACGGCAACGTGCACTACAACGTCACGCAACCCGAAGGCATGGATAAAGCGGAGTATCTTGCGCTGTGGACGCCGATGACGGAGACCGTCCATGACGTGATCGCCGCGCTGTCCGGATCGATCTCAGCCGAGCATGGCATCGGCCGGATGAAGCGCGACGAGCTGCGCCGTTTCAAGAGCCCGCTCGAAATCGAGCTGATGCGGCGGATCAAGGCGGCGTTCGATCCCAACGGCATCCTCAATCCCGGCAAGGTGCTCTAGCCGCAACGGCTCTAGCTCTCCTCGCGACGGCGCCAGAAATCCCAGCCGAAGCGACCTCGGCTAGCCCCGTCGGCCCTTGGCGCAGTGACCTTGCGCCAGCTCGCCTTGATCCAGTCTTCCGTGCCGTAGAGCCACCGCCTGAAGCTGCCGCGCGAACGCCCGCGATCTTCCAGCAGCAGATGCGCCAGCATATCGACGTCCGCACTCAGTTTCTCGATGGCCGCCTGCCGCCGGGCGCCGCCCTCGTGCAGCGCACCGATGCGGGAATTGATCAGCTCGATCTCGCCGCTTTCATCGTCGTGCCAGCCATCGAGTGCGCTCGCGAGCGTGTGCTGTGTCGTGCCGAGCCTGACCAGGGACTGATGCACGCCATTCAGCTCCGCGCTGTAGGCGGCCTGAGCGGCGGCCATCCGGTCGGCGTTGCCGTTGAGCCAGCGCTCGATGTCGGCAATCCGGTCGCCAACGCCCGCAGTGATCTCCGAGCGGTAGCGGTCGAGACCGGTGAAGAAATCGATGCGGTTTTTCTCCAGCGCGGCGGCAAGGAGCTTGGCCTGCTCGTGCTGCCCCGCATGCGCCTGTTCGGCGGCTTGCGCGGCGAGGCGCACGGCACTGCGCACGCCGGTGATCTCGTCGGAAAGCGCGGTGATGCCGTCGGCGCGATCGACGCGCTCTTCGTCCAGCGCTTGCTCGATAGCTGCGAGCCGGCCCGCGATGTCGGCATCGGCGGCCGGATGCGCGGCGGCATTTCCGACTGAGACACGCGCCTGCTTTATGGCGTCCTCGATCGCGAACAGCCGCTGCGACAGCTCCGCATCGAACGGGCGCAGCTCCTTCCCGCGCTCGGCGCCCTGCGCCAAGGCTTCGTCGATCGCAGACAGCCGCTGGGCGATTTCCCCATCGAGCGGCCGTGTCGCCTCGTCCTCGGTGCGGGCGCCGAGGGCGCTTTCGATCGCAGCCAAGCGCTTTTCCAGCGGCGAAAGATCGGTGGCAACCTGCGGAGACTGCCTCGCGATCACTGCCTCGAGTGCTGAGAACCTCTCGCCGAGGCCGCGTTCCACCGATGACAAGCGCTCGAGAACGCTCTGCAGCAGGGCAGGATCGATCGACGGCGCAGCGGTGGCGGCAGCAGGGGCGACGCCCCCTGCAGGCGCCGCTGAGCGGTCGGGTTCGCTGAGCTCGAAGCCGAGCACCGCCGCAAGCGGACGGGAAGACGCCGCTGCGGTTCCCCAGATATCGCGTGCCGCGCGCGGCACGTAACGCGCGATCAGGTCGCCGCCGGGAAGATCGCCGCCAATGTCCGCCAGCGCCAGCACGACATCATCGACCGTCGCCGTTCGCCCCGCATGGGAAGCGCGCGAAGAGGCGAGCCGCAGCACGTCTTCCAGCTCGGGCGCCCCGCGCGGCGGCACGCCGGCCTCGACGGCCGGTGGCTCAGCGGCAATGGCGATGGCGCTTTCGCGGCGCAAGGCGCCAACACGTATCCCACGTGCGTCGAGCGCCGCAGCGGCAGCGTCGACCCTCGTCATGGCAAGCAGCAAGTGCGTGAGGCTCACCTCCGCGGCGCGGTAGGCAAGCGCCACGTCATAGGCGTGGTTGGCGCAGGCGATCACTGTCTCATCGACCCAGATCGGCGCCGAGCGCGCGTTCGCCGGCCGCGCGGACGAAGCGGCGGGCGGCGTTCCGGACGCACCCCGGTGCACCTCCGTCGAGGCCGCGCTCAGGCGCGTCGTCTTCAGATCAAGGTCCGGCCCCCGGTAGTCCATCCGCGCAACTCCTCACCCTGGCGCGGCGCCAGCATAGCTGGGAATAGATGGCGGCGCGAGGGCAGCGAAGGCACACTCGCGGCTACACGGCCGACGCTATGGTTGATTTTTCAAGGGGTTCGCACGAAGTCGGCTAGAGTAAGCACCCCGGCGCAACGACGGGCTCCTGCACTTCGGGGCCCTCGTTCCGCGGATTGTTGACCTTCTGACAGACCTCGGTCACGTCGAAACCATCGCCGCCATCGGGTTTCAAGAGATGCTGGATCTCTGTGACCGTGCCGGAGCGGCAGTCGAGCCAGAGGTCGAAATGTTCCCGCGGGATAATCAACGGCATACGCTCATGTAAACGGGCGATCGAACCGCGAGCAGCCGTGGTGAGGATCGCCACCGTTTCGATCTCGCTGCCGTCCGCGCCGAGCCATTCTTCATAGATGGCCCCCAGCGCGATCGGACCGCCCCGCCGCGGCCTCACCAGATGCGGACGCCTGTCGCCCGCAGCGCCTGTCCACTCGTAATAGCCGTCGGCAGGCACGAGACAGCGCTTGTGGCGCAAGGCAGCGCGAAACGATGGGTTGCCCGCAGCACTCTCGGCCCGGGCATTTGCCAGCATGCTGAATTCGCGCGGATCTTTCACCCACGGCGGAATGAGGCCCCAGCGCACGAGCGCCATCTCGCGCTCACCGCGATACGTATTGCGCACGATGGCGACCGGCTGGGAGGGCGCGATGTTGTAACGGGGCGGAAAGGTCGCCTCGTTCACATAGCGAAAATAGGCGCGCACGGCCTCCGGCGGTGATGTAAGTGTATAGCGAGAGCACATGGGCCGAAGGTAGTCGCAGGAACGCGCCGGGAGAAGCCGTATGGGTGCCTTCGACACAGGCGAACACCGTAACGACCGCAAAGCCGGCCGCTGGCCCCAGGCTGCGGCGAGCGCCGTCCTGTTCCGCGGCGAGGCCGTCCTGCTCGTCGAGCGCGGCTCCGAGCCGGGAAAAGGATTGTGGAGCCTCCCCGGCGGGCTCATCGAGCCCGGTGAAACGGCGGAGGATGCTGCCCGCCGCGAGACGCACGAGGAAACCGGCCTCGTAGCGCACATCGAGGGCCTCGCAGGCGTTTACGATATCATCGACCGCGACGAGGCTGGTACCGTCGTGCTCCATTATGTCATCGCATGCTATTTCGGGCGCGCCGACGATGGCGAGCCGCGCGCCCGCCGCGACGTGAGAGAGGCGCGCTTTTTCGCCCTCGACGAGATTCGCGATCTGCCGTTGACGAAAGGGGCGCAATTCGTGATCGAGGAGGCATGGCGGCGCCTCGCGGCGAGCGTGCGCTAGCCGCCTCCTGAACGTCCAGAATCGGTGCTAGTCTTCTTCCCGTGAACAATCGACCGATGACATTCTCCGTTGCGAGCAGCGGATCCACCTCGCGCCGCCGCGGTTTCACCCGCGGCCGGCATCGCGGCTTGGCGCCGTTGAGCCTGGCCCTCGTGCTGATCCTCGTGGCGGCTTTGCCCGCCGCGGCCCTGCCCGACAGCAAGCCCTACGACGACCGGCTCCTGCGCCTTTCGGAGATCCTCGGCGCGGTCCACTACCTGCGCGAGTTGTGCGGCGCCGACGAAGGCCAGCAGTGGCGCGACCGCATGTCGGAGCTGCTGCAGGCTGAAGGCACCTCAGCGCTGCGCAAGGCAAGGCTCACGCGCTCCTTCAATAAAGGTTATCAAAGCTACAGCCGCACCTATAATACGTGCAGCCCATCGGCCCAGAACGCGATCAACCGCTTCCTCACCGAAGGGGCGACCATCGCGGATACGCTCGTGCGGTCGGTCCCCTAGAGCTTGCGCATTACAGCCACCTGTCCCAGATCGGCAACGCTTCGTCCGTTCCGATTTTTACTGTGAACGCGGCACGCCCCTTTGCGCCTGCCCGGCCCGTGATATGCATCCTTGCATCGGCACTCGCTCCGGCGTGCTGCCAAATCTGTCGACCGCGGCTGAACGATTGGGGGTTCGCGGTCACAAGGGGGAACGATGCAGCTCTTCGAAAGTCTGGACGCCGACGATTCGACGTACCGCGCGCTTTCGCTGATTCTTGAAGCGTGGGACGAAGGTACTGAAAGCGGCGTGCCCAACGAGCAGATGGCGTATGCCGCCCTCTTCGCAGCGCTGACCGATCTCGTCTCCCAATTCGGCGAAGAGGCGGTGGTGAAGCTGACCAATGGACTGGAGCGGCGCATCCGCGTGGGCGAGTTCACGCTGCATTCGACGCGGCAGTAAGGGCCGCATACGTGTCGGCGCTAAAGCAGCAGCCCCACACGCTTGACGATGACCTCCCCGAGCAGCAACAGTCCGAAGCCGAGCAGCAGCAGGCCGGCGATCTTGTTGATGAGCTGCAGCCGCGTCAGGCTGAGATGGTGGCGGAAACGCGCGATGAGATGGGAAAGCCCTAGCCACCAGCCGAGACTGCCCGCCATGACGGCCGCAACGATCGTAAGCGCATCGACATAGCTGTCGACCTCCACGAATGTCGAGACGCCGCCGAAGATCGCAAAGAGCCCCAGCACCGCGCCGGGATTGGTGATGGTCAGGAGGAATGTCTGCGGGATGTCCCAGACGAAATCGCGCAGCGTCTCGGGGCGGTCGTTCGCCGGCGCCATCGCCATCAGGCGCGGCGCAGTGAAGTAGAGCTTCAGTCCGAAAGCGACGAGCACCAATCCACCGATAAGCTGGATGGTCATGCGGTGATGCTGCACCGCCCCGGAGATGGCCCCCACGCCCAGCGCCGCGCAGAGCGCAATAAGCCCGTCGCCCAGCACAGCCCCCAGCCCCGCCGCAATACCTCCCCAAAATCCGCGCTCGATAGCGCGCTGGATGCACAGCACATTGACGGGGCCGACGGGGGCGGCGACAAGAACTCCGATGACGATACCGACGGGAATGATGAGCGGATTGGGTAGAAAATCCATACACCTTCCTTTACCGGCCCGCGGCGCGCGCCGTAATTTGCCGGTCGATCGGTTGCATAACGCCGGAGTCCGCGGATGATGAAGATCATCGAAGGACGTTGGATGGGCCTCGTCCTATTGGTACTGGGGGCGGTCGGCGTTGTCCATGCGGCCCCTGCGCTGGAAAAGGCTGCCGGAAGCCAGGCCGTCACGGTCCAGTCGTCGAAGCTGAAGGGGCGCAAGCCGCCCAGCGAAACGCGCAGTCTCCCCATTCCGGTGGAGGAGATGCGCCAGGCGATTCTCGCCGCTGCGCAATCCGGCAACATTGAGGATCTGCGTGAGCCGCTGGAGTGGAACGAGCTGAAGCCCGAAGTCTCGGCTCCCGCGGGAACCGATCCCATCGCCTTTTGGCGCACCACGTCCGCGGATGGAAACGGCCGCGAGATTCTCGCCGTGCTCGCCAACATTCTGCCCATGCGCGCCGCCGAGCTCCCCCTCGGCAAGGACATCGAGAACAACATCATCTACGTCTGGCCCTATTTGGCCGAAGCGGATCTCGACAAGCTGACGCCCGCGCAGGAGGTCGATCTGCTGCGGCTGATGAGCCCCGCCGAAGCGAAGACCATGCGGTCTGCAAAGAAGTGGACGTGGTGGCGCCTCACCATCGGCGCCGACGGCACCTGGCATTCCTTCAAAAAGGCCGAATAGCCCGGATAAGATCGCGTGAGGCGATAAGTAGCGGGCGTAATGACAAAAATTGCCATCGCGGCTTGTCACCTGCTCATGCGGCCCCACATGAAGGGCTCGAACGCATTTGAGGGATTTTGCAGCATGATGTGGCGCGTAGCCCTGGCGACGGCAGCGGTTGCGGCGTGGGCCGATTTCACGCCAGCCGCCGCACAACTCTACGGCTGGGAAAGCTACGGACGCGCTCCGTTCTGGGAGCAGCGCCCGCGACAGCAACGGCGCAGCAACGATTACGGGTATGATTGGGGCTACGGCGACAGCACCCGCCGGTCACCCATCGTGCGCAGCGGCGGCGGACGCCCCGCTATCAGCCCCAAGGCGCCGGCGAAAGTAGCCTTCACTAGCAACTATCCGGCCAATTCCATCGTCATCGATAGCGACACGCGCATGCTCTATTACGTGCTGTCGCCCGCCGAAGCCTATCAGTATCCCATCTCCGTCGGTCGCGAGGGCTTCTCCTGGACCGGCACCGAAACCGTCAGCCGCATGCAGGCATGGCCGGACTGGCATCCGCCCAAGGAGATGATCCGCCGCGATCCGCGCCTGCCGGATAAAATGACGGGCGGTCTGAAAAATCCGCTCGGCGCCAAGGCGCTGTACCTCGGCAACACGCTCTATCGTATCCACGGAACCAACGACCCCAAGAGCATCGGCCGCGCTGCCTCTTCGGGCTGCTTCCGCATGATGAACGAGCATGTGCTGCACTTGGCCTCGCTGACGAAAATCGGCACGCAGGTCACCGTCGTGAAGAAACTGCCGCCCCAGTCCGTCGCCGTACGCGCGACACCGGCCGACGAGGCGGTGAACGTCGAGGAGCAGGAAGCGCTCGCCCGCGGAGACAACGAGCCGGCACCATCCCTTGCCGATGACGAAGACGAAGCCGCCGCCCACGCGAGCGGCGACGGCATCGACGATCGGGACCAGGAGGAAGAGTGGGCCGACCAGCGCTACGAGGATCCACGCTACGAGCGTTATCTGCGCCGCTACGAGCGATATCAGCGCTACGGCCGCTACTGATCACGTCAAACGTGCTGACGGAGCCCGGCCGGGAATTCCGTCAGCAGGCCAGACGCGCAGACATCGCCTGTCAAAAGCCTTCGAGGAAACCGACCGGCGCGCCGTGCGCCTCCCCCTCGATCTCCCCTTCCCACATCACGCGGCGCCCGCGCACGAAGGTGCCCACCGGCCAGCCCTTCACACGAACGCCGTCATAGGGTGTCCAGCCCGCGCGGCTGGCCACCTGCGCATGCGTGATCCTCTCCTCGCGCTTCATGTCGACGACCGTGAAATCGGCATCATAGCCAACGGCGATGCGGCCCTTCCCACGGATACCGAACAGCCGCTGCGGCCCATGGCTCGTCAGATCGACGAACCGCTCCAGCGTAAGCCGTCCCGCGTTGACGTGATCGAGCATGATCGGAACGAGCGTCTGCACGCCGGTCATGCCGGAATGGGACTGCGGATAGGGATGATCCTTTTCCTCGCGCGTGTGCGGAGCGTGGTCCGAGCCGAGCACATCGACGATCCCCGCGGCGAGGCCGGCCCAGATCGCATCCCGGTGCCGGCCGTCGCGCACCGGCGGGTTCATCTGCGCATATGTCCCAAGCCGCTCGTAGCAGTCGGGCGCCACGAGCGTCAGATGATGAGGCGTCACCTCGACGCTCGCCCAGTCCTTGTGCTCGGCAAGGAATTCCATCTCCGCCGCCGTCGAGACGTGCAGCACGTGCACGCGCCGCTTATGCTTCTCGGCAAGACCCACGAGACGCCGCGTGGAAATGATCGCCGCTTCCTCGTCGCGCCATTCCGGATGCGAGGAAGGATCGCCTGCGCGGCGCACCTCCATGCGCGCGATCAGCCGTGCTTCGTCCTCGGAATGGAACGCCGCCCGCCGCGACAGGCGCGCGATGATGCGGTCGAGCGAGGCCTCATCGTCCACCAGAAGATCGCCGGTGGAAGAGCCCATGAACACTTTTATGCCCGCCGAGCCTTCCAGCTTCTCGAGTATCGGAATGTCGTCGATGTTCTCCCGCGTGCCGCCGACATAGAACGCGAAATCGCAGAACATGCGGTTGCGGGCGCGCGCCACCTTGTCGGCAAGCTTCTCCGCCGTCGTCGTCAGGGGCTTGGTGTTCGGCATCTCGAAGACGGCCGTCACGCCGCCCAGAACGGCGCTGCGCGACCCTGTCTCGAGGTTTTCCTTATGCTCAAGACCCGGCTCGCGAAAATGCACCTGGGTGTCGATCACGCCGGGCAGGATGTGCAGCCCGCGCGCATCGATGACATTTCCGCCCCGTGCGGGATCGATCTGGCCGATTGCCGCGATGCGGCCATCCACGATGGCAATATCCCGCTCCCCTGCGCCATCATGGTTGACGACAGTGCCGCCCTTTAGAATGGCATCGAACGTGGTGCGCATGGCCCTACCTGTGGCTTGCCTCCGGCCCGCGCCCCGCATACGTAAATCGGACGCCGGTTGCAACCGGAGCGGGGAAACATGGCTGAAACGAAAATTGCGCTGCTGCCCGACCGTGGTGTTGTCAGCGTGACGGGTGCAGACGCGCGCAAACTCCTGCAAGGCGTCATCACCAACGATATGGACCTGATCGACACCCAGTCGGCGCTCTACGCGGGGTTGCTAACCCCACAGGGTAAGATTTTGTTCGACTTCTTCGTCGTCAAGGCGCCCGACGGCTTTTGCCTTGAAACCTCACGCGCGACCGCGGCAGACCTCGCCGAGCGCCTCAAGATGTATAAGCTGCGCGCAGCGGTCGAGATCGCCGATGTCTCGACCGACTATACCGTCGCCGCCATCTGGGGCGGAGAATATGCGCCGCGCGCAAAGGATCCCGCCCCGCTCTGGTTCGCCGACCCCCGCCTTCCCGGCATGGGCTATCGCGAGCTCGCCACGCTCCGCTCCGACTGGGCGCTCGGCGGGGAAGCGAGCGATAGCGCCACACAGGAGGAATATCACGCCCACCGCATCGCGCTCGGCGTGCCCGAAGGCGGCAGGGATTTCGGGTTTGGCGAGGCCTTCCCCCATGAGGCGCTGTTCGATCAGCTCCACGGCGTCTCGTTCGAAAAAGGCTGCTACGTTGGGCAGGAGGTGGTCTCGCGCATGCAGAACCGCGGCACGGCGCGCCGGCGGATCGTGCCGGTCATCTCCGATGGTCCACTGCCGGACGGCGGCAGCGCGATCAAAGCCGGCGGCGTAGAGATCGGCACGCTGGGCTCGACTGCGGAAAATCGCGGCCTCGCCATGCTGCGCCTCGATCGCGTTGCCGAGTTTGCCGCCAAAGGGGAGGCGCTGCGCACGGCCGATGTCGAGCTTCGCGTCGAGCTGCCGCCGTGGGCGTCGTTTCAGATCGAAACCAAGACCGCAGGGACCGGCGCATGACGAAGCAGCCTCAACAGGAGCTGATCCGCTGCGGCTGGGTCGGCAGCGACGCCGACTATCAGCGCTACCACGACACCGAATGGGGCGTGCCCCTCAAGACCGACCGCGCCATCTTCGAGAAGCTGGTGCTGGAAGGCTTCCAGGCCGGGCTCTCGTGGATCACCATTTTGCGCAAGCGCGAGAATTTTCGTCGCGCGTTCGACGGCTTCGATGCAGAGCGCATTGCTCGCTATGGCGCGAAGGACGTCGCGCGGTTGATGTCCGATGAGGGCATTGTGCGCAACCGCGCCAAGATCGAAGCGACGATAGATAACGCGAAGGCCTACCTGAAGCTGCGCGAGCGTACGACGTTGAAGAAGTTTCTGTTGAGCCACCTCGAAAATGGTCCGCTGCAGAATCGCGCCCTTGCCCTCTCCGATATTCCGCCTGCGACCGATCTGTCGAAGCGCATTTCAAAGGCGCTCAAGGCGGAGGGCTTCCGCTTCGTCGGGCCAACCACCGTTTACGCCTTCATGCAGTCGTCGGGGATGGTGAACGATCACCTCGTCGGCTGCTTCCGCCACGCGGAGTGCGCCGAGTTGCAAAAGTCGGGGTGGCGCTGATGGGCGGCGCGACGAACGAGCGAACGGTCTTGCCGCAGCAGCCAGCCGGACGCGCATGGCAACGCATGCTGTCGGGACGGCGCCTCGATCTGCTCAATCCCTCTCCGGCAGACATCGAGATCGAGGACATTGCCCACGGGTTGGCGCGCGTCGCCCGCTGGAATGGTCAGACCGTCGGGGCGCATGCATTTTCCGTTGCCCAGCACACGCTGATCGTCGAAGACATCGCGTTCGCCCGCGCGCCCAAATGGCCAGCGCAATGGCGGCTCGCAGCACTCCTGCACGACGCGCCCGAATATGTCGTCGGCGATCTCATCAGTCCGTTCAAAACCGCGATCGGTCTCGATTACAAATCATTCGAGTTGCGTCTACTCGCCGCAATCCACACGCGCTTTGGCCTGCCTGAAACTTTGCCGAGCGATGTTCAGTCTCGCATCAAGGACGCCGACCGCATCGCCGCGTACTTCGAGGCTACGCGTCTTGCGGGCTTCACCGAGGATGAGGCGGTCGTATATTTCGGTCACCCTGAGATATGTGATCCTCACCTCGTCGCTGCACTTTCGAACCTCGAACCCGTGGCAGCATGTGCAGCTGAAGAAATTTTTCTCACCCGCTTTCGCAACTTGATTGAACGTTTGTGAGCATTGCGCGTTGTCCCCTGACGGACCGCTGGTGCCGCGATTGGTCGGAAAAGCGCCACGTTCCGGTCGAAGCCTCCTGAGAGGGGGTCTCCAACGCATACGTGGAGGGCAGCCAATGTCGTACGGCGAGGTTAGGGAGAGGGCGAACCGCATGGCGAGTGAAGCCGATCCCGCTACCGTGTCCAGTACGGCGGGGGTCGAGATCGGTCTCAACGCGGCGATTGTCGCAGTGACCGACAACGAGCCTGTCGTACTCGTCATTCGAGGTGAAGCCGATAAGGCCGGAGCGACCGATGGTCTGCCTTTCGGGACGTTCTCGCCATTGCAGCACCGCACCTTCGAGGGCGGCCTGCGCGCCTGGGTGCACCGGCAGACCGGGCTCGAGCTCGGGTATGCGGAGCAGCTTTATACTTTCGGTGACCGTGGACGCCACGCGCAGCCGGGAGATGTCGGCCCGCATGTCGTTTCCATCGGTTACCTGGCGCTCACGCAGACACGCCCGTCGGTCGATCTGCAGCAGGGTGCATGGCGGAGCTGGTACCACTATTTTCCCTGGGAGGATTGGCGCCGCGGCCGCCCCGAGATTCTCGAAACCACCATCGAGCCCAAGCTCCGCGAATGGGTGGCCGCGCAGCGCGGCGCGACATCGCAACCCATCAGCCGCCAGGAGCGCGTGCGCATTTGTTTCGCGCTCGAAGGTGCGGCCTGGGACGAAGAGAAGGTGCTCGAGCGCTACGAGCTTCTCTATGAAGCGGGGCTCGTCGATGAGGCGATGCGGGACGGCCGCGAGGCCGCACGCCAGTGGGCGGAGCGTCCCCGTCTCGGCGTTCCGATGCACTTCGACCACCGCCGCATATTGGCAACCGCCATCGGGCGCGTGCGCGCGAAGATCAAATATCGCCCGGTCATCTTCGAGCTGATGCCGGACGATTTCACGCTCTTCGAATTGCAGCGGACCGTCGAAGCCATTCTCGGACCCCATCTGCACAAGCAGAACTTCCGCCGCCTCGTTGAAGGCGCCGGCCTCGTCGAGCCGACGGGCGAGGTAAAAATGCGCACCGGCGGCCGTCCCGCGAAGCTCTATCGCTTCCGGCGCGAGGTGCTTCTGGAGCGCCCGGCTCCAGGCGTGCGCGTCAAGCCAGGAAAAATATGACCTGACGCCATAGCAGCTATGCGGGGCTCAACCCGTATAGCTGCAGAAATTCGCGTGCCGGGCCCTAACGTTACTGGTCATGGGGGGTTGGATGAAGTAACCTTCCTCCACCCTTTGAATGCTCAAAAAGAGCATTATATATCCAACACCGGCCACGGCCGGCCCGAATGACGGCCCCATTATACTCAAGTTGAGCATAGCGAAATTGAGTGTAGCAAGGCCCCGTGAGGATGAAGCGATGGATTCACTCGTCTGCCCTGTCTCCGAGCGCCGCCCCCAACCGGCGGCACGGCACGCGCTGCCCGAGTTTACGCCCGAGCTGGCCGCCGAGATGGCGCCGATGTACGCGCGTGTCCAGCACGTCGTCACCCCGATGGAGTGGCCGGCCTATGCTCCCCTGATCAAGGCGATCAACGCCCTGAAGAAGGAGCGTAACGCCGTCGTCCTGGCGCATAACTACATGACGCCGGAGATCTTCAACTGCGTCGGTGATTTCCGCGGCGACAGCCTGCAGCTCGCCCGTGAGGCCGCGCGCGTCGATGCGGACGTCATCGTCCAGGCTGGCGTGCACTTCATGGCGGAGACCTCCAAGCTCCTCAGCCCGGACAAAAAGGTCCTCATTCCCGATCCGCTGGCCGGATGCTCCCTCGCGGCCTCGATCACCGCGGAAGACGTCCGCATGCTGCGCGACGCCTACCCTGGCGTGCCGATCGTCACCTACGTGAACACCTCGGCGGCGGTGAAGGCCGAGTGCGATATCACCTGCACCTCGTCCAACGCCGTGAAGGTGGTGGAGAGCCTGGGCGCGCCGCGCGTGCTCCTCATCCCTGATGAGTATCTCGCGCGCTACGTGCAGACCCAGACGAAGGTCGAGATCATCGCGTGGAAGGGCCACTGCGAGGTGCACGAGCTGTTCACCGCCGAGGACATCGAGGCGATGCGTGCCGCCGATCCGGGCATGAAGGTGATCGCGCACCCCGAGTGCCCGCCGGAGGTGATCGCAGCCGCCGACTTCACCGGCTCGACCGCGGCCATGATCGGCTATGTGAAGAACAACCGCCCGCGCAAGGTCGCGCTCATCACCGAATGCTCGATGGCATCCAACGTTGCCGTCGAGGCGCCGGACGTCGAGTTCATTCGTCCGTGCAACCTCTGCCCGCACATGAAGCGCATCAGCCTCGAGAACATCTACGAAGCCTTGCGCGACATGAAGTACGAGGTCCACGTCGACCCCGCTATCGCCGCCAAGGCCCGTCGCGCCGTCGAGCGGATGATCAACCTCACCAACTAGAAAGCCGGCGGCCACGCCGCCGGCTCACATTCCACCATTGGGGAATGTCGATGACTCACGACTTCAAGCACCCCGGCGACGCCAGCTTCCGCGCCGCGCACGACGAGCCCCTCGGTGCCGAGGGCGATGTCGTCATTGTCGGCGCAGGGCTTGCGGGGCTTTTCACCGCCCTGAAGCTCGCACCGATGCCGGTGACGGTCGTTGCAGCCGCTCCGCTTGGCCAGGGCGCGTCCACGGGATGGGCGCAGGGCGGCGTTGCCGCCGCGGTCGGCGCCACCGATGCACCGGAGCTGCACGCCGCTGACACGGTTGCCGCCGGCGCCGGGACCGTCGATGAGGCGGTTGCCCGTTTCGTCGCCGCCGAAGGCCCCGCGCGCATCGCCGACCTGTCGGGTGAGGGCGTGCCCTTCGACCGCGAGCCCGACGGCGAATTCGCGTTGAGCCAGGAAGCGGCCCATTCGCGCCGGCGTGTCGTGCACGTTTCCGGAGACCGCACGGGCGCCGCCATTCTTGAAGCACTCATCGCGCGCGTGCGCGCGACGCCCTCGATCCGTGTGCTAGAGGGCTACGAGGCAGACGAGCTCATTGTCGCCGATGGCCGTGTCGAGGGCGTGCGCCTGGTACGTGCCGGTACGCTCGGCAGAGAGGTTTATGAATACGTTCCGGCCTGCGCCGTCGTGCTGGCGACGGGTGGTGTCGGCGCGCTCTATGCGGTGACGACCAACCCCACCTACGCGCGCGGCGAATCGATCGCGATGGCAGCGCGCGCGGGCGCCGTCATCGGCGATCCCGAGTTCGTGCAGTTCCATCCCACCGCCATCGATGCGGGGCTCGATCCCGCCCCGCTCGCCACCGAGGCGTTGCGCGGCGAGGGCGCAATCCTCGTCAACCGCTATGGCCAGCGCTTCATGTTCGCCATCGATCCGCGCGGCGAGCTTGCCCCGCGCGACGTCGTTGCCCGCGCCGTCTTCACCGAGATCGCCGCCGGCCGTGGCGCATTCCTCGATTGCCGCGAGGCGATCGGCGCGCGCTTTCCGGACGCCTTTCCAACCGTCTACGGGCTCAGCCGCAAGGCCGGCATCGATCCCGTACACGATCTCATCCCCGTTGCACCGGCCGCGCACTATCACATGGGTGGCATAGCGACGGACGCACGCGGACGCTCCAGCATCCCGGGCCTCTGGGCCGTTGGCGAGGTTGCTTCGACCGGGCTCCACGGCGCCAACCGCCTCGCCTCCAACTCGCTGCTTGAAGCGGTGGTCTTTGCCGCGCGTGCCGCCGCCGACATCAAGGAACTCGGCCGCGGCAACCGCAACGCGCCCCGCACCCAACTCCAGCGCGTCGGCAGCCTCGTTGCGGACCACACAGAGACGCGCGCCCCCGCCGTCGCACGGCTGCGCCGCACGATGAGCGAGGATGTCGGCGTCGTGCGCAACGCCGCCGGATTGAAACGCGCGATCTCGATCCTGCGCGACATCGAGCGCCAGGCTGGTCCGGACCGGGTGCTGGCCAACATGGCGCTTACCGCCCGCTTCATCGCCGCCGGCGCCCTGCTCCGTGAGGAAAGCCGCGGCGCACAGGCGCGCAGCGACTTCCCGGACGCCGATAGCGCGTATGCGCACCGCACCTTCCTGACCCTCGACGACATCGAGGACGTCGGCCAACGCGCTGCTGCAGCCCATGCGCCCAGCGCCTGGGAATGGCAGGCGGGAGCAGCGCGATGACCGTCGCGAGTGGCGTACAAGCGCGGGAGTTGCGCCTGCCCGATGCCGTCGTCGAAAAAGCGGTCGCCGAATCCCTCGCCGAAGATCTCGGCCTCGGCGGTGACGTCACCACCGAGGCGACCATTCCTGCAGGGACGCGCGCCTCTGCCGTCATAGCGGCACGCAAACCCGGCACCATTGCAGGAATCCAGCTCGCAAAGGCCGCCTTCAAAACGCTCGACCCATTCGTCGAGTTCGAAACCATCGTAGGCGACGGCGGCAAGGTAGAAGTAGGCGCGATCATCGCACGCGTGAGCGGGGACGCGCGCGCCCTCCTCACCGCCGAACGCACCGCGCTCAATTTCCTCGGCCACATGAGCGGCATCGCGACCCTCACCGCGCGCTATGTCGAGGCGGTGGCGGGCACGGGGGCGCGCATCATCGATACGCGCAAGACGACACCGGGCCTGCGTGCGCTGGAAAAGTTCGCCGTGCGCTGCGGCGGTGGTGTCAATCACCGCTTCGGCCTCTTCGATGCCGTGCTCATCAAGGACAACCACATCGAAGCCGCCGGCGGCATTGGACCGGCCCTGGAGCGCGCCCGCCGTCATTCCGGTCATATGGTAAAAATCGAGATCGAGGTGACCTCGTTAGATGAACTCGACGACGCGCTGAAACTCGCGCCGGATGTGGTGCTGCTCGATAATATGCCGCCGGATCTGCTGAAGGCCGCCGTCGCCGAAGTGGCCGGCCGCGTCATCACCGAGGCCTCGGGCGGCGTTACGCTCGAAACCGTGCGCGCCATTGCCGAGACGGGTGTCGATCTCATTTCCGTGGGTGCCCTCACCCACTCCGCGCCGGTGCTTGATGTAGGTCTCGACTTTAACACACCTCGATAGTTGCAGACACGGGCGCTTGATTTCGCCACAGTTGCTGCGCAAATCAGGCCCAGGGCGGACGCGTCCTCTAGACCATGGTCGCCTCGGACCCTATCGGGCCGGGGCGTGAATCATTGGTCTGATCAAGACACTAGAGCCGCATGGCGGGCCGAAGAAAAGCAGTCGCGCTCTAGGGGAGGACCGGATGGATTTCGTACGCGGTATTGTGATCTGGGGCGGCGTTGCGCTCGCCGGTGCCGCCGTGGGCGGCATCATCGCCGGCATGAAGAACCGCGACTATTCCTCCTGGATCGCGTGGTGCTTCGTGCTGCCCCCGCTCGTGTTCGTATTGCTGCTCCTGCCGCGTCACCAGGGTCAGCGTCCGCGTCAGCCGCGCCTCGATGAGAGCGAGCGCGGTAGCTGGTAGAGCCCGGCGCTTATCGACCAGCCCTCACACGTCGTCCGAAACGCCACCCTTCGCGCGGATCGATGCCTGCGCGGCCGCGAGGCGCGCAATCGGCACGCGATAGGGCGAGCACGAAACGTAATCGAGGCCCACCGCGTCGAAGAAGGCGATCGACTTCGGATCGCCGCCATGCTCGCCGCAGATGCCGATCTTGAGATCAGGTTTCACCGCACGCCCACGCTCCACGCCGTAGCGCACGAGCTCGCCCACGCCGTCCACATCGATCGACACGAACGGATCCACTGTGAATATGCCCTGCGGCACGTAGGCTTCGAGAATGGGCGCAGCATCGTCGCGGCTGAGGCCGAGCGTCGTCTGCGTCAGATCGTTGGTGCCGAATGAGAAGAACGCAGCGCCGCCGTCACCCTCGGCGATCTGCCCGGCGCGCAGGGCGGCCCGCGGCAGCTCTACCATGGTGCCGACGAGGTAATCGAGCTTACGGCCCGTCTCCTTCTCCACCGCTGCGGCCGTACGCACGATCACCTCGCGGAGGATGTCGAACTCTCCGCGGTAGGCGATGAGCGGGATCATGATCTCGACCGTCACGTCCTTGCCGCTGCGCTGCGCCACGGCGACCGCCGCCTCGAACGCGGCGCGGGCCTGCATCTCCGGTACTTCCGGGTAAAGGATCGCGAGCCGGCAGCCACGGAAGCCGAGCATCGGGTTGAACTCGGAAAGCTGCGCCACGCGCTGCTGCAGCTTTTCCACCGTCACGCCGAGATCGGCGGCGATAGCGGGTAGCTCGTCGGGGTTGTTGGGCAGGAACTCGTGCAAAGGCGGATCGAGCAGGCGCACCGTGACCGGCAGCCCCGCCATGATCTCGAAGAGCTGCTCGAAGTCGCCCCGCTGCATGGGTTGGATCTTCGCCAGCGCCGCGCGCCGGCCCGCCGCATCCTCCGCCAAAATCATCTGGCGCATGGCGCGGATGCGGTCGGCGTCGAAAAACATGTGCTCAGTGCGGGCGAGTCCGATGCCCTCCGCGCCGAAATCGCGCGCCTGGCGCGCGTCCCGCGGCGTGTCGGCGTTGGCGCGCACGCGGAGCCGGCGCTCCGCATCTGCCCAGCCCATCAATGTCGCGAACGCGCCCGAAAGCTCCGGCTCGCGCATCTTCGCCCTGCCCAGCAGAACCTGCCCCGTACCGCCGTCGATGGTGATGATGTCGCCCTTGCGCAGCGTCTTCTTGCCGACGGTGAGCGTGCCCTCCTTGACGTCGATACGCAGTGCGCCGGCGCCCGATACGCATGGGCGGCCCATACCGCGGGCAACGACCGCCGCGTGGCTCGTCATGCCGCCGCGCGCGGTGAGGATGCCCACCGCGGCGTGCATCCCGTGGATGTCCTCCGGGCTCGTCTCGAGGCGCACCAGAATGACATCGTGCCCGTGCGCGCGCTCGGCTTCGGCGTCGTCGGCCGTGAAGACGATCTCACCCGACGCCGCTCCCGGGGAAGCGGGAAGCCCCGTGGCGAGCAGGTCCTTGGCTGCATCGGGATCGAGTGTCGGGTGCAGGAGCTGATCGAGGGCCGCCGCGTTCACGCGCATGACAGCTTCCGGGCGCGTGATGGTGCCTTCCTCGGCAAGATCGACGGCGATGCGCAACGACGCTTCGGCCGTGCGCTTGCCGGAGCGCGTCTGCAATATCCAGAGCTTGCCGTTCTCGATCGTGAACTCGACATCCTGCATGTCGCGGTAATGCTTTTCGAGCCGGTCGAACACGCCTGCCAGCGTCGCGAACAGCTCGGGCATCTGCTCTTCGAGCGATGGGGCTTCCTCGCGTCCCTCGCTGCGGCCCTTCTCGGTGAGGGGCTGCGGCGTGCGAATGCCCGCGACCACGTCCTCGCCCTGCGCGTTGACGAGGAATTCGCCGTAGATCTCTCTTGTGCCGGTCGAAGGATTGCGCGTGAAGGCGACACCCGTGGCGCTGTTTTCGCCGAGGTTACCGAACACCATCGCCTGCACCGTCACGGCCGTGCCCCAGCTATCGGGGATATCGTGCAGACGGCGATAGGTTTTCGCGCGCGCGTTCTGCCAGGAGCCGAACACCGCGGCGATGGCGCCGTAGAGCTGCTCGCTGGTATCCTGCGGAAACGGCCGGCCGAGATGATCGGCGACGGCCTGCTTGTAGGACTCGATGATCTCCGCCCAGTCCTCCGCCCTGAGATCGGTGTCGGAGGAAAGGGCGTTGAGATTCTTGAAGTCCTCGAGCAGATCCTCGAACACCCCGTGGTCGACGCCCAGCACGACGTCGGAATACATCTGGATGAAGCGGCGGTAGCTGTCGTACGCGAAGCGGCGGTCGCCCGAGCGCTTGGCGAGGCCTTCCACCGTCTCGTCGTTGAGCCCGAGGTTGAGGATGGTATCCATCATGCCCGGCATCGAGGCGCGCGCGCCCGAGCGCACGGAAAGGAGCAGCGGCCGCTCCACGTCGCCGAAGGTAGCGCCGACCTCGTCCCCGATGAGCTGCACGGCCCGCTCGACTTGCGGCTTCAATCCGTCGGGCAGCTTCCGGCCTTGCGCATAGTAGGCGTCGCATACCTTGGTAGTGATGGTGAAGCCGGGCGGCACGGGCAGGCCGAGGCTCGCCATCTCGGCGAGATTCGCGCCCTTGCCGCCGAGCAGCTCGGACATGTCCGCCCGGCCGTCGACATAGCCCGCAGCGAATGCGTAGACCCACTTCGGCCCGGTGAGCGCCGACCTGTCCGCCATCTCATTCCTATCCCGCGGCGCTGTCTTATGGCCTGCACCGCTGTCATATGATGGCATATCAGCCTCTTTACCCGCTCGAAAGGTGACGAGCCCGCACACGGTGAAACTGTGATTTGCACCCCGGCGTTCCTCGCTGCCTTTGACGTGGGCGCTGTCATATTTCACTGTGGCGCCCTACCGAGGGGAGGCAAGCTTATGGGTGAACAGCTAAACCAAGTCCTGACGACGCTGGACGATACGAGCGATGCGGCCTTGGCGCGGCTGTTCCAATTCCTGCGTATTGAAAGCATATCGACAGATCCGGCCTACAGCGCGAGCTGCCAGCAGGCTGCCAACTGGTGCGCGGACGAGCTGCGGGACCTCGGCTTCGACGCGCGAGTCGTACCCACCGAAGGGCACCCGATGGTCGTGGCGCACGACACCGCGCCACGCGCCCCGGGCGTGCCCCACGTGCTGTTCTACGGCCACTACGACGTCCAGCCCGCCGATCCTGTGAACCTTTGGACCTCCCCGCCCTTCGAGCCAATCATCCGGTCAGAGCCCGTCAACGGGCAGGTCATCGTCGCCCGCGGCGCGGAGGACAACAAAGGTCAGATGATGACCTTCCTCGAAGCCGTCCGCGCCTGGAAGACGGTTGCGGGCGCGCTGCCCATCTCGGTCTCTGTGCTGCTGGAAGGCGAGGAGGAATGCGGCTCGCGCTCGCTGCCGGCGTTCCTCGCCCAGTACGGCGATGAGCTGAAGGCCGACATGGTTCTGGTGTGCGACACCGGTCAGTGGGACAAGGATACGCCTGCCATAACCACGATGCTGCGCGGTCTCGCCGCCATCGAGGTCACGGTGATCGGTCCTTCGCGCGATCTTCACTCCGGCATCTACGGCGGCCCCGCCGCCAATCCCATCCGCGTGCTCACGCGCATCGTTGCCGCCATGCACGACGACGACGGCCGCATCACGATCCCCGGCTTCTACGATGGCGTCGCCGAACCCGCTGCGGCGCAGAAGGAGCAGTGGGGCGCTCTCGGCTTCCGTGGCGAGGATTTCCTTGGCGCCGTTGGTCTCAAGGAGCCGGCGGGCGAGAAGGACCGGTCGGTGCTCGAACAGCTCTGGTCACGCCCGACACTGGAATTCAACGGCATCACCGGCGGCTACCAGGGCGTCGGTACCAAGACTGTCATTCCCTCGAAGGCATCGGTGAAAATCACGTGCCGGCTCGTTGCCGGTCAGGATCCCGAGCGCCTGCTCTCTGCGATCGAGGAATTCGTGCGCGCACGCCTTCCCGCCGATTGCACCGCCGAGTTCTCCTCCCGGCAGACCGGCACCGCGATCTCCTTCGCCACTGACACGCCGGCCATGCAGGCGTGCGCCGATGCACTATCGGAGGAGTGGGGACGTCGCGCCGTACTGATGGGCTCGGGCGCGTCCATTCCCATCGTCACCTCGTTCAAGGAGGTGCTCGGCTGCGACAGCGTGATGATCGGCTTCGGTCTCGACGACGACCGCATCCACAGCCCCAACGAGAAGTATAATCTGACCAGCTTCAAGAAGGGTGCCCGGAGCTGGGCGCGCATCCTCGACCGCCTGGCCCGGGCTGCGGCCAGTTGACCTCCAAGGCTTGAGCCCGCCACAAAGCCCGCCCACCATGGGCGACGACCTCGACTCTCGGGTGTTGGCCCGCTGGGATGAAAGCCGGAGCGCTCAGCAACGAAATGCAGACGAAGACCCTACAGCGACTGACCAGATTGGCCCTGGGTGGCTTCGCATGCGTATTGCTCGCCACCGGCAACGCAGTCATTGCGCAGGAGCTGCACTCGGCGCCGTGGCCGAGCGAAGTGTTCAACGCCAAGCCCCGCACGCACGTCGCAGGCAAGTTCGACTACTACACCCTCGTCATGTCCTGGAGCCCGACGCACTGCGTCACCGCCCAGGAAGGTCGCGACGAGGCGCAGTGCGCCCGCGTCGATGGCCTGCGCTACGGCTTCGTGTTGCATGGGCTGTGGCCGCAGTACGAGCGCGGCTTTCCCGAGCACTGCCCCACCGGGCGCCGGCCATTCGTGCCCGAGCCGGTAATCTCGAGCATGCTCGACATCATGCCCGCCCGCGGCCTCGTTATTCACGAATACAAGCTGCATGGAACCTGCTCCGGGCTCGATCCCGCGGCCTACTATCAGCTTTCGCGCCGGCTCTTCACCTCGGTGCGCGTGCCCGAGCGCTTCAGTAACCCGTTCGAGATGCAATACATGTCGCCGCGGGAGGTCGAAGTGGAGTTCATGCGCGCAAACCCGTGGCTGCGCGAAGACATGATCGCCGTCACGTGCGGCGGACCCGGCAATCGCTTGCGCGACGTGCGCATCTGCTTCGGTGCCGACGGACGCGGCCGCGCCTGCGGCGCCAACGAGGACCAGCGTAAACTGTGCCGTGCGAACGAGTTGCACGTCCCGCCTGTCCGCTCCACGCGACGCGAGGACGGCAGTAGCTCCAAACGCATGCTGCAGCCCGAACGCGATCGTGGACTGCCGCGGCCGCGCGTCATCGAATCGCCAGCGCGCTTCTAGCAAGTCATCACCGAATGCTCGCGCGCGGGCGCAAGACCCATCGTGCGCGGCAAGCGAGACACACGACGCTGGCGCGTCTGTGGAAAGCCGCACGGCGGCCGCACCCGCGCAACACCTGAGCCTTGCCCGCCACAGCCCGCCTCCGCAGACTTGCATAAGTGATTCACTTGCAGCCGGGGGCAGCATGGACCAGACAGCCGCTAAAGGCCGTCAGCAACGACCGCTGCCGACGCCTGCGGTCACGTGGAAGATCGAGTCCCTGTCTCCAACGGCAAAGCGCCCGTCGGGCCTCACGGCGATCGGCGCGGCGCTCGGCGTGATCGGCGGGGTGGTGCTTTGGCAGGGCACGGCGCCCAAGACTTCCGCAGTGGTTCAAACCTTGGAAGAAACAGCCGCCGCTGCGACCGGCGTGTTGCCCGCCGATGGAATGCTCGTGACCGGAAGCCTGCCGACCATCCATCACATCGATCCGGCGACCTGCACGAGCCTCGCGCTCGACCGCGAGAAGAATCGCACGCTGCGACGCCCATGTCCGCCGAACGGAATCGCTCTGCGTCTCGACGGCGGCATGCAACGCGAAGATCTGGCAATCCTCGCCAGGGATCTCACAGCACCCGATTGATCATCGATCGCACAAGCGCAACGCACCCTGACATCGGTCACGCGGCAGGCGCACCCTCCAGCGCTCAGGCCGCTTTGCGCAGACGCTCCGCGCGCCAGCCCGGCAGCGGTTCAGCGATGTAGCCCTGAGCCGGAGATCCGTGCACATCGCACAGCACCGACGGATCGATGCTCCATTGGCTCGCAAGGCGCAGCACGTGATCTTCCGTCGGATGCAGGATGAGTTCGCCGCCCGCATCGCCCTTGCGCCCCTTTACGCCGCGCAACTCGAAGAGCTTGAGACCCAGCCCCTGCTCCTCTTTGGTGATCCGCCCCTTGTTCCAGATGACGCCTTCATCGCTCACCGCGAAGGCGCGCAGCAGGCGCCCGTCCCTCACGCGGGCCCAGGCGTAATAATCGATCGGCGGATAGCTGAAGAAATACTGCACTTCCTCGAATGCGCCGCCGAGCTCGACCAGCAACGGAGTGCATTTATCAACGAAGCCGGGGCCCATGGGATGCGGCAGCGGCAGCCCCACGACGAAGGTCCAGCCCTCGACCGGCGGCGAAACAAAAATGCGAACCGCCCCGAGCCAATCGTCGTAGACGGCGCCGATGCCGGAGTTCCAGTTGCACGGTTCGGCGGCTTCGAGGCCGAGCGCATCGATGACCTTCTCGGCTTCATCGCAGCGCAGCGCGAGCCAGGCCATGCCGGGGCCGAAGGGGCGTGGGGTATCGGGGTTGTGCGTGAGGAAGATGCGGCGCTCGCCGGTGCCCCGGGCGAGCCAGAAGGCACCCGCGACCGTCAAGGCGGTCATGCCGAGGATGATGACGATCACGGTATGCCCGCAATAGTTGCCCCTGCGTCGTTATGGTGCCCATCGCCGCGCTTGGGCAAGAGACGACCGCAGTGAGACTGGGGAAAACGGAACGATGCCTCTTATGCCTGCTCCGATAAAGCGAAGCTGACGCGCTCGATCGCGCAGATCAGCTGATTCGGCGATCCGGCAATCGGCATGGGCAGCAAGTTGGGCGAAACGAGGCCAGCCTGCGCCACCGCCGGCAGCGGGTAATCCGGCGACACCGCAAAGCTGGCCCCTGGCCTCACGGAGCACGCCATTGAGGGCGTTGGCGCACTCTGCGTTTTGGCAGCCGGGGCCACCGCTGGTAAGCCAACGGACGGCCGGCGGCCAAACCTTCAAAAGCACGCGTACGGATATCGAAGATCTGTGACAGGGATGTGTCGCGCCGAGCATTACCCGCGCTTGCATGGCCGGTGCACGGAATGTGCGGCGTCAAACGAAAAAGGCGGAACGCAAGGTTCCGCCTCTGTCACCGGTTGTTCGATCCGGCCCGTGCTCAGGGCACGACCACTTTAGCGGAGAATACGAAGCGCTCATCGCAGAGGTTATCCCTGCCGCAGATGAGCCCGCCCGCGTCGCCGTTGATGTTCGTATCCCAGTAGCGGAAGTCGAACGAAATGTTTTCGACCGCGATGTTGAGGCCCGCATTCCAATAATAGTATTCGTCGTCGGTGCCGTTGACGTTGACGAAATAGCCGTTCTTCGCGTCGCCCTTCTGCCAGCCCAGCACACCGTTTATGACCGGCGTGAAGATGGACAACTTCGGTGCCGTCCATGCAGCCATCGTTTCGATCGTCCACACCGATCCGGTTTCGAAGACGTAGTCCGGCGACCAGAAAACGGTCGTTCCGGTAACGAGGCTGGGATGTAGCGCCGACCAGCTATAGCCGGCCTTCAATTCGACGAAGTTGGGATCCCCAAGACCGGGAACGACCGAAGGGTTCGAGCCCGGATAGCTATAGTAGATGACACCGAAGTCGAGGTTCACCTTACCGAGCGGGGATTCCCACGTAGGTCTGATGCCACCGTACCAGTCGACCTCGGCGTTGGCCGGCGGAGCGTCGTCGAAATCGACCATCGACGACCATATTCCCGCGTAGAAGATTCCCCAGCTGACATCGACGCCGCCCTGGAGCGCAGGATCGTTGTCCGTCTGGGAGACGCCGCGGAAGACGTAGTCGGACGTCGCTCCGATATTGAACGAGTAGGTGAACTTGCGCCCTTCATCGACAACGACAGGCGCCGCCACTTCATAGCCGTCGGCAATTGCGCCGGCGGTACCGATGAGCAGTAAGCCGAGCGCGCCGCCCAGCGAAGCGAGTTTGCGTGACACGGTCATGATGAGGTCCATCCCCGAAGAGGCATAAACGCGCCACCAACCGCTGCCGCTTCGAGCGGCGTAAGGCGAGGAGGCCTGATGCGCCGTGTTGGCACAAGGGCGAATGTGCGTAAGGAGCGCGCCTTCTTGTGCGCTTGTTGCGCGTCCGCAACGGCTTCGTAAACAAATGCTTAAATCACAGTCAGTGCGCTGACCTAAACGGCAACAGGGCCGAGCAAAGCCCGGCCCTGTCCACTGAACTTCAGCTGAGTGAGGAATTACGGGACGGACACTTTGAGCGTAAAGACGAAGGCTTCGCCGCACTGGAAGATCGGCCCGTCGCAGAAGGCGCCGGAGTTGCTGACGTTGGTATCCCAGTAGCGGAAGTCGAACGAGATGTTGTCGACCGCGAGGTCCAAGCCGGCATTCCAGTAGACGTAGTCGTCACGGCCGTTACCGAACGCAGCCCGCCAGGCGGCGTCGTCGCCGAGCTGTACGCCGAGAGTGCCGCTGACGGTAGGCGTGAAGACACCGACCTTGCGGAACTGGTATCCGGCCTTGCCTTCAAAGGTCCAGACGTTGCCCGTCTCGCCCGTGTATTCCGGCGACCAGTAGACGGTCGCGCCGGCGGTGAGGTTCGGAGCAAGCGTACCGCTGACCCCGGCCTTCAACTCGACCATGTCGAGCTCGGCCCCACGGTCCGAAGCACCCGGGTAGAAGTAGTAGATCACGCCGAAGTCGAATTCCGCGCCGCGCCACGTCGGCTTGAAGCCGGCGTAAAGATCGATTTCGGCATTCGCGTTCTGGCCCGTCGTTGCCGGCAGCACGCCGTTGTCGAAATCGACGCCCGAGGTCCACATGCCGAGGTAGGCGATACCGTACCCGAGATCGAAGCCGCCCTGCAGCGCTGGATCGCGCGACGTCTGTGAAAATCCGCGGAAGACGTAATCCGAGGTCACGCCGATGTTGAATGAGTACGAAAACTTGCGGCCCTCATCGGCGGTAGGTGCAGCGATCTGATAGTTGCCGCCCTCATACCCGTCGGCCGTCGCACTTCCCACAGTGGCGACAAGCATCAAGCCGGCCGCCGCGCACACACCGCCCCACCTTGAAAGTTCCTTCATGTCGATTGACATCCTCTTCCCTTCTTGACCAGCGAGCCCCTCGACGTACCAGGATACGTTGCAGAGGTTGCACTGTGTCAGGATTGCTCCCGCGCGGAGCCGGCATCTGCCGTTCCGCTAGCGGGCCAGCTTGACTTGCATCAACGCCGGCCGAGTTCCCACCTGAGGCAAACCCACGCCAGCCTCGAACATTGCATCTGCGGAAAGCGGAACGAGAATCCACATTGAGCTGTTGAAAGAACGGACTAGTTCATGTGAATTCACAAGCATAAATCCAGTTATCCAACGGATGCCTTTTATCTTGTGGCACACACGCCACGCACGCCTGAGTTTTAGGCGAATTACGCCTGCATTTTGTGCGGCGATTGCCATCGACGCGCCTCCAGGGCGCTTCGACTGCACGCAATAGGCGAAAGCGCGATTGCATGGCGCGCGCACAGCGCGTTTTTCGATCAACTGCACACTTTCTGGGCGAGATTGATCAGGCAGACGGGCGATCTGCAGCGTTCTCGCTGCGCCATGCTTCGTAGCGGATGCGCGCTATTCTGTAGGCATCGGGGATCGAAAGCGCCCAGACGAAAAGTCCGCCGGCCGCGCGACCGACAAACGAATGATCGGGCGTCGTCGTATGCCACGTCGCGAGGGCGAGAAGCACCGAAAAGAACGCAAATCCGAAACCGCGCTCCGGAAGCCCCAATGCCACATGTCCCGCACCCGGCAAAACAATCGCGAGTGTAAGGATGATGTAAGGATGTATGGGTCTGCGTTTCGGTGCCATTTGCGAAATATGGCTGAATTGATGGTCTTATTCAAAGGTCGTGGAAGTTGCTTCGCCGGAATTGACCTTACACGGGCTTCGCAGAATGCTTACATGGGCCCGCGCCCGTCGAAAGCTGCGCGCAGCAACCGCAACCGCTGCAGCATATCCAGGAACACTGCACCTGGAATATCGCTTCGCTCGAAGGTGGCCTGACGGAGCAGCAGGTAATCGCCCGCGCGACCCTCGTCCACTTGGCGAATGATCCGCAGACCATTGCGCGTCACCGCGATTTCCTTCACCCGCAGATCCGCCAGGGTTGCGCTTAACGGCGCGACGAGCTGGCCGAAGACGTGTTCCGCGCCTGCGCTCTCGCCGCGCACGATGCATTCGTCCGGAAATGAACCCGGAACCTCGATGATGTGGTGGAAACCGTCTGTGAGACTGAAGAACTCGTAGCCCGACGGGCGCACCAGCACGGCAAATCCATTGCCGCCGATCGGCAGCGCATCAAGCTCCGTGATCTGCATCCACAGCTGCGGCAGGCGGCGGATCGTCATGCCGTCGCTGAGGAGCTGGACGTCCAGATTCCGTCCGTCGCGCGTGCCTCGGATGCGTGGGAAGCCATCTCCGCCATGGCTGAGCGTATGAGCATCGAAGAGCTTGGTACAATCGTCGAGCAGCCTGCGCCTGCGCATGACCTGCGCCCGGTGATCCCGCACGGCCCAGCCAGCCAGCGATCCGACCGCAGCACCTAGCGTCAGGATGCCAAAGAGCGACAAGGTTGATCCTTCCGACCACCAACAAGAGACACGGAGCTCAACCCGGCGGCCCGCCATGAAGGGCGGACGAGATCCCGGCAACCGCGGCGAACCGCGACGCTCCGGCTCAATATCCGACGGGCTTCGGCCATGGCATCGCGAACTGCTCGCCCCGCGGGACGAATTTGTATCGGTGCAGCGCGAACCACAGCGAGGCGACGATGTAGAACACCATCATGGCGACGAGCTGCGTTCCGTAGCCGAGGAACACCGCGAAGTATGTGGCGACGCACAGCACAAGCAGCATGATGGCGGGGAGCGGGTGGAATGGATGCACATAGCCCCGCTTGATCGTTCCGAGCGGCCACTTCTTGCGGAAAAGGATCACGTTGAACGCCATGAAGGTGTATTCGAGCAGTCCCGACAGGATCGAGAACGTGATCACCTGATCGAGCGGCGCGAAATAGGCGAACACCAGCGCAACCGGCACGAGGAACACGATAGCCCGGTACGGCGTGCGGTATTTCGGATGGACGGCGCCGAACACCTGCGGAAGGTATCGATCGCGCCCCATCGAGAACCAAGCGCGCGAGGCATCGTTGATGCAGCAGTTCGCCGAGGCGAGCGCCGAGAAGATGGTGCCGATGAACAAAAGCACCATCAGGAGCGTCGAGTTCGTCAGCCGCGCCGCATCGAAGAGTGGCGTCACCGACTGCCCGAGAAACTCCCACGGCATCAGGCCGGAGCAGATGTACCAGGTCATCGTCGCGGCGATCAGCAGCGTAATGATGCCCGTCATGGTGCCCAGCGGAAGCGCGCGCGCGGGCGAGCGCACTTCCTCGGCGGCTTGCGTCGTGCCCTCGATGCCGAGATAGAACCACATGCCGAAGTGCAAGGCGGCGAGAACGCCCAGCCATCCGTACGGCAGCCCCGTGAGCAGCTGATCGTGCTTGATGTAGGTGTCGGTCCACGGCTGCACCGCGAAGAACAGCACGCAGATGGCGCTGAACGCGATCACCGTGATGACGAGACTGAATGTCAGCGTCGTATAGACGCCGCGGTAGTTGAGCCACGCCAGGAACATGATCGTGAGCACGATGAACGGCTTGTCGCTGGTGTTCTCGAAGCCCGCCATCGCGCCGACCCGCTGCACGAGATGGCCGAGCGTTATGGCGTTCGCAGCCTCCAGCATGGTGTAGGCGAACACCAGAAAGAGGCCGACGTTGAAAGCCATCAGCGGCCCGATGATGTGTTTTGCTTGCGCGTATTGCCCCCCTGCCGCTGCGACCGTCGACGTCACCTCCGAGTCGATCATCGCAACACACGTGTAGAGCAGGCCCGCAAACCAGCACGCGATGATTGCAGCGAGCGCGCCGCCCTTGCCGACGGCAAAGTTCCAGCCCATGTATTCGCCGACGAGCACGATGCCGACGCCGAGCGCCCAGATATGGGCTGGTCCCAGCACGCGCAGCAGCGAAATTCTCTCTTTATGGTGGGCTGAGCTGGCCGTCACCGGAAGCCTCGCTTCTGCGGCGGCTCACCCATCGGAGCATCTTCGATCTCACCCTCCTTGGACGAGGTGAGAAGATCTTCCGAATAACTCCGGTCGGTCCAGAACATGTCGACGAGCATCCAGAGCCCCAGGAATATTGAAAGGCCCCAAGCAGCGTATTCCAGCAACGCAAAGATGTTCATGTAAGCTCCCCAGTCGCCTACTCCGTATTGCGAAACCGCTCCTCGATCACCTCGCGATATTCCTTCCGGGACCAGTGGAACACGATGAAGAAATATACGACGACGACGAGAGTGCTGAAGCCGAGTTCGGCCCAGCTGAAGTTATAGTCGTAGCGCGTGGCGATGAGCTTCGAGGCCGGCAGCCTGCCGTCCTTGACCTCGCTGCCGTCGGTGTAACCCAGCTTTTCCCACTGCGCCTGCATGGTCGCGTTCTGATGCATCCCGGCCCAGGATGTGTCCGTCAGCTTGACCGTTGTCTTCCAGCTGCCGGCGAGCTCGAGCTCCAGGTAGAGCGGCGCAAAAAGCGAAGCCAACACGAGCACCAGTAGGAAAAGCGTATCGAAGATCTGACCGATCTGTGATTGCACCGGCGGTCGATAGAAGCCCTCGGCCATGGCAGCATCCTATCCTTTGGCCCGCTTCATCTCGTCCAGATAGTAGATGTCGAGACGGTAGATGTTCTCCTTGTCCTGCGAGTAATGCAGGATCATCGCTACGATCGAAGCAGTGTTGAACAGCAGCACGAAACCGCCCGCGAGAGCGAGTGCGGGCAGCACACCCTGCAGGCTCTGGCTGGTCGCGATCTCCCAAAAGGTGAACGCATAGATGCACCAAAGAACGCATATGGCGCCGAAGGCCCATATGCGGTCCGCGGAGAACATCTCCTGGACCCGCGCGTCCGTGGATTTCTGCTGCATATGTCCCCTCTCGGGTTGTTGCTGCGCTTCCTCAAGTTGCCGTTCTGGCAATCTTTTTTGCTCAGGCAGAGCTTGCCTGGAGAGGCCCCGGCTTGGCAAGCGGCAACAACACAGGTTGACAATACTGAGGATGCTTGCCCTCGAATTCGGGGGCACCCGGCCGACATCTCGCTCGCCTGGCAGTCGATCAGAAGACCCTTGCGGCGCTGTGGTTCTTGGCACGCCGCCAGCAGATACCCGGATGGGCCCATGACGCAGCTCCTGTGGCAGCATTCGCCTTGCTAAGGGTGGCCCCTTCGCGTGCCACCCACACGGGTGCTGAATGCTGCCGTCTATCCGAAGCCGTGTTACGCGTTACGCCGAGCTGAGAGAGTGGTTGATATGGCCCCGGCGGTTCGCGCCGGAGATGGCGCGCGAGCGGAGAAGCAGCCGAACGCCGCCGTTCACCGGCAGCGTCTGATCGCCCGGCGCTACAAAAACCGCTGACCCGCGCCTAAGCGTTCCGCCGATCGGTAATCGCAGGAACCTCCATCGCCTTCTGCGCCGGCACCTTCGTCAGCTCGCTATCGTCCTCCGCGAGCCCCGCCTTGAAGTTGCGGATCCCTTTTGCAAAGTCGCCCATCACGCCGGAGAGCTTGCCCGTGCTGAGCACGAGCGCGGCCACGGCCAGGAACATCAGCACGTGCGTAAGACTTAAGCCCATCGTTTCCTCCATGGCGGATTCATTTTGATGCACCCATGGGTGCCCGTCATTCCGCTCTATCTAGAATCTCAATGTCCGCCCGGATGATCGGGTGGATCCAGCACTTGATCACCGCGGGACCGGCATGCTTCAGCGTCACCGTGCGTTTCATGCCCGGCGTCTGGGTATCGAGGTTATCGACGCTTCCATCTTCGTAGGTGATATAGAGATTGTGCGCCATCTCCGCCTCGTTGACGAACGTGACGACATCCCCGACGCGCAACTCCTCTTTGATCTCCTGCAGCTCCATATGGGTGATCGCAATCGTGTGCTCCGCCGCAGAGGCGAAGCGCGGACCGAGTAGGCATGCGCTGAGCGCCATCGTCACGACCAGCAGTGTTCTCAAAACCGGCATTCCAATCATCTCATCCGTTTACGGGCGTCAGGGCAGCCGGGGCACATTCACTTGAAGTGGCGGTCCCCGCAGCGTCTCGAGGAAGGCCACCAGATCTGAACGCTCGCCCGGCGTCAGCTTAATCGGCTTCATCTCGGGCGAAAGGCTCGGCCGTTTGTTCCCGCCATCCTCATAGTGGTCGATGACAGCATCGAGCGTCTGCATCGACCCATCGTGCATATAGGGCCCCGACATGCGAACGTCACGCAGTGTCGGCGTCTTGAACGCGTGCTGCATGATGGTCACGCTCGGCGGTGCGAACTGGCCGCGCCCGATGTCCTCGCTTTTGAGGCCGATGTCGTGGAAGCTGTCATCGGTGAAACGCCACGTCGAGTGACATTTGCTGCAGCGGGCATCGCCGTTGAACAGCAGAAAGCCGCGTTTTGCGGCGTCCGAGATCGCGCCCTCATCGCCCTCGATCCAACGGTCGAACGCCGACCTGTTGGAAACCAGCGTACGCTGGAAGCTTGCGAACGCGCCGAGCAGCGTTTTGGTGGTGACGCCCTCGCCCGGGTATGCCGCTTCGAAAAGCGGCGCGTAGCCCTCTATATGCTTCACACGTTCGACGGCATCCTCGAGCGTCATGCCCATTTCATGCTCCGCGGTGAGCGGAAGCGCAGCCTGACGCTCCAGCGTCTCGGCGCGACCGTCCCACATCAGAGCCGTCAGCCAGGCGGCGTTCAGCACCGTCGGACTACGGCGCGGAAGCTCGACACCGGTAACACCGATGCCGCGTTGCAGGCCGTCGCTCCAATCGAAAGCCTGATTGTGGCAGGATGCGCAGGAGACGGTCCCCGTCTTCGAAAGTCGCGTGTCGAAGAAAAGATGCCGTCCAAGCTCCGCCTTCTCCGGCGTCAGCGGGTTGGCCTTTGGCGCCGGAATCCTGTCGGGACGGCGGAACTTCGCCTTCAGCTCATCGGGAACGCCGACACCCACTGCCGCATTTGCACGCGATACCACGGATGCAGCGGACAGCGCCTTCCCGTCTAAACGTATCAGTCGGGCTTCGACGGCGACGCCGAATGCAACGATCGCCGCCGAAACCATGCCTACCATAGGCCAGGGTGAGGTCATGGCATGCTCAACTATGCGTTCGCCATTTCTGGCGTCGCCGCGTTGTCCGCCGTCGCAGCATCCTCCACCGGACGCATGTGCCCTTCGGCCCGCAGGCTTTCGACGAGAATATCGTGCGCAACGAGATCGACGAGATTGGCGAGCGCGACGAGGGACGTCGCACAATTGAAATCGCGCAGGTCCGGCGCCCTCGTGTCGCCCCCGAGAGCGACAAGTTGCGTTATGAAAGCCTGTCGCGTCACTTCCGCAATGTCGCGAAGAAGGATAGCCGTTCCACCCTTCAACTCCGGGTGGGTGACGAGCGTGCCGCTTTGGACCAGCATGTTCGTCGTCAACGGGAAGTTCGCAAAATCACGGCTGACTTTATCGAACGGCGCACGCCTGCAGACTGCAGCATCGAGGATGGCGCCAGCCGCGATGAGCCGCCACGCCGGGCTGCTCGCGCTGCGCGCCTCGCGATAGAGTTGGAGCGCTTCCGCATACGCAGCAGGAAGCGGCCCCTGATCCGGCGCCGGCATCAGGGCGCTCGGACGGAACGGCGCGAAACGCCAGCGGGCATTGAACTCCACGTCCGCAACGCGCCATCCCGCCAGCTCGAAGCTGCGCCCATACTGCAGCGCCATCCGGTTGAGCTCCCCGACGACGTGCCCGTAAGCAGTCGCCAGCGCATGCTCTGATCCGGTCGCGGGGACTGTGTAGATGATCTCGTGCAGCTTGCCCGCGACGTTCCCCGATGCGTAAACCGTCGCGGGCTTACCATCGATCGAGATCTCGCGCCGGTGATCGTTCGGGGTGACGAGGAGGTCGGTTTCCCACGACTTCGTCAGCGTGTTGCAAAGAACGAAGCCTACAACGAACGCGCGCTCTTCCTTGGCGGCGTCCGATGCGCGAATCGCGTCCCTGTCAGAATCTGCCCGTAGTGGGCCAAGCTGATTGTGTGGGATCCACATCCTGGGTCTCCGAGATCAGAGAAGCGAACGTCAGCCCTTCGGCTTCACCTTCACACCGCCCTTCATGAAGGGATGGGGAGTGCAGGTGTAAGGATATTCGCCGGCCTTGTTGAACTTGATCGCGATCTGCTGGCCTGCGCGCAGCATGTTGCCGACGATCTTGAAGGGGTCGTTGATCTGAACGTTGTGGGGCATCGCGTCGTTGTTCGTCCAGAGGACGACGCCACCCTCTTCGACCTCGACGGTCGCCGGGGAGTATTTCATCTTTGCGATGTCGATCTTTACCGCATCGGCCGGTGCATCGCCTGGCGCAATCACCTGGACCGGATCGGCGGCGGTTGCCACATTCGCGGACGCCGCCAGCGAGACAAGCAAGAAGAGTATGGTCCTGAGTTTTGTCATTCGACTCTCACGCTAAGAAGGAAAAAGGGGCAGCAATGTCGAAACATCGCTGCCCGGTTCAAGTCTAGGGAGGAAGTTAGCTCGCCTTGCCGACGATTGGAGAGATCGTGCAATGGTAGGTCATTGCGTCATCCTCGGCGCCGAAGCACCAGATGATGTCGTTCGCGAACTCTGGGCGATAGACGGGAAGCTCGCCCTCGGTGTTGAGACAGCCGCAGCGGCCGCACACGTTCTTGCCGCAGCAATCGCGGTAGGCGATGAGGTAGGCCTGCTTGTCACCCGGATTGTAGCAGCTGGCGACCCAGGAGCTGGGCGACAGGCGCGTGCCGGGCGGGCAGTTGGTGAGCGAGCCACCGCAGCAATCGCAGATGTTGCCGTCGATGGAGCAGTGGCGCCAGTAGTCGCACTGCTTGGTGTCGGTGTCCTGCGGGATCCAGCCCTCGCGGGTGCCGGCGGCGGCATGAGCGCGGCTGGTGCGGCCACGGCGGTCGACGGGCAGCAGCGGGACGAGTGCAGCGCCGGCGAGTGCGGTTCCAACCCGGCCGATGAAGCCACGGCGGCTGGTGCGGCTTGCAACCCTGCGGGTCACGCTTTCCAGGATGTCGTCAAACTTTGATTTCTCTAGCATGGGGTATTCCTCCTCCAGATATCGCTATGTTCTTGCGGCTCAATGCTCAGCATGGACGCCGCTACCGTTGGCGTGGATCCCGTTGATGCCCGTCTTCTTCATGTAGTCCTGAAGCGAATGGTGGCCCGTGCGTGCACCTTCCAAGAGGCTCTCCA
>Ga0182749_1000474_pt1 | contig 37491 bp, 29 predicted proteins | sample eDN3rd37CKraftMG_FD_128875 | JGI IMG/M metagenome (GOLD analysis project Ga0182749, IMG submission 128875) | Enriched Miracle-Growth compost microbial communities from Emeryville, California, USA - eDNA 3rd pass 37_C Kraft MG (version 2) (version 2) ...
CGCGTATTCCGCCTTCAGAATGGTAACACCGCGCTTCGGGTCACGCTCCCTGCCGTCCAGTGTCTTCCAGATGGCGAACAGCACCTGCCGGAGCTGCGTTCTTGCGAAGCCGTCGCCGTCGAGCATGCGCCCTTTCAGATCGGCGGCGCCGGCGAGCGAGGCCGCATTGGCGGTCGTCGATGCCATCAGGGACGCATAGTCGGCAAAGGCGAAGCTTTTCGCGAAGTTCTGGAAGTCGGCGACTTTCGTCGCACCCTTGGCTTCCATATCGAGCATGCGGACGTAGAAGCGTTCCGAAGGCGAGAGATCGCGCCACATCTCGCGCGGGAAGCCTTCGGGGACAAGCAAGCCGTTCGCCACCTGCGCGGCGTAATCGACGAGATCGCGCATCACGGTCCGCTCGTTTTTGGCGAGCTTGCGATACAGGTCGCGATCGAGCGGCTGCCGGTCGATGGTGGAATAGGCGGTGACAACCTGAAGCGCGGCGGCATAGGCGGCAAGCGTCAGATCGCCGTCGGTATAGAGCGTCTCCGCGTTGCTGCGCTCGTGCCAGCTATCGTCGAGGGCGGTGAGGCGTGCAAGCTGTGCCGCGACGGCCTCCTCGATCTCAGCCTCGATCTCCATGCGACGTGCATTCGCTTCGCGCAGACGCTTGCGCAGAACGAGGCAGACGGTGCCTTGGACATAGTTGCCTTCTTTCAGCGCGCTTTCGGTCTCGGTCACGACATTCCAGGCGGCGGTGACACATAGGCCGGCCGCCCACAGAATGGCGCCGAGATCGGCCCAGACGCCTGCGTCCTGATGGGTGAACATCACGACTTGCAGGCCGTTGTCGGGCATGTGCTTCGTCATGGCGGCATAAGCGGACACCATGTCGCGACGGAAATGCTCGTCCTTGCCCTTGATGGCGAAATCGCGCCGCGAGTCCCATGTCCACTGGTCGAAAGGCGGCGGTGGATTCTTGCGCAGCCAAGCGATGAAATATTCGGTGATCTCGTGGTAGTTCACCGCGTCGGCGTAGGGCGGGTCGGTGACAAAAACGTCTGCCTCGAAAGGAGCTTCGTGTGCTGGTCCGCACCAAACGCTTACAGCGCCGTGAACTGGCCGACTCAACGTGTCAAAAGTGTATTCTTGGTCGAGAGTCGACCGATTTCCATAATTATACATGGTGTTGAGAGCTTGATTATAAAATACCCCCACAACGAAGTCGGAGCCTCCGACGCTATTTCCCCGAATATACCACCTTGCAAGCTTAGACGAGTTGTCCAGAACCTTTGGAAATGTCACGAAAGCGGATGTGACATTGCGGATAAACTTTCCTGCAATAGCCAAAGTAAGTAGCTCGCGAGGCTGGAACAGATGATGCCAGTGCGTCCAGCCGCGAGTCCGAATCGGCTCGTCAGTTTTCTCACCCGGCTCGATGCGACTGTCGGGAACAAGGCCATCTTCCTGCCAACGAGAGAGGTTCTCTTCGACGATGAGCTCAATCTTGCGTTCTCGCGCGAGATCGCTCTCCGTCACGCTGGCAAAGAACGTTTCGGGCCGGCCATTGGAAAGCGATTCTTTCGTAATCCATTGAATGCAATAGAGACGCTCTTGAAAGACATCATCCTTACGCGGTTTGAAATCTGACTTACCCCACAACCTTAATCGGTTACGGATTACCCCGTCGGAATCTCTGTAGTCGCCACGAATGGTCTTCAGTTCAACTCCGGAACGCTCTGAATTCATCGGGTGGACAAGGCGCCCATCACGAATAGTGCCCTCTTCTGCGAGGATCAGTTCTTCCGCCGACACGCCGGAGTGCACTTCGATCTCGTATCGCTTATTGGCGTGGTCCGGGACTAGCTTCGCAACGACTCTACGCTGCCTTGATATGACCCAACTGCCCGACATCGGCACCATCCAGCCGGTCTTAGGGCAGCGTGTTTCTAGACAGTAAAGATATGCTTTGGCCCGATTCCCTCGATTGTCATGCTCAATCTCGAGGCTTGTGACTTCCGCGTCGATAGCGCGAGAAATTTCTTGCTGGACGCGCTCGATTTGGGCGCGCTTCTCTGGGGGCGCGCCAACAATGTTTGATGCTCCCCAGGTCAGCATGCAGGCAATCGGGCTCAGGTCCGAGGCAAAGACATCGCAGCCGACCCTCGCCGCCTCGAAGGGAATGGACCCCCCGCCGCAGAACGTATCGGCCACTTTCGGCCGATGGCCGAAGCGGGCGATGCCGAGCTGCTCGACAAGCTCGGGCAAGCTTCGCGCATCGGTTCCGAGATGGCGGTTGACCGCCGGCCAAATCGGCTTGAGCAATTCCGCTTCGTCGCATTCCTCGGGCCGCCGAACGTGCTTCAGCCTCTCGGCATAGGGAAGGCTTGCAAAAGCCTCGGCCACGCGCGTCTGCCGTTCATTCTCCGTCAAATCGTCACGCCAGACGCGTCGGCGACCATTCTCCTCGGTGACCAGTTCTGCATATTGTGGAAAAAGGCGTGCGAACTCCGAGGCGCTGCCGTCGAAACGTCGCGCGAAGGCGGCGTCGTCCATCGCCATGAGCTTGAGAAAAATGTCGAGATCGGCGGCAGGATCATCGCTTGCGGGAAGCAGTGCGCCCAACACTACGGCGCGGACGAGGATGAGCGGCTTGCGGCCCTTCCAGTAGGAGCCGAGGGCGGTCAGCGTCTGACCGGCGCCCGCCTTCCGTTCCTTGTAGGCCTCTGCCGAAAGCCGCCCGACGGGAAATTGCCGCTCGATGAAGGACGGTGCGTCCTTGAGCGAGAACGGCGCAAGGCCGGGGGCTCCCTTCGTTTCGGCCACAGCGGTCATTGCGGACATTGAAATTCCCGAATGAAACGATCACTCCGCCGGAACGGGCGAATTGAAGAGAAAGCCAGGATCGTCAGGCGTCGATTTCTTCCGCTTGCGTGCGGGCTTTCCGCCGCTTGCGGCGTACCCCTCGTTCGCGCGCGGCGCCAACGTGCCGCGACCCGTGACGGCGCCCAGATGGAATGTGTCGGCGCGCGTGCCGAAGCAGAGCGCCTGCCGAAGCGCGCCGCGCCATCCCATCCCCGATTGATGGGCGAGTCCGGTCGCCGCCGCCGTCATGGTGTAGAGCCACCAGCGTTCCTCGGTCTTGAGGCCAAGCCAGTTGCGGATGGCGACGGCGATCTCTTCGGGCTTGACGTCGGGCAATTCGACCGCCCAAAGCAGAACCAGCAGCTCCTTCCCAAGCAGGCGCTGAACCGCCGTTTCGTCCGCGCCCCAGCGGCCGGCCGGCTTGCCCTCCGCCTTGAGGCGCCGATTGAACTCGGAGCGAACCTCGGGCGAGATCAAGTCCCACACATCGCGCGAGGCCTCGCACCGCAGGATCGTCTCCGGCGCCCATTCGGGCTCGCGGTCGGTGGGCGGGCGGCCGAACACCTCGAAGACATGAACCTTGGCATCGCGCCCTTTCGTCAAGCGCACGAGATACCCGTGTTCCTGATAGATGTCGGGGCAATCGAAATTGGCTGCTGGTGTCGCCATCGGTCTACTCCTGCAACCACGTCACACGGTCGAAATCTTCGCCGGACGCGTCGCAAAAAGCAGTCAGGTCTCGTCCGGAAAGGAATGCAATACCGTCGATGCGAAGCTTCACCGTGGGCGTCGAAGCGTTCAGCGTTCCGACCAAGGTCTTGACCAGCGCGTCGAGCTCGGCCGCGCCGACTTTCACGTCCTGGCCGACCCTGAGCGTCAGATAGTCTCCCGCGAGGCGCCCGCCGTTCACCTCGATCGAGCCGCCCAGGATTTGCGCGCCTGCGGTCTTGGCGAGTCGATCGAGGGCCGAAAAGGCGGCGGCGGTATCCTTCGGTTCGAAGCGTGACGTCATTGTCACCGGAGCATCTGGCTTCAACGGGGCTTTCGGCTTCACGCCGGCGTCGTCCATGCCGATCGTCAGCGGTGCGCTTTCCTCCTCGCTGAACTGCCCGGCCACCTCGGCGACGGCCCGCAGTTTCGTGGCTCCGGCGGGGGCATCGATCTCCGCGCCGACGACCGGGCCAGCTTTCGGATCGGACCCGTCGAAGGTCGCGCGGACCACCGCGGATCGGGGGCTGACGGTGAAGGAAACCTTGTACCCTCCGGAGACGCGTTTCACGTCCGGCTTCACGCGAATGGGCGCGCGCCATTCGAACGGATCGCCCGTTTTGGCCGCGCCCTTGCTATCGACGGCGAGGAACCATGCAGCAGCGGCTTCCGTCTCGTAGACGCGGCCGTCCAGCTTGGCGTCGCGCGATGGATCGGGCGGCCCCTTCTCGGACACGTAGACCGTATCCGCGTCTTCGGGCGTCACGTTGACGATGAAGCGGCCGGTTTCGAGCGGGTTCGGACCGAAATCGTCGAGGCGCGCCGTCACCTTGGTGCGTCGCTCCCATTTCTTCGCGATCAGGCCGTCCTTCTCCCGCCAGAACCCACGTTGCACAGACGTCTTGACGAGCTGATCGAAGCCGTTGCGGGGAAGCCAGAACCAGCCGGAACGCACGGCCGCGTTGCGGCGGAGCGACGATTGCTGCACGGCATCGGCGTCAAAGAGGATTTCCTCGGCGTCGAGGCGAAGCGTCTCAAATTCGGAATCGAATTTTTCGCTCGGGATGTATTTGCCGCGCTTCGTCAACGTATCGACGATCTGCTGCTCGCCGGAATAGTCGTTGCGATCGAACTCCATGCGGAAGTCATCGACCTTGCGGAGCGACTTGCCGGTCGGGAACACGATCGTCTTGAAGGTTTCGCGCAGCGAGCTTGTGAAGCCGGCCGCCTCCCGTTCCTTCACGCCCTGCAATTCCTGCATCTGCGTGGAAGCCGAACCGTGCTGCGTCTTGATCCGCTCCTCGACCTTCTCGATCGCCCGCATGCGTCGTGCGCTGGTGCGCAGCGTCGTGACGGCGTTTGGATCGGCGGTGAGAACGAGCACGCGATTTTGGAGATCCTGCTTGTTCCACCAATCGACGAAATCCTGGGGCAGCTTGTCGGCCGGCCGTTCGAGGATGACGAGCGTCGGGCGCTCGTCATCGAGCTGGATTTCGTCGAGCGCCGGCAGGATTGCCATCTTGTCCGAGTAGAGCGCTCCGGTTCGCGGCTTGAACACTTCTTGCAGCTTGGCCCTGAGCGTCTGATCGACCTGTTCCTCCGCAATGTTCGCGGCGATTTCGGTGATCTCGGCAGTGACGTTGGCGGTCTGGCCGAAGAAGATGCGCTGATCGACGCCCTGGAAGAGATACCATGCCTGTCCTTGCAGGCGGCCGAGGGACGCCTTGATCTCCGAGACTTCGAGCAGAGGATCGACGAGCGTTTCGATCAACTCGCCATCAGTCAGGCCCCGAAGCGGCGTCTCCGCGGTCGAGAGTGACGACATCAGAAGGACCTTCGCCACCGCCGACGCGGTTGGAACGCCCTCGGCCGCGTCGATGCGCTCGGCCAGAGCGTTTCCCCGATCCGCAATGTCGCGCGAAATCGCATTCGCGTAGGCGGGATTGATCTTGCGGATTTCCTCTATTGTCGCTTGGTCGTTGAAATCGAGATGCTGAAGGCCGATCAGGAAGGCGTTGTCGTTCGCCTTGAAGGCGCTTCTCACCGCAAGCCGAAGAAGCCGGATGAGCGCCCGCGTCTTCTGATATCCGCGGTTCTCCGCGAAGCGCGCGACAATATCGCGGATGGACGGATGGAAGGGGTAAGTCTCTCGGATTCGTTCTATGAACGTCTCCGGCGTCGTGGCGATCGTGTCCACACGCTTGGCCTTCTGCAACGCGTCCACATAGGCTTGCGCCACCTCGTCGATACGGTCGGCAGGCGGAAGGCCGTCGAACAGACGCTTGCGCACGATCGCGAAGACCTCGCCGGTGTTCTGCTGAACCGGCGTGATGGCTTGCGCATTGCGGTCATAATGCTTGGTGAGGTTCTCGATGAGCGTGCGCAGTTGCCCGGAGCCATCGAGATAAACGTCGTCTTTCAGATTGGTGACGACGACGCATGCGCGAGGGCAGCGCGGCAGGGCATTGAAAAGGCGTTCCAATGCGCCGATGGTGAGGTCGCCCAGCGTCGAGTTTCCCACCGGCTCGCCCTGCGCCATCTGAAGGTAGCTCGGGAGCTCGTCGAGAAGGATCAGGACGGGCTCGTCGCCCAGAACCTCGACCCACTCGTCGACGCCTGGCGACCTGGCCCCCTTTTGCCAGAACGGGGCCATCACGTCGCCGCGGCCAAGCTGCTCGGCGACGTAACCCCACAGGAGGCTGTCGGGGTTCTGGTGGCCATTGAAGATGACGACCTTGGCGGCCCAGAACTCGTTGCCGGTCGTAAGTCTAGGCAGGACTTCCTTCCGCAGCTTGGGATCGGCTGCAAGCAAACCAAAGGCGATCAAGCTGTGCGTCTTGCCGCCACCCATAGCCTGGGTGAGATAAAAGGCGCCGTCATCGGTCTTCCCGGCGAGCCGCTCGAAGCCACGCTCGACCAATCGCCGCAGGCCATCCGTGAAATAATTCCGGCGAAAAAATTCTTCGCCGTTGATCTTGCCGGATGCGAAATCCTCGATCTGAGCGACTTGCTCGACCAGGCTATCGCTCGTTACGAGGCTGCTCGGTGTGCAGAGCTGTTTTACGGTCCCTACAGGCATATCCCCGGCCCAGACGGTTAGGTTCGGTTGCGCGCGATCAACCCTAACACTAGGCGTTGCCGGATATGGCGGCCAAGCTCCGAATCTCTCCCGCGACAATAGACCTTCCCTTTAGCGCAAATCGCCCGACGAGTCCGGGGCTAATCCACGCGTCGCTGTCAGAAGTTCACAGCCTTGGAGGCCGTCTTCGAGCGCAGGCTCAATGGGTTACTGACGGGTAGGCTGGGGCGGATGGGTGCCAGCTTGGCGCTGGATCGAGCCGCCTGCCCAGTTGCTCCCATCGGCGGGTCGAGCCTGACTGCGTTCGCCCGATCAACCGAGGGAGCCACGGATGGCGCGAGCCCGCAAACCGCATCCCGCCGACATTGCCAACGCCAATGTGGTCGCATCGGCGGTCCGCTTCGAAATCGCCCTGTTCCTCGGGGTTGGCCACTACGCCACCGATACCGCGGAGACACTCGACGAAGCGCGCAGCAAGGCTGCTCGCTTGGTCGCGATGCACCGTAATGGCCGGCGCCCGCTGATCTACGGCGTCACGGCCGATGGTCGATCGGGTCTCGTCACCGACACGCCCAATATGGAGGACCCGATGAAGACCTATGCGAAGAAGTTCAATGCCCAGCGCGCCGCGAAGGCGGCGGGTCACGATCCCGACGAGATCGACATCATAAAGACGAAGGACGGCTTTGCGTGGTGCGTGAAGCGGCGACGGAAGTCTGCGGCCGATGCGCGCGATGCAAAACTCGCCGCCGATCCTTCGCGAGAACCGCCGGCGGATGGAGCGAAACACTCCGCCGCACCGAAGCGGCCCCTCGGCAAGCGCGCGACAATCGAAGCCGCGGCCCGCGAAGGCAAGCTGCCCGAGCCGCCCGATTTCAGCGCGCCAACTCACACGCGCTTTCGCAACAAACTCGTCAGCGTCGTTGAGCTTGCCAAGGCCGACGATCTGAAAGGGCTGCAAGCATTCCAAATCAATCCTGTCAGCTCGAGCCCGAAGGCGATCGCGCGCTACCGCGATCTCTGCATCATCGCGCTTGAGGCGCGCCGGCACGCCGCCTGATCACGGGTTCGCGGGGTCCGGCGACATTCCAGAACGCCACGCGGCCCGTCACATGACGGGCCGTGTTTTATTTCCCGGCCGGCCAAAGCACGGCCGATTTTGATGCTTGCACGTTGAAAACAGCTGCGACCAAAGAGGCGCCTGATCTCACGATAAGGGCGGCTCGTCAGATCGACGGCTTCCCGACCATAAAAAGAACCCGATCAGGACGATTTGTGTGGAATCGGCCGCAGGATGGCCGAAAACATCCCGAACGGGACGATTTTTGCCCTCCGACTTGGCAATTCTAACGGGCGAGCGCTTTCGACGTCACGCGCATGCGGCCTCCGGCCGCGGTCACGTCGTCGGCACTGATCAACGCGGCATCGTAATCTGCAAGCGCTTATCTCAAGGTTCGCGACGATGGTGCGCACCCGCGCACCCGCAAAGGTGCGCACCCAAAGTCCGGGTGCGCACCCGGAAATCTTGTCTGCCATTAGAATTCGATCGGGCCTTCGCCGCCCGCATACCTTTGCGCCGGGGAAGAACCTAATGCCGGGGGCGCCCAAGATCAGCAACTGGGACACGAGGCAAGGGACAAATCCCAAAAGAGATTTGTCCCCTTTGCCCCGTTGGGTCCTCGGGACCAAAGCGGGATTTTTCCTCTTTTGTCCTATTTGCCCCATGAGCTTCTTTCACGACAAAGACCAAAGCTTGCCCCCGTTCATGGCGAGCACATGCCGCTCCATTAGGCGAGTGATGGCCCTTCGGACTGCCTTCCTTGCCTCGGATGGCGAGGCTGCCGTCACGCGCCCCGCAGCGAATTGCAGAAAGGCTTCAAAGTCCACAACGCGCACCCGACCCGATTCGGGGAAACCGGTGCCGGCCGGATTTGGCTCTCCGTGATCGAGGACGAACTGGTGAAATGCATCGTGGACCAGTTCCTGAATCCTCCCCTGCGGCCGAGGCTTTCGCTTCGGAGCATCTGCGTCAATCGCGACGGCGCTGGTCACCGGATCGCCGTCTTCATCTGTGCCCAACGTCGCGGCTTTCAGCACGAATCCGTACTCGGCGCCGTCCGCGCCATCGCGCTGCTTGGTGACCTTGATCGAACCCGGCTCGTCCTTCCGGGTGATTTCGATTTCGGTCGAGACGGCTCCGAGGAGTAGGCTGTGGCCTCGTGCGCCACGCGCTTCGTCCTTGCCGGTATGATGGACGATCAGCACAAGGCAGCCGAGTTCATTGGAGATCCGGTCACATAAGTTGACGAACGCGCCCATGTCCTCGGCAGCATTCTCGTTCCCGCCGGCCAAGTTGCGGCTCAGCGTGTCGATGACGACGAGCCCACAGCCCGGCTGATGTGCTTGCACATCCTGGATCAGGGCGAGCGCGTCGGTTTCGTCACTGCGCAGGTTCAGCATGACGGTGGAGAAACGAAACCCCGGCGGGCAAGCTACCCCGTACGCGGCACACCACGCGACGACCCGATTGGCGAATGCGCCGCCGCCCTCCGAGGCGATATAGGATACCGGATATCGTTTGGTTTTGAGGCCGCGCCAGTCCATGCCCGCCGCGATCCGCAGCGCGATGTCGAGGACGACGAGAGACTTTCCGCAACCGGGCCGGCCGTAGACAACGCCCATTCCTTCTCTAGGTAGGAAGCCCTTGATGATCCATTGTCCGCCGAGTACGGGCATGATCGAACCGCTCACCCAGTCGAAACGGGGCGGCGGTTTCGGATGCGGCCTTGCCGCAACACCTTTTGCGAGTTCTACGGCAAGCCCGGCCTTCCAGCCGCTGCCCAGCGTCGGCAGGATTTCGTGGGGATCGAGTCCCGCGTCCATTGCTGCTTCGGCGAGGCGGCGCCGTGCATCTGGACCGTCGATCTCATGACGGGCAGCCATGCGCGCCGTCTCAAACGCGACTCGATTGAGCGTATCGTTGCGGGTGCCCGGCGGAGCATTTCTCATCCGTTCCGCCTGGACGTGCACAGCATCGGAGTTGAGCCGGTCGAAAAGCCATTCCGGTAGCGGAGCGAAGTCGTACAATCCGGGTGGCAAGGCCCACGTGTAGACTTTGCCGTTTTCGTGGACCGAGCCCGGTGCAACCACATAGCCGCCGTCGCCGCGGATATCGGCGCCGGGGAAAACTCCGGCGGCGTTGCGAACATCGAAGGAGCCAGGGTGACGAAAATAGACGTGAAGCCCTTTTCCGGTGCGCACCGTAGATGTGTGGGGCAGGCCGAGCCGCTTCGCCTCGGCTATGGCCTCCTCGCTGTCGAGGTCGAGGACCACGATCTTGGAGATGCGACCTGTGACGATGCCGACGTTGCATTCGCGCGTCGCCCATTCGCGCACTTGCTCGAGGGACGCGCGCTCCATCTGGAACTTCTTCCATTCGCAAAGCGGCCTCTTCCCGCGAAGCTGAAGCGGAAACACGCTCCATCCTTGGGACAAAGGCGCGGCCCAGATATCCGGCAGCATGGACAGGTCGTCCATTTGACGCTTGGCCGTGAGTTCAAATTCGATGTTGCCTGCCGCGGTGATCGGATGCGCTGGTCGGCGTCGCGTTTGGGCCAATGGTAGGCAAACGGGCGAGCCAGCTGCGCAGATCGTCGACGCGAATGAGGGTCTTGCGACCATACTTTGCGGCAACGAGATCGCCGCGCTTGATCGCCTCGTAAAGCGTGGTTCGGCCGATCCGGGCAGCGGCGCAAGCCTCGGCGACCGTCAGGGCAAGTTGTTCCATGATAGTCTCGCCATCGTTGACCGGTTTGACTCCGGCAGTCAGACCCGCGTCCCTGCGGGCGATGGCGGATTAATCTAAACAAATTTCCCGATTTGTCGCCATCGCGAATGCGGTTTTCTCTACGTCTTGATCCGGGATTTGCCGTCGAATGTCGGCGAATGCAGAGTTGCCGTTATCGCTCTTCGCGCGCGGAGCGAATCATCTTTTCCGACGGAGATCGTGATTCGCTTCAGTTCTCTTCGCTCGAATGCGGGTGCGCCTCTCGCTTTTGGCGTGTCGATTTGGGCCGTTGGACCGCGCGCCAGCTTCGCGACGGGAATCGAACCCGCGATTTTTTAAGGCGGAAAACGTGTTGGCTGACGTGTTGGCTCAAAACGAAATCTCATTGAGAGACACTTTATTTATCAAATGCTTGCGTTCCATATTCGATTCCGCCCCTGGGCACCATTCACCTATTCCTAGACGTTCGCCACCGTTCGTGACGCTTCCAAAAGACCCGGATTCCGCTCGGGGCGTCCGAAGTCTGCCGGTCGACGTATTCTTCAGGTCCACGCTGCGGCAGACATTGACAAACAGAACCGCGTCGAGGGCGTTCGTTCCTGGCGCCTTCTGATCGATGCCGCAAAGGCGACCGGACGCACAGCCGGTTGCGCCGTCCGCGCCGGCAGGCGACAATCCTGGCAACCAGAACATCGCAGGGAGGATGGACCGTGGCCGGGCCGGACAAAGTTATCATCACTTGCGCCATCACCGGCGCGATCCATACGCCGTCCATGTCGCCCTATCTTCCGGTGACGCCGGACGAGATCGCCGACGCCGCCATCGGTGCGGCCGAGGCGGGCGCCGCGATCGTGCATCTCCATGCCCGCGATCCGAAGACCGGCAAACCCGACCAGTCGCCGGAGGCTTTCGCGCGCTTCCTGCCGCGCATCAAGCAGCGGTCCAACGTCGTCATCAACCTCACGAGCGGCGGCGCTCCAACCATGGCCGTGGCCGAGCGCGTGAGCCCCGCCCACGCCTTCAAGCCGGAGGTGGCGAGCCTCAACATGGGCTCGATGAACTTCGGCCTGTTCCCGATGCTGCGCCGCTTCAAGGAGTTCAAGCACGACTGGGAGCGGCCCTACCTCGAAGGCACCACGGACCTGATTTTCCGCAATACCTTCAAGGACATCGAGTTCATCCTCACCACCTGCGCGGGAAACGGCACGCGCTTCGAATTCGAGTGCTACGACACCGCGCATCTCTACAACCTCGCGCATTTCCTCGACCGCGGTCTCGTCCAGCCGCCGCTGTTCGTGCAGACCGTGTTCGGCATTCTCGGCGGCATCGGCACCCATCCCGAGGACGTGATGCACATGCGCCGCACCGCCGACCGGCTGTTCGGGCGCGAGAACTATCGCTGGTCCGTGCTCGGCGCCGGGCGCAACCAGCTGCCCATCGCCGCCATGGCCGCGGCCATGGGCGGAAACGTCCGCGTCGGACTCGAGGACTCGCTGTGGATCGGGCCGGGCAAGCTCGCGCAATCGAACGCGCAGCAGGTGACGATGGCCAAGCAGATCGTCGAGGGCCTCGGTCTCTCGATCGCAACCCCCGACGAAGCGCGGCAGATGCTCTCCCTCAAGGGCGGCGACCAGGTCGCGTTCTGACCGTTCCTACTGGCTGTTCTTGGCGTAGCGGCTTTTCGGCCGCGGCAGGCCGAGGTTGTCGCGCAGCGTCGGGCCTTCGTACTCGCGGCGGAACAGGCCGCGCCGCTGCAATTCCGGCACGACCTTGTCCACGAAATCGTCGAGCCCCTCGGGCACGAACGGGAACATGATGTTGAAGCCGTCGCTGGCGCGCGTCGTCAGCCATTCCTCCATCTGGTCGGCGATCTGCGCCGGCGTACCGAGCATGGCGAGGCCGCCGTAGCTGCCGAGCCGCTGCGCCAGTTGCCGCACCGTGAGATTGTCGCGCTTCGCCATGGCAATGACGCGCTCGCGGCCGCTCTGGCTGGCGTTGGATTCCGGGATGTCCGGCAACGGGCCGTCGGGATCGAAGCCGGAGGCGTCGTGACCGAGCGCGATCGACAGCGACGCGATGCCGCTGTCCCAATGCACCAGGCTGTCGAGCTTCGCGCGCTTCTCTTTCGCCTCGTCGAGCGAGGAGCCGACCACGACGAAGCAGGCCGGCAGCATCTTGATGTGGTCCGGGTTGCGTCCGGCTTTTTCGGCGCGGCCCTTGATGTCGGCGTAAAGCTTGCGGCCATCCTCGATGGTGTTGGCGCCGGCGAACACTGCTTCGGCGGTCTCGGCGGCAAGCTGGCGTCCGGCGTTCGACGAGCCGGCCTGGACGATCACCGGCCAGCCCTGCACCGGCCGCGCTATATTGAGCGGGCCGCGCACCGAGAAGTATTTGCCCTTGTGGTCGAGCCTGTGCATCTTTCCGGGCTCGAAGAACAGGCCCTGCTCCACGTCGCGGACGAAGGCGTCGTCGTCCCAGCTATCCCACAGGCCGGTAACCACGTCGTAGAACTCGCGGGCGCGGCGGTAGCGTTCGTCGTGCTCGACGTGCTCTTCGAGGCCGAAGTTGAGCGCGGCGTCGGGGTTCGATGTGGTGACGATGTTCCAGCCGGCGCGCCCGGCGCTCAGGTGGTCGAGCGAGGCGAAGCGGCGCGCGACGTGATAGGGAGCATCGAAGGTGGTGGAACCGGTGGCGATGAGCCCGATGCGCTCGGTCACCATGGCGAGGGCCGAGAGCAGCGTGAACGGCTCGAAGGATGTGACCGTATGGCTGCGCTTCAGCGCGTTGATCGGCATGTTGAGCACGGCGAGATGGTCCGCCATGAAGAAGGCGTCGAATTTCCCCCGCTCCAGCGTCTGGATGAAACGCTTGATGTGGGCGAGGTTGAAATTGGCGTCGGGGAACGCGCCCGGATAGCGCCAGGCGCCGGTGTGGATGGTGACCGGACGCATGAAGGCGCCCAGCTTGAGCTGACGGTCTGGCATGAAAAATCGCTCTTCAAAAAGGGGCGTGTCCTGTGACCTAATCGCGCCGGTGCCCGATTTCAAAGCGCAAAAACGTGAGGCCGGGTCCGTTCCCTCGGCGGCGCCGGCGCGAGAAAGAATTTGCTGGCGCCGGCCGGGCGCGCGAACAACACTCCGGCGCAGCAACACGGAAGGGAGGGAGGCGATGCAGGCCACGGAGACCATGGTCAAGACGCGCAACGGCGACCTGTGGTTGCGCCGGGCGGGGCGGGGGCCGACGGTGCTGTTCATCCATGGCGCGGCCGGCGTCGCCGGCTGGATACCGTTCTTCGACCGCCTCTCGGACCGCTTCGACCTCCTGGTGCCCGACCACCCGAGCTACGGCCGCTCGCCGACCCCGCCCTGGCTCGATGAGGTGGGCGATCTCGCTTTCTTCTATCTCGACCTGTTCGAGCAGCTCGACCTCAAGGACATTCACCTCGTCGGTCACTCCATGGGCGGCTGGCTGTCGCTCGAGATTGCCATCCGCTCTCAGGCCCGGATCAGAAGCCTGACGCTGATGAACTCGGTCGGCATCACCATCGAAACCGACCCGATCGCCAACATATTCGTGATGTCGCCGTCCGAGGTCCTGCCCCTGCTTTATGCCGACCCGAAGGTCCGGGCCGAGGAGGCGGCCCGGGTGCCGGACATGGCGGAGCTCCAGCGTATCATGACCGCGCGCATGGCTTCCGTCCGGCTGGCCTGGAACCCGCGCTTCTATAACCCCAAGCTGCGCCAATGGCTGCATCGCATCACCGTGCCGACCCAGATCGTATGGGGCGCTCAGGACGGTCTGGTGTCGGCCGCCTATGCCGACGAGTTCAAGCGCGGGATTCCCCACGCCTCGGTGACGATCATGCCGGGCGTCGGGCACATCCCGTTCGTAGAGCGGCTCGATGACACCGTGGCGCTGGTGGAAGCGTTCGTGAAGCGGCATTCATGACATCATTCGAGGGGACCGCCTCGCTTGCCCTCGTCAACGGCAAGATCGTCACCGTCAACGCGCGCTTCGCTATCGCGAAGGCGGTCGCGATCGCGGGCGAGCGTATCGTCGCCGTCGGCGCGAACGACGACATCGCTCCTTTCATAGGCCGCGGCACCCGCGTCATCGATCTCGGCGGGAGGGTCGCGATGCCCGGCCTGATCGACGCGCATGCCCACATGGACCGCGAGGGACTGAAGGAAGCGCTGCCGTCGATGGCCGGGCTTCGCTCGGTCGAGGCCGTGGTCGCGCGCGTCGCGGAGCTTGCCGAGGAAACGGAGCCCGGCCGGTGGATCGTCACCATGCCGCTGGGCGGGCCGACGGAGTTCGACATCGCGCCGTCGGATTTGGCCGAAGGCCGCTGGCCCAACCGCCACGACCTCGACCGCGCAGCGCCGCGCAACCCGGTCTATATCAAGCCGGCGTGGGGCTATTGGCGCGTGACGATGCCGTCGGTCGCCATCGCCAACTCGCGCGCGCTGGCGCTCGCCAACATCACGCGCGCCACGGTGTCGCCAGTGCCGAGCCTCATCATCGAGCGCGATGCCTCCGGCGAGCCGACCGGCGTGCTGTTCGACAGCAATCGCATGCCGGTGCTCGATCTCACGCTGATGCGCGCCGCGCCGACGCTCGATTTCGCGGCGCGGGCGGCGGCGCTGCCGCGCTCCATGCAGATCTATAACTCCTACGGCACCACGGGAGTCTATGAAGGCCACGGCGTGGCCGACGACGTACGCCGCGCCTACCAGCAGGTGAAGGCCTCCGGCCGGGCGACCGTGCGCGCCACGCTGGCGCTGAGTCCGGCCTGGAGCGGCGCGCCGGCCGGGGACATCCCGCGACTGGTGCGCGACTGGGCCAAATGGCTCGCGGGCAAAGGAGAGGGCGACGAGTGGCTGCGCGTCAACGGACTGTTCGCCGAGGCGGGCTCGTCGCCGGAGCAGGCCTTGCGCCGGGCGGCGCTGCCGCAGACCGGCTGGGCCGGCTTCAACGATGCGGGCCTGCCGCGCGAGGCACTGATCGTGCTGCTGCGCGAATGCGCCCGCCACGGCATCCGCGTCAACGGCATCGGCGCGGCGACGCTCGATCTGTTCGAGGAGGCGGCCCGCGCCTACCCCATCGCCGGCCTGCGCTGGGTGCTGGCGCATGTCGCGGCGCTGAGCGAGGGCGACGTCGCGCGCATCCGCGACCTCGGCCTTGCCGTCACCACCCACACCAACGGCTACATCTGGCGCTCCGGCGCGGCGCTCGTGCAAAGCCTCGGCGCGGGCCGCGACAACGACGCCGTGCCGCTGCGGCGTCTTCTCGATGCCGGCGTGCCGGTCGCGTTCGGCACCGACAACGTGCCGCCGAGCCTGTGGTATCCGGTATGGCAGGCGGTGGCCCGGCTCGACCGCAGCACCAACGCGCCGGTCGCGCTGGCGCAGGCGCTCTCGCGCGAGGAGGCGCTGCGCTGCGCCACCCTGGGCGGCGCCTACGTCACCTTCGAGGAAAACGATAAGGGATCGCTGGAAGCCGGCAAGCTCGCCGACATCGCGGTACTGTCGCAGGACCCGCTGGCGTGCAGCCTCGACAGGTTGCGCCACACCGTCTCCGACATCACCATCGTCGGCGGCAGGGTCGTGTTCGAGCGCGGCGTGGCCGTCTCGCACCAGATCGTGTAACGCGCGTTTATTCCGCCGCGACCTGCACCGGCCGTTTCACCTTGGCGATGGCGCGCGCGGCGTTGTCGTGGCGGATCGCCTCGCGTGCGCTCTCGTCGATGCGCGCATCGTTGATCGCCTTCTGCGTCCACTCCATGCCGAAGGCGGTGCCGTCGGAGCCGAACACGATCTTGTCGGCGCCATAGACCTCGGCCGCGAGCTCGATGGAGCGCGCGCCGAGCGAGTTGCAATCCACCAGCACCGGCGCGGCGCGGAACTTCTTCGAGGGAAGCTCGGTGCCCGGCGGCAGGTCGATCATGGTGCGGTGGTCCATGCGCTCGATCTCGAACGGGATGTTGCCGCCGAGGTTGTGGCTGAGCAGCGTCAGGTTCGGAAACGCCTTGAGATAATCGGTGAGGCAAAACGTGATCATGTTCTGCGACAGCCGCGCCTGCATGTCGAGCGTGCCCATGCGCGGGTGGCTGGTGTCGGAGGCGTCGACCTTGATGGGCTCGGCGTCGTTGGCGGTCTTGCCGTAGTGGACGAGCACCATCGCACTGTAGCGGTCGATGACCTCGAGCAGCGGGCGGAAGCGCTCGGCGCGCTTGAGCGACAGGAAGCCGTCGCCCGGCAGCAGGCCGCCGACCATGCCCGGCAGTGTCATGGCGCGCTCGAACTCAGCGATGGCGGCATCGATGTCGCCGACGGGGAGGGTGGCGAGCGCGGAGAAGCGGTCGGGATGCTGCGCGCAGACTTCCGACAGGCCATCGTTGTTGATGCGGCACAGCGGGATCGCCTCCTCCGCCGGCAGACCCTCGACGCCGAATACCGTGGTCAGCGAAATCACCCCGCGGTCCACGCCCGCGCGGTCCATTTCCGCGATGCGCTTCTCCAGCGTCTCGGTGCGCAACGGCGCGGAGAACATGGATTCCATGTATTCCACGCCGCTCTTGGTATGGATCATCGGCTTCGCCGTCCGCTTACGGAAGGCGTCGGCCAGGGCGGCGGGGAACCAATGCGAATGCATGTCGATGGTCATGGATCGCGCGGCTCGGTGCCGCCCTCCTACAGAAACCGTTGCGGCAGGAATATCAGAACCATGTAGCCCGCACAATCACGCCTCCGTGGCGCGCGCTGTTGTAAAGGCAGCGGACGACAATTTATTGCGATGCGGCGGCTCCCGCCGCCCCCGCGGCTGCCTGTCGTGCGGGGGTAAAACTTGCTATGAGACCGTGACGCAGCCCGCAAACGCGATTCCCGGCAATGTCAGAGGCCCAAGCTCCTCGTAGTCTTCCTCGTGCCCTTCCGCGCGTTCTTCCTCACGTCCCGCGTCGCAAGCTGTCGCGCTGGGCGCTGGCGAAACTCATTCTCGGCCGCTCGTTCTACCTGATGGTGGTGCTGCTGCTGGTCGAAGCCCTGCTCACCGCGGCGACGACCTGGCTCATCATCCAGGCGGGACGCGACGTCGCCAACGACGATTTCCTGACCGGCGACCTGCTGAAGATTCTCGGCGCCCAGTCGGCGGCTTATCTCGTCGGCATGGTGAGCTGGATCTATGCCGAGCGCTCGGGCTTCGGCGCGTTCGGCAAATACATGCAGCATTTCGCGCGCGAGAACCGGCACCAGACCCGGCTCCTGCATGAGAAGGGCACGCGCGAGGTGGTCGAGCCGTTCCTCACCGGCGAGACGTTCCACATCTTCTTTCAGCTCGTCTACGAGCTCGAAGCCGACCTCAAGCTCGCGTTCCATCTCGTCTTCAACACCGTCGTGCTCGGCAGCGAGATCGACACCAGCTTCCCGATCGCCTATGGCGTCGCCTTCGTGGTGCTGATCGCGATGCAGGCGGGAGCGCGCAAGCCGCTGGCCCACGCCTTCCTCGAAAACCAGCGCATGACCAACCGCATGACCGCCCAGGGCTACACGGCCTGGGACAACGTGTTCGCCGGAAACCGCTACAACCTGCGGCTCTGGCTCGCCGGCTTCAAGGAACGGCTGCGCGAGGCGTTGCATGCGCAAGTCATCGCCATCATGTGGCGGGAGGGCCTGAGTTCCCTGAGCGGCATCATCGCCCTGGCCGTCATCTTCGCCGCCATCGTGATGGTTGCGGTGCGCGCCGCCGGCGATACCGAGGTGCTGGTCATCCTCGCGGCCACGCTGCCGCGGCAGATCGAGATGACCAAGGACATGTATTCGCTGGCCGCCGGCTGGAACGACATGGTCGCGGTGTGGGCGCGCATCGGCGGCGTCACCGACAATATGACGCCCGACGCCGATCCTGGCTACGACGCGCGCATGAAATTCGACCGCATCGTGCTGCGCGAGGGCGACCGCCAGTTTTCCGTCCATTCTCTCGACGACGCGCTTCGGGCGGTGTTCGCGCACGGCACCGGCCGCATCAACGTGCGCGGCGGCAACGGCTCCGGCAAATCGACGCTGCTCGCCGCGCTCAAAGCCGAGATCAAGAACCGCGCCTACTACTGGCCGACCACCGACCGGCTGGCGTTCAAGTTCGCGGAGGGCGAGGTGCCCCAAGGCGCCGAGGATGAGGAACTCGACCCGGACCTGCTGGCGCAGGCGGACGAGCCTGCGGCGCCGCCGAAGAAGGTCGGCTTCTCCTCGGGCGAGCGCCAGCTCAAGTCGCTGCAGGAGATCGCCCGCTTCACCGACGCGGCGGTCTATCTGTTCGACGAATGGGACGCCAATCTCGACGCCGCCAACCGCGCCGCGGCCGACGCGCTGATGGAGGAGATCGCGCAGCGCGCCCGCGTCATCGAGATTTCGCATCGGGACCGGTAGCTGCCCGACAGGGGTCTTGTCGCTGTCATGGCGGCTGACTAGGCTGTGCGCCTCGCCGCATTTCAAATCCCCCGGGAAACGCCATGATCGATTTCTACGCGCTCACCAGCCCGAACGTGCAAAAGATCTTCATCATGCTTGAAGAGTGCGGGCTCCCCTACAATCAGATCAACGTCGACGTCTGGAAGGGCGATCAGTTCAAGCCGGAATTCCTCAAGATCAATCCGAACGGCAAGATTCCCGCCATCGTCGATCACGACGGCCCGGGCGGCAAACCCTACCCGGTGTTCGAGTCCGGCGCGATCCTCATGTACCTCGCCGACAAGACCGGAAAGTTCCTTCCGACCGAGAAGCGCGCCTATTTCGACACGATCCAATGGCTGATGATCCAGCTGACCGGCATCGGCCCGATGTCAGGGCAGCTCGTCCACTTCAAGATGATGGCCCCTGCGGGCAACGACTATTCCACCAGCCGCTATTTCACGGAGGTGCGGCGGCTCTACACGGTGCTGGAGAAGCGGCTCGGCGAGGTGCCTTATCTCGGCGGCCAGGATTACACCATCGCCGACATCGCCACCTTCCCCTGGATGCGCGGCCGGGCCAACTGGGGCGCGACCGACGCCGAGCATCCCAACATCGCGCGCTGGTTCAACGCCATCGCCGAACGCCCCGCGGTTAAGCGCGCGCTCGACATCGTGGCCAAGATCCCGAACAGCCGCGAGACCGCGACCGAGGACGACAAGGACCGCCTGTTCGGCCGCGGCAAATACGCGAGGGCGGGCTGATGGAGCTTCGTCCGCTCGCCGAGCGCGACGTCTCGCGCCTGCCGCCGCTGCCCGATCCGCTGCCGCCCGAGGTGGAGGCGCTGTTCGCGGAGCGGACGCGGTTGATGGGGAGGCTCATCAACCTGCACTACCTTATCGGCCACGCCCCCAACGTCAGCCGCGCCTCGGCGCAGATGGCGCTGGCCCTGCGCAACAACACGTCGGCCGATCGCCTCTATATCGAATACTCCATCGTGCAGGCGGCGCGCGCCGCCCACGGCGCCTACGAGTTGCAGCAGCACCTGCCGATGCTGCGCGCCGCCGGCGCCCCGCAGGCGAAGATCGACGCGCTGCCCAACTGGCGCGCGAGCCCGCTTTTCGACGACAAGGAGCGGGCCCTGCTTGCCTACGTGGACGAGATGTGCGACCGCGGTAACGTCAGCGACGCCACGTTCGCCGCGATGCAGGCCGCCTTCACCTCCCAGCAGATCGTCGAAGTGTCGTTCGCGGTCGCGACCTACTACGGCATGGCGCTGCTGATGAACGCGCTCAAGCTCAAGCTCGAAAAGCCACAGGAATCCTGATCATGCCGCAACCGTTCGAAACCCGTCACGGCGTCGTCTATTGCAATCACGACGGCGCGGAACTCGCCGGAGATCTGTTCCTGCCGGAAAGCGCCGGCCCGCATCCCGCGCTGATCGCGGTGCACGGCGGCGGCTGGCGGCTTGGCGCGCGGCAGTCGCTGCACAACTGGGGTCAGCACATCGCGGCGCGCGGCATTGCCGTGTTCAGCGTCAGCTACCGGCTGGCCGTCAAGGCCAAGCCGACGTATCCCGGCGCGGTGCACGACATCGTCGCGGCGGTGCAATACCTGCGCGGCGAGGCGGAGAGCCTGCGTATCGATCCCGCCCGCATCGGGTTGATGGGCGCTTCCGCCGGGGCGCACCTCTCGGCGCTGGTCGCGCTCGGGACCCAGTCCGGCCATTTCCTGAACGGCTATCCGCAGGACAGGCATGCCAAGGTCGACGCCAAGGTAAAGGCCCTGGTCGGTATCTTCGGCGTCTATGACATGGTCGCCAACTGGAACGACTTCAATCGGCAGACGCCGGGCGACAATTCCACGGAGACGTTCCTCGGCGTGCCGCCGATGCAGGACCGCAAGCTCTATTTCGAGGCCTCTCCGATCAGCTATGCCGTCACCGCCAACAACAAGGTATCGGTGTTCCTGTCGTGGGGCACGGAGGACGACCTCGTGAACATCCACGAGCAGTCGGAACCGTTCATGCTGGCGCTCAAGCAGGCCGGCTTCTTCGTTCGTTCGTCCGTGGTGCAGGGCGCGCCGCACTACTGGACCGGCGACCCTATCGACGAGCCGGGCAGCTTCACCGGCTTCCTGGCGCCGCGGCTCATCCGGTTTCTGGCGGAGCGGCTGTAGCCTGCGGCTTGTGACAGCGCGGGGCGGCGCCGCGCTGGACAGGCGGGCGATTTGGCGGGATTCTCGCACCAAACGCGAGAGGCATTGCCATGGCCCAAAGCATCAAGGACAAAGTCGAGGAAACACCCCGCGCCCCGTCGAAGGCGGCGTCGGCGCTGCACTATCAATCCGGCTTCAACAACCAGTTCTCGACCGAGGCGCGGCCTGGCGCGCTGCCGCTCGGGCGCAACAGCCCGCAGCGGCCGCCGCTCGGCCTCTACGCCGAGCAGATTTCCGGCACGGCCTTCACCGCGCCGCGCGCGGAGAACCGCCGCACCTGGACCTACCGCACGCGGCCGTCCGTGGTGCATCGCCCCTATTCGCGCATCGACAACGGCCGCATCCGCACCGCGCCGTTCGCCGAGGTGGAGGCGACCCCGTCGCAGCTTCGCTGGAGCCCGTTCCCCATTCCCGCCGAGCCCACCGACTTCGTCGCGGGCCTCGTCACCATCGGCGGCAACGGCGATGCGTCGCAGCAGTCCGGCATGGCGGCGCATGTCTACGCCGCCAACCGCTCCATGACCGACCGTTACTTCTACAGCGCCGACGGCGAGATGCTGCTGGTGCCGCAGCAGGGGCGGCTGATGCTGGTCACGGAGCTCGGCGTCCTCGAGGTCTCGCCCGGCGAGATCGCGGTCGTGCCGCGCGGCATCCGCTTCAAGGTGGAGCTGCCGGACGGCCCCTCCCGCGGCTACGTCTGCGAGAACTACGGCCAGATGTTCCGGCTGCCGGAGCTCGGCCCGCTCGGCGCCAACGGTCTCGCCAACCCGCGCGACTTCCTGGCGCCGGTGGCGGCGTTCGAGGACAAGGAGGCGCCGTGCGAGCTCGTCGCCAAGTTCCAGGGCAACCTGTGGGCGGCGGAGATGAAGCACTCTCCGCTCAACGTGGTTGCTTGGCACGGCAACTATGCGCCATACAAGTACGATCTCGCGAAATTCATGGTCGTCGGCACCATCAGCTTCGACCACCCCGACCCGTCGATCTTCACGGTGCTCACCGCGCCGAGCGATACCCACGGCACGGCCAATGTGGATTTCGTCATTTTCCCGCCGCGCTGGCTGGTGGGCGAGGACACGTTCCGGCCGCCGTGGTTCCACCGCAACGTGATGTGCGAGTTCATGGGCTTGGTCTATGGCGAATACGACGCCAAGGCGGAAGGCTTCCTGCCCGGCGGCGCCAGCCTGCACAACTGCATGTCGGCGCACGGGCCGGATGCCGACACCTGGGAGAAGGCGACGAACGCCGAGCTCAAGCCGCACAGGCTTTCCGACACCATGGCCTTCATGTTCGAGACGCGCTTTGCCATGCGGCTCACGCGCTATGCCATGGAGTCCTCGGAGCTGCAGCAGGACTATTTCGAGGGCTGGCAGGGCCTGAAGAAGAACTTTCAGGGCTAGGGCGGGAAATCGGGGGAGGGGCAGCGCGTGGCTGAGACGTTGGAAGGCAGGGTCGCCGTCGTCACCGGCGCATCGAGCGGCATCGGCGCGGCGACCGCGCGGGCGCTGGCGCAGGCCGGCGCCAAGGTCGTCGTCGGCTACAACAGGGGCGAGGCGCGGGCGCGCGACGTGGTCGCCTCGCTTGCGGGCGGCGGCCATCGCATCCAGCGCATGGTGCTGGAGGATTCCGACACGCTGCGCCGCGCCGCCGCCGACGTGCGCGGCGACTACGGCCGCTGCGACATCCTGGTGAACTCGGCCGGCTTCACCAGGCCGGTGCCGCACGCCGACCTCGAGAAGCTCGACGATGCGCTGATCGATGCGGTGCTGATCGCCAACGTGCGCGGCCCGTTCGCCGCCATCCGCGCCTTCGCGCCGTTGCTCAGGGAGAGCGGCGACGGCATCGTCATCAACGTCTCGTCCATCGCCGGCTTTACCGGGCAGGGCAGCAGCATCGCCTATGCGGCGTCCAAGGCCGCGCTCGATACCATGACGATGTCGCTCGCCCGCGCGCTCGGACCGCAAATCCGGCTGATGTGCGTGTCGCCCGGCGCGGTCGATACGGATTTCGTCGCCGGCCGCACGCGGGCGATGCTGGAGAAGTCGGCGGCGGAGTCGCCGCTCAGGCGTGTCGTCCAGCCCGCCGATGTCGCCGAGACCATCATGGGTTGTATCCTCCATCTCAAGTCCAGCACCGGCATCAAGGTCGTCTGCGACGGCGGGCGCTTCCTGGTGTGACCATGGCCCTCATCGACGAGACTCACGACCCGGCCCGTAAGAGCTGGGTCGCCAGCGCCGACAACCATCCCGAATTTCCGATCCAGAACCTGCCGTTCGGCGTATTCCGCCGCCGCGACAGCACCGAAGCGGGCCGCGTCGGGGTCGCCATCGGCGACGAGATTCTCGACGTATCGGAGGTCGCCGCGCTGCTGCCGGGCGAAGCCGCCGGCGCCGCCGCGGCCTGTGCCGCGCCTTGCCTCAACGCGCTCATGGCCCTCGGCCCTGCGGCCTGGTCGGCGCTGCGGCGCGAGCTCTCGCGGCTCTTGAGCGCCGACGAGCGCGCCAACCGCGCCGCGGCGCGGGCGCAGCTCGTGCCGATGGCGCAGGCCGAGTTGCTGCTGCCGGTGAAAATTCCGGACTTCACCGACTTCTACGCCTCGGTTTTCCACGCCACCAACGCCGGGCGCATGTTCCGGCCCGACAACCCGCTGCTGCCGAACTACAAATACGTTCCCGTTGCCTATCACAGCCGGGCGTCGTCCGTGCGCGTCAGCGGCGAGCCGGTGCGCCGGCCGCGCGGCCAGACCAAGCCGCAGGCCGACGCCGCGCCAGCCTATCGTCCCGCGCGCAGCCTCGACTACGAGCTGGAACTCGGATTTTACATCGGCGTCGGCTCCGAGCCTGGCGCGACCGTCCCGGTGGGGGAGGCGCTCGACCATGTGTTCGGCGTCTGCCTGCTCAACGACTGGTCGGCGCGCGACATCCAGGCGTGGGAGTACCAGCCGCTGGGGCCGTTCCTGGCCAAGAACTTCGCCACCACGGTCTCGCCCTGGGTGGTCACCGTCGAGGCGCTGGCGCCGTTCCGCGCCGCGGCCTATCGTCGCCCCGCGGGCGACCCCGCCCCGCTGCCACATCTGTTCGACGCCGGGGACCAGGCCGAAGGCGGCTTCGACATTCAAATGGAGGCGTGGCTCCTCACCGAGCGGATGCGGCGCGACGGCGCGGCGCCGGTCCGCCTCAGCCACGGCACGTTCGCGGACATCTACTGGACCGTGGCCCAGATGGTGGCGCACCATGCGTCCAACGGTTGCAATCTCGAAACCGGCGACCTGATGGGCTCCGGCACCGTCTCCGGCGAGGCCCGCGAGAGCTGGGCCTCGCTCCTCGAGCTCACCCGGGGCGCGCGCGAGCCCCTGACGCTGCCGAACGGCGAGACGCGCGGCTTTCTCGCCGACGGCGACGAGGTGATCTTTCGCGCCTATTGCGAGCGGGCAGGCGCTGCGCGCATCGGGTTCGGCGAATGCCGGGCCGTCATATTGCCGGTTGCACCGCCGTAAAGCGCGCTTTCGCACCGCCTGTGCCCTTGACCTCGATGCCAACTTTCGATGGATTGCGGGGGCCGTCCATCGCTCCGGTGGACGCGGGAACACCGCATGAACGTCATCGGCAAGGCCGTCCGGGGGAAGCCGTCGAACCTCGATTTCGACCGCTTCCGGCTGCGCGCATTCCTGGAGAGCCTTGGGCCGGACGAGCTTGAGGTCCGCGACGCTCCCATCGACCTCGCCGACGTGGCCCGGGCGCTCGACGCCAACCCGCGCGCCACGCTGTTCCGCGCCGCCGGGCCGGAGCGGCAGGAACTGGTCGGCAACGTGCTCGCCAGCCGCTCGCGGCTCGCCAAGGCTTTCGGTGTCGCGCCCGACAAGCTGTTGGCCGAGATCCAGCGCCGCTTGCGCCAGGCTCCGGTGTCCGTCGAGGTCGAGCGCGCCGATGCCCCGGTGCAGCAGGTGGTGCTCACCGGCGACGACGCCGATTTCACCAGGCTGCCGATCCATTTTCAGCATGGCATCGACGGCGGTCCCTATATCTCCGCCGGCATCGATTATGTGATCGATCCGCGCAATGGTCTCACCAATGTCGGCGTCCGCCGGCTGATGCTGCGCGGACGGCGCGAGTGCGGCGTCGATCTCGTGTCGCCCAGCGACCTGCGCGCGATCTATGAAGCCTGCGCGGCCACCGGCAAGCCGCTGCCGGTCGCTTTCGTCGTCGGCGCGCATCCGGTCGATTACGTCGCCGCCACCATGCGGCTGCCGGTGGACGAGCTCGGCCTCGTCGCATCGCTGCGCGATGCGCCGCTCCCGGTGGTCAAGTGCGTCACCAACGACATCCGCGTGCCCGCCGATGCCGAATACGTGCTCGAGGGCTATTTCGACGCCCGCGGCCACGTCGAGGCGGAAGGGCCTTACGGCGAGTTCCTCGGCTACTACGGCGCGCTCAAACGCAATCCGGTGTTCCATCTCACGGCGATCACCCACCGCGGGGACGCGCTGTTCCAGACCGCGACCATCGGCGGCCGGGCCCTGGCCCAGACGGACACCGCGCAGCTTTGCGCGCTGCGGACCGAGGTGATGATCTGGCGCGCGCTCGAGGTGGCGGTGCGCGAGCCGCTCGCAGTCTGCGCCACCACGTCGAGCGGCGGCATGTTCAACGTCCGCGTCGCGCTGCGCCAGCGCGTGCCGGGCGAGGCGCGCAACGCCATCGCCGCCTGCTTTTCCTCGCTCGCCAACGTCAAGAACGTGTTCGTGGTCGATCCCGACATCGACGTGTTCTCCGACCAGCAGATGGACTGGGCGCTGGCGACGCGCTTCCAGCCCGACCGCGACCTGATCGTGGTCGATAACCTGCGCACCCTTCCGCTCGACCCGTCGCTGATCTCGGGTCGGGTCGGGGCCAAGGCCGGCTTCGATCTCACTTGGCCGTGGGGCAGCGGCGACCGGCTGGAGGCCAGCGTGCCGGAGCCGCCGAGCTATAAGGGCAAGCGGTTTCCGTCGGTGGCGGAAGCGCTCGCCGACGGCCCGAAATATTTCGAGGAGCTCATGGCGGCACTGGGAAGCCGGGACGGTCGCGAGATCGTGCTGGCGCTGGATGCGCTGCGGCCGGAAGGACTCGACCGCGACGAGCGGGGCCGCTATCTGCTGCAGCGAAAATGACGCATGCGGCCGGGGGTCCGGTCCGCGCTAGAATTCGTTTCAGGGAGAGGGAGGGGGGATGATGAAAGTATTTCAGGCGGGATTGCTGACGATTGGCCTTGCCGCGACGGCGCTGCCGGCGTCGGCGCAGGAGGTGACGATCAAGGTCGGCACCGCGCGCGCCATCTCGGTGGCGGCGACGCTCTATGCCATGAAGCACGGCTACTTCAAGGAAGCCGGAATCAATATCGACCTCGACTACATCAACTCGTCCGCCGACGTGATGGCGATGGTGGCGCAGAACCAGTACCAGATCGTCGAGGGCGGCGTGTCGGCAGGCTATTTCAATGCCGTCGCCAAGGGCCTGCCGGTGATGATGGTCGCCGACCGCACGTCCTCGCCGCTGTTCCACAACATCATGCTGCGGCCGGAGCTCAAGGACAAGGTCAAGAGCGCCAAGGACCTCAAGGGCAGGACCATCGCCAGTAACGGCCCGGGTTCGATCTCCACCTACGAGATCGGCAAGGTGATGGAGTCCGTCGGGCTGAGCCTCGCGGACGTGGAGGTCAAGGTGGTGCCGTTCACGCAAATGGGCCTTGCGCTCAAGAACGGCGCCGTGGACGCCGCGCTGCTGATCCCGCCCTTCACCTACCAGGTCCAGGAGCAGGGGCTCGGCGCCATGTTCATCGACCCCGATTCGGTTCAGAAGCCGCAGCCCGTAGCGCTCGCGGTCAATATCATCAACACCGACTGGGCCAATAAGAACAAGGATCTGGTGAAAAAATACTACGTCGCCTACCAGCGCGGCGTGCGCGACTATTGCCAAGCCTATCACGGCGGTCCGCAGCGCGCCGAGATGATCGACCTGCTCATCAAGGACGGCATCGAGCGCAACCCGGAGAACCTGCAGAAGTATCCGTGGCAGTCGCGCGTCATCAACGGCCACGTCCCGGTCGAGAGCGTGCTCGACGAGCAGGAATTCTACATCGCCAACAAGTTCATCACCACCAAGCTGCCGCTCGAGAAGCTCGTCGACCACTCGTATGTCGATGCCGCCGACAAGGAGCTCGGCCCGTTCGTGCTGCAGAACAAGGACAGCAAGCTTCCCGGCTGTCGCTGACAGCCGCCATCGCCGCGTTGCCGGCCGCTATGAGAGAGAGGAACTATGGTTGAGCGGCGCGGCGCGTCGGTTGACATCAAGAACCTTCGCAAGGAATTCGGCTCCGGCGACGACATCGTGGTCGCCATCGAGGACGTCAGCGTCAGCATTTCCCGCGGCGAGTTCGTCTGCATCGTCGGGCCGTCCGGCTGCGGGAAATCGACGCTGATCCGCATCCTGGCCGGGCTGGAACAGCAGACCAGCGGCACCATCGCCGTCGATGCCGCCGGCTGGCCGGTCGAAAACGCCATGGTGTTCCAGGAGAGCGGCCTGTTCCCCTGGATGAACGTGCAGAAGAACGTCGGCTTCGGGCTGATGACGCGCGGCATCGCGAGGTCCGAGATCGACGACCGGGTGGAGGCCGCGCTCAAGCTGGTCGGCCTGACGCGGTTCCGCAACCACTATCCGCACCAATTGTCGGGCGGCATGCGCCAGCGCGGCGCGATCGCGCGCGCCTTCGTCACCGATCCCGGCATGCTGCTGATGGACGAGCCGTTCGCCGCGCTCGACGCGCAGAACCGCACCATCCTCCAGGCCGAGCTGGTGCGGCTGTGGGAGGAGACCGGCAAGACCGTGATCTACATCACCCACTCGATCGAAGAGGCGCTGATGCTCGGCGACCGCACCATCATCATGACGGCGCAGCCGGGCCGCATCAAGGAGATCAAGAACATCCCGTTCCCGCATCCCCGCGACGTGATGGAGCTGTCGGCGACGCCGGAGTTCGGCGCGCTCAAGCTCGACATCTGGCGCGTGCTGGAAGGCGAGGTGAACCGGGCGCGGGCGGAGCTGGATCTATGAAGGGCATGTCGCGCAAGAGCCAGGAGCGCTGGCTCTATCTCATTTCGCCGATCGGCCTGCTGCTGATCTGGGAGATTCTGCTGCGGCTGGGTTTCGGCGACCGACGCTTCATCCCGGCGCCGAGCGACATCGCGGTGCGGTTCTGGCAGCTCACGGCGAGCGGCGAGCTCGCGATCCACACCGGGGCCACGCTCTACCGCATCTTTGTCGGCTTCATCATCGGCGCGGTGCCGGGCATCGCCATCGGATTGTTGATGGCGATGTATCGTCCGGTGCAGATTTTCTTCGACCCGCTGATCGCGGCGCTGTTTCCGATTCCCAAGGTCGCGCTGATGCCGCTCCTGCTGCTGGCCTTCGGCTTCGGCGACGCCTCCAAGATCGCGCTGGTGGCGACCGCCGTGTTCTTTCCGGTGATCGTCAACACCTATGCCGGCGCGGCCAACATCGATAAGCTCTACTGGGATGTTGCCAAGAATTTCGGCGCCAGCTCGTGGATCATGTTCTCGCGCGTGGTGTTCTTCGGCGCGCTGCCGCTGATCTTCGCCGGCCTCAAAATCGCGCTCGCCGTGTCGTTCGTGGTCCTGGTCGCTGCCGAATTCGTCGCGTCGAAGTCGGGCCTCGGCTACCTGATCTGGAACTCCTGGGAATTGCTGCAGGTCGATTACATGTTCGTCGGCATCCTGGTGATCGGCATTCTCGGGCTCATCAGCTCGGTGCTGTTCCAGGAGCTCGAGAACGTCGTCGTGCCCTGGAAATCGAACGGATAGGTCGTCTTCGCTCTCCCCCTGAAGGGGGAGAGCCGGATCGGGCTGTCGGGAAAGACGATGGCCGGTCAATGCCCGCCGCCGCGGCCCTTGAGCACCTCTGGTTCGGTCGCGCCGATCAGCACGAAGCAGATACGGCAGTTCTTGCCGCTGTTGTTGACCCAGGCGTGGTTGGTGGCCTGCTGCACCAGGATGTCGCCGGCCTTGAGATGCACCTCGCTGTCGTCGAGCAGCATGTCGATCTCGCCCTCCAGGACGATGGCGTAGTCGATGCTCTTGGTGCGGTGCATGAACGGATGGCCGATGTGCTTGCCGCGGCCGCGGCTCTGCTCGCCGATGCCCATTTCGGCGGTGAACGCCTTGTTGTCGACCTTGATGTCGCCTGACACCGGTGGGAAATCCACGATGCGCAGGATCGAGCCTTTCTCCGGGGGCGGCACGCCGATCTCGCGCTTGGCGCGGTCGACGTTGCCGGAAATATCGGCCGGGGTCTCGTCGGTGATCCACAGCACCGCCGAGCCGACGCCCGCGGAGCGCAGCTTGGTCTCGATGATGTCGTCCATCACCACCTTGGCCTCCCCGGAGCTGTCGTGCCCGGTGACCACGCGTCTGATCGTGCGGCTCATATCTCTCATTCCATGGTTTGCGACGTTTGCCAAAAACGGGCGGGATTGTCTGCGGCGAGAGTGCAAATGTAAATCGCGGAACCGTTCCTTCCTCATGCTGCATCGCAGCTTCCCCGTCGGAAGCCGCTTGCGCGCGGGACGGCCTTCCGCTTTGCTGCCGGCTTAAAGTGCTCTGAGGAAACGCCCGTGCCCCACGACCTCGCTGCGCTCTATCACGAACTGGCGGTGGCCAACCGCATCTGCGCCCACGAGGGCGTGCTCGACGCCTTCGGCCACGTCAGCATGCGCCATCCCTCCGATCCCAGCCGCTATGTGCTGTCGCGATCGCGGGCGCCCGAGCTGGTGGAGCCCGGGGACCTCCTGGAATTCACCCTCGATTCCGAGCCGGTGACGCCGCCGGCCGCGGCGCTCTATTCGGAGCGGGTGATCCACGGCGAGATCTACAAGGCGCGGCCGGACGTGATGGCCGTGTGCCACCATCATTCGCCGGCGGTCCTGAGCTACTGCATCACCGGCGAGCCGCTCGTCCCGGTCTATCACCTCGGCGCCGTCATCGGCCCCGACGTGCCGTTCTGGGATCAGCGCGACGAGTTCGGCGACACCAACCTCCTGGTGCGCACGGCAGACGAGGGCGCCTCGCTCGCCCGCGCTCTTGGAAGCCACCCCATGGTGCTGATGCGCCGCCACGGCGCAACCGTGGTCGGCGGCAATCTGCGCGAGCTCGTCTTCCGCACGATCTATTCGTGCCGCAACGCTGAGTATCAGACCCAGGCCAAGGTGGTCGGCGCCCTCACGTCGCTGTCGCCCGGCGAGATCGCCATGGCCGGGGCATTGCAGCAGCAGCCGAACACAGTCTCGCGCGCCTGGGAATACTGGGTGATGCGGCTCGACCGGCGCGGCGCCATGCCGCCGCGCGTGGCCGCCCGCGGTCGGGCCGCGCCGCGCAAGAGGCCGGCTGCCAAGAAGGCAGCAACCAGGAGAGGACGGCAACGATGATGAGGCTGGTAATCGGGCTGATCGCGGCCTGCGCGCTGGCGCAGGCGGCGGTGGCGCAGGACACGTTGAAGGTCGCGATCGGCCAGATCAACAACTGGGAGAACCAGCCCCCGACGCTCGGCCAGGACGCCGGCATTTTCAAGAAATACAACCTCGTGCTGGAGAATTACGGCACCGCCGGCGCCGGCGAGACGCTGCAGGCGGTGATTTCCGGCTCGGCGGACATCGGCGGCGGAGTCGGGGTCGGCGGGGCGCTGCGCGCGTTCTCCAGGGGCGCGCCGGTGCGCATCCTGCTGCCGTCCTACACCGGCACGAGCGACCTCTACTGGTACGTCCGCGCCGATTCGCCGATCAAGAGCCTCAAGGACGCGACCGAGAAGAACACCGTCGCCTATTCCACCAACGGCTCGTCGTCCAACAACATCGTCGTCGCCTTCGTCGAGGAGCTTGGCCTGAAGGCCAAGCCGACCGCGACCGGCGGCCTGCCGGGCACGCTGACCGCGGTGATGTCAGGCCAGATCGACATCGGCTGGGGCGCGCCGCCGTTCGGCGTCAAGGAGATCAACGAGGGCAAGATCAGGGTGATCGCCCGCGGCAGCGACGTCCCCTCGCTCAGGGGCCAGACCGTGCGCGCCGTCATCGTCAACGCCAGCGCGCTGCGGCAGAAGCGCGACGCCATCCTGCGCTTCGTGAAAGGCTTCCGCGAGGCTGTGGACTGGATGTACGCGGACCCGCAGGCGGTCGCGCTCTACGCCAAGAAGATCAACGCCGACGAGGCGATCGTCCGCCAGTCGATCTCCGAGTATCAGACCAAGGATGCGCTGCAGACCGACGGCATGAAGGACTTCGACGGCGCCATGAGGGACGCCATCAAGCTCAAGTTCCTCGACAAGCCGCTGACGCCGGACCAGGTGAAGGAATTCGTGCAGATTCCGCCGCGGTGAACGCTCAAAAAGCCGGATTTACTGCAACGTGCCGGCCAACGTGCCCGCGGCCGGCCTCATCCGGTCGTGCATCACCAGCGCGGCGAGCCGCAGGGTGAGCGGATAGCGCGGATAGAGCTCGCGCAGGAAGGCGAGGGCCTCGGCGGTCGAGCCGTAGTGCCGGTCCGACAGCACCGCGACCATGTCGGCCACGATCATGTCGCCGTCCGGGGCGGAAGCCGCCGCAGGCGCAGTTTGGGACAGTGCCGAAGGCTGGATCGGGAGGCGTCGGGGAAAGGCCATGGGTCTGTGCGCTCCGCAGGCCGCGGCGACACGCCGCGCGGTTGGGAAAACTACGGCCGGGCCGGCCAGTTCCTTCGCACCCCACCGTTTTTTGAACTGGCTCCGAAGCGAAGCCGGTTCAATGTCCGGTAAAATCGGATTACACACACGCGCCGGCCGATGGCGGGCGCCGAACCCGATTGCCCCATCAGGGTCCGGCGAAAAGCGTTACCAGGGAGTTAACGGATGAAGCTTTATTTTGCGCCGGGCGCGTGCTCGCTCTCGCCGCACATTGTGCTGCGGGAGGCGGGCCAGCCGTTCGATCTCGTGCAGGTGGACCTGCGCGAGAAGAAGACCAAGGACGGCTCCGATTTCACCAAGGTGAACCCCAAAGGCCAGGTGCCGGTGCTTGAAACGGACGATGGCGATCGCATCACCGAGGGCCCGGTGATCGTGCAATACGTCGCCGACAAAGCGCCGGCCTCGAAATTGATGCCGGGCGCGGGCCGCGAACGCTACCGGGCGCAGGAATGGCTCAATTTCATCACCACCGAGCTGCACAAGAACTTCGGTCCGATGTTCCGCCCGACCACGCCGGATGCCTATAAGGAGATTTCGCGCAACACTGTCCTCGGCCGCTTCAAGTGGGTCGACAGCCAGCTCGCCGGCCGGCCGTACCTCCTGGGCGATACTTTCACGGCGCCGGACGCCTACCTCTATGTGATGACGCGCTGGGCCAATGGCATGAAGATGGACCTCACCCAGTTTCCCAACCTCAAGGCCTTCGCCGACCGCGTTGCCGCGCGGCCGAAGGTGCAGGAGGCCCTCAAGGCCGAGGGGCTGGCCTAAGGATCGGAGGTCGCGCGGTTTCGTGTCCCGGGCGTACACGCGCGACTCGGGACACGGGCCGCCCATCGGGGCGCATCGGTCCGTGGTCCCGGCTCTCGCGCCGTCGGCGCTTGGCCGGGACACCGGACCTTTGTCGGACCGTTATTTCGGCGGCCCGATCGTCACCGTCAGCGTCCCGATGCCTTCGATGGAACATTCCAGCTTGTCGCCCGGATTGCAGGCGGCGACGCCGGCCGGTGTGCCGGTCATGATGATGTCGCCGGCGGCGAGCTCCACCATCTCCGACAGCTTCTCGATGATCTCCTGAACGTTCCAGATCATCTGGGAGAGATCGCCGTCCTGCTTTACGACGCCGTTGTTCTTGAGCGTAATGCGGCCCTTGTTCGGATCTTTCACCTTGGCGGCGGGGACGAGCGCGCCGCAGGGGGCCGAATTGTCGAACGCCTTGCCGACCTCCCACGGCCGCTCCTTCTTGCGCGAGGCGATCTGCAGGTCGCGGCGGGTCATGTCGAGGCCGACGCAATAGCCCCAGACGTGGGACAGCGCGTCGCCGGCCTTGATGTTGCGGCCGCCGCTCTTCAGCGCGATCACGAGCTCGATCTCGTGCTGATAGTCCTTGGTCAGCGGCGGGTAGGGAATGGTGGCGCCATCCGGCACGACAGCGTCGGCGGGCTTGGCGAAGAAGAACGGCGGGTCGCGGACGTCGTGGCCCATCTCCTTGATGTGCTCCTCGTAGTTCCGGCCGACGCACCAGATGCGGCGGACCGGGAACGTCTGGCTGGAGCCACTGACGGCGATCGCCGCTTGCGGCGGCGGCGGAATGACGTAGCTGTCGCTCATGGAAGGGCTTTCCGTTGGACGAGGGCGCCGCGGCGGACGCCGGCGGGACAACCTGCCCGATAGCATATCGGACCTTGCCATTCAAAGCCGGCGAAACGCGGAACGACGGCTATTCCGCCGCCGAAATCGCGATTGGCGCCGCCTCGCGCTGCGCCTGGAGTTGCAGCCGATAAAACGCGGCATAGCGGCCGCCGGCCCGCAGCAGCTCGTCGTGGCGCCCCTGCTCGATGACGCGGCCGCCCTCGACCACCAGGATGGCATCGGCGTGCATCACGGTAGAGAGCCGGTGGGCGATGACCAGCGTGGTGCGGCCGCGGCACAGCTCGGTGACCGCATCCTGGACGTAGCGCTCGGACTCGGAATCGAGCGCTGCGGTCGCCTCGTCGAGCAGGATGATCGGCGCGTTCTTGATGAGCGCACGGGCGATGGCGATGCGCTGGCGCTGGCCGCCGGAGAGCTGCAGGCCGTGCTCGCCGACCGGCGTGTCGTAGCCCTGCGGAAAGGCGGAGACGAACTCGTGTGCGTGGGCGGCCTTGGCCGCGGCCACGACCTCGTCCTCCGTGGCGCCGAGCCGGCCGAAGGCGATGTTCTCGCGGACCGTGCCGCGGAAAAGCTGCACGTTCTGTCCGACATAGGCGATCTGCGAGCGCAGCGACGCGCGCGAAACCTGCGCGATATCCTGCCCGTCGATGGCGATGGTGCCGCCCTGGGCCTCGTAGAATCGCATCAGCAGGTTGAACACGGTCGACTTGCCGCCGCCGGAGGCGCCGACCAGCGCCGTGGTCCTGCTCGGCGCGGCGACGAAGGACATGCCGCGCAGCACCGGCTCGCCGGGCCGATAGGCGAACTGCACATTGGAGAACGTCACCCGAGCCTCGGTGAGCGTAAGCGGCGGCTTGTGGTCCTCGTCCGGCTCGGTCTCGGGGCTGTCGATAATCTCGAACAGCACGCGCACGCCGACCAGGTTGGCGACGATGTCGAGGTTGAGCCGCGCGAGCCGTTTGGCCGGCTCGTAGGCGAGCAGGAACGCGGCCATGAACGAGAAGAACTGGCCCGGCGCCGCGCCGCCGACCACCACGCGATAGCCGCAATAGATGATGCCGGCGGCGACGGCGAAGCCGCCGAGCGTCTCCATCAGCGGGCTCGCACGGTTGGCGACGCGCGCCTGCTTGAAGGCTTCGCGCTCGTAGGCATCGACCACGCCGTCGAGCCGCGCCCGCATGTGTTCTTCGAGCGTGAACGCCTTGACGATGGCGATGCCTTGAACCGTCTCCTGCATCGTCTCCAGCGTTCGCGTGTAGATGTCGAACTGGGTCTTGGCGACCGAGCGCAGCCGCTTGATGAGCTTGCGCAGCACCAGCAGAGCGGGCGGCACGATGACGAAGGAGAACACCGACAGGACCGGGTCCTGGATCACCATCACGGCCGTAAGGCCGATCAGCGACAGCAGATCGCGTCCCACGGCCGTGACGATGACGTTGATGACCTGCGCCGCCGCGTTGGCCCCTGTGGTGAGCCGCGCGATGAATTCCGAGGAATGGCGGCCCGCGAAATAGCCGAGGTTCTCGTGCAGCAGCTTGTCGTACATGCGCCGCTGATTGTCCGCGATGATGCGGATGCCGATGCGGGTGAGGATCACCGCCTGCCCGTAGGTGGCGAAGCCCTTGACGGCGAACAGCGCGATGACCGCGAGGCCGAGCCCGACGATCCCCGGCATGTTGCGGTTGACGTAGGCTTCGTTGATGACGGTGCCGAACAGGTAGGCCGAAAGCGCGGTGGCTCCGGCCGTGAGGCCCATCATGACCACCGCCGCGAGATACCGCCGCCAGTGCAGCAGCGCCTGCTCAAGGAACAGGCGCTTGACGAGGACAGGCGCGTCGTAGGCGTCTTTCCCGAAGGCTTTGGTGCCGAGGCCGGTCCCGAACATGGCATCAGGGATGCCCGCGCCGGCAAGGATTTTCAAGGAAAATCCGCGCGCTAGTTTAATTCCGCCGCGCCATCAGCGCACGCTCCCAGGCGAGCGCGTGACCGACGATGGTCGGCAAGTCGTCGTAGCGCGGCTGCCAGCCGACGGTCGCCCGGATCAGCGCGGGGCTGGCGACGATACGCGCCGGGTCGCCGGGCCGGGGGCCGGCGAGGTCCACCCGGAAATCGACGCCCGAGACCTTTTTCACCGTGTCGATCACCTGAAGCACCGAGAAGCCGCGGCCGTAGCCGCAGTTCATCACCGCGGAAGCGCCGCCCGCGCGCAGGTAGGCGAGCGTGTCGGCGTGAGCGCGCGCAAGGTCGGAGACGTGGATGTAGTCGCGGACGCAGGTGCCGTCCGGCGTGTCGTAGCCTGTGCCGAACACGTCCATCTTGGCGCGGCGGCCGAGCGCGGTCTCGACCGCGACCTTGATGAGGTGGGTCGCGCCCTTGGTGGACTGGCCGGTGCGCCGCTGCGGGTCCGCGCCGGCGACGTTGAAATAGCGAAGCGCCGCGTAGGTGAAGCCGTGCGCGACAGCGGCATCGCGCAGCATGATCTCGGTCATCAGCTTCGACGAGCCATAGGGCGACATCGGCGCGAGCGGCGCATCCTCGCCGACCGGCGCCTGCGCCGGATTGCCGTAGACGGCGGCGGTCGAAGAGAAGATGAAATGCTTCACGCCGCCCCGCACGGCGCATTCGATCAGCGCGCGCGAGTTGACGGTATTGTTGCGGTAGTAGCCGAGCGGATCGGCGACCGATTCCGGCACCACGATCGAGCCGGCGAAATGGATGATGGCGTCGATGCCGTGTTCGGCGATGAGCCTGTCCACCAGCGCCTGGTCGCCGATGTCGCCGACGACGAGCGTGGCCTGTGGCGAGATCGCCCAGTCGAACCCGGTCGAGAGGTTGTCGAGCACGACCACGCTCTCGCCGGCGTCCGCCAGCTCGTAAACCATGTGGCTGCCGATATAGCCCGCGCCGCCGGTGACGAGGATGGTCATGGGTTCCTGTCCTGTGCCCGGGGCTTCTAGCACCGGCACATGAAAAACCAGTTATCGCAATCGTATAAACCTGCCGGGGCTTGACCCGGCGCGTCCGCCCCCCGAAAAGGTCGGCGATCGTTCACCGGGCGCCGCCATGCCGGACATTCTCTTCATCAAGACGTCGTCGCTGGGCGACGTGATCCACCACATGCCGGCGGTGACCGAGGCGCGCCGGCACTTCCCCGAGGCGACCATCCATTGGGTGGTGGAGGAGAGCTTTGCGCCGCTCGCCGCGCTGCATCCCGGCGCCGACGCGGTCATCCCGGTGGCCCTGCGGCGCCTTGCGCGCAACCCGCTGGCCTGGTCGGCGTGGCACGACTTCGGCGCCTTCGCCCGCAGGTTGCGCTCGCGGCGCTACGACACGGTCATCGATACGCAGGGCCTGTTCCGCACCGGCATCATCGCCAAGCTGGCGCATGGAGAGCGCCACGGCTATGGCCCGGACAGCGTGCGCGAGCGCGCCGCGGCGCTGTTCTATGACGTGCAACATGCGGTGCCGCGCGGCGACCACGCCATTGCGCGGAACCGCGCGCTCGCCGGCCTCGCGCTCGGCTATGCGCCCGAGGGGCCGCCCGACTACGGCCTCGACCGCGCCGCGCTCGCCGGCGTGCCGCGAACGCCCTACGGCATCCTGCTGCACGCCACCGCGCAGCGCGCCAAGGAGTGGCCGGAGGCTCACTGGATCGCGCTCGCCCGCGCGCTGGAAGGACGCATCAACCTGCTCCTTCCGTTCGGCAGCGCGCGGGAGAAGGAGCGCGCCGAGCGGCTCGCGAAGGATCTCGAGAAGACCCGCGTGCCGATCCACCGCTCGCTGGACAACATGGCGCGCATGATCGCCGGCGCATCGTTCGTCGTCGGCGTCGACACCGGGCTCCTGCATCTTGCCGCGGCGCTCGGCGTGTCGCTGGTGGGGATATTCTGCGGCAGCGAGCCGAGCCTCACCGGACCAATGGGGCAGGGGCCGATCGAGATCGTCGGCGGCAAGGGCGCGGTGCCGTCCGTAGAGGAGGTGCTTGCCGCCGTCGCGCGCGTGACG
>Ga0182749_1000476_pt1 | contig 37392 bp, 34 predicted proteins | sample eDN3rd37CKraftMG_FD_128875 | JGI IMG/M metagenome (GOLD analysis project Ga0182749, IMG submission 128875) | Enriched Miracle-Growth compost microbial communities from Emeryville, California, USA - eDNA 3rd pass 37_C Kraft MG (version 2) (version 2) ...
GAACCCTTCGGTCACGCCGCCCTTCCAGCTTGACGACGATAACCTGTCGGAAACCACGCGCCTGACGCACCGGGTGCTGGACCTGCGCCGCCCGCAGATGCAGAACAACCTGATGCTGCGCTATCGCGTAACCATGGAAGTTCGCAAGTACTTGGACGAACTCGGCTTCGTGGATATCGAGACGCCGATGCTGACCAAGAGCACTCCCGAAGGCGCGCGCGACTACCTGGTGCCGTCGCGCGTCAATGCCGGCGAGTTCTATGCCCTGCCCCAATCTCCGCAGCTGTTCAAGCAAATGCTGATGGTGTCGGGTTTCGACCGCTACTACCAGATCACGAAATGCTTCCGCGACGAAGACCTGCGCGCTGACCGCCAGCCCGAGTTCACCCAGATCGACTGCGAAACCTCCTTCCTGAACGAAGTCGAGATCCGCGAGATCTTCGAGGGTATGATCCGCCAGGTTTTTGCCAAGGCGCACAATACCGAGCTGCCCAGCCCGTTTCCCATCATGACCTGGGCCGACGCCATGCAGCGCTATGGCTCCGACAAGCCAGACCTTCGCGTCAAGCTCCAGTTTGTCGACGTGGGCGACCTGATGCAGGATGTGGATTTCAAGGTGTTCTCGGCTCCCGCGAACGATCCGGCCAGCCGTGTCGTGGCGCTTCGCGTGCCGGGCGGGGCCAGCATGCCCCGCAGCGAGATCGACAACTACACGAAATTTGTTGCGATCTACGGCGCGCGTGGCCTTGCCTACATCAAGGTCAACGACGCCGCCGCGATCCCGGAAGGGCTACAGTCTCCCATCGTCAAGAACATCCACACGGAAGCCCTGAAACAGCTCATCGAGCGCACGGGGGCGCAAAGCGGCGACCTGATTTTCTTCGGCGCGGACAAGGCCAAGGTTGTGAACGACGCCATCGGCGCGCTGCGCGTCAAGATCGGCCATAGCGAATTCGGCAAGGAAAACGGCCTGTTCGAGGCTGGATGGCAGCCGCTGTGGGTGGTCGACTTTCCGATGTTTGAATATGACGAAGAGGAAGGCCGTTATTTTGCCGCTCACCACCCTTTCACCAGCCCCAAGGACGGCCACGAGGATCTGCTCGAAAGCGATCCCGGCAAGGCTATAGCCAAGGCCTATGACATGGTGTTGAATGGCTGGGAGCTGGGCGGCGGATCGGAACGTATCCATCGCGCCGATGTGCAGCGCAAGGTATTCAAGGCACTGAATATCGGCGAAGAAGAAGCGCGCCTGAAATTCGGCTTTCTGCTTGACGCGCTGCAATACGGCGCGCCCCCGCATGGCGGCCTGGCCTTCGGCCTGGATCGCCTGGTCACCCTCATGACCGGTGCGGAATCCATCCGCGATGTTATCGCTTTCCCCAAGACACAGCGCGCGCAGTGCCTGCTCACCCAGGCGCCGTCCGCCGTCGACGAGAAGCAATTGCGCGAGCTTCATATCCGGCTGCGCAATACGGATGTAAAGTAAAGGGGTCATAACAACGGGGGACATGAGTGTCCGTCATCAGGGTCGTCAGCTACAACATTCACAAAGGGCGTTCCGCCACGGGCGCCCGTGAGTCTTTTTCTGATCTGCGCCTGGGCCTGTATGGCCTGCGCCCCGATCTGTTGTTTCTGCAGGAAATTCAGGGCCGCAACGAACAGCGCATCAGCCTGAACGCCCAGCACGAGTCGCTGGGCGCAGCCCTGCGCATGGACTGCGCATACGGCTGCAATGCCGTGCGTGCCCATACTGATCACGGCAACGCCCTGTTGTCGCGATATCCCATCATTGAGCACGAGAACCAGGACATTTCCGATCACAAGCTGGAGCAGCGCGGTCTGCTGCACGCAGTGGTCGGGATCGACGATGTGCCGGTGCATTGCCTGGTCGTCCACCTGGGCTTGTTTGCAGGCAGCCGTTCGCGCCAGGTTGCCGCGCTGGTGGAGCGTATCAAGCGGCTGGTGCCGAATGACGAGCCCATGCTTATCGCGGGCGATTTCAACGACTGGCACAACAAGCTGGCGCCGCTGTTCGTGCAGCAGTTGGGCCTGTACGAGGTCTTTGCAATTGCGCCCCAGGACGACGCCCCTAAACGGCTGCGCCATTCGGTCGCCCGCCTGCGCAGCAGCCTGCTCAACCTGCCCTCGCCCAGGCCGCTGGCACAAAAGGTACATGAGCTGGGCAACAATGGCGCCGCACGACTGACGCCCCCACCACGCACTTTTCCCGCAGCCTTTCCCTGGCTGCGCCTGGATCGCATCTATCAGCGCGGTTTTGCCGTGCGCAAGGCGCGTGTGCTGCATGGCCTGCCCTGGCGGCAAATTTCTGACCATGCCCCTTTGTTTGCGGAAATGGAGCTGCCGTGATGGATGGCGAGTACAACCCCATGGGCTACGGCCCGCAGGAACTCGACCGTCAGTACAACGCAAGGGCATCGGTCCCGGACAGCACAGCGCTGATTCAGGACTATACACAGCAAAGTATTCTTGCCCGTGAACAGGTGGACGGCCTGCTGTCGGTTCCCTATGGCAGCCATCCGGACGAAACGCTGGATATCTTCCCCGCGGACAGTCCGGGAGCGCCAGTGTATCTGTTCATCCACGGCGGCTATTGGCGGGCGCTATCCAAGGACGATTCCTCGTTCCTGGCCCCTATGTTTGTGCGGGCGGGCGCCACAGTGGTCGTGCTCAATTATTCACTGGCACCAGCAGCCAGCCTGTCGCGCATCGTGGATCAGTGCCGCCGGGCGCTGGCCTGGGTTTGGCGCCATATTGACGCGCACAATGGCAGCCGCGATCGCATCCATCTGAGCGGCAGCTCTGCCGGCGGGCATCTGGCAGGCATGCTCCTGGCAAGCGGATGGCACGGCCCCATGGGCGTGCCCGAGGACATCGTACACAGCGCCAGCCCCTTCAGCGGCCTGTTCGATCTTCGGCCTCTGGTTCACACTCATATCAACGAATGGGCTCGCCTGGACGACACAAGCGCGCTGGAGCTCAGCCCGCTGTTCCATCTGCCGGCCAGAGGCTGTCCCATGCTGGTGGCCTGGGGGGAACACGAGACGGCCGAGTTCAAACGCCAGAGCCAGATCTATGCGCAAGCCTGGCAGGCCAGCGGCTATCCGGTCACATTGATGGAGGTGCCCGGCACAAATCATTTCGATGTGCTGATGGCATTGCGCGACCCGGATGCACCGGTCAGCCGCGAAGTGCTTGGCCTGATGGGGCTTTAGCCGGCGGGGCAGCGATGGCCGACAAAGAGTCTCGCCTGCAGTGGACCGAGGGCAACCGCATCACGCTGCTGCACAATGGCGGTGAATTCTTTCCCGCGCTCTGCCAGGCCATTGATGAAGCCAAGGTCGAGGTACATCTCGAGACCTATATTTTTTCCACGGACAGCACCGCCTTGAATGTGCTTGACCACTTGGCCGCCGCGGGACAGCGCGGCGTCAGGCTGCGCGTCGTGATCGATGGCTTTGGCAGCAACGAGTTCGTGGAGGAGCTCTCGCACAGGCTGGCGCAGATGGGTGCGCGATACCGGATCTACCGGCCCGAGCCGCGTGGCGTGGGCAACATGCGCTTCAATCTGCGCCGCCTGCGACGCCTGCACCGCAAGACAGCAGTGATCGACGAGACCATCGCTTTCGTGGGCGGCATCAATATTCTGGACGACTATGTCGATGTCCCCAATGACGGGCCGGAAATCCAGCCCCGTTTCGATTTTGCGGTACGCCTGGAAGGCCCCATCGTGGACGGTGTCTCTCGCGCCCAGCGCGCGCTGTGGCTGCGCATGGCATGGCGCAGGCGCGATGACTGGGCGCTGTTCTACAAGCGCCTGCGCAACTGGGCTGCCTGGCGCCAGGCGCGTATAAAGCGGCGCCAGCCGGTGTATGAGCCTGGCATGCGCGCGGCCCTGCTGCTGCGCGACAATGTCTTGCACAGGCAGTCGATAGAGAATGTGTATCTGGCGACGATAGGCGGCGCCGACAAGGAGGTGCTCATCGCGAACGCCTACTTTTTTCCGGGCCGGCGCCTGCGCAAGGCTCTGGTCGCCGCCGCGAGACGGGGCGTGCGCGTGAGGCTGCTGCTGCAAGGACATTCGGAATACGCCATGCAGTATCGCGCCTGCCGCTATATGTACCGCAAGATGCTGGATGCGGACATAGAGGTGTATGAGTATATGGCCAGCTATCTGCACGCCAAGGTGGCAGCCATAGACAGCTGTGCCATGGTCGGCTCCTCCAATCTGGACCCCTTCAGCCTGCTGCTGGCGCGCGAAGCGAATGTGTATGTGCGCGATGACGGCTTTGCCGCCCAGCTGCGGCAGGCGCTGGAAGGCGAGATCGAATCCAATGCTCGCCAAGTAACACAAGCTTCCTTGCAGCGCCTGAGCTGGCCCGGCCGTTTGCTGGACGGCCTGGCCTACATGATGCTGCGCATAGGCGTGGCCCTCACGGGCAAGTCTTCCGAATACTGATGGTTCCTTGAACCGGATTGCGCCCTGGCATTGGCCGGCGGCGTTCTCATGCCGTGCGCAAACAGACATGTCCCGGTGCACGGCACGACAATACCTCGGCGGCGCTGATTGCTATCCTGACCCTGTCACAATGGAAGGAGTGGGTCAATGTCAGCCGTGTCAGAATTGCAGCGCCCGGAGCTGGCCGCCATACGCGAACACATGATTATCGGCGGCAAGCCGTGCGCGGAGACCGACGGCGAGCGCGTGCCTGTCTATGATCCGGCGACAGGCAGGGAAATCGCCAGGCAGCCGGAAGCGGGCGCGCGGCTGGTCGACGCCGCCGTGAAGGCAGCGCGGAGCGCTTTTGAGAGCCCTGCCTGGCGCGGCCTTGTGCCAGCAGCCAGGGAAAGACTGCTGCTCCGGCTGGCCGATCTGGTCGAGCGGCATGGCGACGAGCTGGCCCGCCTCGAAACACTGAACAACGGCAAGCTGCTGGCACTGTCGCAAGGCCTGGAGGTGGGCGCAGGCGCGCAATGGCTGCGCTATATGGCCGGCTGGGCCACCAAGATCTCGGGAGAGACGCTGAATGTCTCGATTCCCTTTCCGCCGGGCGTGAACTATAACGCCTACACCCGGCCCGAGCCGGTAGGTGTGGTGGGTGCCATTATCCCGTGGAATTTCCCGCTGCTGATGGCGATCTGGAAGATCGCCCCCGCAGTGGCCGCCGGCTGCACCGTTGTCCTGAAGCCAGCCGAAGAAACGCCGCTGACTGCAATACGGCTGGCCGAACTGGCGCTTGAGGCAGGCTTTCCACCTGGGGTGATCAATGTCATCACGGGGCGCGGCGAGGTAACAGGCGCAGCGCTGGCTTCGCATCCCGGCATCGACAAGATTGCGTTCACCGGCTCCACGGAGGTCGGCAAGCTGATCGGACGCCAGGCCATGGATGACATGAAGCGTGTGTCGCTGGAGCTGGGTGGAAAATCGCCTGTGCTGATCCTGGATGATTGCGATATTGACCTGGCGGTGCAGGGCGCGGCGGGCGCCATCTTTTTCAACCAAGGGCAGGTATGCACGGCGGGCTCGCGCCTGTTCGTGCAGCAAGGAATTTACGAACGTGTGGTAACAGGGCTGGCAGACCTGGCATCAGGCATGCGGTTGGGATCGGGGTTCGATCCCCAGGCCCAGATCGGCCCGCTGGTATCGGCACGCCATCGCAAGCGTGTGCTGGACTATATCGATATCGGCAGGCAAGAGGGTGCGCGCATGCTGGCAGGCGGAAACGCAGACGGGCGGGACGGATATTTTGTCCGGCCCACCGTATTTGCCGACGCAGTGCCACAAGCACGCATCAGCCAGGAAGAAATCTTTGGGCCCGTCGTCGTGGCGGGCAGCTTCTCCACGGAAGAAGAAGCTGTCGCCCTGGCCAACGACACACGCTTCGGGCTGGGGGCCAGCATATGGAGCAATGATCTGGCGCGCGTGAACCGGCTAGTGCCGCGCATACAGGCGGGCACCGTCTGGGTGAACACACACAATATGCTCGACCCCCACATGCCCTTCGGGGGATACAAAGAGTCGGGCATAGGCCGCGAGCACGGGCACGATGTGATCGGCATGTATCTGCACAAGAAGTCCGTATGCATTGCCTACCCGGCGACGGCAGGCGGATAGCAGGATCGTGCCGTGTGGCATGACATGCAAAACAGCAAAATACAAGAATGAGGAGACAGCATGGAGCAACATCATGGGAAGCTGCGCAAGGCGCTGTTTGCCGCAATCGCCTGTCTGGGGCTGGCAGGCACGGCACAGGCGGGAGACCCGAGCGCCCGCGACTGGATCCCCGCGCCGCCGGGAACAAATGTGTTTGCCGGCTATTTCGCCGCATTGGGCAGCCACGGCTTCTATGACCGTGGAGATCGCATCGAGGGCGGTCCCTCTGTGGATGTGCAGGCTGTGGTGCTGCGCCCCATGGCGTTTCGCAAGCTGGGCAACTTCACCGTTCAGTATGAGCTGATTGCCCCAGCCTACCGGAATACCATCAAGGTGCCCGGCGCTCCACACGACCGCATGACCGGCATGGGCGATATACAGGCAGGCGCAGCCATCTGGTTCTATAACAACGAAGAAACCCGCACCTGGTTTGCCTGGGAGCCCTTCATCACCTTTCCCACAGGCCGCTACCACGGCTCGCACGCCGATGCGTCGCCCGGCAAGAATCGCTGGACCACCGTGCAGGATTTCGCGTTCGTGAAAGGGGTCGGCGAATCGACCTTCCTGGAAGGCGTGGCGGAATTCGAGTTTTATGGCGACAACGACAACTACTATGGCCAGAAGCTGAAGAAATCGCCTTCCATGCGCCTGATGTTCCTGGCGTCGACCAACCTGACGCCAGATACTTACGTGGGCATGCGTTATCGCTATGAGACGGGTGGGCGCGAGAAGATCAATGGCGAGACCGCCACCCCCAGCCAGCGCAGCCACCAGCTTGCCGCCGAGATCACGCACCAACTCAACGACGCCAACCAGATCCAGTTTCAATATATCCATGACCTGAGCGTCAGGAACGGACCCAAGATGCGGGGCGTGCAACTGCGCTATGCCTACATTTTCTGAACCTGCGCCAACAGCAAGGAGACAGACTCGATGATCAAACGACCCCCCACCGCCGCCCGCCTGGGCTGCCTGTTGGCCGCCGCGCTGCTGGCAGCATCGATGCCGGCGGCGGCGCAGAACAAGCCGATGGAAGAACTGACGGGCGGACACACCCTGGCGGCCGATGCCTCACAGCGTATTTACGTGATGGACTCGGTGTTCCAGCACCTGACGGACAGCCGCGTCAACATCTACGACGGCGCCAACGGGAAATTCCTAGGCATGGTGCCCACCAGCTATAACGGCCATATGCAGGTGTCGCCCGACGGCAAGGACATTTACGTGATGACCACGTACCATGAACGTGTCACGCGGGGAAAGCGCACAGATGTCGTGGAAATCTGGGATGCCAGCGCACTGACCTTCAAGAAGGAAATCGAGATCCCCGCCAAGCGGGCCCAGGCGCTCAATTATCGGGGAATATTCCGGCAAACGGCTGATGGCAAATTCATCGTGCTGCAGAATGCCACGCCGGCCTCCTCGATCTCTGTAGTGGATCTCGCCAAGGAGAAGTTCGCAGGCGAGATCACTGCGGGCGCAGGCTGCTGGAGCATTATCCCCATGCCGAACAAGCCGCGCAGCTTCATGACCATATGCGGCGACGGCGCCCTGCTGCAAATGGATCTGGATGAAAGCGGCAAGCTGGCCAGCCAGCATCGCAGCAAGGCCATGTTTCCGGTGCGGGACGACCCCATTTTCATTGCCCCTGCCCTGCTGCATGACAAAGCCTATTTCGTATCCTTCCATGGCAATGTCTATACGGCAGACTTCAGCGGCCAGGAGATCCGTTTCGAGCCAGTGTGGTCGCTGCTGAATGACGAGGACAAGGCCAAGGGCTGGGTGCCAGGCGGCTACAACCTGATTGACGTGAATCGCGCCGCACAGCGTCTCTATGTATTCATGCATCCCGACGGCAAGGAAGGCTCGCATAAAAACCCGGCTGCCGAGATATGGGTCTACGATCTGAAAACAAAGCAACGGATTGCCCGTGAGCCTGGCCGCGACGCGCTGTCGATGTCAGTGGCGCAAGGCCCCCATCCGCGCCTGCTGACGCTGGACGGCGGGAACGTCAATATCTATGACATCAGCGGCCCGCAGCCCAAGTACTTGAGAACCATAGAGGGCGCGGGCGAAGCGGCACTGCAGGTCGAGCCCCAGCCCTATCAGGGAGGCAAGCAATGATAGATCCCCTACTTGTCTATGCCGCAGCCGCCACGCTTGCGGGCATTCTGCTCGCAGGCTCGCTGGGCAAGCTGACAGGCTTTACCGACTTTGAGAACGCCGTAGCCGGCTACGCACTGCTTCCCGGCATGCTGGTGCGTCCTTTTGCGCTGCTCTTTGCCGCTGCCGAAGTGCTCGCCGCAGTGTTGCTGCTGACGCCCGCAGCACGGGAATCGGGCGCAGCGCTGGCAATGCTGTTGCTGCTCGCGGCAACCGTCGGCATCATCGCCAACCTGCTGCGCGGACGGCGCGATATCGACTGCGGCTGCGGCGGGTTTTCGCAGCGATCCAGCGGCCTTTCCTGGTGGTTGGTGCTGCGCAACAGCCTTCTTCTCGCCCTGGCGGTACCAGCGCTTCTGGCCGGCCATGCGGGCACACGCAGCCTGGGCTGGATAGATGGCATCAGCTTCTTCGGTGCGACGCTTGCCGCGCTGGGGCTGTATTTCTGCCTGAACCAGCTTATCGCAGCCCACGAACGCTTTCAAAAAAACTGAGGAGACACCATGACTGCCCTGATGATATCCAATCTGATCCTGTGGGTCGTTGTACTGTGCCTGGTGCTGGTAGTGCTGGCGCTGTCGCGGCAAATCGGCGTGCTGTACGAACGGGTTGCCCCCATGGGCGCCCTGACCATGGACAAAGGCCCTGCGGTTGGCGAAGCGGCCCCCCTGTTCGACCTGACCGACATGCTGGGCCGCAAACTGCGCATTGGCCATGCGGGCGAACGCAGCCAGCTGGTGTTTTTCCTGTCGCCCACCTGCCCCGTCTGCAAAAAGCTGCTGCCCATCCTGAAATCCGTGGCGTCGACGGAAAAGAAATGGCTGGACATCATACTGGCCAGCGACGGGGAAATGCCCGAGCATCTGGCCTTTTACCGGCAGGCGGGCCTGGAGCAATTTCCCTATGTGCTTTCCACCGAGGTGGGCATGGGTTTCAAGATCAGCAAGCTGCCCTATGCCGCGCTGATCGACGAAAAAGGGGTTGTGCGGGCCAAGGGGCTGATCAACTCACGCGAGCAGCTGGAAAGCCTTTTCACGGCCAAGGAGCTGGGTGTCGCCTCGGCCCAGGAATACCTGGCCAGCCACGGGCTGAACGAGGTTCAGGTTTCACGCAAGGAGAATGCCAATGCGCTGGCTTGATAAGTTTGGTGAAAACATGGCGCGTCAGCTTGCGCACAGATCGTCGCGGCGCAGCGTGCTGGGCAGCATCAGCAAGGCCTTGGTAGGTTCAGCCTTTCTCATGCCCGTGCTGCCGGTCGCACGAGCAGCCGGCAAGGCCCCCGGACTGGACGACGCCACCGAAGAGGAGCTGACTTCCTGCGATTACTGGCGCTACTGCGCGGTGGACGGCTTTCTGTGTTCATGCTGCGGCGGCACGCCCACGACCTGCCCGCCCGGCACAACGCCCTCGCCTATTTCCTGGGTGGGCACATGCCATAATCCCAAGGATGGCAAAGACTATCTGGTGAGCTATCACGACTGCTGCGGCAAGACAGCCTGCAACCGCTGCCTGTGCTCATCGCAGGTGCGCGAGCGGCCAGGCTATGAGTTCTTCCTGCACAACGATGTGAACTGGTGCATGGCCAACGAGAATACGACTTTCCACTGCACCACGTCGATTGTCGTCGGTCTGGCCAAGAACTGACATCGGAACCCCGGTATGCTTGTGCACGGATATTGGCGCACCGCACTGCCAGCCCTGTTGCTGGCGGCCGCGTCCTGTGCGAGTGCGGCTTCAAGCTCGCTCGCCACGGGTTCGGGTGTGTCAGCACAGGCCGCACCGGAAGGCCAGGCGTCTGTACAAGACTATGCCCACAGCCTTTCCGCCTACCAGGACTATATGCTGCAGTGCGCCGGCTGCCATCGCTTTGATGGCACCGGCGCCTCGCAGCGCGGCGTACCCAGCTTTCGCAACTCCATCGGGCTGCTGGCCGGCGCGCCTGAGGGGCGCGATTACATGATACGGGTTCCGGGTGCGGCCCAGTCGCAGCTGGACGATGCGGAACTGGCCGACGTCCTCAACTGGGCAGTTCTCACATTCAGCCCGGAGCAGATTTCCGCCGGCTTCACGCCTTTCACTGCCAATGAGGTGAATGCCGCCCGCCCCCACCGGTTTGACGATGTTGCCGCGGTGCGCAAACGCCTGGCCAAGCAGCTGGCCGAAAAAGGTCAAACGCTGGCCCCCTATCTGTATGGCGTGAATCCGTCGCAGTGACTGAGCCGCGCCAGCCGAAACGGCTATGTGTGGATGTGCCCAGCCGGACGGTCTGCGCCTCAGCTTTCTACAGGTTTCTACTCATGGCCGGAGGCACCCAATTTAGGTATAAAGAAAAATACCCATGCGCCCAAGGGCGTCCCTCCTGCGCCGTTTTCCAGCGCGCTTTTTAAGGCATAAGGTGTATGACGCCCATGCTATTGCGCACCCCGCCTCGACGATTCGACAGCCCCGGCCCCTGGCATGATGGCGTGTGCGAATATTTCGTACCGCTGGAGCTCAAGGCCAGCGCGGGCGGGCCCTTCGTCAACACAGCGGCCTCCGATACGCTGGGCAGCCTGCACGTCACCGAGCTTGTAACCTCCGCCCAGCGCGTATGCCGCACACGGGCATTGGCAAGCCGTGCGGAAAAAGCCGTCTACAAGGCTACCGTACAGCTGTCGGGACGCAGCACCATCATGCAGGAAGGCCGTTCGGCGGTCCTGCATCCAGGCGACTGGGGGCTGTATGACACAGCCAGACCCTATGAGGTTGCGGTGGAGCAGGATGCCCATTTCCTGGTGCTGCAGATATCTCCGGCGCAGATGACGGTGTGGGAACCCTATCTGCAACGATCCGTCGCGCGCGCCTTCAGCTCGCATCATGGCAGCGCGCGCATCGCCATGGATACGCTGCGGCTGGCGCTGTCTGAAAACCCGAGCCTGTCTGCGGCGGCTACGCGCGATATCGCCGGCTCCATCCTGCAGATGATAGGCCTGAATCTCTGCGAGCAAATCGGCGGCGCGGCGATGTCGGGGCTGGATGAGGTGCGTCATGCCCAGTTCCGGGCCATTTGCCAGCATATCGATGACAAGCTGCACGACCCTGCGCTGTCGGTAGCGGGCATTGCGGCGCAGTTCCGCATCTCGCGCCGCTACCTCTATAAGCTGTTTGAAAGCCAGGGCCTGACACCGGCGGACTATATCCAGGGAGCCAGGCTGGAGCGCTGCCGCGACCTGCTTGCCGATGCCGGCGTGACCCGCCAGATCGGCGAGCTAGCCTACCAGCATGGCTTTTCCGATTCAGCCGCCTTCAGCCACGCCTTCCGACGCCGTTTCGGAGTTTCACCGACGGAATGGCGGCGCCAGAAAGGGGAAGCTGCGAGTTAGCAGCTTCCCTCTTGTGAATCTGAAGCGGCACAGAAACGCACCGCCTCCTGCTGCGCCATCTGTTCTGAGCGTCTGAACCTCAGTCCTTCAACAACCTCCACTGGCCGTCCTTGACGGTAATCAGCTCGCGGCCTCGGTCATCAAAACCGCTGTGATCCTCGGGCGTCATGTTGTAGACGCCTTGGGTGGCGACCAGTTCTTTGGTCTGCTCCAGTGCGTCGCGCAGGGCGGCACGAAACTCCTTGGTGCCGGGCTTGGCTGACTGCGCGGCAATCGGGATGGCCTTTTCCAGCAGCAAGCCGGCATCGTAGACATTGGCGCCGAACGTGGCCGGCTTCTCTCCATATTTCTCCTTGTAGCGTGCGATGTAGTCTTCAGCCACTTTCTTGGACGGGTTGCTGTCGTCGATCTCATCGAGCACCAGCATGAGGCTGGCAGCCAGGATGGTGCCCTCCACTTCCTTGCCTCCCAGCTTCAGGAAAGCCGGCAGCGCGGCGCCATGCGTCTGGTAATACTTGCCTTTGTAGCCCTGCTTGGCCAGGGTGGTTTCCGGCAGCACAGCCGCCGAGCCTGTTCCCGCAATCAGCACCGCATCAGGGTTGGCCGCAAACACCTTGAGCGCCTGGCCGGTCACAGAACTGTCCGATCGCTGATAGCGCTCAACCGCAACAATCTTGATATTGTGTTTCTCCGCCAGCCCAGTAAAGACCTTGAGCCAGTTTTCGCCATAGGCATCGTTCAACCCCATGAAGCCTGCGGTCTTGATGCCATGCTTGGCCATATGCTCGACCAGCGCACGCGCGATGATATCGTCGTTCTGGGTCGTCTTGAACACCCATTTCTTTTCCGGCGTCATGGGCAGCACGACCGCAGCCGTGCCCACGGGAGCGAGCATGGGCGTTCCGGATTCAGCCGCAAACTGGATGACACCCATGGCATTGGGCGAGCCCGAAGGGCCGATGAGGGCATCAACCTTTTCCTCCGAGATGAGCTTCTTGAAGTTGGTGACCGATTGGGTCGGATCGCTGGCATCGTCCAGCGCGATATATTCCACCGTCAGGTCACCGATCTTGCCCGGCAGGAGCGCCACCGTATTCTTCTGAGGAATGCCGATCAGGGCGGTGGGTCCGGTGGAGGACGATACAACGCCAACCTTTACCTGGGCACTGGCCGGCGCGCCGCCCAGCATGGTTAATAGTGTGGCGGATAGGGCAATGGTTCTAAACAGCATGGTCATGTCTCCGTGGTTTTATAAGAATGCCGCAACTGGCCAATAAAGCCTGAATCAAAGATGCTTGGGCGAGAATGCTGGGTTTAGGGTGTTATGGCTGAAGCGAACGGCATGTAGCCGCAACGGGCTTCCCCTGGGTTAATGGTGTTATCGATGAAGCGAATTGTGTGTTGCCGCGCTGGCCCGCTCCTTGTCTAGATGGTGACCGAGCTTACGCTGGCGCCGCCGCAGACGTAGAGTGTCTGCCCAGTCACAAAGCTGTTCTTCGGATCGGAAAAAAACATCACTGCACGGGCCACATCGTCAGCCCGGCCCAGACGCTGCACTGGAATGCCCCTGGCGATATTCTGCTCGCGTTCGCTGCCAGCCGGAATGACATCGTAGAACATGTCGGTCTGTATGGGGCCGGGAGCCACGACGTTGACGGTGATGCCCTTGGGAGCGAGTTCCAGCGCCCAGGTGCGCGCCATGCCTATCATGCCTGCCTTGGTGGCGGAATAGGCAGTGCGCGTGGGCAGGCCCAACGCACCGCGTGACGACATCAGCACGATACGACCGAAGCCCGCGCTTTCCATGGCGGGCAGCGCCGACTGAACAAGGCTGATGGCTGATCCCAGGTGGATCTGCGTCAAGCCCTGCAGCTCGTCCAGTGTGACATCAGGCAGCAGGTGCGGCCAGATGACACCCGCATTGTGGACGATATGCGTGATGCGATGCTTCGCAGCCAGCTCCACGCCCGCCTGCTTCACCGCCTGCGCGTCGAGTAGATCAAGCTGAACGGCATGCAACCGCTCGTGCTCGAAGTCTGGCGCGCGCCGCGCCATGGAGATCACTTCATAGCCCGCATCCAACATCTGCCTGCAGATCTCCGCGCCGATCCCGGCGCTGCCTCCAGTGACCAGGGCCGTGTTTCTGTCTGTCATGTTCTCCCCTTTACGCTGCCGCAGGCGTCAACGCCAGCACGCGCAACGGGCTGCCCGAGCCGCGCCGGATCTTGAGCGGCGCGGCAAAAATCACCGCGCCTGTGGGTGGAAGCCTGTCCAGATTAGTCATGCATTGCAGGCCATAGCGATTGTTGCCGTGCATGAAGTAATGGCAGGGAAACGGCGGATCGAGATGCTGCGCCTGCCCGGTATCTGTGCCGACGGATTCCGTGCCAAAGCCATGCGCATCGCGCTCCTTGACCAGCCACGGAACGACTTGCGCATCAGGCCCTGGCGAATGTGCGCCGTCTTCGCGCATGTTGAGGTATTCGACCGGCTTGTCGCGTCTGGACCAGTCGGTACGCATGAACACCCAGGAGCGCGGGGGAATACGGCCGTGCTTCGCTTCCCACTGTTCCACGAAATCAATGGTCAGCAGGAAATCCGGGTTGTCGCGCGACTCGGCGGAGCAGTCCAGCACGCATGCCTGGGCGATGAAGGCGTTCAGTGGAATAGTGTCCACCGTATTGTCCGGCTGGTCTTTGCCGCTTACCCAATGGACGGGCGCATCGAAATGCGTGCCGGTATGTTCCGACATGGAAAAATTGTTCCAGTACCAGGCAGGCCCGCGCTCATCGTAATGCGAGATCTCCTCGATGCGGAAGGGCCAGGCCTGGCCGAACTCCGGCGGCAACACAATGGTTGGAAATTCCGGGGTCAGCGTCTCGGTCAGGTCGACAATCGTGATCTTGCCGCTAGCCAGTTCACTCATCAGCTGGACCAGGGCTGTGCCTGTCGCGGGGGGTGCTGTCTTCTTGTCAGTTTCTGTCGTCGTCATCTTGTCTCCATGTTGTCTGATTCTGTTGCGTGCATCAGTACTGGCGCGGCACTGCTCACGCCTCAGGGCTCACACGGCCCGGCACGATCCGCTTCACCTCTACAGCTCACGCTCCAGCCCCTTGGGGTTATCGCGCCAACGGGCCAGGAATTCCTGCGCTACATCGCCGACGTAGACATCTTCGCTGCCTTCGCGCAATGCCTTGACGATGGCAGCCGCGACCGCTCTGGGAGCCACACGCGGCGGCGGAGTGCGCTGCTCCCACTCATGATCCAGCGGGCCGCTGAACACGTTAACCACTCGAACCCCGCCAGCATGCAGGAATTCCTGCCTCAGGCATTGCGAGACCGAAAGGGCCGCAGCCTGCGACATGGCCCACAGGCCCTGCGCGGGAAGATTTGCGTGCGCATAAATAGACAGCACATTGACCCAGGCCACTGCATTGTTGATGCCGTCGGCAGCACGCCCGGCCATGGCGGGGCCGAAATGCTGGGCCAGCCGTATCAGCCCCATGCAGTTGACATCCAGCGCTTCGCGAGCCTTGTTCATATCGCGGTTGAACAGAATGCCGCCTTCCCGCTGGTAGTCCGCTGTATTGATCAGGATATCTACCTTGCCGCCTATGGATCTCGATATGCGCTCCACTGAATCGCCATCGGTGATATTGAGATCCTGAACCAGTACCCTCGGGTCCTCACACAGAGCATCGAATTGCGCCGAACGGCGCCAGGTCTCCGGATCGCCGGCAAAGACCGTGGTGGCTCCGGCATCGAGCAGCGCCTGGATCACCGCCAGACCCACTGCGGTCTTGCCGTCCGTGACAAGCACGCGCCGGAACTTCGGATCGCACGATGTCTCGCGCAAGGTCTTATCGTCTTCCATGTTGGGCGTAGCCTCCTGTGGGAGCGCAATCATGACGGCCTGGCCGCTGCGATCGAGCTTGAGGGAAAGTCGCACCGTATCGCCTTCTTTGCAGTCGCCATGCACGTGGGCGACCACCGTCGGACCGGCAGCCATTTCAACCGAACCGATGCGCCAGGGCAGGCGTTCACGAAAATAGAGATCATTGCTGTGGCTGAGCACAGTGAGCGCAAGCAGACGGCCGGAGGCATCAACAGGCTGCCAGCGCAGACGTTCTGACAGGCAGTGGCCGCAGACTTCGCGCGGCGGATACTGGGTTGTGTTGCAGTCCTGGCACACCTGCAGTTCAAACCTGCCAAGCGCGGCTGCGGCAGTCAGGCCCAATGCACGGCGGCTACGCGGCGCTGGCGGGCGCGTTGCCTGACGGGTTCGCGCCACCGGATTCTTGCGCGGCGGGCGGGTCAACGGTTCAGTCATGCATCGCTCCTTGCCAGCAGGGCCGCGCCAGTACACAGGCCACGGTCATAGTTGATCATGCCAAAGCCGCTTACCAGGCCGATGCGGGCCTGCGGAACCTGAGTATCACCCGCCGCGTCGGTCAGCTGGCGCAAGGCTTCCACCATGCCCAGGTAGCCGCCTGCCGCACCTGCCTGCCCAACGGAAAGCTGGCCGCCGTTGGTGTTGAACGGGAAGCTGCCGTCCACGGTAAAGCTATGATCGCGCACAAACCGAGGCCCCTCGCCCTTCTCGCAGAAGCCGAGATCTTCGATCTGCATCATGTTGATCACGGGATAATCATCGTAAGCCTGAAGGAAATCCACATCTGCAGTCGTCACGCCTGCATGCTCGTAGAAGGCGTCCTTGTCCACGCTCCATCCCGCCCGCATCTGTATTGCGTCACCCCGCCAGGCGTTGTGACGCTCAATGGTGGAAAGTATGCGCACGAATGGCAGGCCAAGATCACGCGCGCGCGCTTCGCGCATGACCAGGAAGGCGTCCGCGCCCGCGCAGGGCATGACACAGTCAAACAGATGTATCGGCGCCGCAATCTCACGCGCGTCGAGATACTGCTGCAGCGTCAGCGGTTTTTTCATCAGGGCATGCGGAAAGCGCAATGCATTGGCGCGCTGCGCCACACAGAGCTTGCCGAAATCTTCCCGTGTGGCCCCCGTCTGGTTCATGTAGTTGCGAGTCAGCAATGCAAAGCTGGCATTGGGGCCGCCCGCGCCATAAGGGTAGACAGCATCCTGTGCGAAACGGGAAAACTGGCTGACCGTGTTGCGGAAGGAATCGACATGATTGGTGTCGCCTGCCACGCAGGCCACCACATCGGCATCGCCTGCCTGGACAGCGCGGGCCGCGCGGCGCAGCGCCACCACACCGCTGGCGCCTCCCATGGGGATATGGTCCAGCCAGCGCGGGCTCATGCCCAGGTGCTGCACCAGCCCCACGGCAGTGTCAGGCGCAAGGGTAAAGCTGGATACGCACATGCCATCCACATCATCCTTGCCCAGGCCAGACTGACGCAACAATGATGCGAGCGCCTTGCCCAGCCACCAGTGCGCGCTCTGTATGCAGTAGCGCACGTAGGGCACAGTGACAGGCGCCACGGCAACCACGCCCTCATAACCCATGCGCCGCTCTGTCATGTCGGCATCTCCTGGCGTTTTTTCATGTCCCGTGTGTCAATGCATTGCCCCGTGCCGGGCAGCCCTGCCGCCATGGTCTTGAGTTCACCACGCTGTATCTTGTTGGTCGCCGTAAGGGGCAAGGCGTCGATAAAGGCAATGTATCCCGGCACATTGTAATAGGCCAGTTGCCCCAGGCTCCATGCGACGATCTCGCGCGCCAGTGCCGCAGCCTCACTGGGGGCCGGCATCACATGAGGCACGACGCAGGCCAGCACTTCATCACCGCGCACCGCATCGGGCGCCGCAGCCACTGCAACAGCCTTGATCAAGGGGTGTGCCATCAATGCGCTTTCCACCTCGACAGCGGCGATGTTTTCGCCGCTGCGGCGTATCACGTTCTTCTTGCGGTCCACGAAATGCAGATAGCCTTGCGCGTTCCGGCGCACGATGTCGCCGGTGTGGAACCAGCCGCCACGCCAGGCTTCGCGGGTGGCTTCCTCATCCTTCAGATAACCGGCAAAGAAGCCATACCGCGGGTCCGAGCCTGCATGCCTGACCAACAGCTCGCCATGCTCGTCCACGCCAGCCTCCTGGCCCGCATCATTCTCCAGCCTGATCTCTATATCCTCCCGCTCGCGCCCGAAGCAGCTGCTGCCCGCAAACCGCGGTTCCTGATTCGCGATGATGACAACGCCCGCCCCCGTTTCCGTCATGGCCCAGGCTTCCAGCAAGGGAAAGCCGAAGCGCTGCTCGAAAGGCTGGTGCAGGCTGCGGTCTATGCCCGCGCCAAAACCGAAACGCACCTTGTGGGCGGTATCCTGCCCGGTTTCTGGCGCTTTCATGAGGATCGCAGGCATGACACCAAGATAATGCACGACGGTGGCATGCGTGTCGCGCACTGTGTCCCACCAGTCGCGCGGGTGGAATCTGTCCAGGCTGATCAGGCATCCTCCTGTCATCACCATAGCCATTACGGAATACGCCATCGCATTCATATGCACCAGAGGCAGCGGCGTCAGCATGCGCTCCATGCCCTCGCGCAGAGACGCAAGCCCGCCTATGTCACGGTACCACCCGCCCGCGTGCAGGAAATAGGTATTTGGCAATATGCAGCCTTTGGGTTTGCCGGTGGTGCCCGAGGTGTACAGCAAGGCGCATTCCGTTGTGCAGTCTATAGACCGAGCCGCATGGGGCGCAGGGCAGCCAGCTTCGGGAGGCGATTCGTCCGGACCCATGAGCGCCAGTGCGCCGCCGCTCTCCTGTGCCGCCTGCGCCAGGCTGGCGTGGCGCGAAGATGGCGCCACTGCAAGAATGATGCCGGAATGATCAATCAGGTAGCGCAGCTCGGCCGCGCGCAGCTCCGCATTGATGGGCACGACAGATACGCCCAGGGCATTGAGCGCAAACCAGTGAAAGATGAATTCGGGCCGGTTCTCCAGCAGCAGGCCTACGCGATGGCCGTGGCCATACCCAGCGCCGCGATAAAGCCCAGATAGCCGCTTGATGCGCGACAGCGCATCGCGATAGCTGGTCTCGCCTGGCGAGATGCCGTATGCCTTCGCCGTGCCAGGCGTCACACACAGGAAGGCGTGCTCCGGCCACTGGCTGGCGGCTGCGGCAAAAGCGGCGTGAACTGTCTGCTGACCGTCTGTCGGCGACAGGCGGGATGCCGACTGCATGGCTGCGGCGCTTGCGTCGGCGCCAGACTGTGTGCGTATCATGTGTGCTTGAGTATTCGCCACGGCGTCCCCTACATGAACAGCTGAATGCTGCGCAGGCCCGCATCGCAATTGAGCAGGTCCACACGCTTGCGGGCAATACGCAAGGCGCCGTCAATCACCTTCAGTTCAAAGGTCGCCCATCCTGCGTAAAGCGTCTGCTGCTCCATGCGCGTCTCGACATAATGAAAGGCGGCACGCACGGCGTACTGGTCCTGTGAAGGGTCGTGCCAGGGATGGGCGGTCTCCACCGTGGGACGCTGCAGCAAATGATGGCAGCGGCTGAGCGGCTGCTGCGAGTAGGTGCGCTGCCCTGCCAACCGCTCGATGCGCACACGCAGCAGCAGCCTGTCCTCATACATCAGCGACCCTTCCATCAGCGGATCCGCCTGCCCATGCGTCAACGGCATCCAGTAATAGCCATCTTCCGCAAACAGCGCCAGCCACTGTTCATAGCGCTGCTCATCCAGCATGCGCGCCTCTTCATAGACGAAATCCCTCAACTGCGCGTCGGTAAATGCAGTCATGCCTGCTCCTTCATGCTTGCGGTCATGTAGCGAGCCCACGCCTGGTATTGATTGCGCATCTGCCATTCGCTGGTGCCGTTGACTACCTCGTTTTCCCGCTCCGCCTCATCGGCTTCATAAAGCCTTGCAACGTTGACCCATTGCCGCCCCCGGCTGTGCAGGCCATGCTGCGAACGCTCGTAGACCTCGTGATCGTCGTGCCCCACCACCGATGTGGGCGCATTGATCAGGCGGTTGTACATCAGCGTGCGCTCAAGCAGCTTGTCGGGCGCGCCAGCCAGCCTGAAGGCCCACGACTCAACCATGGTGCAGTTGGCCGCCAGCGGCTTGAATATGCGCAGCGTCTGTATCGGGCCCTTGACCATGATATTTGGAAAGTATGTGGTGTTGTGCCGCACTTCACCCAGTATTTCCTGGGCGCGTTCCTTTCCGTATGCTGCTTCCATGGCTTCCATGTAGCCTGGCACGGTCGAATAGGCCGCATGAATGGAATTGCTCACCCCGGTATGGCCATGGCCATTTTTCCACACGCGGATGCCCATGCCCTCGAAGAATTCATAGGGGGAAATAAAAGGAGCGAACTGCTCGACCGCCATTGGCTTGGGCGTGCCTTCGGGCGCACCTTCCCATACCTTGACCGCCGTGCCTGCGGAAGACTCGTGCGCCACCATCGGGTGGCAGGTATCCGTCTGGTTGTCCACCAGCATCTTCCAATTGCAGTCATGCAGATAGCGCAGCGGCGCGCCAGCGACCTCCAGTCGGCCTTCGGGCGAACGATCAACCATATTGTCCAGGGTCGACAGCGATTCGCCGAAAAAATCTTCAAATGACTGCCCCTCAGGGTTGAGCCGACAGAAAACAAACCCCCGATAGTTCCGCACGTTTTCCACCGCAGCCATGCCCTGGCTGGCTTCGCACTGCTTGAGCACTTCCGGGTCGTAGCCTTTCTTGAGCGGTATGGACAACAACTGCCCGTCTGTCCTGAACGTCCACGCGTGATAAGGGCAGCGGAAGAACTTGCCTGTATTGCCGCAGGAAGCGGGCGCCACCTGCACACCCTTGTGGGGACAACGGTTATGCAGCACCCTCACGCTCTTGTCGGTATGCCGGACCATGACGACCGGCTGATCGCCCACGGTGGTGGTATAGAAGTCGCCAACATTCGGCACCTGGCTGTCATGCCCGACATAGACCCAGGTGTTGGCGAACAGATGCTCCATTTCGAGCCCGTACAGCTCTTCATCGATGAACAGGTCTTTGTGGACTTCGGTCGGCCTGACCAGCGCGGCCACGGCGGCAGGGTTGTTGCGATAGCTCATGTTGCGCCCTCGGTTCAAAGATCCAGCACCAGCCGGTCTGTATGGCAGCGCGATACACAGATCTGCATGACATTGCCCGCGTCGCGCTCTTCGTCGGACAAGTAGTAATCGCGATGATCCGGCTTGCCTTCCAGCACCACCGCCTGGCAGACGCCGCATTCCCCGCGCCGGCAATCGAACATGGGATCGCAGCCGTTTTCCTCCAGCACCTCCAGAATGGTCTTGTCCGGCGGCACATGGAATACCTGGCCCGACTGCTTCAGCTCTACATCAAAGCCGCGGTCGCCGGCCTGCGGGGCCGGCGGCGTGAAGAGTTCAAAATGCACATGGCCATGAGGCCAGTGCCGGCCATGCGAAAGCTCGATCACCGCATCTATCAGACCCTTGGGGCCGCATACATAAAGATGCTGGCCGGGATCGAAGGCATCGAGCAAACCGGCGAGAGGCAGTTGCGTTCCAGGCTCGTCGTCCGCATGTACGCACAGGGCATCACCATGCCGGGTGGCGAGCGCATCCAGAAAAGCCATCTGCGCCCTGCTCCGGCCGTAGTAATGCAGCTCGAAAGGCCGCCCGGCACGCTTGAGACTAGCCGCCATCGCCGCGATAGGCGTGATGCCGATTCCGCCGGCCACCAGCACTATGACAGGCTCGCCCGGCTGCGCATCATGCAAGCAGAAATCATTGCGGGGCGGCTCCGCTTCCACCGTGTCGCCAGCTTGCAGGGAGTGCATGAATTGCGAGCCGCCCGTCGAAGGGTCTTCCAGCCGTACGCCGAGGCGGTAACAGTCCGGCTTCTCGAACGAGGCAGCTTGCTCATCCAGGCAAACCAGTGAATAGCTACGCGGCAATTGCTGCCCCGGAATGCTCACCTTTATGTGTGAGCCCGGCGTAAATGGCGGCAGATCCCGCCCGTCACTTGCCCGCAACACGAAAGACCGGATGATAGGCGTTTCGGCGTGTACGGCTTCGACTGTCAGATTGAGCTTGCTCACGATATGTCTCTCTAACGATATGTGTCTCTATTTGGTACACCGTCTTTTCACAGCCGCGCTGTCAGGCCGGCCTGCGCCATCAGGCGATCCAGTTTTTCTCCATGGCTGTCGGCCAGGGCCGCCTCGCGCATGGCCCTGAGCTGCGCCGCCGCATCTCGGGTTCCCAGCAACTGGCTGGCGGCCAGCCGCAGGCGCTGGTATTTGCTGTCGCCGCGTTCGTGGGTATCGCTGTAGCCTTTGACCAGCCGGCGACACTGCACGACCTCGACGGCCAGGTCGTAATCATGATGCGCTGTGTCGGAGATCTGCCCGAGCCAACTGTGCAAAGCGTCGCGCTCCGCCGCATGGCGCAGCGTGCTCCGGCGGAAACGGCGCATCCCGGCCAGGAAGTACAACATCAGGAACCCGTGCAGCGTGCCGCTGCGCACATATCGACCCTTGCGAAAGAAAGGCTGCAGCGCGCGGCTCAGGCCGCGCGAGCGCAGAATAGCCGCGCCGATTGCCTTGGGCAGCGTGCCACAGACCTCGTCCAGACGCGGGTGCATATACTCCGTTGCGTACACAAGCTGGTCGTCGCTTGCCTGCGTTTCACCGCGCACCCGCGCAAAACGGCTTGCACGGGTCTTCAGGTCGGCCACGCGGATGACATCGTCATACGCCATGGCAACCGCCACATAGCGGGCAGCTGCCAGCGTCAGTGCCCAGGACTTGGCCGCTCCCCCAAAGGTTTCGTCCAGCGTCAGGATGCCGCGCATATGTTCCAGGTATTCGCGGGCATAGCGCTCGTCCTGAAATTCCAGCGTACGGCGCAGGCCCGCCACCATCATCGGCCAGGCCGGCACGGGAAAATCATGCTTGATTTCATCCAGCAAGCCCTGCATCCGCGGGCTGGCTGCACGCTCGGGCACATCAGGCATTGGGCGTGCGGTGTCAACCAGCTCGGGCTGGCTGGGCGCAGCACGCGCCATGCCGAAAGCCCGGTCGAAGGCCCGCAGGCTGGCCTGCACACCCAGGCCGCCGCGCTCTATGGTGGCCTCGAATGCCTCCCTCTCAAAAGGCAGCGCCTGCGCGCCGGCCAGGGCTCCGAACAGGCTGGCGCTGATGACGCTGCCTGACTGATCAGCGACCGCCTGCAGGTCAAAACAGTAGAAGCGCCTGGCGGCCGCCCGCCCGGCCTCGATGACTTTGTTTGGATCTGCGATGCCATTGCCATGCGCGGCTTTCTCGGCCACCGCATAGCTGCGATGCGAGGACGCAATCAGCGTCGTGCGCTCCGGCGTGACCAGCCCGCGCTGTATGGCGCGGCCGCCTTCCATGAGTTCAGCCGCCAGCACAAGATCCACATCGCCAGGGGTAGGCATCATGGCCAGCGCGGGCGTGCCGCCCGCCGCCCGGACGGCGCTCTCGGGCAGCAGCTCCACGTAATAAATGGTGGCGCCGGTGCGCTGCGCCACCCCTGGCACGGAGGTGGTCTGCGCCCACCAGCCTGCGTGCTCGGCCATGTCGACGATCCAGTCGGCCAGTACGCCGCCGCCCTGCCCGCCCATGGCAAGAATGGCGATTTTTATCGGCGTACCCGCGTGCAAATGTATGCTCTCGGCCATGGCGTCAACCTAGATGGAATATTGATCCAGCCGGGCCTGGCGGCGCGACTGGAGGTAAGCAATGACGCCCTGGCGCACGCGCGCCTTGAGCTGGTCCCAGCGGCTGGGGTTGTGCACAATATCGGCGCGGTAGAACGATGGGCACAGCACTGCCGCATCCGCCACCTCGCCGCAATTTCCACAGCCCACACAGCTGTTGTCGACATAGGCGACCGGGTCTTCCTTGAGCGGATCGCCGCTGTCCTTGACCGTCAACGAAGGACAGCCTGAAAGCCGGATACAGGCATGATCGCCCGAACAGACATCAGGGTCGACGCCGAAGCGCTGCTTGACCATGCGTTTTCCATCACGCACGGCCTGGTTGAAGGCTGGCTTCTCGCGCCGCTGCCGGTTCAGCATGCATTCGGACTGGGCAATGATGACTTTGGGACCCTTTTCCGGCGTGGAAAGCGCTTCCTCTATCGTGGCGCGGGCCCGCGCCACATCATAGGTGCGATCCAGTGTGCGCAGCCATTTGACCCCTACCCCACGCACCGCCGCCTCAATCGGGTTGTTGGTGGCGCGGCGCCTGTTCACGGCGCGGGACGAGAGGATGTCCTGCCCGCCCGTCGCGGCGGAATAATAGTTGTCCACGATGATGATGACACCATCGTATTTGTTGAATACCGCGTTGCCTATGCCCGAGGCCAGCCCGTTGTGCCAGAAGCCGCCATCGCCCATGATGGAGATGGGCCGGCGCGACGCCGGCACATTGAAAGCCGCCGCGCTTGAAGCGCCCAAACCATAGCCCATGGTCGTCGCCCCCAGGTTGAAAGGCGGCAGAATGGAAAACAGATGACAGCCGATATCACAGGCAATGTGATGCTCGCCAAGCCGCTCCTGCGCCAGCGTCAGGGCGGCGAAGATGGGCCTTTCCGGACAGCCGGTACAGAAACCCGCCGGGCGCGGCGGCACCACCTGGGCCAGATCCTCGACCACAACGCGCGGACGCACGGTTGGCGCCGCGCCGGCCTGCCCAGCCTCGCCGGACGCAACAGTTTCCAATGCCTGCGGCCAGTGTTTGGCCAGAAAAGCCTGCAGGCCATCACGCATCACTGCCGTGGTGTATTCCCCCGCCACGGGAAGCATGCCCTTGCCGTGCAATGCCGTGTCCAGGCCCGCCTGACGCAAAATGGTGTTCAGATTCTGTTCGATATAGTTGGGCTGGCCTTCTTCAAGCAGCAGCACCGCCTTCTTGTCCCGGCAGAAAGACTGGATCTCGGCATCGATCACCGGGTATGTGACATTCATCACATACAGCGGGATGCGGCTGTTGCCGAAGGTGTCCGCCAGGCCAAGCAGCTGCAGGGCGCGAATCACGCCGTTGTACAGCCCACCCTGGAGGATGATGCCGATGTCTTCCGTTTCGCCTCTGAATACTTCATTGAGCCTATGCTCGGTGATATAGCGCACCGCCGCCGGCCAGCGGGCGGCAATTTTTTCATGCTCATGAAGAAACGAGGCTGGCGGCAGGACTATGCGGCCAGTGTCCCGGCGCGGGTTCTCCATGGCCTCGGCCAGACCCATGGCGGGTCGCTGGTTATCCTTCGCCATGAAGCGGCCATGCACATGACAGGCCCGGATGCGCAACTGGAGTATGACCGGAGTATTGCTGGCCTCTGACAGCCTGAAACCATCCTCTACCGCCTGCACCATGCTTTCCAGATTGGGGCGCGGGTCCAGCAGCCAGATCTGCGACTTCATCGCAAAAGCGTGCGTGCGCTCCTGCATAATGGAAGAGCCCTCGCCATAGTCCTCACCCACAATCACCAGTGCGCCGCCCGTCACGCCGCCCGAAGCCAGATTGGCAAGCGCATCCGATGCCACGTTCGTGCCCACCGTGGATTTCCAGGTGACGGCCCCGCGTATGGGATACATGACGGAGGCCGCCAGCGTAGCCGCAGCGGTCGCCTCCGAGGCGCTGGCCTCGAAATGCACACCCAGATCTTCCAGAATATCCTGCGCATCGGCCAGCACATCCATGAGGTGCGAAATCGGCGAGCCCTGATAGCCCGCCACGTAGCCTACGCCAGACTGCAGCAGCGCCTTGGTGACGGCCAATATGCCCTCGCCGCGAAATTCCTCGCCCGCGCCTATACGCAGTTGCTGAACCTCTTTCTTGAAAGAACGTTCCGCCATGTTGTCTCCTGGATACCCGCTCCGCAGGCCATGCCTGTCACATCAGGCAGGCATGGTGTCCGGCAAGGGTTTCATGTATTTTCCGTTTACTTTAGGCTTCAAACTAATAGGCGTCAAGAAAAGTATGAAAATTCATGTAAAAATATTTTTTAATAGATATAACAATTGCTTGGATATAAGCGATAACCACTATTCCCGTTGCGGCGCAGCAGGCATAGTGTTCAAGAAGTGAGGCATTGGGAACAAAAATGAACGCCAAGGACGAAGAACTGGGAAGCACAGCGGCCAATGCCGCTGGCGCTCATGGCGCTATCGATCGGCCAGCATCAGCCGATATATCCACGCCCGCTGCTGGCGGGCGTTTCGTGCACCGCTACCTGGCATCCGTGCTGGCGCTTGCCAGCCACCACATCTCCGCGGAATTTCACGTACAGGTCAAGAAAGCAGGGCTGAAGGTAACGGAATGGCGCATTCTCGCCAGCCTCTATGAAAGCGATGGCGAAACCGTAGGCGAGCTGGCGCATTTGGCCATCACCAAGCAGCCCACGCTGAGCAAGGTGCTGCCCAGGCTGGAGGAACAGGGGCTGGTAACGCTGCGCACCGCCCGCGCGGACCGGCGCCAGACGGTGGTGAGAATTACGCCCAAAGGCACGCGGCTGGTGGCCCCGCTGTGCGAAAAAGCCATGGCGCATCAGCGCCAGGTATTGTCCAAGCTGGACCCAGGGCTGGCCGAGCGCCTGGTTGAGATGCTGAGGACAATTATTACGCCGGACACCTGAAAGCGAGGGCCGGCGCGCCGCCTGTCAGCCGGCTATTGCCGCACCAGCACCCACTTGCCATCCTTGACGGTAATCAGCTCGCGGCCGCGCTCATCGAAGCCGCTATGGTCCTCGGGCGTCATGTTGTAGACGCCCTGGGTCGCGACCAGATCCTTGGTGTTTTCCAGCGCATCGCGCAGCGCACTGCGGAATTCGGGCGTGCCTGGATCGGCCCCCTTCGCGGCGATGGGAATGGCCCGCTCCAGCAACAGGCCGGCGTCATAGACGTTGGCGGCAAATGTCGCCGGCTTTTCGTGATACTGGTCTTCATAGCGCGTGATGAAGTCTTGGGCAATCTTCTTTGACGGGTTGGCATCGTCGATTTCTGGCAACACCAGCATCAGGCTGGCCGCCAGTATCGTGCCTTCGACATCTTTGCCACCCAGTTTCAGGAAGGCCGGCAAGGCTGCGCCATGCGTCTGGTAAAACGTACCCTGGTAGCCCTGCCTGGCCAGCGTAGCCTGGGGAAGCACCGCCGCGGTGCCGGTGCCCGCCACCAGCACCGCATCAGGCTTGGCAGCCAGGATCTTGAGCGCCTGTCCCGTGACCGAGCTGTCCGAACGCTGGTAGCGTTCCACAGGGGCCAGCTTGATGTGATGCTTCTTGGCCAGGGTTTTCATGACGGTGAGCCAGTTCTCGCCGTAAGCATCATTGAAGCCAATGAAACCCAGGGTCTTGACCCCATGCTTGACCATATGGTCCACCAGGGCCTGGGCGATGATGTCATCGTTCTGCGTCGTCTTGAACACCCATTTCTTCTCCGGCGTCATCGGCAGCACGACCGAAGCGGTGCCCACAGGAGCCAGCATAGGCGTGCCAGACTCGGCCGCGAATTGGATCAGGCTCATTGCATTGGGCGAGCCCGTGGGTCCGATAAAGGCATCGATATTCTCTTCGGTCAGCAGCTTCTTGAAGCCAGTGACGGTCTGCGTGGTGTCACTGGCATCGTCAAGCGAGATGTAATCCACTTTGAGATTGCCTATCTTCCTGGGCAGCAGCGCCACCGCATTCTTCTGGGGAATGCCCACCATGGCCGTGGGGCCGGTGGCGGAGGTGATGACACCAATCTTGACTTGCGCAAGCGCGGGCGCGGCACACAACGCCGCAAGCAGGGCGGCGCCTGCAAGAAACCTGAATCGCATGATGTTGCCTTGGACAGCGGGGCACGGGTCCCCATGAATGGAAAACCCTAAAGATAACCCAAGTTGCAGTCAGACATTGCCTTCGGACACTGCTTGACTGCATGTATCCCGTGCCGTCTACCCCGTCACGGCGCCTGCGGCTGCTTCTTCCGTCAATGGCGGCACAGCGGGCACAAGCCGGTCCAGAACCTCCTGTGTACCCAGGACATCGCCAAAATAAAGCATCCAATTGTGCAGCGCATTGACATGCTCCTGTTCGGTGAATGAGGACAGAGTGTCGTGCACCATAATGGTGACGTAGTCCATCATCATGGCATCGCGCGCCGTCGATTCGCAGCACACATTGGTGGCCGTGCCCCCGATGAGCACATTGCGAATGCCGCGTCCGTCCAGAACATCATGCAGCGTCGATGACCCCGGAGCCAGAGCGCTATAGCATCGCTTGGGAACACGCACATCGACCGCGTCCACATCCAGCCCAGGGGCGAGGGCGTATCCTTCATGGCCTGCACTCAGCTCGCGCAGCCGACGCTCGCTGCGTTCCGGCGTCAACATATGACGGTGGTGATGCGACCAGAACCTATCCGCGCCGTCCGAGCATGTCTGTATCCACACCACCAGACCGCCGGCGGCGCGCAAGGCATTGGCCAGGCGATTGACAGCAGCAAATGTGGCAGGCGCCGCCGCGCATTGCCCCTGGAAACCGGGCTGGGTGTAATAGTTCTGGAGGTCGACCACGACAAACGCGGTGCGCGTGGCATCCAGGACATCATAGGGGTGCAATATCCCCTGCCTGGCCAGAACACGGTCCACGAGCCATTGCGGAAATTTCACGTCACACTCCTCACGCATCATGAATACCGGCGCACGGTCGCCTTTTCAATCCGCGCAACCACCAAGTACATCACACCCGAGAGCAATGCCAGCACCACGATTGCCGCCATGACAATATTCAGCTTGAATACCTGGCTGCCATTGATGATCAGGAAGCCCAGGCCTTCGCTGGAAGACTGGAACTCGCCCACGATGACACCCACCAGGGCGAGACCTATATTCATCTTCAGCGCGGCCAGCAGCGTGGGAACGCTCCCTGGCAACACGACCATGGAAAGGATCTGCCTGCGCGTGGCGCCCAGGGTCAGCGCCAGCTTGATCTTGTTCGGATCTATGCCGCGAAAGCCTTCATAGACCACCATAATGGTGATGAAGACCGATATCGCCACCGCCATCCCATAGATTGAGTACTCCGCCCCCAGCCAGATATAGAAAATGGGAACAAAGGCAATCTTGGGCATGGCATTGGCGATCACCATGAATGGGTCGACGACTTTGTAGAGGAAATCCGACCACCACAGCATGGCCGCTATCGCCACCCCGGCCACCATGCTGACGCAAAAGCCGATCAGCGTGGCGCGAAATGTCGCCCAGGTGTGCCATGCCAGGTCGCCCTCGCGCAACAGATCCAGCAACGTCGGCCATACAGCGCTCGGGTAGCTGGTGAGCATGGGGTTGACGACATGCGTGCGGGCCAACACTTCCCACAAAACCAGGAATGCAAGCAGGAGCAGCACGCGGCTGGTGGAAATCAGGTTCTGGCGGCGGTTCTCGCGCCTGAGGTAGGCTGCATAGGCCGGGCTGGGCGCCTGTGCTTCCTGACTCTGCGCGCCCGCACCCTGCAGGCCGGCTGTCGTTGTATGTATGATCATGATCTGCTCCCTCGGGTCAGCCTTCGACATGCACGTCCAGCTCGTCCCATAATGTATTGAAATAATTATTGAACTCTGGAAGCGCCCTGGCCTCGAACGGCGTAGGCCGGCGCCCTGGCGTGCTGGGGAACTCCATGCGGTGCAGAGACTTGATGCGCCCCGGCCTGCGCGAAAGCACAACCACACGGTCTGTCATGGAAATGGCTTCGCCTATGTCGTGCGTCACCAGCACAACCGTCTTGCCCTCGGCGCGCAGCACATCCACCACCTCGTCTGCAATCGCCAACCGCGTCTGTGAATCCAGAGCGGAAAAGGGTTCGTCCAGCAACACGACATCGGGGTTGGTCGTCAGCGTGCGGGCCAGCGCCACGCGCTGGCGCATGCCGCCAGACAGGGCGCGCGGATACTGGTGCAGGAAATTGCCCATGCCGCATTTTTCCAGAAGGTGGATGGCGCGCTCGCGCGACTCCTTCATATCCCGTCGCTGTATCTGCGCACCCAGCAAGGCGTTGTCCAAAATCGTGCGCCACTCGAAGAGGTAATCCTGCTGCAGCATATAGCCAATGCGCTGCGAAGGCGCAGTCACGGGCTTGCCCCCTACTCTTACACAACCCTCGGAAGGCTCCAGGATGCCGGCAATGATAGACAGCAGCGTGCTTTTCCCACAGCCCGATTGACCGATCAGGCTGACAAACTCTCCCGGTTCAATATCCAGCGAGATCCCTGAAAGCGCCTGCGTTTCCGCCTGGCGGGTGAAGTAGCGCAGCGATACGTTGTCGATCTCTATGCGATTTGCCGCGTTCACCCCGGCGCCAGCTGTTGCCGCCCTGGTTTCCTGTCTCATTGCATGGCCTCTTTCGCAAAGGTTGTATTGACCAGCTTTTCATAGGCCACACGCTCATCCGGTTTCTGCAAGCCTGTATCTATCAGCATATCTTGCAGCTTCTCCATGGCCGCCTTTTGAATCACCGGATCCAGCTTCCAGAGCTTATAGGGGCGATAGCGCTCCACCGCCTTGATCAGCTCCGCTTCGCTCAAGCCAGGGAAATAGGGCCGCATATGCTTGGCCAGATCTGCTGGCGGGGCGTCACGCACATACTGCTGCGACCGGTAGATCGCGCGCGTCCATGCCTTCAGGACGTCAGGGTGTTTGCCGATATAGGCATCCGTCGTGGTGAATGATGTGAAATCGACCTGGCCCACCTCCTGGCCTATGGATGCCACCACCTGTCCCTTGCCTGCCTTCTCCAGATTGCTGGCCTCAGGCTCAAGGAAAATTGCATAATCAGCCTGGCCCGCCATCCACGCTCCGGCGCGGGCCGCCGGTCCGATGTTGCTGACCAGCTTCAGATCCTTGTCCGGATCCAGGCCGTGCTTCTTCAGCGCAGTCTCAAGAAAGACATCAGGATTCGATCCCGGCCGGAACGACATGACCTTCTTGCCCTTGACCTTGGCCCAGTCGAAATTTTCTCCAGGCTCCCGTGCAAGCAACAGAAAACCGTCGGTTGCCGTGAGACCCGCAAATACCTGTGTCTTGACAGGCGATTCGCTATTGGCGACATATACCGACGCCTCGGGCCCAATCAGCACGATATCGGCACTGCCCGACAACAGCGCCGCCATGCCTTTGTCTGTGCCCTGCGAGGTTTTCAGCGACACATCCAGCCCTTCATCCCTGAAATAGCCTTTATCCAGCGCCACGTACATCGGCATATAGAGAATCGATCGCACCACCTCTTCGTAGCGCACCTTGGTCGGGGTTGCCGCATCGACTGGCATCGCGGTCATTGCACCAGCCAGGATAATGGCCGGCAGCAAGACGGCGCTGCCGGCTGCCGCAAGGCGGCGGAGCAGCCCCTGAGCAACGCGTTGCCGCCCTCCCGGGGTTGCCTGAAGCGCCGTGTCACAGAAAGGGGTATCGGGTTGAGAAGGATGCACGGCGCGGTTTATCACCGTCGTGCGCAAGCGTGTGGCGGAGTTGCGTAAGCTGGACATACGTATTGCTCCCTTTAGGAAGGTGATGCGCTTAAATTGGTATACAGTATTCAAATTATTGATTTGTGTTAAAGGTAGCACGGAATCAAGCTTGGCAAAATAGCGGGTTATCCCTAGAAGATGACCAACAGACGACCGTGTCAAGAAGCTGAGGTCAGAGAAGAGAGGTCCGGGGAGGTAAGGCCCGGGAGGGTGAGGTCAGGAAGATAGGGGAATGGGAGAGTGCAATGAGGAGATGGTCCTCACCCGATATGCGGAGGAAACGACAGGGCCCGGCGACCAGGGACAGCGGGCGAAAATGCAAGGGATCACAGGCGGCGAGCCACGGACGATCTTAGCCATGGGGCATGATCCTGGCTTGCCGGGGTGCCGCCCCGCCGGCAGACAATCAGCTCTCCGCCATGCGGGCTTCCGTATAGGCACGGGCTGCATTGTGGACGTGTTGCGTGGCCAGCAGGCTCGCAAGCTCGCCATTTCCGGCAATGACAGCATTCAGAATCTGCGCATGATCAGACCAGTTTTCCCGCACGCGCCGCATATTGCTCGGAGCAAATACCAGCGCTGTGCGGTCCCGCAAGGAGCGCATCAGTTCGGTAAGCACAGCGTTGCCCGCCACGACTGCCAGAGTCTCATGAAACTGAGCGTTAAGCGCGCGGCATTTGCCCATGTCTTCATGCTCGACCGCATCCGCGCCTTCGTCCAGGATCTGCTGCAGTCTGGCGATGGTTTTGTCGTCGCGGCGCTGTGCCGCCAGCTTCGCATTCAGCCCTTCCAGCGTTGCCCGAACCTCGACCATGTCGTGCGCCATGTCGTCGGACAGCACTGATACCGAAGCGCCCCGGCGCGGCTCAATGGTAACAAGGCCCTCGGAAGCAAGGGCCCGCAAGGCCTCACGCACTGGGATGCGCGAAACAGCCATTTCGACGGAAAGCCTGCCCTCAACCAGGCGCGCACCGGGCTGGAATTCGCCCGACAGGATACGTTCACGCAGCTTGTCCCGAATAACGGCAAACAAGGGTGAATGCTGCTGTCCGATCTTGAGATCGGCGCCGACGGTCATGGGATCGTCTCCGGCAATCTCTGTGTTGAGTTTCATCAGATTTGACGCGGAATTTGTCATTGTGGAATCCATTATAAATGATCCGACGCTGCTTCATGACAATTTGTATACCGTATTCACGTCTGCACCAGAGCGTTGGTAATCAGCCGCTCAAAGCGTCTTGATGACCAGGCCGACGGCGCTCAGGGCACAAAACAACAACAGCCCGCGCCGGATTGCTGTCTGGCTCACCCTCTGCCGGATATGGCCGGAGCACCAGAACCCCAACAGCATGAAAGGCACCAGGGTGGCGCTCAGCAAGAATTCATGCAGGCCGTAATGGCCGGCCAACCCAAGCATCAGCAGAGAAAATGTAGAGCCGCAAAACAGGATGGCGCCCGTGGTGGCGCGCAACGCCGGAGGTGCGCTGTGCTGCAGGGCGATCACCAAGGGCGGCGCTCCCACTGATGTCAATGTGCCCATGACGCCTGACACTACGCCGGCCAGGCCCACATTGGTTCTCGTGGCGGCAATGCGCAGGCCCGCCGCGCTCAAGACGACCGCCAGGATGATCAGCCCGGCAAAGAGGAAATTCAGAGGCCTTTGCGCCAGCTGCGCCAAGGCAAATACGGCGATCACAGTACCCGCCGCTCGTCCTGCAAGAGCCGACCCCGCAGATCGCCACACGATATGCCGGCTCTCCCGTATAGCGGTTAGCAGCGTCACGAAACCGCCCAAGGTCAGCAGAGGCCCCGGCACCAGCTCAGGGCATACGATGGCCGCCACCGGCGCGGCAAACATGGTGAAACCCACCCCTCCCACGCCTTGCACAAAGGCCGAACCGAGAATGAGCACCGCCATGAGCGCATAAAGCCAGGGGTCGGTAAAGGGCAGCAGGTCTATAGCGGGCATCAATTTGTCGTCCTTTATTACACGCAGGCAACGCCATGCCCCCCATACAACTGCTTTCCGCGGCTCGCGCACCTCCCTCTCCAATGGCTGGAAAGCCTGCGCAAGACATATCACGGTGCTGTCACATAGGGAAAACCTGCGTATTCGGCCCGCCTCTATCGAAGATAATATACAGTATACAATTTTTCATTGATATAAATCAGAAATACTCTGCCTGGGCACAGGCAAACCATAAATATAGAGGCCTCCTCATGCAATCCGACGTCGTCTTGAATGTATCGCACTGGATATACCTGTTGAGTGTGCTTGTGATCATCGTCACGATGATCATGCGCGCCAACGTCGTTGTGCCATCGGTCATTGGCACCTTCCTGGTTGTGACGGCGATCACCGGCAGCCCCATCAGCGGCCTGATCGGAATATTTTCCGCAAGCTTCGTGGCTGCCAAGGAGCTGTTCAATATATTCCTGGTGATTACCTTCATGACCGCCCTGCTCAATGCGCTGAAGGTCATCGAGGCCGACATTAGAATGGTCGAGCCGTTTCGGCGGATCATGAAAGGCGGAGCGGCTTCTTTCCTGGTCATCGCCTTATCGACCTACGGTATTTCCCTGTTTTTCTGGCCGACACCGGCAGTGCCGCTCGTGTCGGCCATCTTGCTGCCCGCCGCAATCGCCGCAGGCCTGCCTCCGCTTACGGGCGCAATGATTATTGCCATCGCGGGCCAAGGCATGGCGCTCTCTTCTGATTACGTTATAGGTGTGGCGCCCGGTATCAGCGCGAAGGCTGCCGGTGCGGCAGTCAGCGCCCAGTCTGTCGCAGACAAGGCACTGGTACTTTCTCTCATCACAGGCCTGGTGGCGCTGGGGATCACCTTTTTCTGTAGCCGCAAGTATTTCCGCAAGCCTGATGCGAGCCTGCTTGCCGCATGGCAAGCCCGCGCCAGCGACGGTTCAACGGCAGAGGTGGAGCACCAGGGCAGCTTCGACAAGGCCGAGATTGCACGCGCCGTCGATTACAGCGATGAAAACGCGGAGCCTCACCCAGAGACGACACCCGCCGAAGAACGCCGCATGACACGCTGGGCCAGGGTGTTTGCCATTGTCACACCATTGGCCTTTCTTGCCGTCATTATCATCATGACGCTGCCCAGCATAATCCCAGGTCTGCCCGCCCTGCGCGGCGGCGATGCCGCAGGCCTGGTTGGCGGTGTTGCCTTTATTCTGATGATGCTGGCAACACTGGCAGCCGTCGGCCCTCGCCGCATGCTTGATGTCTGCCCCGAGCACATGACCGATGGTTTCGTCTTTGCCTTCCGCGCCATGGGCTCGGTGCTGCCCATTGCCGGCTTCTTTTTCCTCGGCGCCAACGAAGCCACTGCGCAAATACTCGGCGTGCCGCTTGAACAGGCCCCAGGCCTGCTGTTCGAGCTCATCGTCGCCGGGCAGCATTTCATTCCCGATAACCATTTCATGATGGCGTTCGGTGTGCTCCTGGTCGGCATGATTTCGGGCATCGACGGCTCAGGCTTCTCAGGTCTGCCGCTGACTGGCACGCTGTCGGGCGCGCTGGGCCCGGTCATTGGCATGGACCCCGCAACACTTGCCGCCGTTGGACAGATGGGTGCGATATGGACGGGCGGCGGCACGCTCATTGCCTGGTCTTCGCTGATTGCGGTAGCCGGTTTTGCTCGCGTACATATATTGGATCTGGTGCGTGCGTTGACGCTGCCCGTGCTCATTGCCCTGTTCATTTCGACGATCAGCGCCGTCATCCTGTTTCACTGACGGAGAGCAGATATGGGCGGCAAGCAATCCACCAGCGCTCACGCAATGATAGCCACCGGCAATCCCATGGCTGCCGAGGCGGCGCAGTCCATGCTCCAGGCCGGCGGCAGCGCCGTCGACGCAGCGATAGCCGCCGATGCGGTCCTGGGCGTCGTAGAACCCATGGCCACCAGCATAGGCGGCGACCTGCTTGCCATGGTGTGCCCCCCCGAAGCAGAGGTGCTCAGCTACAACGGCACCGGACGCGCCCCCGCAGCCATGGACCCTTCTGCCGTAGCCGCCCTGCCGGGCAGCCGCATACCCGAACGGCACCCCTGGTCGGTTACCACGCCCGGCGCGGTGCGAGGCTGGAGCGACCTGCATGCGCGTTATGGCAAGCTGGACTGGAAAACCCTGTTCGAGCCCGCCATACGGCATGCACGGCGGGGCTTTGCCCTTGCTCCCGTGGCCGCGCGGGAATGGGCTATTTTTGATTTCGTCCTGCGTCAGGATCCCAACTGTGCCCGGCTTTATCGTGGCGGCAACAGCCCAAAGGCTGGCGAACAGTTTGCCAACCCCGAGCTCGCCTCCGTGCTTGAAATGATCGCAAGCGAAGGGGCCGATGCCTTTTATGGCGGCTGGGTGGCAGACAGGGCGGCGCAGGCCGTACAAAAGCTGGGGGGCCTGCTTGCCGCGGAAGACTTCCATCGCCATTCAGGCAACTTTTGCGAGCCTGTGAGCGCCATGTTCAATGGCATCCGAGTGCATCAGTGTCCCCCCAACACACATGGCATAGCCATACTGGATGCCCTACAGCAGATCGAAGCCCACATTTCCGATCCGGCCGATCCCGCCACCACAATCGCCATGGTGCGCGCCACAGCCCAGGCCATGCGCCGCGCCAGCCAGACTGTCGCGGACCCTTCGGGCAACACGGTATGCACCGTTATCGTAGACGCGCAAGGCCTGGCGATCACCCTCATGTCCAGCATTTTCAAGCGTTTCGGCAGCGGAATCGTCGTGCCCGGCGGCGGCTTTGTCCTTCAGAACCGGGGCTTCGGTTTCGCAGCGCCAGGGCATGTCAATGGCCCGGCTCCCGGCAAGCGCCCGTACCATACCGTGGTTCCCGGAATCAGCACACTGGACGGACACTTTCACCTGGGTATGGGTGTCGTCGGCGGGCTGATGCAGCCGCAGGGCCAGATACAGATCCTGACCCAGGTACTGGGCTGGAATACGCCGCTGCGAGACGCCATTGGCGCGCCTCGCTGGCGGCTGGAAGCCGGCGACACGCTGGCAATTGAAACCGGAACAGACGCCAGCATCGAATCCGCCTTGCGCGAAGCAGGCTACCAGGCCCCCGCTGCTACCGTCGGCGAGTTGGCGGGACGCAGCGATTTCGGCGGTGCGCATGCGGTCATGCGCTTGCCCGATGGCATGCTGCTGGGCGTGGCAGACCCTCGCAAGGATGGCTCGGCCCTCGGCGCCTGAAGCGTATCTCGTGGCTCCCCGCGAGGACGGGAAGCGCCTCCTGGAGCCAACTGCGCAGCAGTTCAAACTCTGATCCTTAAGGGATTTCCCCAGTATTTTCAAATAGTATACGGTATACAATATTCATAAATAAACTATCTTCTCCCCGCGCCTTGAGCTGTTCTCCAGAGCGCACTTTTCCAAAGGAATAAACAATGGCTGAACTCATGAACCGCGACGAATTCCGCACCGCGCTGGAAACCGCCATCAAGGGTCGCAGTGCGAACGCATCCCCTTTCAGCATTGCCTGGGCAACCGGCAAACTTAGCCGCGAACACATGGCACGCTGGGCGGAAAACCACTATCACTATGTCGGGCCTTTTGCCGATTACCTGGCCTATGTATATGCCCGCACACCCGACACCTACACAGAAGCGAAGGATTTCCTACTCGCCAACATGTATGAGGAAGAGATCGGCGGCGACCGCCACACAGACCTACTGATCCGCTTTGCCGAAGCCTGCGGCACCACCCGCGAGCGAGTGGTCAGCCCCGACAATATGTCCCCCACGACCCGCGCACTGCAATCGTGGTGTTACGCCGTCGCCATGCGTGAGGATCCCATTGTGGCGGTCGCCGGGCTGGTGGTTGGCCTGGAATCCCAGGTGCCCTCCATCTATCGCAAGCAAACCCCTACGCTGCGCGAGAAATATGGCTTCACAGATGAGGAAGTCGAATTCTTTGATCTGCACATTGTGTCGGACGAGATCCACGGCGAACGGGGCTACCAGATCGTGCTGGAGCATGCCAACACAGTCGACCTCCAACAGCGCTGTCTGAAGATTTGCGAGATCGGCGCCCAGATGCGGCTTCTGTATACCACCGCGCTGTACACCGACTATGTCAAGGATGACATCACGCTGCAGGAGCTGGAACTGGCTGCCTGATCAATCCGGCCACGCTGGCGGAGCCGCCCGTCGGGCCTCCGCCATTTTTTTCGCGAGCAACAGGAAAGCGAACCGTGC
>Ga0182749_1000478_pt1 | contig 37292 bp, 31 predicted proteins | sample eDN3rd37CKraftMG_FD_128875 | JGI IMG/M metagenome (GOLD analysis project Ga0182749, IMG submission 128875) | Enriched Miracle-Growth compost microbial communities from Emeryville, California, USA - eDNA 3rd pass 37_C Kraft MG (version 2) (version 2) ...
CGCAGCGCAGGAAGGTGACGCTCGCGCTCGACAATGAGGATGTGCTGCGCGTCACCAGTTCCAACTTCGTCAGGGGCGATCGCGCCAAGTTCATCGGATATCCTCCGCCGTCTACGCGATGCATCCCTATGACCAGGTGTTCGTCGACGGGAGGATGGTGGGCCTCTCGACGTGGATCGGCTACAGCTCCAGCGAGGGCAAGATGCTCACCCTCGCCATGCTCGACACCGAATATGCGCAGCCGGGCACGAAGGTGTCGCTGCTTTGGGGCGAGCCCGACGGCGGCTCGCGCAAGCCCACGGTCGAGCGCCACTTACAGGCGGAAATCCGCGCCGTGGTGGCCCCGGTGCCCTATGCCGAGGTCGCCCGCGACTCCTATGCCGATAGCTGGCGCACGCGGCAGGTCGGCTCACCCGCATCGGGCGGCGGGCGCGGGAATCGCGCCGCCGCAATGCCGTCTTGCCGTTTGCGGCGGAAGCCGCGAGAAGCCGGCATCGGATCGGTGCGCTTGCGTTGACCGGCATTATGAAGGGCGACGCCGTGAACCAGCCTTCCCCGCCGTTCGATGCGGTCATCCTCGGCGCGGGGGCCGCGGGCCTGCTCTGCGCGGCGATCGCGGGGCAGCGCGGGCGCAAGGTCATCGCGATCGATCACGCCGATGAGCCGGGCCGGAAGATCCTGATCTCCGGCGGCGGGCGCTGCAACTTCACCAACATCCACGGCGCGGCCGACCGCTATCTTTCGGCCAACCCGCATTTCGCCAAGTCCGCGCTGGGGCGCTACACGCCGCATGACTTTCTGGCGCTCGTCGAACGGCACGGCATCGCTTGGCATGAAAAGACGCTGGGGCAGCTTTTCTGCGACGGCCCGGCGCGGCAGATCGTCGCCATGCTCGTCGACGAATGCGCGCGTGGCGGCGTCGAGTTCGCGTTCGGCCAGCCCGTCACCGATATCGGCCACGCCGACGGCCTGTTCCGGGTGACGACCGGCGGCCGCCTTGTAAGCGCGCGGGCGCTGGTGCTGGCCACCGGCGGCCCGTCCATCCCGAAGCTGGGCGCAACCGGATTCTCCTATGAGGTGGCCCGCCGCTTCGGCCTCGATATCGTCGAACCGAGGCCGGCGCTGGTGCCGTTGACGCTGGGGCAGGACGAGGCGCTGTTCCGCTCGCTGGCCGGCGTCGCCACCGAGGTGGAGGTCCGCTGCGGCAAGGCGGCGTTCCGCGAAGCGGCGCTCTTCACCCATCGCGGCCTGTCCGGCCCGGCGATGCTCCAGATCTCCACCTACTGGCGGCACCGGCAGGCGATCGGCGTGGATTTCCTGCCGGCGCAGGATGCCGGGTGGCTGATCGGGCAGAAGCGCGACGGGCCACGGGCGACCGTCCGTTCGATCCTGGCCCGGATGCTGCCCGACCGCCTCGCCGAGGCGCTGGCCGAGCGGCTCGGGCTCACCGGCGAACTCGCCAACCTTCCCGACAAGGCGTTGCGCGCGGCGCAGGCGAGGCTGGCCGACTGGCAGTTCATGCCCAGCGGCACGGAAGGCTTCGCCAAGGCGGAGGTGACGGCGGGCGGCATCGCCACCACCAATCTCTCGTCGCGGACGATGGAAGCGCGCCGGATTCCCGGTCTCTACGCCATCGGCGAGGCTGTCGACGTCACCGGATGGCTCGGCGGCTATAATTTCCAATGGGCATGGGCCAGCGGATGGGCGGCCGCGCAGGCCATCTGATTCCGGCGGAGGAGGGGCGGCGCCTCTCGTCGGGGCTCATTGCGCCGCCTCATTGCGCCGCCGCCTTCGTCCGCTGCCCGAAACGGGCCGACCAGCCGCCCTCGAAGGCGGAGGCGTCCGCATCGAAGATGCTGAGCGGCGTCTCGATCACGCCGCTTTCCTCCACATAGCGTTCCCAGAGGACCAGCAGTTCGGCCAGCTTCTCCGGATGCGCGCCGGCGAGATCCTCCACCTCGCCGCGATCCCGCGACAGATCGTAAAGCTGCCAGCGCGACACGCCGTCCTCGCCGGGGACGTAGACCGCCTTCCAGTCGTCCTTGCGGATCGCGCGGCGGCCGAACAGCTCCCAGCCGGTGCTCGTCCCCTCGGGGTGGACGCGCGATGCGCGGCCGTCGAGCCAGGGACGCAGCGAGCGGCCACGCTGCTCGAATATCTCGCGCCCCCTGTACCAGGTGCCGGGATGCTTGACGCCCGCGAGATCGAGGAAGGTGGGGGCGATGTCCATCGCGGTGGAGAAGGCGGTGCCGATCTCGCCCGCGCGCCTGCCCGCCCAGTGGATGAAGGCCGGCACGCGGATGCCGCCTTCGGTCGTGTAGGTCTTGACGAGGCGGGAGGGCGCCGTCGCCGCCTGCGCCCAGCGCGGGCCGTACCAGATATACGAGCCGGGCCTGCCCAGATTGTCGAGGCTGTTGTCGCAGAACCGGGCGATCAGATTGCCGAACACCGGGCCCATGATCGGCATCGCCTCGACGATCGCGCCCTCCGCGCCATTGTCGGAAAGGAAGACGATCACCGTATCGTCGAAGCGCCCGCTGCGTTTCAGATGCTCGATCACACGGCCGACATTCTGGTCGATCCGGTCGACCATCGCGGCATAGACCTCCATGCTGCGCGCCGAGGCGGCCTGCTCGTCGGGCGGGAGCGCGTCCCATTCGGGCGCGTCCGCGACGACGGGATGCGGCACCGTATCCGGCGAGACGAGGCCAAGCTCGACGAGGCGCGCCAGCCGGCGCTCGCGCAGGCGATCGGGGCCGTCATCATAGACGCCCTTGTATCGGGCGATATCGGCGTCGGGCGCCTGGAGCGGCCAATGGGGCGCGGAGAAGGGGAGATAGGCGAAGAAGGGCCGCGTGTCGCCCGCCGCCTCGCCCTCGTCCAGATAGTCGAGCAGGCGACTCGTGAAATAATCGGAAGAATAGAAGTCGCCGGGCAGATCGGTGACGAAGGCCCCGTCCTCCTGATAGATCGGCCCGCGCGCGGCCACCTTGTCCAGCGGGCCGCCGCCGAAATGGTCGGCGCCGCCCGGCAGCAACGCGAAGCTGCGCTCGAAACCGCGCGCCCGCGGCGTGCTGCCCTCCGTCTGGCCGAGATGCCATTTGCCCGATATCAGCGTCCGGTATCCCGCGTCGCGCAGCAGCTCGACGAAGGTGACGACGCGATCGTTCAGATAGCCCTCATAGCCGGGCGCGCCCTCGAAATCCGGGCGGACGACCTCCAGCATCGAGCCGATCCCGGCAAGGTGATGATCGGTGCCGGTGAGCAGCATCGCGCGCGTCGGCGAGCAGGCCGGGGCGGAATGGAAATCGGTGAGGCGCACGCCCCCATAAGCCAAGGCGTCGAGATGGGGGGTCGCGATCTCCGCGCCGAACGCGCCGAGATCGGAAAAGCCCATGTCGTCCACGACGACGAGCAGGAAATTGGGGCGACGGGCGGCGGCGTCGGTCATGGTCGTTCCTCCGGGGGAAACGGGGCGCCCGGCATCGGGGCGCCCCGGGTGGGAGATCAGGCGGCTTTGGCCACGGGCGCTTCGGGCTTGATCGCGCGGCTCTGTTCGCCGTCGATCCCGACGGGCACGGTGCCATGGATCGTCGCGCGGCGCAGATGCCGGCGCTGGAGGCCGAAATCGGCGATGGCGCGATGCTGCGTCGCGCGATTGTCCCAGATCGCCACGTCGCCCTTGCGCCAGCGCCAGCGCACCGTGTTCTCGGGCCGGGTGATATGCTCCTGGAGGATATTGAGGAGCTGCCGCGAGTCCGCGCTGTTGAGCCCGACGAAGTTCTTGACGAAATGGCCGACGAGAAGCGAGCGCTCGCCCGTTTCCGGGTGGACGCGGACGACCGGATGCTCGGTCTCGTAGACCGTCGATGCGAAGACGGAGCGATATTCCTCGACGCGCTTCCTCTCGGCCTCGGAGAAGGTGCCCGCATAATCGTAGAGGTTGGAGTGGATCGCCTTCAGACCGTCCACGAGCGTCTTCAGGGGCGCTGGAAGATCCTCATAGGCGGTGGCGCCATTCGCCCAGAGCGTGTCGCCGCCGGCTTCCGGTATCTCGATCGCGCGCAGGATGGAGGCTTCGGGATAAGCGGGCACGAAGGTCACGTCCGTATGCCAGCTCGACGCGGCATAGCCCTCCTTCGAATCCAGTTCGAGCAGGAAGCGCGAGCCTTCGGCGACCGGCACCGTCGGATGCGCCACCGGATCTCCGAGGCGGGCGGCGAACGCCTCCTGCCGCGCATCGTCCAGCGCGTGCTGGTCGCGGAAGAAGATCACCTTGTGGCGCACGAGCGCGGCGCGGATCGCGGCGATGGTCGGATCGTCGAGGTCGCCGGACAGCGCGATGCCGCGTATCTCGGCGCCGATGCGCCCGGCCACGGGGACGATATCGAGGGGGCTCCCGATCTCGCGGGCATTCACGAAGCGTTGCTGGATGGCAGTCATGTCAATTCTCCTCTTGGGGCCTGGGGCTTGGGGTCAGTGGCGGGTGGAGGGGCCGACGGGCCGGTCGCCGACGATGGTCACGCGCTCCATGTGGCGCTGCCCCGCATAGTCCGGGACGGCGTAGTGCTGGGTGGCGCGATTGTCCCAGAAGGCGATCGAATGCGGACGCCAGCTCCAGCGCACCTGGAGTTCGGGCCGCTTCACCTGATCGAACAGCAGCGCGAGGAGCGCCCTGCTCTCCTCCGGCTCCAGCCCCTTGATCCGGCGCGTGAAGACGGAGTTCACGTAAAGCACCTTCTCCCCCGTTTCCGGATGGATGCGGACGACGGGATGTTCGACCTCGGGATATTGGTCCCGGATCGCCTGGCGTTTCTCCTCGGTGTCGAGGAACTGGAGAAAGACGCTCGGATCGTGGATCGCGGTGAGGCCGTCGATCCGGGCCTTCACATCCTCGGGCAGCGTCTCGTAGGCGGCGACCGCATTGGCGAACACGGTATCCCCGCCCAGCGGGGGCGAGACGCGCGCGCGCAGGATCGAGGCGGCGGAGGGCGTCTCGCGAAAGGTGGTGTCGGCGTGCCAGTTGCTGTCGGACGACCGGCGGTATTTGCCGCGAAGCTCCTCCGATATCAGCGGCAATATCTGGGGATGATCCGGGTGCGAGAAGACGGGATGCACTTCCAGCTCACCGAAGGCCTGTCCGAAGGCGATATGCTGCTCGCGCGTCAGGTCCTGATCGCGGAAGAACAACACGCGGTGGCGCAGCAGGGCGGCGACGAGCCCGGCGCGCGTCGGCTCGTCGAGCGGCTCGCGCAGGTCGATGCTCCTGATCTCCGCGCCGAGAGCGGGCTGAAGCGGAACGATCTCGAAAAGATCCTGCGCGGGCTGGAGGCGGGCGGTCTGTGAGGTCATGGCTGATGTCCTTTCGGGGATCATGAAGCGAGGGAGGCGTCGCGCGCGTCGAGCGCGCGGCGGATGTCGGCATGGGCGGCCTCGTCGAGGGGAAAGCCGTGGATCAGCGCGGCCGAAACGAGATGGGAAAGCGCGGGCCCCAGCGCGAAGACGAGCAGCAGGGCATGCAGCGCCCGGGGGCTGTTATGCGCCGCGGCGGGATCGAACCCGGCCCAGGCGACAAGCGGCAGCGCCACCCCGATCGCCACCGCCATCGCCGCCTTGATCGAAATGCTGAACACCGAGAAGAAGAGCGCGGCGCGATCCTCGCCCGTGTCCAGCCGATGCCGGTCCGCGACATCGGCCACCATCGCGCGCAGCATGAGATTGCCCGATCCCTGCGCCAGCCCCTGTACGATGGTGAGCGCAAGCAGCAGCGGCAATTCGCCCGGCACGACCAGCAGCAGGCCGAGATTGATCGCAACCTGGACAAGCTCGCCGGCGACGGCGGTGCGGTGCTTGCCGAAGCGGCGGGCGATGCGCATCCAGATCGGGCCAGCCGCGATGCCGAACACGAACTGGAGCAGGAACAGCCCGCTCGCCCATTGCGGCAGCCCCATATACAGGCTGACGAAGAAGACGAAGAGCGCGCCGCGGATGCTCTGCCCCAGCGTCACCGCGAAATCGGAGGCGAGCACCCGGAGCAGCAGCCGGTTGCCGAGCACGAGGCGCGTCGTCGCCACGATCGAAAGACGTCGCGAGGGAAGCGCCGGCAGGGGCGGCTCGGGAAAGGCGCGCAGCGTCAGCACCAGGCCGGGAAGCAAGGTCAGCAGGATCATCCCGCCCATCGCCCCCAGCTTGAGCGCGGCGTCGCCGGGGCGAAGCTGGTCGACGATGGTGGGCAGCACCAGCACAATCAGCAGCGATGCGGAGCCCACCACCGTCTGGTAGGTCACGACGCGGGTGCGCTCGTGATAGCCACCCGAAATCTCGCCCGACCAGGCGAGATAGGGAATCTGGATCATCGACCAGCCGAGATAGAAAGCGAACAGGACGAGGCCGAGATAAAGCGGCGTCACCTTCGCCAGCGGGAAGAAGAGCAGCAGCCCGGACAGGCCGAAGACCAGCCCGCCCGCCGCGATCCACGTCCGGCGCCGGCCGAAGCGGCTGCGCGTGCGATCGCTGAGCGCCCCGATGATCGGGTCCGCCAGCGTGCCCCACAGCCGTTCGATCAGGAAGATCGTGCCGAGCAGGGCGAGCGGCACACCATAATGCTGCGCGTAGATGGCCGGCAGATAGACGCCCAGCGGCATCTGCGCGGCGTAGACGGGCAGCGCGATCGTCGAGAAAGCGAGAAGCCGGCCGCCGTCCAGCCGCTCCTCATGGCCCGGCGATGCCGCCGGAACCCGCCTTTCCGCGGAGGCGCCCGAGAGAAGAACCGTCGCCAAATCCACCTCCTCTATATCTTGGTGCGCAGGGTGACGCCGAAGGTGCGCGGATCGCCCAGAAGCGCCGTCACCAGCCCGATGTTCGAGGGAGAGAGCGTCTGGAAATATTCCTTGTCGAACAGGTTGCGGACCCAGCAGGACAGGTCCCAGCGCTGGTTCGGCGTGCGCACGCCCGCGCGCAGATTGGCGAGGCCGTAGCCCGGCACCAGCGAATAGCGGGAATCGCTCACCGCCGTGAAGAAGGAGGAGCGGTGCGACCAGTCGGCGTGGCCGTAGATCTGGACGTTGCCGACCGGCTGCGCGAGATCGGCGTTCAGCGCGTAGGTGAACCTGGGCACGCCGGCGAGCGGGCGGCCCGAGAGGTCGGTTACGGGCGCCGGGCTTTCAAACTGCTGCGGGCCGTCGGGATAGCTGATGTAACGCGCGTCCGTATAGGCGGCGGAAGCCGAAAGCGTCACGAACTCGTTCGGCGACCAGCTCGTATCCGCCTCGAACCCGCGCGCGCGCGCCTTGGGAATATTGGCGATATACTGGATGTAGGTCGTCGTCGTGGACTGGGTGACGATCGCGGTCTGGTAATCGCGCACGTTGGTCCAGAAGGCCGCCAGGTTCGCCGTCACCGTCCGGTTGAGGAACTGGCTCTTCAGGCCGATTTCGTAATTGTCCACCTTCTCGGGCTTCACGGTGGTCGGCACGCCTGCGGGGATCGCCGTCAGATTGAGCCCGCCGGACTGGTTGCCGCGCGAATAGGTGGCATAGACCAGCACGTCCGGCCGGATCTTGTAGGAGAGGTTGGCCGTGCCCGAGAGGCTGTCGTCGTGCCGGCTCGCCGAAAAAGCGAGGACGGGATTGAAGCTGTTCCGGATCGCCTGCGCCGCCGCCGCGCTGGCGGCGGGCAGCGTCGAGAGATCGGGGCCGGTCTGGCCCTGGGTGTAGCTCCCCTCCTTGTCCTCGTGCGTGAAGCGCAGGCCGCCGGTGAAGCTCAGTCGATCGGTGACATGCCATGTCCCCTGGGCGAAGGCGGCATAGCTGTGCGTCTCGGGATTCGACGTGGTGGGCGCGCGGAAGCCGTCCAGCGCCGGGCCCGAGATCGTGGTGGGAACCGTCGGCAGGAACCAGTTCGGCGCCGCCGATCCATAGGCTGTCGCGCCGAACCCGCGCACGATCTGCCAGAAATAATAGAGGCCGGCGACATAATCGATCCGGTTGGTGCCGGTCGACGCGAGGCGCAGTTCCTCGCTCACCTGGCTCTGCCGGTTCGCCTGGAAGGCTTCGGTGACGACGGGCAGCCCGATCGAATCGCCGTCGTTCGCCGGGTCCCAATGCCAGTGGCGATAGGCCGTGATCGAGGTGATCGCCGCCTTGCCCAGATCCCGGTCGATCTGGCCCGAAATGCCATAGCCATACATGTTCGCCTGGAAATGGCTGTCGGCATCGGTCCTCCGCGCGAACGGATCGACCGGAAGCGGCGTGTAGCCGGCGCGGGTGATGCGATCGATATAGTTGTTCGCGATCGGCGCGCCGTTGTCGTAGCTGGTGAAGACCCGGGTGGGAACGCCGATGCAGCAGTTGAGCCGCTGCCGCTCGAAATCGCCGATCAGGCGGATGGATAGCCTGTCGGTGGGCTTGGCCAGCAACTGGCCGCGCACGCTGAAATTGTCGTAGTCCTGCGGATGCTGCCTGGTCGTCGTGTCGTAGAGGAAGCCGTCGCGATGGGTGTCCGCGATGCTCAGGCGAAAGGCGAGCTTGTCGGCGATGATGGGGGCCGAGAGCGAGCCTCTCACCTGATGGTAATCATAGTCGCCGAGCGTCGCCTCGCCCGTGAATTCAGGCGTGAAGCTCGGTGCGCGGGTGGAAATGTTGATGGCGCCGGCGGTGGTGTTCTTGCCGAACAGCGTGCCCTGCGGGCCGCGCAGCACCTCGATGCGGTCCAGATCGACAAGGTCGAACTGCGACGTGCCGACACGGCCGTAATAGACCTGATCGACATAGACGCCGACGCCGTTTTCCAGGCCGTCCGTGGTGAACGCGACATTGCTGCCGAAACCGCGAATATTGATGTTGGTATTCCGGGGATTGAAGCTGAACACCTGAAGCGCGGGCACGAGCTGCTGCACCTGCCCCAGCGTGAAATTGCCCGTCGCCTCAAGCTGTTGCTGGCCGACGACATTGAGCGCGATCGGCACGTCCTGCGCGCGTTCCTCGCGATGGCGGGCCGTGACCAGGATTTCGCCTTCATCGGACGCATCCGCGCTCGCCACCGCCAGCGAGGCCAGCGGGACGGCGGGGGACGTGTCGCCCGCATCCGCGGCGACGGCCGGAGAAGAAACCGAAATGGAAATGGAAATAAAAGCTGCCGCTGTAGTGCTGATATGCAGCCGAAAACGGAAATCCCTGAATATCTTTTGTATCACTTCATCATCTTTCTGAATACTCGCGGGCGCAAGGCCGCGCTTGCCCACACGCGCCTGACGGGCGTGGACAGAAATCCTGGATGTCGGGTGATCGGGGCCTTCAGGCCGAATGGATGTCGGAATATCTCAGCATCGTCACTCCACGCGTTCGCGGGAACACGACGCCCGGATGCATTGCCGGAGCTTCGTGCGCTTTAGCCGTTGGTGACGCGGAGCAAGCTGCTTCCCTTCAAAAGCCGCGGGCCGAACCGGGCAGGATGCCCATGCCGGATGGCCAATCCGGCATATTCCCTCGTCGTCCGTTCGTTGGAACGACGCCCCTCTCCTGATGCCGGATCGTTACTCTATCGATCTGGTAGGCAATACAATGAAGTTTTCGTTTGAAAGGTGCAACGAGGCCTTGGAACGCAGCCGCCGACGCGCTGCCGGCGGTCGCTTGCGATCCGGGCGCCGTCCTGCTTCACCGCTGCTTCCGTCTGGCTCCCTTCTCCGTCACGCCCGCGCCAGCCTCCGGCAGGCAAGGGCGCCATAGGCCAGCGCGAGGAACGCCAGCCCCGCCAGCTGCGGCAGGATATCCGCGAGGGATGCGCCCATCTCGTTGAGGCGGACGAAGCTTTCCATGCCCCATGTCGCGGGCGACAGGCGGGCCAGTGCGGCCACCCAGCCGGGCATCGACGAAAGGGGCCAGGCCGCGCCGCTCAGGAAGAACAGGAGGATGGAGGTGGGGACCAGCACCTGCATCGCCCGGTCGGCGCGATCGAGGAAACTGCCGATCAGCATGCCGAGCGCCGTGACGGCGGCGGCGAAGAGCGGCACCGCCACGAACAGCCCGGCGATGTTCTGGCCGCGCGGCATGTCCTGAAACCAGTAGATCCAGCCGAAATAGAGCAGCGCCCCGCACAGGCCGATCACGCCCAGCGCGCACCATGTGCCGAGAAAGGCCATCCGGCCCATGCCCGGCGCGCCCTGCTCCCGGCGGCCGGCGATCAGCATCGCCGATCCGAACAGGAGGGTCTGTTGCAGGATGACGGCGGCGACGGCGGGGAAGACATAATCCGCATAGCCCTCGCGCGTGTTGAACAAGGGCCGCCGCACGACCTGGACGGGCGGTTCGAGGTGCAGGCCCCGGGCGAGCGGGCCAAGCCGATCGCGCACCACGCCGAGCACCGCGCCCTGCACGGACGCCCCGATATCCCGCGCGCGCAGGAGATAGGTGCCGTTCACCCAGATGGCGATGCCCCCGCCCGGCGCGCCGGTCCACAGGCTGCGGCCGAGGCCGCGGGGCAGGAGGAGTATGCCGTCCGCCACGCGCCGCCGCACCAGCGCCTCCGCCTCGCCGGCCGACCCGGCCTCGGCGACGATGCGGACCTCGCGCATGTCGCCGAGCTTGCGGACCAGCGCCCGCGTCAATCCGCTGTGTTCGAGGTCGACGACGACGACAGGCAGCCGCCGCGCCGATTGATGCGCATAGGGCGCGGGATAATAGAAGCCGTAGAGGATGACCGCGAGGATCGTCGTGCTGGCCAGCGCGCTGCTCGACAGGATCGTCCGGAACACATTTTCGAAGGCGCGCGCGAATCCCATGTCATGCGCGCTCCGCACGGCGCAGCAGCAGCAGCGCGACGGATAATGGAACGACGATATAGACGCACAGCACCCCGAGCCCCGGCAGCGCCACGATCAGAGGCGCGCCCAGAAACTGGTCCATCTGCAACGAGAGATAGTGCGTGAAGGGCAGCAGGCCGCTCCATCCCCGCGCGAACGCCGAGCCGCCCGTCAGCGGCAGCGTTCCGCCCGAATAGGCCAGCGCCGAGCCGGCATAGATGGCGCTCGCCGACAGCGCGACGCTGGTGCTGCGCGTGAGCGTGACGAGCATCGCCGAAATCGCCATTGTTCCCGCCAGCAGCAGCATCTGCGCCAGCAGCGTCAGCATGAGGCTGCCCTGCATCGTCCAGCCGCGCACGCCGCACAGCCAGACCATCCACGCCGCCCCCCAGAAGGAGAGGGCGAGGAAATAGGGCGCGAACTTGCCGACCAAAGCCATGATCCCGCCGCCGGTCCGCGCCTTCCAGCGCGCCAGCGAGCGGCCCTCGAGCTCGCGCCCGAGCGCCATGACCGCGACGCAGGCGGCCAGCAGGTGCAGCACCGCCGGCTGGATCAGCGCCTGGAGATACCATTCGAAGCTCGTCTGCGGATTGAACAGCACGATCGCCTGCACGCGCGGCGGCGTGATCCGGACGGCGGGCAGGCCGCGCGCGCGCAGCGCCTCCAGCCCCCGCTCCGCGATCACCGCGTCCACCGCCGCGCCGATGGCCCCGGCGGCGCTAGACCCGATGGTGAGGAAGGAGGCGTTGTAGAGAATGTGGATGGCGGGCGTGCGCGTGCGGGCCAGCCCCTGCCCGGCGCCGCGCGGGACATGCAGCACCGCCCACACCCTGCCCTCGCGGGCAAGCCGTTCCGCCTCCTCCATCCCCCCGGGCATCGCGGCGACCTCCACCCCCGGCGACGCCTCCACCGCGCGCAGGATCGCCCGGCTGAAGGCGCTCTGGTCCTGATCGACGACGGCGATCGGCAAATGGCGCGGAACACCCTGGATCAGCATCGCCGCGACGATCATGATGGCGAAGGCGGGGAATATGGTGATCATGGCGAGATCCCAGCGATCCCGCCCCAGATGCGCGATCTCGCGCAGGAAGGCGCCGCCTCCGCCGGATCGGCCGGCGATCATTGCGGCCAGGCGAACAGCACGCTCATGCCCGGCCGCAGCCCCGGGACCGGCGAGACCGGGCGCAGCCGGACCTCGAAGCTGCGGATATCGAAGCCCGAGGATTGCCGCGTCGCGCGCCAGGTCGCGAAATCCCCCTGGGGGCTGATGAAATAGACGCGGAACGGCACGTCGTGTCGGCCGAGCGCGGGGATCGCGCCCCGTATCACGCGCCCTTCCCCGAACCCCTTGTAGCGATCCTCGCGCACGTTCAGCGACACCCAGGGATGATCGATATCGACGATCTGGTAGACGGGCACGGCGGGGCCGACGATCTCGCCCGGCTCAGCCAGGCGGCGCGCGATCTCTCCGCCGACAGGGGCGATCAGCCGCGTCTCCGCCTCGAGCGCGTTGGCGGTGGAAACACCCGCCGCCGCGACGCTGACCTGCGCGCGCGCGACCTGCTTCTCCTCCTCGCGAACGCCGGAGAGCGCCTTCAGATATTGCTGGCGCGCCGCCGCCGCCTGCTGCGCGCTGGCATCGCGCGCGGCATGGGCCTCGTCCCGGCGCTGCGTGGCGATCACGCCTTCGGCATAGAGATTGTCGGCGCGCCGCGCCGTGGTCGCGGCCAGCGTCGCGGCGGATTGCGCGGCGAGCCAGACCGATCTGAGCGAGGCGATGTCCTCCGCGCGCGCGCCCTTGTCGGCCATCGCCTCCACCGCCTTCGCGCCGGCCAGCACGCCCCGGGCCTGCTGCTGCCCGGCGGCGATCTCCGGGCTCGACAGCGTGGCGAGCAGCATGCCGGGCTTCACCGCCTGCCCCTCCTCCGCGATCAGGCGCTCGACCCGCGCCAGCGCCTTGGTCGCGACGTTCACCTCGTCGGCATCGACCATGCCCTGCAACTGATCGGGGCCGGGCCGCGCCGCCAGCCACAGCCCGACGGCGAGCAGCAGCGCGACCGCCAGGAGCCCCAGCGCAAGCGGCAGGCGCCGGCGCGGGCGGGCGGGCTCCGGGGCGTCGGCGGGCGCGGTGTCCGTGGTCGCGGTGTCCGTGGTCACTGGGCCCCCTTCATCGGTCATGGCGCGGAAATCCGGTCGGGACGGGCGAGATAGTCGCCGAACGTCCCGGCGCGATTGCTGGCGGCCAGCAATGCGGAAAGCGCGATGTCATATTCATAGGCGGCGGCGATCCGCTGGGTGCGGGCGAGCGTCAGCGCGGTGCGCGCGTCGATCACCTCGGTCGCCGTCCCCTCGCCCTCGCGAAAGGCGATCTCCTGCACGCGCAGGCTCTCCTCCGCCGCGGCGATGCCGCTGTCGAGCAGCAGGAAGGAGCGGCGCGCGGTCTCCACCAGATTATAGGCGCGGCTGGTTTCGGTCGTGATCGTCTTTTGCACGTCGCGGGCCGCATCGTCGGCGGCGCGCGCCCGTTCGCGCGCGGCGTTCAGCGTGTGGCCCCGATCGATGTTGGACATGAGCGTGTAGCGCACGCCCACGCCCACCACCCAGTCGGGCTCGGTCGGCAGCGCATTGTCGCGATTGAAATTATAGGAGCCGAACGCGAAGGCCTGCGGGCGATAGCGCGACCGGGCGAGATCGACGCCGGCCCCCGCCAGATCGCGCGCGGCATCGGCGGCCATCGCCTGCGGATGGTTGCCCGTCGCGGTGGCGATGAATTCGGGCAGCGGATCGAGCGGCCGGCTGTTGACGAAGAGCGGCGTGGTCGGCCGCACGCCCGCCGCCGCGTCGAGCAGGCGGGCGAGCGTGTCGGACGCGGTCCGTTCCTCCATTTCGGCGCGGATGACCGCGCGCTCCGCCGCGTCGCGCGCCACCTGCACCTGTAGGACGCGCGCATGGGGAATCACGCCCTCGCGCTCCAGCGCCCGCGCATTGACGAGATGGCGGTCGAAGCCGTCGCGCGCCTCGACGGCGGCGGCGAGCAGCGCGACGGCAAGCTGCTGGCCGAAATAGGCCTGCACCAGCTTGATCTCCGACAGGCTGCGCGCGCCCGCCTGCTTCGCCCGGGCAAGCGCGACCCCGGCGGCGGCCCCGCGCTGCACCGCCGGGATCGCGCCGCCGGTATAAAGCGGCATCACGGCGGTGACGGTGGGCTGGAGCACGGTATCGCGCGCCCGGAAATCGAGCGAATCGGGAACGATCGACAACAGGCCGGGCAGCGCCTGCTCGACACGGCCGGCCACCTGCTGGACGATCGCGGCGAATTCGGGGGGGAATTGCCCCGGCAGGCTGTCCAGGAACCCGTTGGCGGCATTGCTGAAACCGTCCTTCTGCCCGGTCAGGTCGATCGACAGGGTCTTCTGATATTCGATGACCGAGGCCGATGCGCTGACCAGCGGGCGATTGAGCGCCTTCAGCGCGGCGGCCTGCTCCTCGCTGGCGCGCATTTCATGATCGGCGCCGCTCAACGCCGGCGAGACCCTGCCCAGCCGCTCGCGCGCGGCCTCGAAGCTCAGGCCGGTCGCGCCTGGCGCGGACGCCGCCATTTGCGCCTGTGCCCCGCATGACGCCGAAGAAACGAAGTAGACGGCGCCACAAGCGGCGACGAACAGCCGCCATGGCCGCGGATTCCGGCTGGCTCGCCCGGGGAAAGACGACAAGACCATCGGCGCTTTCTAGCCGATGAGCGGAAAACTGGGAACAATATTGCGGGTCCGGACACGACGCGGGCATTGTGGTCACCGGTGAATGGAGGGCAGATTTCCACCGGAGAAGCCACGATGCGATGGCGCCCCACGGCGGCGGCGGGACATCGGCGCCGTGGCCCGTCTCGCGATCGGCCTGCCGGGCACTGGCCAGAGAGCCCCGGGTCGGCAATAGTCGCGTCATGTGTGTCCTGGCATTCGCATGGCGAGCCCATCCGCGCTGGCATCTGGTCGTGGCGGGCAACCGCGACGAGCTGCATGACCGCCCGGCCCGGCCGCTGGCGCGGTGGGACCGGCCGGATCATCTGCTCGCGGGACAGGACCTGCGGTCGGGCGGGACCTGGCTCGGCGTCTCCGAGCGGGGGCGCTTCGCGGTCGTCACCAACCTGCGGGGCTATGGCGCGCCCGAGCCGGACCGCGCGTCGCGCGGCGCGCTCGTGACCGGCCTGCTGACGGGCGAGGGGCGCTATGCCGACCCGGGCGCGGCGGCGCTTTCGGATTTCAATCCGTTCAACCTGATCGTGGCGGATCGCGAACGGGCCCGCTTCCTGTCGAACCGGCCGGAGGCCATCCGCAGCATTCTCGCACCGGGAATATACGGCCTGTCCAACGGCGCGCTCGACGAGCCCTGGCCCAAGACGCTGCGGCTCAAGGCCATCCTGCTCGACTGGATCGTCGACGGCGGCGGCCGTCCCGAAGCGCTGCTCGACGGCCTGCGCGAGGAGGCGCTGCCCGACGTCGGGCTTCGTTCCGCCGCACCGTCGGACGTACCGCAGGAGCCGCCCCTTTCCCCGATATTCATCCGCAACCCGGTCTACGGGACGCGGTGCGGCACCGTGGTCGCGATCGACGACACGGGCCGGGGCGTCATCGTCGAGCGCCGCTACACGCCGGCCGGCGAGGTGGCGGGGGAAACCGCCCTGTCCTTCGCATGGCCATGCTGACGCGGAAGGGGGCAAGGCGATCCCCACCGGCATCCGGACGCTGACCCTCGCCGTCCTCGCGGTCACGCAGCGATAGCGCTGGAGGATGGGGAAGGAATGTCGTTTGGAAGAGGCGCTACAGGAAAACGGCGCGGCCGCATGCCCCCCGCCCCCGTCCCCGGCTATGCCCCCGGGTAGCGCCTCACACGATCCTGAACACGCTGCCGGCTCCGACGTCGCGATAAAGGTCAACCCGGCTTCCGTCCCAGTGATAGTCGAGATGCCGCCCCTGCCGTGGATTGGCGGCCAGATCGGGAAAAAATATCCCGGCGCATTCCCCGCCGGGATATCGGACGCTCGGATAGACCACGCCGTCCGCGCCGGCGGCCCGCAGCGCAGCGGCCAGCGCCCGGCTCTCCTTATGGTCGGCCGCGTCGAGCGCCGCCGCATGGCGGGGATCGCCGCCCCGCAGGTCGCGAAGCTCCGCCCGGATATCCAGCAGGATTTCCCTGAACTGCGACGTCCATCCGGCCGGTTCGTTCGTCCGCGCCATGAAGCGTGTGTGATGATGAACGGTTTCGAACAACGCGACCTCGAAGCTGCGGCCGGCATAAAGGACGCCGAACGATCCGTCCGTGAACCGGCTGGGCCGGTCCCTGCTCACATGGGTGAAGGGAGCCATGAGATAGCTCGCGCCCGGCCCGCCGACGCGGCGATCGACCGGCACGAGATCAAGGGCGCCGATCGTCTCCATCAGCCGCGGATTGGTCTTTTGCTCCGCCGACAGGATCAGCGGCCAGTCGGCGGGATCGGCGATATCCTCGAACAGGTCGATCGGCGGATAGACGCTTCGAATGATCCGCACCGCGCCCGCCCAGTCCACGGACGCGACGGGAACGATCGCGGGATCGATCACCAGCCGCCACGCTCCGCGTCCAGATATCGCCGCACCCGCATCAGGTCCGTCAGTTCGCCGCCCATCATCACGTCGAGCGCGGACCGGCCCTGGAACGCGGCATTTTCCGCCTTGATCCACGCATAAGCGCGTCGCGGCTCCCGCAGGATGATGCGCAGGGCCTTGTGGATGCCCATCAGGTTGGACAGCCGCGCCTTCCTGTCGCGATCGATGCGCCCGTGGCCGCCCGCCTTCCACCGCCGATAGGACCGCACCGGCATGTCCAGCAGGATCGCGGCCTGGTCGTCCGTCAGCTCCCACAGCCGGAAGAGGTTCACCGCCGCCCGAAACATCGCGGCCGCCTCCGCATCCGAAATGGGCTCGGGGACGAAAGGGCGGGCCGCGGTATCGACGGGCAGCAGGGCGGTCATGATCGCTTCCTCCATCTGGCATCATATGGGCTCGTAATGCCAGATGGCAACCGGCGGCGCGCGGCGCGTCAGCGCGTTGTCGGGAGAGTCGGCTGCGGCATCCGGCCGTGTCCGCCGTCCTGCCGGTGGGCGAGATAGGCGGTGGGCGCGAAGCCGAGCGTGCGGCGGAACATCGCGGTGAACGCGCTGGGGCTGTCATAGCCATGCTCCAGCGCGACCTCCAGCACCGAGGCGCCGCCCGCGAGCCGGGGCAGGCTGAGCAGCAGGCGCATCCGGCGCAGCCACTCGCCGAAGCTCATGCCCAGCTCGCGATGGAACATCCGGGCGAGCGTGCGGCCGCTGACATGCACGCCCGCCGCCAGCCCCTCGAGCGTCGCGGGCGCGGACGGATCGGCGATCATCCGCTCGCACAGGCGCGCGAGGCGCGGATCGCGCGGCATCGGCACATGCAGTTGCAGCCGGGGCGCGGCCTCGATCTCGTCGAGGATCAGCTCCATGACGCGATCGTCGCGGCCGCCTCGCGCGTAATCGAGCGGAATGCGCGTCGCCGCCACGATCGCCTCGCGCAGGAAGGGCGAGACGTCGATCACCTCGCAATGCCCCGGCAGGCCGGGCCGCGCGTCGGGCTCGACGAACAGCGTCCGCATCGTGACGTCGCCCGCGATCCGGATCGCATGGCCCATGCCCGCCGGCATCCACAGCGCGCGACCGGTCGGCACCACCCAGCTTCCGCCGTCGCTGATGACGGTCATCACCCCGGTCAACGCATGGATGAGCTGGGCGCGCGGGTGATGATGGGGGACGATATGCTCGCCATGCGGATGATCGCTCGCCAGCGCCGCGACCGGCCGGGGGGCGTGCTGGCAATCCTCGAATGTCCGTGCCTTGTCCATAACACGACGAATGTTGGCAATATCGAAGGCGAAGGACAAGCCCGAAGCCGATAGGCCGGCGCCGATCATGATGAGCACCGTGCTTATGCCCCCGCTTCGCCGAGGCCGAACCGCCTCCTTCCTGTCCGCCTCCCTGCTGTCGCTGCTCGCGGGCTGCGTCACGGGGCCGGCCGTGCCGCCCCGCGCGACGGTCGCGCCTCCCGCCAGCCCGGCCGGTGGCGACGCGCTTGTGCCGTCCCCCGTGCCGGGCCGCTGGTGGCGCCTCTATCGCGAACCGGCGCTCGATGCGCTGGTCGAGGAGGCGTTGACCGACAATCGCGACCTGCGGACGGCGGCGGCGCGTCTGCTGGAAGCGCGCGCGATCCTCGACGAAGCCCGCGGCGAACGCCTGCCGCAAACGACCGTCGCGGCCGATGCGGGCGGAGGCAGCTCGCTCGAGGACCAGATCGAGGCCGCTTATGGACACAGCGATCGGGTCCGCACCGGGCCGCGCTTCGGGCTCGGCACCGACGTCGTCTGGGAAGCCGATCTGTTCGGGCGCCTCGCATCCTCGGTGAAGGCGGCACGGGCCGACGCCGACGCGGCGAAAGCCGACGAGGACGGCGTCCGCGTGCTGGTGGCCGCCGAGGTGACGCGCGCATGGCTCGACGCGTGCGGCCACGCCCATCGCGCCGGGGTAGCCCGCCGGTCGCTCGCGCTGGTCGAACGGGCGCGCGCGCTGGCCGGGCAGTTGCGGGCGGCGGGCGCGGGCCTGCCGGTCGACGTGGCAAGGGCGGACACGCTGGTGGCGCAGGCCGAAGCGGCGATTCCCGCGCTGGAAGCCGGGCGGCATAACGCGCTCGCCAGGCTGGCGGTGCTCACCGGGCATCCGCCGACGGAGAGCCCGGCCGCCGCCGCCGCCTGCACCCGCCTGCCGACGATCGACGTGCCGCTGCCCGTCGGCGACGGCCTCGCCCTGCTGCGCCGACGCCCCGACGTGCGGGAGGCCGAACGACGCCTCGCGGCGAGCACCGCCCGGATCGGGGTGGCCACGGCCGATCTCTATCCCCGCATCTCGCTCGCGGGCGGTTTCGCAAGCTCGTCGCACACGCCGGGCGACCTCGCCGCGCGCGGCAATATCGTCTGGCGTATCGGCCCGATGCTGTCGTGGAGCTTCCCGAACATCGGCGCGGCCCGCGCGCGGATCGCCCAGGCGCGCGCCCGCGAGGTCGGCGCGCTCGCCCGCTTCGACGCCGCCATCCTGACCGCGCTCGGGGAGGTGAACCAGGCGGGCGAGGATTATGGCGCGGCGCTCCGGCGGCGGGAGGCGCTGCGCGTCGCGGCCGAACGCAGCGCCGAGGCGGCGCGGCTGTCCCGGCTGGCGCGCGCGGCGGGGGCGGCGACGGCGCTGGAGGCGCTCGATGCCGAACGCGCCGATGTCGCGGCGCGGGCGGCGCTCGCCGCCGCCGATGCCGATGTCGCCACCGCGCAGGTGGTGCTGTTCAAGGCGCTGGGCGGCGGCTGGGAGGATGCCCCCGCCGTCGCGCTGCCCGCGCCCGTCCGCGCCCCTGTCTCCGCACGAGTGATCCAGCCATGACCGATATCCTTGCCAAGGCGCCGCCCGCCACCCTGTTCCGCCGCCAGCTCCTGATCGGCGGCGGCGGCGGCTTCGCCCTGATCGCCCTTGCCGCGTTCGGCCTGCATTGGTGGATCGTCGGCCGCTACATGATCGGCACCGACAATGCCTATGTGCGCGCCGACGTGGTGACGATCGCGCCACGCGTCGCGGGCTATGTCGCCGAGGTGGCCGTCGCGGACAATCAGCGCGTGCGGGCCGGCGACATCCTCGCCCGGATCGACGACCGCGCCTGTCGCGCCAGGGTCGCGCTGGCCGAGGGCGCGGTGGCCGCCGCCCGGGCCGACGTGGCCGCGCAGGAGGCGCGGATCGCCAATCTTGGCGCGCAGGCGAGGCAGCAGCGCAGCCTGATCGCCGGAAATGCCGCAAGCGTCGCGGCGAGCGAGGCCGACGCCCGCCGCGCCGGCCTCGACTATCGCCGCCAGACGCTGCTCGCCCGGCAGCAGGTGACGAGCGCCCAGAATCTGGAGACGGCCGAGGCCGGCGCGCGCAGGGCCGCGGCCGGCCTCGCCGCCGCGAAAGCCGCCCTCGCCGCCCAGCGCGACCGCCTGCCGGTGCTGGCGACCGAGCGGCGGGCGGCCGTCGCCGATCTCGACAAGGCGCGCGGCACGCTCATGCAGGCGCGGGCGGCGCTGACGCTGGCGCGGATCGATCTCGCCTACACGGTGATCCGGGCGCCTGCCGCCGGCCTGGTCGGCCAGCGCAGCCTGCGCGTCGGCCAATATGCCGAGGTGGGGACGCCGCTGATGGCGGTCGTGCCGAACCACGCCTATGTCATCGCCAACTACAAGGAAACGCAGGTCGATTCCGTGCGGCCGGGCCAGCCGGTCGACATCGTGGTCGATGCCTTCGGCGGCGCGGCGCTCAGGGGCCATGTCGACAGCTTCGCCCCGGCCTCGGGCGCGCAGTTCGCCTTGCTGCCGCCCGACAACGCCACGGGCAACTTCACCAAGATCGTCCAGCGCATCCCGGTCCGCATCCGGGTGGACGCGGGGCAGGCGCGCGCGGCGGCGCTGCGGCCCGGCATGTCGGTGGTGACGACGATCGACACGCGCGGAGCCGCGCGATGACCGCCGGGGCAAGCGCCGCGACCGGGGATGCCGTCCCGCTGCGCGCCTGGGTGGCGGTGATCGGCGGCGTGGTCGGCTGCTTCATGGCGGGCATGAACGTCCACGTCACCAACGCCTCGCTGCCCGACGTGCGCGGCTCGCTAGGCGCGTCGTTCGAGGAGGGATCGTGGATCACCACCGCCTATCTGGTCGCCGAGATCATCATCATCCCGATGACCGGCTGGCTGGTCTCGGTCTTCTCGATGCGGCGCGTGCTCATGGTCGGCACGGGCGGCTTCATCCTCTTTTCGATCGCCTGCTCGATGGCGCCCAATATCGGCGCGATGATCGCCGCGCGCGCGCTGCAAGGCGCGTTCGGCGGCGTGCTGATCCCGCTCTCCTTCCAGATCATCGTCACCGAGCTGCCGCGGTCGAGGCACCCGTTCGGCATGGCGCTGTTCGCGGTGGCCAACAATGTCGCCCAGGCCGCGGGCCCCTCGCTCGGCGGCTGGCTGACCGAGGCGTATAGCTGGCGCTGGATCTTCTATCTCCAGGTGCCGCCGGGCCTGCTGCTGCTCGCCGCGATCGGCTGGGCGACGCCGCGCGCGCGCGCCATGCCGGCGCGGCTGCGCAAGGGCGACTGGGGCGGCATCGCCGCGATGGCGATCGGTCTCTCCGCGCTTCAGATCATGCTGGAGGAAGGCGAGCGCAAGGACTGGTTCTCATCGCCCTTCATCGTCGAGGCAGCGATATTCGCGGCGGTCGGCCTCGTCGCCTTCGTCGTCATCGAGCTGCGCCGCGCCGAGCCCTTCATCAACCTGCGCCTGCTCGGCCGCTATAATTTCGGGCTCGCCAGCCTGATGCAGTTCACCTTCGGCGCGGTCGTCTTCGGGGTGGTGTTCCTCGTCCCCAACTATTTCGCGGAAGGGCACGGCTACAATGCCGAACAGATCGGCCTCACCATGATCCCCTACGGGCTGATCCAGCTCGTCATGTCCTTCGCCACGCCGAAGCTGATGAAGTGGACCAGCGTGCGCGCCATCATCATGCTGGGCTTCGTCATCATGGCGGCCGGGTGCCTGATGAACATCCACCTCGACGGCGATGCCGCGCGCAACGTCATCGTGCCGTCGCTGGTGGTGCGCGGGATCGGCCAGTCGCTCATCGTCGTGGCATTGGGGGTGATGGCGGTGGACGGGCTGGAGAAGGCGGACGTCGGCTCGGCCTCGGGGCTGTTCTCGACGGTCCGCAATGTCGGCGGCGCGATCGGCATCGCGATCGCGAGCCAGATCGTCGTCGAGCGCGAGAAGCTGCACGCCCAGCGCATCGGCGAGGCGGTCAGCCCCTTCTCGGTCGAGTTCCGCGAGCGGATGATCGGCATGGTCCGGCTGCTGGGCCGCCAGCAGGTCGATCGGGAAACCGCGCTGCACGGCGCCGGCGCCGCCCCGTTGCGCGAGCAGGCGCTCGGTCTGTTCGACAGGCTCGTCCACCATGAGGCGCTGCTGCTCGCCTACAGCGACGCCTTCCTGATCGCCGGCGTCGCGATGCTGCTCTGCGCGGGCGGCGGCCTGCTGCTGCGGGGGCGGCGGCGGGCAGGCGTCCGCTAGCGCCGCCGGCCCGAACGGAGCCGGCGGCGCCCCCTTTCAGAACCGCTTGATGACGGAGACCGCCCATTCGCGGGGCCGGCCCGGCTGGCCGACGGCATAACCGGCGGTGGCGGACAGATCGAAGATGTTCAGCATATAATATTTGTCGAACATGTTGGTGACCTCGACGGAGACTTCGAGATCCTTGCCGGGATTCTGCCAGGTGACGCGGCCGTTGGCGACAGTATAGCCGGCCACCCGGTTGGTCGGCGCGTTCACGGCGTTCGTATATACGCCCGACTGGTAGGAAGCATCGACGCGCGGGGTGAGCGAGCCCTTGTCGCCGAGCTGGATCGCATATTGCGCGCCCAGGCTCCACTTCCATTTCGAGGTGAAGGGGGCGGTATAGCCCTTGAGCACGCCGCCCGGTCCGCTCGCGGCGGGATCGATCCGCGTATAGTTGAAGTCGAGATAGCTTACCGATCCATCGATCAGGAAGCCTTCCACCGGCCGCAGCGACGTCTCAAGCTCGACGCCTTTCACATGGGCGTCCCCCGCATTCGCCGGAAGCGCGCAGGGCAGGCCCGGAACATCGGGGCCCGGCGGGGTGGGATTATATTGCGGGCAGGACAGCAGGGTCATCTGTATATTGTTATAGTTGTTGTAAAAGGCGGAGATATTGATGCGCGCGCGCCGGCCGAACAGATCGCTCTTCAGGCCGATTTCATAGGCGTCGATGGTTTCCGGGCCGAACGGCTGTACCTGCGACGGGAAATAAGGCCGGGGATTGATGCCGCCGCCCTTGAAGCCGGTGGAGAATTGCGCGTAGGTCATCACCTCGGGCGTCCACTGGTACTGGATATTGGCGCGATAATCGACGCGATTGTGCGAATATCTGCCGGTCACGCCGTTCAGCGAGCCGACCAGCGGCTGCCCCACCGTTCCGTCGACGTTCAAGCGCGAATAGGTATATTCCTTATCCTCATCCGTGTAACGGATGCCGCCGTTCAGGGTCAGCGCGTCGGTCACATGCCAGGCGACATGGGCGAAGGCCGCCTTCGAATGCGCGGGCACCGGATCGCCGGCGCTCGAGAACTGGAGGGCCGCCCAGCGCAGGTCCTGCACCACCGCGTAGATCGATTTCTGGCTGCTGTAATAGCCGCCGATCGTATATTCGACGGCATCGTTGGCGAACGAGCCGTTCAGGCGCAGTTCCTGACTGAAGAAACGGAAGCGAAGATTGCTGTACGAGTCGGCCAGCGGCAGCGGCGACTGGTCGTCGTCGTTCGCGAAGGCGGAGGTATAGTGGCGATATGCGGTGATCGACGTGAGTTGCAGATCATCGCTCAGCCGGAATTCGCCTTCGGCCGAGAAGCCATAGCCGTCGAACCGGGATTCGGGGCTGCGCGTCGTGCTGTCGGGGAAGCCGTTCGCCGGATCGGCGGGCGAGAGGAAGCTTTCATAATTGCAATATCGCCCGCACAGGAAACGGGAATCATAGGCTATCGCCGGATATTGGCCACGGATCGCGCCCGTCGCCGGATTGTTCGCATAGGTGAGCACCGATGCCGTCGGGCCGTGCGCGTCATGCGTGTAATCGCCGATGATGTTGATATCGACCGCGTCGTTCGGATGGTAGCGGATCTGCGCGCGCACCGCCTGATAGTCGACGTCGCCCTGCCGCCCGAGCACGCAGTTGCTCGTCACCGGGCGGGTGGGCCCGATGCCGCCGACCGCCGGATTGACCGTCGAGCCCGGAGGATTGACGCAGCCGAAGTCGAGATCCTTGACATAGCCCTGCTGCTTCTTCGCCACACCGGCGATGCGGACGTCGAGATCCCTGGCCAGGTTGAAATCCATGCTGGCCCGCAGGTCGAGGCGATTCCGGCTGCCATAGGTCGCCTGCACCATGCCGGTGTTGCTGCCGGTGGGCTTCTTCGAATAGAGCTTGATCGCGCCGCCGATCGAGTTGCGGCCCGCCAGCGTGCCCTGCGGCCCGCGCAGCACCTCGACACGGTCGAGATCGAGCAGGTCGAAGACCGAGCCGGTGAGCGTCGGATAATAGACGTCGTCGACATAAAGGCCGACGCCCGGCTCGAGCGCGGGATTGAAGTCATATTGGCCGACGCCCCGGATCGAGGCCGCGAGCGACGGGCCGAAATTCGCATTGCCGGGGCGCAACGTGACGTTCGGCGCCTCGTTCGCGACCTGGGCGATGTTGGTCTGGCTGCGCGCCTGCAACATCGCGCCGGAGACGGCGGTGATCGCCAGCGGCGTGCTTTGCAGGTTCTGCTCGCGGAACTGCGCGGTCACGACGATTTCCTCGACCTGCGATCCGCCGCCTTCTTGCGCGGTCGCGGGCGCGCGCGCCGCCGCGTCGCCCGCCGGCGCCGCCTGCGCGTAAGCCGATGTCGCGGCGATCGGGAAAAGCAGCGCGGCCACCACGGCAAGCCGGCTCGGCATGTCGACAACACGCTTTTTCATGATCTTTCCTCCCTTTGCGGCCGCGCCTTCCCGCACGGCATTTCATCCGCGATTTTCTTATACGGATGCACATAATTATACGATCGTCTGGCGTCTGGCGCAAGCCAATAAAATATCAAATGATAAAACTATGGCCTGCAGAAGGCCGCGCGGATCGCCGCCGGCGGGCATGCGGGAAGCGCCAGGGCGTTCAGCCCGCCTCGTCGATATGGAAGATCCGGGCCGCGTTCCCGCCATAGACGAGCGCCTTCACATCGTCGGCGAGAGGCGCCTCGTCCATGAACCTCACCGCCGGCGCCGTCGGCTGATAGGGATAGTCGATCGCCCACATCACATTTTCGGCGCCCAGCATGTCGATCGAATATTGGAGCGCGAGGGGGTTTTCCTGTCCGCTCGTCGTGATCGCGAAGTTGCGCCTGAAATATTCGCTCGGCGTCAGCTTCAGATTGGTGATGCCCGGCTGGCCGACGCGCACCTTGTGCATGTAATCGATCCGCCAGAGCCAGAACGGCACGCCTTCGCCCATATGGCCGATCACGATCCTGAGCCGGGGAAAGCGATCGAACAGGCCCGAGAGGATCAGCCGGACGACATGCGTGCCGACCTCCACGCCATAGCCCCATAGCGCCGCGTCCATCGCATATTTGCGGAAGGGGCCGGCCATGCCCTTCGAAGGCGCGCGCGGGTGGATATAGATCGCGGCGTCATGCGCCTCGGCGGCCTCGAAGATTTCCCAGAATTTGGGATCGTCATAATATTCGTCGTTGGTATGGCTGTTCACCACGAGGCCGTGGAGGCCGAGCGTGGTGCGCGCGCGCTCGATCTCCCGCGCGGCGCGCGTGGGGTCCTGCGGCGCGAAGCTCGCAAGCCCGGCGAAGCGCGTGGGATGGCGGCGCACCGCCTCCGCCAGGCGATCGTTGGCGACCTGCGCCAGCTCGACCGCCTTTTCCGTCTCGAACATCTGCACGCCCGGCGCGGTGAGCGAGAGGACATGCATGTCGACGCCATTCTCATCCATCACCTGCAACCGGCGCTCCTCGATGTCGAGCAGCGCGCCGAGAAAGTCGAAGGGAAGCTGATGACGGAAATCGCCATAGAGATCGCGCACCAGCGGCCAATCGAGGCTGTCATGCGGATGCCTGGCGATCTCGCCCAGTTCGGCGGCGACTTCGGGAACGGAAAATGCTTCCTCGGTGGCGATCCTGCGCATCTGCTTCTTTCCCGTTTCCTGTTACAAGAAGGGCGGCCGGCCTGTTCATTGCGCGCCGTCCGGGCATTTCCATCCTCTCCGCCACAAAACTGCACGATCCGGACAAGGCCGACGGGGGAAATCGGCCGCCGGGAAGGCTGGAAACCAGGATCGCGGGCGCGCGGGGCGGCGCGACGACGGAAATTCACCATGGCACTTTCTCCTCCGCGTGGATGCGTGCCCCTGGTCACTCAGAGCAGTGCATAATAGCGGATCAGGTTTCCATCGAACTGGCGCTGCCCGATACCGATGAAGATGTGCCGCATCAGCCAGTCGTGCGGCCCCTTCTCCGTCTCGAAGCTGGGCGCGGCGCGCAGGTAGAATTCGTCGAAGGGCACTTCCGGGCCGCCGCGGAACATCCAGTCCTGCATGCGCTTCAGCGTGTCGGGCCGGCGGCCCCAGAGATAGCCGCGATTGTGCATCAGGATATTGGTGCCGTCGTCCGCGCGCAGCATGTAGCGGGCGTCCGTCGCGAGCACATCGTCGGGGCGGAACAGGGCCCAGTCGCCGCCGCTGAAGGGCATCACGGCGCCGTTCAGGCGCGGCCCCCGGATCTCGCCGCTTTCCAGATAGACGAAGCCCCGCCCCGCCCCGCTGGGCATCGCGGCGATGCTGTCGTGACGCGCGAATTTCAACTGTATCTCGAAGCAGAATTCGAGCTTCGGGAGATCGGGGGCGGAACTCCCGACGAAGGGGGTCACGGCTTCCTGCATGATCTGCTCTCTCCTGTCTGTCACCGGCTCAGGCCGCGCTCTGGGTGGCCGCCGCCGGCGCGGGCGCGGGACGGCCAAGGATCATGTCGCTCGCCTTTTCGGCGATCATGATGGTGGGCGCGTTGGTATTGCCGCTGATGATCGTCGGCATCACCGACGCGTCGACGACGCGCAGCCCGCCGATCCCCCGCACGCGCAGCGCCGCGTCGACGACCGCGCGATCGTCGATGCCCATCGCGCAGGTGCTCGTCGGATGCGCGCCGGTCATGATCCACTGGCGCGCATAGGCGTCCAGCTCCGCGTCGCTGCTCATCCGCGGGCCCGGCGCAAGCTCGCGCGCGATGAGGCCCGCGGCGGGCTCGGTGCCGAGGAGGCGGCGCGCGAAGCGGACGCAGTCGCGCGCCGCCTGCCTGTCCGCCTCCGCCTGGAGCAGGCCCAGCCGGATTCTCGGCGGATCGCGGGGATCGGCCGAACGGAGCGTGACGTCGCCGCTCCCCTCGGGCCGGAGCTGCATCACCGTGGCGGTGAACATATGCCCCGCGCCCTTGCGCCAGCCGGGGAACCATGGCCGCGCCAGCATCGAGACATGGCTGAGCTGGAACTGGATGTCGGGCCATGCGAGGCCGGGGCGCGAGCGGACATAGGCCTGCACCGTCATCGGCATGCGGGCGAGCGGACCGCGCCCGAACAGCCGCCACGCGACCAGCGCGCGCGCCAGCCGATCGAGCCTCAATCCGTTCTCGAAGGTGATCGGCCCGTTCGCCTCGAACACCATCGGCACGAGCGGATGCTCCCGCAGATTCCTGCCGACGCCCGGCAGGTCGATCACCGGCCGGATGCCGAGCGCGCGCAGCTCCGCCGCCGGGCCGATGCCGGACAGCAGCAGGATCTGCGGCGAGTTGAAGACGCCGGCCGAGAGGATGACCTCACGGGTGGCCCGCGCCGTCCTCCTTTCGTCACCGTGGAGATATTCGATGCCGACCGCGCGGCCCTCCTCGATGAGGAGGCGGCCGATCAGGGCGCCCGTCACCACCGACAGGTTGGCGCGCCCGAGCGCCGGCTGGAGGAAGGCGACCGCGCTGCTCTGCCGCTGCCCGTCGCGGATCGTGAAGTCGGGGATGCCGAAGCCCTCGGTCACCGGCCCGGCGAAATCCCCGAGCGCGGGGAAGCCGAGCCGCCGCCCCGCCTCGACCACCTTCTCGTAGAGCGGCGGCGTTGTCGGGTGGCGCGTTACCGGCAGCGGGCCGTGGGCGCCATGATAGTCCGTATCGCCCCGCCAGCTTGCTTCCGAGCGGCGGAAATAAGGGAGCACGTCGGCATAGCCCCAGCCCGGCAGCCCGCGCCGCGCCCAGCCGTCATAATCCCCGGCATTGCCGCGCGAATACATCATGCCGTTGATCGACGACGTTCCGCCGAGCAGCTTCCCGCGCGCCTGCGGCCATTGCCGCCCGCCGGTCGACTCCTCGGGCTCGTTGACATAGCCCCAGCCGAACCTGGGATCGTTCGATGCCGCGAGCCAGCCGAGCGGCATGCGGATCATCGGGTGCCGGTCGCCGCCGCCCGCCTCCAGCAGCAGCACGCGATTGGCCGGGTCCGCCGAGAGCCGGTTGGCGAGCACGCAGCCCGCCGATCCGGCGCCGACGACGATGAAGTCGAACCCGTCGCTCATCGACGGCCCGTCACGCCGCGCGATCGGTCACGGCCGCCACCTGCTTGCGAAGCGCTGTCCCGTCATGGCCTCCCGCTCTCCCCGTTCGCGCCCCGCGCGCTCGAAGATATATCAACTGTTAGATTAAAAGGAAGGGCTTCGAAAGCCGTTCCGCTGCATCCACGCGGCACCCCCGGACCTGCTCCTAGTTTGATATTGCTTTTGGCGAGGCGCGCAACGACCGGAACGGAGCCATTCGGGGGGAATGACCTTGCGACGAGACCGACGGGACTATCTGCTTGCCTGTGCCTTGACGGCGCTCCTCGGGACAAGAGGCGCCTCCGCGCACGGCATGGACGCCGAACAGTCCGGCAGGGAGGAGATCGTCGTCACCGCGACCGGTCGGTCCGCGGCCTCCTCGACCACCAAGACCGACACGCCGATCATCGCATCGCCGCAGTCGATCTCGATCATCAGCCGCGAGGAGATCGACCTGCGCGCCTCGCCGACGATCGCCGACGCGCTGGCCTACACCGCCGGCGTCCAGGCCGAGCCGTCGGGCATCGACAGCCGCGTGGACGAGGTGAGCGTGCGCGGCTTCGGCGCGGGCGGCTTCTCGTCCAACAACAATTTCGTCGACGGGCTGCGCCTGCCCTCGGGCGGCCAATGGACGCGGCCGGGCTTCGATCCCTTCGCGCTCCAGCAGATCGAGGTGCTGAAGGGCCCCTCCGGCGCCCTTTACGCCAGACCGCGCCCGGCGGCGTCGTCAACATCGTCACCAAGCGGCCGAGCTTCACCCCGCAGGGCGAGATCCTGTTCCAAGGCGCGGGCTTCACCGGCCTCAACCACTGGAACTTCCAGGCCGCCGCCGGCACGACATGGACGATCCTCGGCCAGTATCAGCGCGACGAGGGCGGCTCCACCTTCCAGTTCCTGCCCTATACCGGCACGCTGGCGCCGACGACCGGCGGGCGGCGCCTCTCATCATCCACTTTGTTTCCGGGCGCCGGGCAATCTAGTGATTTCGAGTTGGGTGGAATGACCCGACGGCTCGGAAATCGGGGTATTCCGAGCATCGTTTTCGCGTAAAATGACGATCCCGATCGCGTCCGCCTCGGGCACCTGGTCGAGGATCGCGCCCATGCGATCCTGATCGAAGCCGAACGGCAGCTTGAGGAATATTTCGCGGGAGAACGCGACAGCTTCGCCGTGCCGCTCGATTTCAGGGGCACGGCGTTCAGAAGAGCGTCTGGCAAGCCCTGCTCACGATCCCGTTCGGCGAGACCCGCAGCTATGGCGACATCGCACGGCAGGTCGGCAGGCCGGGCGCGTCCCGGGCGGTGGGCGCGGCCAACTGCCGGAACCCGATCTCGATCGTCGCGCCGTGCCATCGGGTCATCGGCTCGAACGGAGCCCTCACCGGGTTCGCCGGTGGCCTGGCCGCGAAGGAGCATCTGCTCGGGATCGAGAACGGCAAAGGCACCGTCCGATAGCGACGAGCGCCCGTCGAGCCGCTTACCGGATCAGACCCGCGACAGGCCGCCATCGACGACGAGCGTCTGGCCGCTGATGAACGAGGCCTCCTCGGACGCGAGGAAGGCGACAGCGGCGGCGGCATCCAGCGGATGGCCCGCGCGCTTGACCGCCTGCCCCTGGGTCATCATCGCGACGAAGCCGTTCAGGGCCTCCTCGTCCTCGCGGCCCAGCTCCTCGAAGAAGGTCTCGCGCAGCTTCTCCGTTACCACGGCACCGGGTGCGACGGCATTCACCGTGATGCCGTCAGGCCCCAGATCGGTCGCCATGCCGCGCGTCATGCCGATCAGGCCCGCCTTGGACGCGATGTAGGCGGTGAGGCCCGGGACAGCGTGATAATAGCTGTTCGATACGATGCTGACGATGCGTCCCCACCCCTTGCGGCGCATCAACGGCACCATTGCCTTGGCCATCAGGAACGGGGCTTCGAGGTTCAGCGTGAAATAGCGGCGCAGTGTCGCATGATCGAGCGCATCGAACGGCAGCGTCGAATAGATGCCGGCATTGTTGACGAGGATGTCGCAGCCGCCGAGCGCCACATCGATTTGCGACCCCAGCGCGGCGGCCGCTTCGGGATCGGTGATGTCGCTGACGAAGCTGCGCGCGGTGCCGCCGGCGGCGGTAATGGCGTCCGCCGTCGCGTCGCAGGGCTTGAGATCGACGAGCGCGAGCGTGCAGCCATCGGCCGCCAGCCGTCTGGCGATCGCCGCGCCGAGGCCGGAGAACGCTCCCGTTACCACCGCTACCCGCGCCATCAGCGCAGCCCTCCGGCGCGCATCGCCATGGTGTTTCCCAAGGCCTGCATGATCACTCCTCCTCGTTGCTTCGGAATATCATTCATCGTCTTCGTCCGCCGCCGCCGGCACCGCCATGAAGCGCAGCGCGGTGGCCGTGCCGATCAGCCCGATGCCAATCATCGCCGCCATCCCACGCGGTGTTCCGTCAAACAGCAGCCCGGCGACGAGCGAGCAGAGCGTGCCCGCGCCGAAGCCGGTTGCGCCGAACAATGCCGCCGTCGATCCCGACTGCGCCGGATCGACCGAGAGCGCACCCGCCATCGTGTTCGCCTGCACGACGCTGTTGCTCGCCACCGCCGCGAAGACGAGCAGCAGCAGCACCGGCAGCCTCCCGGCGAGCGTTCCCGCGAAGGCGAGGAAGGGGATAGCGAGCAGCGCGGCATTACGCGCGGATACCCGTAGCATATGATCAGGCATCCGCGTCTTCAGCAGCCAGCGGTTGATCTGGCTCGATCCGACGAGCCCGATCGCATTGGCCGCCATGATCGTGCTGAACCACCAGGGCTTGAGGCCATAGGCCTGCATCAAGACCAGCGGCGCTGCGGCGAGATAGGTGAAGAACACACCCGAATTGCACGCCGCGGCGAGCAGGTAGCCGGTCAGCCGGCGGTTGCCGAGCAGCCGGATATAAGTGCGCAAGGGATGGTCCCGCCGCGCCGTTCGCCGCGCCTCGATCCCGCGCGTCTCGGGCAACGCAACCAGCGTGCCGACGAGGAACAGCGCCCCCACCGCGCCGGTGAACAGGAATATCCCCCGCCAGCTGCCCGCCGCCAGCAGCGCCGATCCGAGCGACGGCGCCAGTACCGGCGCCAGCCCGCTGATCAGCATCAGCATCGAGAGGAAGCGCGCGGTGCCACGATGGTCGAACATGTCGCGTACGATCGCGCGGCCCGATACCGTCACCGCCGCGCCGCCGATACCCTGCGCCAGCCGCGCCGCGATCAGCTGGCCGATCGATCCCGCCGCCGCCGCCGCCAGCGTGCCGACGATGAACAGCATGAGCCCGCCGACCAGCGGCGGCCGCCGCCCGATCCGGTCGGAAAGCGGCCCGACGAGCAACTGGCCAAGCGCGAGGCCGGTGAAGAATAGCGAGAGCGTCGCCGTCGCCTGCGCGGGGGCCGCCCGCATCGCCGCGGAAATCGCCGGCAGCGCGGGCAGATACATGTCGATGGCCATCGGCGCGAGCGCGGCGAATCCGGCGAGGAGCGCAATCGTCAAGCGACCCGGTCGGGCGAGGGCTAGGGTCATTTGTTTTCCGCTCACTCTGGACAGGCTGCAAGATCAGTATAATATATCGACTAACAAATCTAAGGGAATCGACCGAGTCGATCCCGCCGGGGGAGAAAAGATTCCTATGGGCGCCAAAATCTGGCTGATCACCGGTTGCAGCTCGGGCCTCGGCCGCGCCCTCGGGGGCTATCTGCTGGAGCGCGGTGATCGCGTCGCCCTCACCGCGCGCGATCCAACGAGCATCGCCGATCTGGTCGCCGCCCATGGCGATAACGCCATCGCGCTCGGCCTCGACGTCATCCGGCAGGCGGAAGCGAACGCGGCCGTCGCCGCCACCGTCACGCGCTTCGGCGGCATCGATGTCCTGGTTAACAATGCCGGCGTCGCCATCGTCTCGGCTGTCGAGGATGCGAGCGACGCGGATATCCGCGCCGCCTTCGACACCAATTTCTTCGGCCTGATGAATGTCACCCGCGCCGTGCTGCCGATCATGCGCGCGCAGGGTCGTGGGCATGTCATCAACGTCTCCTCGGGCGCCGGGCGGACAAGCGCGCCGATGATCGGCCTTTATTCGGCGACCAAGCACGCGGTCGAGGGGATGACCCAGGCGCTCGCGCTCGAACTCGCGCCGCACGGCGTCAAGGTCACTGCGGTGGAGCCCGGTGCCTATGCGACGCGGCTCACCGAGAATTCGATCACGGGCCGCACCAGCGCGGCCTATGCCGGCGCGGCCGATGCCATGAAGGCCTATCTCGCCGGTGGCCGCTTCGCCCCGCCGATCGTGGGCGCGCGCGTGATCGCCGCCGTCGCCGATCTCGACGAGCCGCCGGTGCGCGTCCCCGCCGGCACCGATGCGCTCGACATGATGCGCGCGGCGATCGAGGGACAGCGCGCCGAGCTTGAGCGCTGGGCGGAGCTGGCGACATGCGGCGAGGAATGACCCATGCGGCGCCCGCCGCCCGCGAACAAACGAACGCGATATCGCTATCCCGATTTCAGGAGCCGATGCCATGAAGGCCTGCCTCTCCCCCAATGGCCAGCTACGCTCGACGGGCGATGGTCCGCTCGACCGGCTGTTCGTCGCCACCATCCGCGGCATCCTTGTCTTCGATCGCACGAGCCCGGATGCGCCGTGGCGCGAGACCGGCCGGATGATCGAGCACAAGCATATCAGCTCGCTCCTGATCGACGAGGCGACCGGGCTGATGCTGGCGGGCTGCCACGGCCGGGGGGAGGAAGGCGGCCTGTTCCGCAGCGAGGACGATGGCGCGAGTTGGGAGCCGGCGATGGAGGGCATGGCGAGCGGCCATGTCTACTGCGTCGATCTTGAGCGGCGCGGCGACGAGATCATCCTCTACGCCGGCACCGAGCCGCCCGCCCTTTACCAGAGCCGCGACCTCGGCCGCAGCTGGCGCGACCTCGCCACGCTGCGCGACGTGCCCGGCACCGAGCATTGGATCTTCCCGCCGCCGCCCCACATCGCGCACGTCAAGACCGTCGCGTTCCACCCTGACCAGCCCGGCACGATCTACGCGCTCGTCGAGCAGGGCGCGCTGCTCCGCTCGACCGACGACGGCGCAAGCTGGATCGAGCTTGCGGGCTATTCGTCGAAGGACGACAGCTTCTACCGCGACGTCCACCGCGTCGCGATCGCGCGCCGCGATCCGAACCGCATCCACCTCGCCACCGGGGACGGCCTCTATTTCAGCGCCGATGGCGGCGCGAGCTGGGAGCATCAGCAGAAGCGGACCGATCGCGTCGGCTATCCCGACGCGCTCTTCCTGGATCCTATCGACGACGGAACCGTCTATATGGGCGGCGCCGGCGATGCGCCCGAAACCTGGCGGGTCGCCGGCGGCGCCCATGCCGGCTTCATCGTCAGCCGCGACGGCGGGCGGACATGGGCCGAGGCGATGAACGGGCTCCCTTCGCCGCTCCCCGGCAATATCGAGGCGATGGCAATGCACGGCTGGAACGGCGGCCTCGCTTTCTATGCCGGCACCGCGGTCGGCGATCTCTACGGCTCCGAGGATGGCGGCGGGAACTGGCGGCTGATCGCCGGGGGCTTGCCGCCCATCTCCAAGGCGCGCCACTATCGCCATTTCCTCTCCGCCGACGCCAAGTTCGCGCTTGAGGAGAAGGGCCGCGAGGAACGCCGGGCCGAAGGCCTCGCCGACCGCGAATACCACACCAACGCCTGACCGGTGGCAGCCGAAAAGAGAAACGCGAGGGAAGAGGACATGGGCAACGTCGCGATCGTCACCGGGGCGGCGCGCGGGATCGGCCGCGCGATCGCAGAGCGGCTCGCCGCCGACGGCTGCGCGATTGTCGCGGTCGACATCCTTCATGCGATCGATACCGTTGCCACGATCGAGAAAGCCGGCGGCAAGGCGATCGCGCTCGTCGCCGACGTCGCCTCGCCCGAGGCGGTGGCCCAGATCGCCGTCCAGGCCGAGACCCGCTACGGCCCCGCGCAGATCCTCGTCAACAATGCCGGGCTGCACCCGCAGCCCACAGCCTTCGAGGATCTGAGCTTCGATTATTGGCGCCGCACCATGGCGGTGAATCTCGATGCGATGTTCCTGATGATGAAGGCCTTCCTGCCGCAGCTCAAGACGCGGGGCTGGGGCCGCATCATCAACCTCTCTTCCTCCTCCTACAACGCCGCGCCACCAATGGGTGCGCCCTATGTCGCGAGCAAGGGCGGCGTCGTCGGACTCACCCGCGCCGCGGCGACCGAACTCGGCAAATATGGCATCACGGTGAATGCCGTCGCGCCCAATCCGGTCCGCACCCCGGGCGCCGAGCAGGGGCCGATTTCGGAAGAGATATTTCAGCAGATCGCGGCGATGCAGCCGATCGCGCGCGTGATGGTGCCTGCCGACATCGCCGGCGTCGTGGCTTTCCTCTGCAGCGAGGACGCAGCGCTGATGACGGGGCAGCATATCCATGTCGACGGCGGCTTCGTCCGCGGCGACTGAAGGAGAAGGACGCGATGACCATCCTGGCCGAAGCGCATGCGTCGATCGACTGGGCCGGCCTGCCGCGCGTGGAGGCCGCGATCGGCTATCTCCCCCGCTCCGCCGGACGTCGCGTTACGCTCGATTTCACCGGCGGCTACCAGCCGCCCAGGGAGTTGATCGCGACACCGATCCACGATCTCTCGGGCGTACGCGACCGGCTCTCGATCGACCGCGAGGGTTTCGCGCTCATGCCCTTCGGCAAAGCCAGCGATCCTGGAAACCCCGCCTGGGTCGACACGGTCTGGCGCCCCGCCGCCGAGGACGCCGTCCGCCGGCTCTCCGGCGCGTCGCGCACGGTGAGCTGGGAATTCAACATGCGCTTCTCGACGCGCAGCCCCGAATCGCGGCGCACCATCGTCTCGCGCCCCGCTGACAACGCACACAGCGATTTCGGCCCGGGCCAGTTCGTCGGCACGCTCGCCCATCCGAGCCCGCTCGCGGCGCTGGCCGGCACGCCTCCGCCCAGACGCTGGCGCTGCTTCAACGTCTGGCAGGCGGTGTCCGAGACGCCGTTCGACAGCGCGCTTGCGCTCTGCGATTCCTCGTCGCTCGATCCCGACGACATGGCCTTCGCCTATGCGCCGCTGCGCACCGGGAGCGGCGGCGATTTCCTGCTCGAACTCTGCCAGTATCGCCACAACCCTGCCCAGCGCTGGGGCTATGTCCGCGATATCCGCCGCGACGAACTGCTGATCTTCAGCGGGCTCGATCCCGCCGCCGGCGCGCCCTGGGGCGCGGTGCCGCACACCGCCTTCACCGATCCGGGCTGGCGGCCCGGAACCCCGCCGCGCAACAGCGTCGAGCTGCGCGTGCTGGCGCTGTTCGACGATTGACCCTGAAGGAGCATGGCATGACGACGACACGACGTTCGCTGGCCGCCCCCGCGCTGGCGCTGCTTGCTGGCCTGCCGCTCTTCGCCAGCCGCGCCGGCGCGGCCACGCCGGCGGCGCTCACCGAAATCGAGCGCCTGGCGATCAAGCAGGCCTGCGCCGACGTCTCGACCCGCTATTCCTATTATCTCGATACCGCGGACTATAAAGCGATGCCTGGCGCCTTCACGCCCGACGGCGTCTGGGAGGTTCTCGGCAATCGCCATGAGGGGCGCCGGGCGATCGGCGACTATTGGCGCACCCGCACCGCCGGCTGGAAGCCCGGCGAGAGTTGGCGCCACGTCATCACCAACCAGCTGATCGAGCCCGACGGGCGCGATCGCGCGCACGGCACCGCCTATTTCACGCTCTACAGGTTCGACGTCTCGAACAACCGCGAGGTGCCGGGCCTCGCTCCGGCGCTGCTCACCCGCTCGACCGACGAATATGCCCGTACCGCCCAGGGCTGGCTGATCGCGTCCCGCCAGATCGAGATGGTCGCGGCGGCGGCGGCATGAGCCTTCCGGCGGCCGCGCTAACCGTCCCGCCCGGCCCCGCCGTCGCGCGCCGCACGACCACGCGCGCGCTCTACGCGCTCGCGCTGCTCACCCTCATCAATGCCTTCAACAACGCCGATCGCGCGCTGTTCGGGCTGCTGCTGCCGCTCATCAAGGCGGAAATGCACATTTCGGACACGATGCTCGGGCTCATGTCCGGCTTCGCCTTCGCGATCTTCTACGCGCTTGCCGGCGTGCCGATCGCGCTGCTCGCCGATCGTCGCAACCGGCGCAATATCATCGCGATCGGCTTCGCGCTCTGGAGCCTTATGACCGCGCTCACCGGGCTCGCCCAGAATGTCTGGCACATGCTCGCCGCGCGTTTCCTGCTCGGCGCCGGCGAGGCGGCGGGACCGGGGCCGTCCAATTCGCTGATCAGCGATCTCGTCAGCGAGCGGCGTCGGCCCCTCGCGCTCGCCATCGTAGCGAGCGGGGCGTCGCTGAGCTTCATGATCGCCTTCCCCCTGATGGGCTGGGTGGCGCAGCATCATGGCTGGCGCAACGCCTTCCTCGTCGCCGGGGCGCCGGGGATGCTCGTCGCGCTGATCTTCTTCCTCACCGTGCGCGAACCGGCGCGTGCGCGCCCCGCCGGCTCGGGCGCGGTACCGTCGATCCGCGACAGCCTGCGCCTGCTCGCGGCCAGCCGCACCTATGCGATGCTGCTGCTCTCGCTCAGCGTGCACGCGGTTTCGACGTTCGGCTTCCTCGCCTGGACGCCCGCCTTTCTCGCCCGCGCGCATGGTCTCAGCCCGCAGGCGCTCGGCGGCTATATGGGCGTGATCGTCGGGCCGACCGGCGTCGTCGGCGGGCTCGTCGGGGGCGCGCTGGCGACAGCGCTCGTGAAGCGCGACCGGCGCTGGCTCGCCTGGGCGCCGGCGATCATGATCGCGCTGCTCGTGCCGAGCCAGTTCCTCTTCCTCTACGGCCCCGGCGATCTGTCCTGGCAGGCTGGCGCCGCGCTCCAGAACGCGCTCGTCGCCGCTCAGGCCGCGCCGCTCTACGCTCTTGGCCTCGGCGCGGCGGGCCCGCACCAGCGCGCCACCGCGACCGCGGGCATGCTCGTCTGTATGTATCTCTTCGGCCAGACTCTCGGCCCCCTCATCGTCGGCGGCGCGAGTGACGTCTTCGCGCCGGCCCTGGGGCCCGCTTCGCTCCGCCTCGGCCTCACCCTGCTGATCGCCTTCACCTTCGCCGGCGCCTTGATCTGCTGGCGGATCGCGCGGCATCTCGATCCCGCCCCC
>Ga0182749_1000483_pt1 | contig 37099 bp, 33 predicted proteins | sample eDN3rd37CKraftMG_FD_128875 | JGI IMG/M metagenome (GOLD analysis project Ga0182749, IMG submission 128875) | Enriched Miracle-Growth compost microbial communities from Emeryville, California, USA - eDNA 3rd pass 37_C Kraft MG (version 2) (version 2) ...
CGACGACGAGGACCACCACGACGGTGATCAGCCAGCGCCTGCCGTCGATGGTCCTCATCCGTGCTCCCCACGGCACCCGTCGACCGGACCGGGCAGCAGCACGTCGACGAAGCGCTGGGAGAGCGCATCGACGAGGCCGAGCTCGGTCACGCCGAGATCGGGGACCACGTAGAGGCCGACGAAGGACAGGATGATGTACGGCGAGGGGATCGGGCAGCCGAGCGCCGCGGTGGCGGCGTGCGCCTCGCGCAGGGCCCTGGCCGTCTCCTCGAAGGGCGCCGAGCTCATCATCCCGCCGACCGGCAGCGGGACCCGGCCGAGCACCTCCCCGTCGGCGACGGTGACGTAGCCGCCCTTCATCGCCCGCAGCTCCTCGACCGCGTGCAGCATGTCGGCGTCGTCGACGCCGACCACGGCGATGTTCATGTTGGGGCAGTTCATGGTGATCGCGACGGCGCCGCGGCTCAGCCCGAAGCCGCGCACGAAGCCCAGCCCGACCTGGCCCTCGCCGTGGTGCCTGTCGACTATCGCGATCTTCAGCACGTCGCTGCCGGGGTCGCTGCGCACAGTGCCGTCCACCACCTCGAGCTCGGCCTCGAAGGCCCGCTTGAAGTAGCCCTTGTACATCTCCATGGCCCGCACCGCGACCCGGCCGGAGTCGACGCCGGCGGGAAGGGCGAACATTCCGGGATCGAGCGCCTCGGGCAGGTGCACGGTGTCGAGGGTCCACTCCGGCAGCGGATCGGTGTTGGCGAAGACGGCGACGCCGTCGCGTGCCGCCACCCGGCCCTCGACCACCACGACCGACGGCCTCGCCTCGGCCAGGTCCGGGATCACCTGCAGATCGGCCAGCCGCGACGGCGCGAGGATGCCGAGCACCTGGTCGAGCCGGTAGTAGTGCGTCGGCTGGGTGGTCGCCATCCGGTAGGCCAGCTGCGGGTCGACGCCGAACCGGATCGCCTGGCGCACGTGGTGGTCGATGTGGCCCTCGGTGCTGAGGTCGAGCACGTGCTTGTCGTCGGCGCAGAAGCACAGGCTGCGCAGGGCCGGCTCCACCCGCTCGAGGTCGGAGAAGATCGGCCCGGTGTTGTCGGCGAGCGACGATCCCATCACGGTGATCATCGCCCCGAGCCGCACTCGCTCCAGCACCTCGTCGATCGTGGCCGAGTTGTGGTCGTCGCTGACGCCGGCGGCGAGGTAGCCCCAGAGCGACTCCTCGGTCTGCGCCGCGGTGTGGCCGGTGATGCGCCGGCCGGCGACGAGCGCCTCCCTGAACCGTCCGGTGGACTCCTCGCCGTAGTCGAAGGGGTTGCTCTCGCCGAGCGTCGCCGTCACGTCGTCGTGCAGCCTCGCCCGGACCACCCGCTCCGGGATGACCGCCCCGCCGCGCTCGAGCTCGGGCGCTCCCGGGGTCTTCGGCGAGACCTGCTGGAACACGTGCAGCGGGGTTCCGGTGCTCAGCATGAAGTCCATGCCATCCGCGCCCCAGACGTTCGCGGCGCCGTTCGGGTCGGTGAGGACCGTCGTCGTGCCGCGGGCGACGCTCAGCCTGGCCAGCTCGCCGGGGGTCAGGTTGGTGTACTCGATGTGCAGGTGGGCGTCGATGAAGGTCGGGAGCACATGGCAACCGCTCGCGTCGATCTCCTCGGCCGCGTCGGCGAAGCGCCCCCACGGGGTGAGGGCGGCGATGTGCCGGCCGGCGATCACCACGTCGCGCTCGAGGAACTCCTCGGTCCCGGGAGACTGCACGAGCCCGCCGCGGATGATGAGGTCCGCCCGTTCGGAACCGGTCGCCACGGCGCGCAGCCTGGCCAGTTCATCGGCGGTCGGATACAGCTCGGTCTTCTCGGTCATCCTGACACTCCGTTCGTCGGCCCCTGATCGTTGGTCGGCCCGTCGTCGGGCAGCCCCGCCATCGCCCGGCCCAGGCGGGCGGTCGACGCCTCGGCGACGGGCAGCTCGGCCACCACGCGCCCGCCGAACATGACCACCACCCGGTCGGCCACGGCCAGGATCTCCTCCAGGTCGTGCGATGCGACGAGCACCGCCGCCCCCTCGTCGGCGAGGGCGACCAGCCGCTCCCTGATCGCCTGCGCGGCGCGCAGGTCCAGCCCCTGGGTCGGCCCGTAGGCCAGCACGACCGCCGGCGGCTCGCCCGCTGCCCCGCGGCGGCCGAGCTCCCTGGCCGCCAGGAGCTTCTGCTGGTTCCCTCCGGAGAGGCCGCTCGCGGCCAGCTCCGGCCGGGCCGGACGCACGTCGAAGTCGCGCAGCAGGGCGATCTGCTCGTCCCGGTCCGGACGGGCGCCGCGTCGGGCGCCTGCCGCGCTGTCGTACACGGCGAGGTTCTCGCCGACTGTCATCGAGGGCACTATCGCGTCCGACCGCTCCTCGGGGATCCAGGCGACGCCGGCCGACAGCATGGCCAGCGCGCCGGGGTCCCGGCGTCCCGGCACGGTGACCGTGCCGCGGGTGGGACGCGCGATGCCGGCCAGCACGTCGAGCAGGGTGTTCTGGCCGCTGCCGGAGACGCCGGCGACGCCGACCACCTCGCCGGCGCGCAGGTCGAGGTCGACGCCGTCCAGCGACGCGTCCCTGCCCCCGGCCGCCACGATCCCGCTGGCGCTGAGCACCACCTGCCCGGGATCGCGGCGCCTGCGCTCGGCAGGGGCGGCGAGCTCGCCGACCATGAGCTCCGCGATCCGCTTCGGCTCCAGACCGGCGGCGGAGCCGTGATGCACCCTCGCGCCGTGGGAGAGCACCGTGACGTCGTCGGCCACCTGCTGCACCTCCTCCAGGCGGTGGGTGATCAGGACGATGGAGGTGCCGAGCCCGCACAGGGTGCGCAGATGCTCGAACAGCCCGCCCACCTCCAGCGGGCCGAGGCTCGCCGTCGGCTCGTCGAGGATGAGGATGTTCGCCCCCTCCGCCAGCGCGACGACGATCTCGCCGAGTTGACGATGCGCCTGGCCGAGCCGGGCGGCCGGCAGGTCGAGGTCGACCGAGACGCCGGCGCGCCGGAGGGTGGCCTCGAGCTGCGCCCTGGCCGCGCCGCGCCGCGCGATGCGGCCGGGGCCGGTGAGCAGCAGGTTCTCCACCAGGCTGAGCTCCCCGACCAGGCTGAGCTGCTGGGGCACCAGGTTCACGCCGCGGCTCTTCGCCTCGGCACGGTCCCGGGGCGCGTAGCCCGCGCCGCCGAGCGTCATCCCGCCGCCGTCAGGCGCCTCGATGCCGGCGAGCACCTTCGCCAGGGTGGACTTGCCCGCCCCGTTCTCGCCGACCAGGGCGTGCACCCGGCCGGGCAGCACGACGAGCTCGACCTCGTCGAGCGCCCGGATCGGGCCGAATCGCTTCGAGATGGACCGCGCCGCGAGGGCGCGGTCCATCCCGGGTGCAGTGGCGGTCATCAGGAGATGGCGATGCTTCCGTCCGCGATGCCCTTGAGCAGCTCTTCCACCTTGGCCGTGACGTCGGACGGCACCGCGCCGTCGACGTCGTTGATCGGCTGGTAGACGATCCCGCCGTTGGCGAGGTCGGAGGTGACGCCCTTGCCGCCGAACTTCTTGTCCTTGACCTCCTCGACCCACTTCTTCACGATCGGGTACATGTCGAGGTCGACAGTCGAGACGTTGGTCTTCAAGGCGTCCTTGCCGGCGGCCGAGCTGACGCCCACGGTGAGCACGTCGGCCTCGGAGGCGGCCGAACCGACCCCCGCTGCGATGCCGTCGCCGGTGGTGTAGACCAGCTTCGCGCCCTGGCCGATCAGCCCGGTGGTCGCGCTGGCCGCGGCCTCCGCGTCGTCGAAGCTGCCGGCGTAGACCACGGGCAGCAGCTGGGCCGAGGGGTTGGCCGCGGTGAGGCCGTTCTGGAAGAACGAGTCGGTGGCCTTCACGAAGTCCAGCTCGAGGCTCTCCACCCGTCCGATCGGGCTCGCGCCGGTCAGGCCGGCGATGTATCCGGCCAGATAGCCCACCTGCGGAGTGTCATAGGTCCAGGTCTCCACGTTGTCGGTGTGCTTGTCCAGGATGTCCGCGCCGCCGGACGCGGTGAAGTCGACGTCGGGGAAGTCCTTGGCCACCGAGAAGATCGCGTCGCCCAGCTCGATCCCGTGACCGATGACGAGGTCGTAGCCCTGGCTCGCGAAGTCGGCGATCACGGGTTCGCTGGTGGCCGGATCCGCCATCTGCTCGCGGAGCTGGTAGTCGATCTCGCCCTCGGCCTTGAGCTTCTTGAGCGCATCGGCCAGCGACTGGTTGAACGCCCCGTCGTTGGCGTTGCCCGGGGTGAGCGCGCCGACCTTGATCACGTCCTTCGACGCCCCCGCCGAGTCGTCCGAGCCGGATCCGCCGGTGCTGCAGCCCGCGAGCACGACTGCTGCGCTGACGGCCACGGCCGAGGCGGAGAGCCAGGCCCGGGTTCTCTTTCCGATTCTCATGATGCTTCCTTTCGTCTGTGATTGCTTCGGTGGTGCTGTTCCCGCGGTCGGGTCATGCGCCGGATCCGGGGACGATCGAGGCGATCAGGCGCCGGTCGGGGGCCGGCGTCACCTCGAAACCTGAGGCGAGGGTCGGCCCGACGAAGGCCTCGCTCGCCGGCGAGTAGTGGCCGAGCAGCGCGCCGGTCTGCCGGGAGAAGCAGGGCTGCAGGTCGCTGACCGCCGGCGGCGCGTCCGGATGCAGCGCCGCGTCCGGCAGGCACAGCACCGCGACCGAGTGCAGCATCCGCTGCGTCGCCGTGGCCGGCAGCCGGCCCTGGCGCTCCATGGAGAGGACCGTCGCCCCCGAGAGGAAGCCGCGCACCGCAGGATCGTCGGCGCACGACGCGCCAGCGGTGCATCCGGCCAGCCACTCGACGGTGCCGTCGGCGTCGACGCGCACCGCCGACTCCTGCACGCCGAGCGGCGCGTCGCCCTGGGCGATGGCCTCGATCCGCACGGCGAAGACGTCGCCGTCGCGAGTCGAGCTGATCCGCTCGGTGTAGAGCGGCTCCGACTTCTGCCCGACCACCGTGTAGCCGGCGCCCCACGACTGGACGATCGGGGCGAGGGACACCGCCGCCGGAGCCGTGCCGGTCCTCCGCTCGGCCGAATCGGCCTGTGCCGGCGGAAGGGCATGCAGCAGCGTCGCGACCACGGCGGCCACCGCCAGCAGCGCGACGGCGAGCAGCACGACGAGGCGGCGTCCGCGGACCGTCCGATCGGCGGCCGCCGTCATGCCGGGAGCCCCGTCACGGCCTCGGCCAGCTCGATCCTCAGGTCGCGCTTCAGGTCGTCGTCGGCGAAGGAGGCCTCGATGGACCGGGCGGCGAAGCCGATCAGCTCGCTCCTGCCGAACCCGAACACCGCGGCCGAGACAGCCCAGTCGGACTCCAGCGTCGCGTTCAGCGGCGCCGGATCGTCGGTGTTGATGGTCACCGGGACCCCGGCTGCCACGAGAAGGGGCAGCGGATGCGAGGCCCAGTCGGGATAGAGGCCGAGCGAGACGTTGGAGCGGGGGCAGACGTTCAGCGTGATGTCCTCGGCGACCAGGCGCTCGATCAGGCGCGGATCCTCGATGGATCGGACCCCGTGGTCGATCCGCTCCGCGTGCAGCAGGTCGATCGCGTCGCGCACTCCCTCCGGCCCGCTGGACTCGCCGGCGTGCACCGTCCGTCGCAGGCCCGCCGACTCGGCGAGGGCGAAGGCGCCGCGGAACTTCCCGCCGGTCGGCCCCGTCGCCTTCTCGTCGCCGTCGATCGAGAGGGCGACGACCCGGGGCGGCCGCTTCGCCACCAGCGAGGCGACGATCTCCTCGGCCTCGACTCCTCCCTGGCCGCGCAGCAGCGAGTACGACTGGTTGACCACGCACAGTCCGTCCTGCTCCGCCTCGTCGAGACCCCGCCCCAGCGCGTCCACCAGCTCCAGCTCCCTGCCCCGCCAGGCGCGCCAGTGAGTGGGATTGACGATCACGTCGCTGTACCTCACACCGGAGGCGCTCTGCCGCGCCGCGAAGGCGTACGCGATGCGCGCCGCCTGCTCCGGTGTGCGGACCAGGCCGCACTGCCAGTCCAGGAAGCGGAGGAAGCCGCTGAGGCCCCCGGTTCCCGCCCCCCTGCCCGCGCCCGTGGTGACCTCCGGCGGCGCGAAGCCCTCGTGAGTGCCGATGTCGAACAGGGTGGCGGCAGGGCCGGGAAGGCGCTCGCCGTTCTCCTTGGCGAGCCGAAGCAGATCGACCAGGGCGAAGCTGCCCTCCAGATGGATGTGCAGCTCGGCCTTGGGAAGAGCGCGGATGTCCTGCTCGTCGATTCGGCCAGCCGGCTGGAGTGCTTCGGACATGGTGCTGCTGCCTTTCGGGTGGTGCGCCACCCGTGGCGCCTTCGATGCAGTCAGCACACTAACGATGCTGCTGTACTTGTTCACAAGTGATCGAGAACATGTTCGCAATTCGTAACGCGGGCGTAACAAATCGTCGTAATGCTGGGAAACTGAGGGGAAAGCGCAGGCTCTCGCCTGCTAAGGAATGCAGACTTGTGAACATGTGGAGGTTCCGTGTCGGATGAGCTGACCCCGTCGGATGTGCTGACCCCGGAGGAGCTCGTGCACCTGCGCGAGGCGATCGAGATAGCGCAGGCGTCCAAGGACGACGGCAAGCACCCCTTCGGCGCGCTCCTGGTCGACGCGACCGGGATGGTCATCGCGGGCTTCGGCAACAACTCCCTGCCCCCGGACGGCGACCCGACCCAGCACGCCGAGCTGCGCACCGTGGCCGCCGCGGCGCGCTCCCTCGGCGCCGAGCGGATGCGGGGCAGCACCCTGTACTCCAGCGCCGAGCCCTGCGCGATGTGCTCGGGCGCCGTGTACTGGACCGGCGTCGACCGCGTCGTCTACGCGCTCTCCGAGCGGCGCCTGCTCGAGCTCACCGGCGACCACCCGGAGAACCCGACCTTCTCGCTGCCCTGTCGCGAGGTCTTCGCCAGGGGCCAGCGGCCGATCGTCGTGATCGGCCCGCTGCTCGAGGACGAGGCCGCGCTGGCGCACGAGGGCTTCTGGAACTAGGGCCGGTCCGGCCGAAACGGCACCCGGCCGCCCATCGGGCCGATATGCTCCGCGGTGGCGTGCGTCGCTGCGGACGTGACCGCGTCGAATACGAATAGGGTCGAATCGGCACGCGTCGATCCGACCGACGCGACGGAAGGATTCCCATGACCTCGCTGCGGAGCGCACAATCCAACGGATTCTCCAGGATCCTCAGCGTCGGCGGCGCTCGCGGCGAACTGGTGGTCGGCAACGACGAGCTCGCACCGGCCATCGACAGCTCCGACGAGTGGATCCAGCGCAGGACCGGCATCATCACCCGGCGCCGCGCACCGCGCGAGGTGCTGGTGCAGGACCTGGCTGAGCAGGCGGGGCGAGCGACCCTCGAGGCCTCGGGCGTGGACGCCAGCGACGTGGATGCCGTGATCATCTCGACGGTGAGCTGGATGCAGCCCACGCCGGGGCTCTCGCCGGTCGTCGCCGCCAAGCTCGGCGCGTCCCCCTCGGCCGCCGCATACGACGTCAACGCCGGCTGCGCGGGCTTCTGCTACGGGATCGGCCAGGCCGACGCGATGATCCGCTCCGGGCTCGCCCGGCACGTGCTGGTGATGGGCGCGGAGAAGCTGTCGGACTACGGGGACCCGACCGACCGCACCATCTCGTTCATCATCGGCGACGGGGCGGGCGCCGCCCTGGTCGGGCCATCCGACGTGCCGAGGATCGGCCCGACGATCTGGGGCTCCGACGGCTCCCACTCCGACGCGATCACGATGACCCACAGCTGGCTCGACTACAAGTACGCCCCGAAGGGCGAAGTGGACTGGCCGACCGCCAGGCAGGAGGGCCCGACCGTGTTCCGCTGGGCGAGCTCGGTGGTGCCGGAGTTCGCCAGCAGGGCCATCGAGGCCGCCGGCGTGAGGGCCGAGGACATCGACGTGTTCATCCCGCACCAGGCGAACCTGCGCATCATCGACAGCATGATCGGCAGGCTGGGGCTGCGCGACGACGTCGTGGTGGCCAGGGACATCATCGACACCGGGAACACCTCCGGCGCCTCGGTCCCGCTCGCCGCCGAGCGCCTGCTGCGCGAGGGCAAGGCGCACGGGGGTCAGCTGGCCCTCCAGTTCGGCTTCGGGGCCGGGCTCTGCTACGCCGCCCAGGTGGTCGAGCTGCCCGACTCGGTCGGCGGCGACGGTGAGTTCGACCGCTCGGCGCTGGGGATCTGAGCGCCCCAGACTCGCGCCGCCGCCCCCGCCTGGCGCGGAACGGTCGTAGGATTCCGAGGTCACGTCAGCCGATGTAGGCGACGATCGCGCGACCGCATCGCCTGCAGCGCCCGTCCCTGACGGTCGAGGAGGAGAACAGATGTCCGTCGAAACAACCTCAGCCCAGCTCGGCGAATCCGGCCTGGGGCCGCACACCCGCGAGGAATCCGACCGCTACTACGCATCCGGCTACTGGCAGGACCGCGTGCTGTACGACTTCCTCAAGGCCGGCGCGGCCGAGCATCCGGAGCGGGTCTTCGTCACCGACGGCGACGGGATGCTCACCTACGGCCGCCTGCGCGAGGACACGGTCCGGCTCGCCGCCGGCCTCCAGGGCCTCGGGATCGGACGCGGCGACAAGGTCGCCGTGCAGATGCCGAACTGGGCCGAGTTCGCGACCATCACCCTCGCGCTCTCCCGGCTCGGGGCCATCCTGGTGCCCATCATGCCGATCTTCCGCGGCGAGGAGGTCGGCTACATCCTCGGCCATTCCGGCGCGGTCACGGTCATCGGCCCCGAGTCGTTCCACGGCTTCGACTACCGGGGCATGTACCAGGACCTCAAGGCCGAGGCGCCGGCACTGCGCGACATCGTGATCGCCCGCTCGGCCGATCCTTCGGCGCTGGAGGGGGCGATCGACATCGCCTCGCTCTACCTCGACGGCGACGTCGAGGAGCTGGATGCCGGCCTCGGCGAGACGGCGTCGGCCGACGACGGATGTCTGATCGTCTACACCTCGGGCACCACCTCACGGCCCAAGGGCTGCTACCACAGCTTCAACACCATCCACTCGAACGCCTTCGCGATGATCCGCCGACTGAGGATCAACCAGGACGACGTGTTCTTCAACCCCTCCCCGGTCGCCCACTCCACCGGGCTGGTGACCGGCCTCGTGATGCCGCTGCTCACCGGCGCCGGCACCCACTTCCAGGCCGAGTGGAACCCCGACGAGGGCCTCAAGCGGATCGAGCGCTACGGCTGCACGGTGACCTTCACCGCCACCACCTTCCTGTCGACCGCCATGCAGGCCTACGACGAGGAGCGGCACGACGTGAGCTCGATGCGCTACTGGGTCTGCGCCGGCGCGCCCATCCCCGGTGCGGTGATCCAGGCCGCCCGCGCCCTGTTCCCGAACTGCTCGGTGCTCAGCCTCTACGGCCGCTCGGAGAACTTCGCCACCTCGCTGTGCGGCCCCGACGACGCGCCGGAGCGCTCGGTCACCTCCGACGGGCACGTCCTCGACGGCGCGGAGCTCGCTGTGGTCGGCCCCGACGGCGCCGAGCTGCCGCACGGAGAGGAGGGCGACCTCGCCTATCGCGGGCCGTCGCTCATGTTCGGGTACTACAACGACCCGGAGGAGACCGCCCTGCTCTACACGCCCGACCGGTTCTCCCGCTCCGGCGACCTGGGAACCATGGACGACGACGGGTTCATCAGGGTCAGCGGGCGGGTGAAGGACATCATCATCCGCGGCGGCCTGAACATCAGCAGCCGCGAGGTGGAGGACCTGCTGACCGGGCATCCCGCCATCCGCTCCATCGCGGTGGTCGCGATGCCCGACCCCAGGGTCGGCGAGAAGTCCTGCGCCTTCGTCGTGCTGGCCGAGGAGACGGAGCTCAGCCTCGACCAGATCGCCGACTACCTCAAGGAGAAGAAGGTGGCCGTGCAGAAGATCCCGGAGCGGCTCGAGATCGTCGACGCCCTTCCCATGACGGCCGTCGGCAAGGTGCGCAAGAACGTGCTCCGCGAGCTGATCGCCGAGAAGCTGAAGGCCGAGGCGCAGCGCGCCTGACCGGGGGGGCGATGCCCGGGCGGATCAGGCGACGACGTCGACCACGATCTTTCCGGGCGCCGCGCCCTCGGCCATCCTGGCCAGGGCCTCGTGGCCCCGCTCGAAGGGGAAGCGCTCCCCCACCCAGGGGTGGATGCGTCCGTCGTCGAGCAGGGTCTGGACGGCGTCCCGGACCCTGAGCAGGGTTCCCGGGTGCTCCTGGTCCATGGTGTCCATCGAGATGCCGGTGATCGTCAGGTTGCGCAGCAGCAGCCGGTTCACCTTCACCTCGGGGATGCCGCCCCCGACGAAGCCGATGACCACGAGGATCCCGCCGATCCTCAGCGCCCGCAGCGAATCGGTGAAGCGGTCGCCGCCGACCGGGTCGAGCACCGCGTCCACCCCGTGCCCCTCGGTGAGCCGGCGGACCTCGGCGAGCCAGTCGGAGTCGGAGCGGAGCACGGCCCACGCCCCGTACTGCCGGGCGACTCGCTCCTTCTCGTCGCTGGAGACGACGGCGATCACGCGCGCACCGAAGGCGGCGGCGAGGTCGAGCGCTGCCGTGCCGACGCCGCCCGCCGCGCCGTGCACGAGCACGGTCTGGCCGGGGCGGACCCCGGCGCGGTCGTAGGCGTACCAGGCGGTCGAGTAGTTCAGGTAGACGGCGACCCCCTCGGCGAATGACATCTCGTCGGGCAGCGCGACGGTGTACTCGGGCGCGAGCAGGCAGCGCTCGGCCATCGCGCCCCAGAAGACGATCCCAGCGACGCGCTGGCCGACGGAGAAGCCGGTTCCGGCATCCGCCTCGCGCACCACGCCGGCGACCTCGCTGCCGGTCACGTATGGCGGCGGGGTGCCGTACTGGTAGGCACCGCTGGACTGGAGGGCGTCGATCGCCGAGAGCCCCGCCGCGTGGACGTCGACCAGGAGGCGCCGTCCGCCCGCGCGCTCGTGGCTGCCCTCGGGCTCCGGCGCCTCGGACAGGACCGCGGAGGTCGGGCCGTCCAGGCTCTCGATGACGACGGCTCTCACGTACGGCCCCTCTTTCTCTGTTCCGCGTTCTGGGTCTCGCGTTGTCGGTCCGCGACTGTTCTCTGTTCCCGCGTTCCCTGTTCCCGCGTTCGCTGTCCGAGTTCTCTGTTCCCGCGTTCCTGTCCGGCGTTCCCTGTTCCCGCGTTCCCTGTCCGGCGTTCCCTGTCCCGCACGCCGGCTCGCGTCGACCGATGAGCCTGCCCGCCCGGCTGGACGGGATGGGACCGGATCGCGGGTAGCCTCATTTTATGCGTGTAGCCGTGACAGGATACGGGGCCGTCACCCCGCTGGGTATGGATGCGGGTTCGACCTGGGATGCCGTGGTCGCCGGAGAGTCGGGGGTCCGCCGCATCGACCGCGACTGGGCGGACGGCCTGCCGGTGACGATAGCCGGCGAGGTGGCCGACAGCTTCTCGGAGTCGCTCAGCGTTCCCGAGCAGCGCAGGATGGACCGGGTCGAGCAGCTCGCCATGCTCGCCGGGCGCGAGGCATGGGCGCACGCGGGGAGCCCCGAGGCCGATCGCGACCGGGTCGCCGTGATCGTGGGAACTGCAATCGGCGGCCTGCGCACCACCATCGAGCAGCAGGCCAGGCTCGACGAGTCGGGGCCGCGCAGGGTCTCGCCGCACACCGTGACCATGATGATGGCCAACGGCTCAGCAGCCTGGCTGTCCATGGCGATCGGGGCGAGGGCCGGCGCGCGCACGCCGGTCAGCGCCTGCGCCTCGGGCTCCGAGGCGCTCCTCATGGCCAGGGAGATGATCCTCGCCGGCTCGGCGGACGTGGTGCTCGCCGGGGGAACCGAGGCCTGCGTGACCGGGCTGACCCTCGCCTCGCTGGCGCAGACCAGGGCGCTCTCCCGCCGCAACGACGACCCGGCGGCGGCCTCCAGGCCCTTCGACGTGGGCCGTGACGGCTTCGTGCTCGGCGAGGGCGCCGCCCTGCTGGTGCTGGAGAGCGAGGAGCACGCCCGGGCCAGGGGCGCCACCGTCCACGCCTATCTCGAGGGCGCGGCACTCACCTCCGACGCCTACGACATCGTCGCCGCCGACACCGAGAACCAGGCCCGCACCATGTCGCTCGCGCTGCGCTCCTCGGGGCTCGCGCCGAGCGACATCGACTTCGTGCACGCCCATGCGACCTCCACCCCGCTCGGGGACAGCAACGAGAGCAAGGCCATAGTGAGCGCCATCGGGCCGACTGCGGCGACCTCCACCAAGTCCATGGTCGGCCACCTGCTCGGAGCGGCAGGCGCACTGGGCGCCATGGTGACGGTGCGCGCGCTGCACGACGGGCTGCTGCCGGCCACCATCAACGTCGACGAGGTCGACCCGGAGATCGAGGTGGATGTCGTGCGCACCTCGCGCACCGGACGGTTCGAGGCCGCGATGGTCAACGCATTCGGCTTCGGCGGGCACAACGCCACGCTCGTGTTCACCCGCGGATGACGGCGGAGGGCGAGGACGCGGGGCGCGCGACCACGGCTCCCCCGATCGTGTACACCGGGCCAGAGGAGCTGTTCGGGATCACCGGCCTCCGGGTCGACCGGGAGCACTCCTTCGGCGCGATGCGGCCCGGCCCGCCGCTCGACGACGGCCGGCTGAGCGCCGGGGCGCTCGGGGTGCTCATCGATGACGCGATGGGCTACGCCATGGTCATCCCGCGGCCGGAGGGCCACTGGGCGGTGAGCACCGAGATCACCCTCGACGTCGTCGGCGCGCTCGATGAGGCGACGGCGGTGACGGCGGAGGCGTGGGCGGTGCAGGCCGACTCGCGCAGCAGCTATGCGAGGTGCGAGGTGCACGATCAGCGGGGCAGGCTGCTCGCCGTCTGCAGCCAGCGCGGCAGGTATGTGCCGATCGGCGACGCCGGGCTCGGCGGCACGAGCGAGCCCTCCGCCGCTCCGTCGCGGGCGTCGACCCTCTCCGGCCTCATCTCGGCCGAGCGGGTCGACGACGGTCTCGAGCTCACCGCATCCCCCGGCCTGCAGAACGCCCTCGGCATGCTGCACGGCGGGATCTCGATCTGCGCCTCGGACCTGGCCACCGCCTTCGCCCTCGATGAGGCGGACCTCGCCGGGCTCAGGCCGAGCTCGATCAGGATCGCCTACGCCCGGCCGGTCACCGCGGGCTCCAGGATCTCCTACCTCCCCCGGTTGGAGCACCGCGGTCGCAGCCTCGCCGTGATCGAGGTCGTCGGGAGCATCGACGGACGCGTCAGCACGCTCGCCCAGGTCATCGCGCACCCCCGCGGCTGAGCGGCGCGCCCTCCCGCCGGGGACCTCGCGCTCCCGCCGGAAATCGCGCCATCCGCTCGCGCTTCCGCCGGAACTCGCGCCATCCCGCTCGCGCTTTCGCCGAGAGCTCGCGTTTCCACGCCATCCCGCCGGGGACCCGCGCCCTCCCGTTCGCCTCCCGCCGGAAACTCAGGACTTCGAGCGCGACACGCCGCAGAACGGCTGCGACACGCCGCGCTCCGCGCATCACGTCCTGGCTCTCGGCGGATCCGGCCGCTCGCGGGAGGGGCGAGCCGCGTGAGGCATGGCGGGCACGGCTTCGCAGGGAGTTGAATGGCGGCATGCCCCTACACTGGATCGCCGACGACACCGGGCTCGACGCCCTCCGCCTCGAGGAGTTCGAGCCGTCACCGCCCGGACCCGATGAGGTCACGATCGACGTCCGTGCGGCTGGCATGAACCCCGCGGACTACAAAGCGATCACCGGCAGCCGCGGCATCGCCGGCGGTCCGCTCCTTCCCGGATACGAGCTGGCCGGCGTGGTCAGCTCGGCCGGGCCGGATTCCGGCTTCGCGGTCGGGGACGAGGTGCTCGCCTTCAGGGTGATCGGCGGCTACGCCAGCGCCCTGACCGTCGCGGCGAGGAACGTCTTCCGCAAGCCGGCGTCGCTCGGCTTCCCGGAGGCCGCGAACCTCCTCCTGGCCGGCGCCACGGCGGCCGACATGATCCGCGTGGTCGCGCCGAAGGCCGGGGAGACGGTGCTCGTGCACGGCGCATCAGGCGCGGTCGGGGTGTCGCTGCTCCAGCAGCTCCGCCTGATCGGGGTGCGCGCCATCGGCACCGCGAGCGAGCACCACTTCCGGCGGATCGGCGGCTTCGGCGGGAAGCCCGTCGCCTACGGTGACGGACTCGCCGATCGCGTGCGGGCGATCGCGTCGGACGGCATCGCCGCGGCCTTCGACACCGTCGGCACCGACGAGGCGGTGGACGTCTCGCTCGAGCTGGTGGCCGACCGATCCCGCATCGTGAGCATCGCCGCCTTCGGGCGCGCTAGCGAGGACGGCTTCCCCACTGTCGGTGGCTCGGACCCCGAGAGCTCGAGGTTCCGCGACTCGGTCCGGCAGCACCTGGTCGACCTGGCCGCGAGCGGGGAGCTGGCGGTGCCGGTCGCGCGCACCTTCCCGCTGGCCGAGGCCGTCGATGCGCTCCGCCTGCTCGGATCGGGTCACCCGGGAGGCAAGCTCGCGCTCATCCCGTGAGAGGCCGCGCCGGAGCGCTGGATCCTGAGTTTCCGAGGAGGGCGGTCAGCGCAGGTACGGCGCCAGCGCCTGCTCCAGCGCGGCCTTCGGCCTGGCGCCGATCAGGGTGGAGACCACCTCGCCGTCGCGGAAGACCTTGAGCGTCGGCAGCGACAGCGCCTGGTAGCCCGTGGCGGTGTCGATCTCGTCGTCGGCGTTGACCTTGACGATCGTGACCTCCGGATGCTCGGCCGCGAGCCGCTCGAGCACCGGCTCGAGCGCCCGGCAGGGCGGGCACCACACCGCCCAGAAGTCCACGATCACCGTGCCCTCGGCCTTCAGCACCCTCTCCTCGAAGGTGAGGTCGGTGACGCTCTGCAGTGTTCCCATCGGATCCTCTTCTCTCGGCGGTGATCCGACGCTATGCCCTGACCCCCGGGGCAGGGTCAAGCGAGAGCTGGCAGCGCGGCTCCGCCTCCGACACCAGACGGATGAGCGCCTCCCGCCGCCTCCGCAGGTCGACGATGCGGGCATCCACCTCTCCGATCGCCGCACGCAAGGTGGCGACGGAGTCGGGGCAGTCCTCGCCCCTGGCGTGACCTGCCAGCAGGCAGTCGAGGAAGGGACGGGCGCGTTCCGCGCTGACGCCCAGCACGGCGAGCTCGCGGATCTCGCGCACCAGCCGCAGGTCGCGATCACCGAATTCTCGATACCCGTTCGCCCGTCGCTCCGGCACGATCAGCCCGAGCGACTCGTAGTAGCGCACCGCCTTGACGCTCACGCCCGCGCGTCGGGCGAGCTCACCGATCAGCATGCGATCACGCTAACCCCTGCCCCCGTGGGCAAGGTCACGTCGTGCGTGCCTGGCCGCGAACGGAGCGGCCCGCGGCATCCGGGGCGGAGCGTACCGGAGCAGCTGAGCTCAGTTGCCGATCGCCGTGAGCACGCGCCTGGCCGACTCCCCCAGCCCCCAGGTCGCGACGAGCGCCTCGAATGCAGCGAGCCGTTCGGCGTCGAGGGGCTGGATCTCCGAGTCGACCTCCGGCAGGTCGAGATCGCGCACCACCGCGACCACCGCGGGCGCGACCCTCAGGTACTCGGCGCCGCCGATGATCCTCGCGCGCACGGTCGCCGACATCGGGGCCGCCGGGTCTGCGGCGGCGGCGATGATCCCGTCCAGCGACCCGTGCTCGCCCAGCAGGCCGGCGGCGGTCTTCTCTCCGATCCCGGGGATCCCGGGCAGGCCGTCGGAGGGATCGCCCCGCAGCGCGGCGAAGTCGGCGTACTGCCGGGCGCTCACCCCGTATCTGGCGCGGAGCGCGGAGTCGGTGAGCAGCTCGAGCCGGCTCATCCCCCGCCCGGTGTAGACCACGCGGACCGCCGCCTCGTCGTCGATCAACTGGAACAGGTCCCGGTCGCCGGTCACGACATCCACCGGTATGGACGAGGTGCTCGCCAGGGTGCCGATGACGTCGTCGGCCTCGTACCCGGCCCTGCCCACCACCGGGATGCCGAGCGCGTCGAGCACTTCGCGGATGACCGGGACCTGCGGGCCGAGCGACTCCGGAACCTCCTCGATGTCGCTGCCGCCCGGCACCGGGACCGCGACCCGGTGCGCCTTGTAGCTCGGGATCAGCTCGACGCGCCAGCGCGGGCGCCAGTCGTCGTCCCAGCAGGCGACGAGGTTGCTGGGCCGGAAGTCGGTCACCAGCCGGGCTATCGCGTCGAGCAGACCCCTGACCGCGTTGACCGGCTGGCCGCTCGGCGCACGCAGCGTGTCCGGAACCCCGTGGAAGGCGCGGAAGTACATCGCCGCGGTGTCGAGGAGCATGAGGCGCGATTCTGATGGCACGAGAGCATCCTGTCATCCCACCGCGGTCGCCACGACGGGCTTCCCGCTCGATACTCTGAATGGATGACCGACGCCGAGACCCTGAGCGCACCCGACCTCCGCGACCCCGACGCCGAGCCGCCGGTCGTCTACTCCGGACCCGAGAACCTGTTCCGCCTGCGCGACATCACCGTCGGGGACCGCGCCGCGAGCAGCTCGATGGACCTCGGGCAGTGGGCCAGCTCGGAGGGGCGCCCGATCGGGGCCGGGGCGATCGGCGTGCTGATCGACAACGCCACCGGCTATGCGCTGGTGACGGCGCGGCAGCCGGGATCCTGGACCATCAGCACCGAGATCAGCATCGACGCCTTCCCGGAGCTGCTCACCGCGACGAGCCTCACCGCACGGTCCACCGTCGACCACGCCGACACGCTCGGCGGATTCGCCACGGCACGCGTGCACGACGAGCGGGGCAGACTGGTCGCCATCGGCACCCAGCGCTGCAGGTGGGTGCCGTTCGCCCGCACCGACATGAGCGGCTCCGGTGAGCCTGCCTCCACGGGGCGCGCCTCCGGCGATCTGCCCGCCATGCTGGGCGCCACGCTCCGCACCGATGGGTCGGACGTGGTGCTCAGCCTGACCAGCCGTCACGAGCTGGAGAACCCCAGCAACATCATGCACGGCGGCGTCTCCATCGCCGCGGCGGACGTGGTGGCGACGACCGCGCTCGCGGTGGAGGGCATGCCGCCTCTCGCCACCTCCTCGCTGCGCGTCGGCTACACGCGCGCGGTGATGGACGGGGACCTCGTCGAGTACCGCGCCGTCACCCGCCACCGCGGTCGCGGGCTCGGCATCGTGGAGGTCACGGCATCCGTCGGCGGCAAGACCACCGCGATCGTGCACATCGTGGCGAACCCGGTCGGCTGAGCGCCGGGCGTAGGGTGCTGGCATGCCGCGAACGGATCGGGCATCCCTGGTGATCGCCGCCCCGCCCGAACGGGTCTACGCCGCCCTCGTCGACCCGGACGCGCTCGAGGCGTGGCTCCCGCCCGAGGGGATGGGCGGCAGGGTCGAGCGATTCGAGCCGTGGCCGGGCGGGTCGTACCGGATGGTCCTGACCTACGCCGACGCCTCGTCCGCGCCGGGCAAGGCGACCGCGGACTCCGACATCGTCGAGGCCCGTTTCGTCGAGCTCAGCCCCGGGACGCGGGTCGTGCAGACCGTGGACTTCATCTCGGATGATCCGGCTTACGCCGGCACGATGAGCATGACCTGGGAGCTCACCGCGGTCGCGGAGGGAACGCGGGTGGAGATCCGGGCCGACGACGTGCCGGCCGGCATCTCCGCCGAGGATCATGCCACCGGGCTCGCCTCGTCCCTGGCCAATCTGGCCGGCTATCTGACGCGCTGACCCGGACCGCCGATCAACAGCTACCGCTCCGGCGGTTGACGCGTACCGTCAACGGTGCAGGAGGTCATCATGGCCGAGGTCAGAACGGAACACGTCCCCTGGACCGACCGTCGCGACGACGGGCTTGTCCACTTCATCGATTGGCTGAACCACAAGCTGATGGGCCCGATCGGGCCGCCGCCGCTGGGGCCGTACGACACGGTGGTGAGGCAGATCGCCGACGCCACGTGCCCGATCTGCGGCAGGCCGATGCGCGAGCACAGCATCGACCGCTCCACCCCGAACGCGGTGATCGACTGTCCGGGCGAGCACCTCCCCGTGGTCGACGACCACCCGCTCAACGAGCTGGGAATGGACCACCGGCCCTAGACCCAGAATCCCCTGCCGCCGAACCAGCCGTCGTATCCGCTGCCGCCGCCCTCGCCCCGCGTCTCGGAGTGGCGGGAGCCGAGATAGGAGCCGACCACCGCCGCGCCCAGGTCGTCGAGCTCCGGCGCGACCACCCGTCCGCCGGCCCGCCGCGCCATCGAGTCGACGAAGCGGGCCAGTCCCACGTCGTCGCCGAGCCGGAAGAAGGTGGTCTGCGCGCCGAGCCGCATCGACGTGTCCAGCTCGCGGATCGCCGCGCCGATGGTGAGCGGATGCGGCGGGTAGGAGAAGAACACCTCGCCGTCCGGCATGAGGTGGGAGGTCGGCTCGCCGTCGGTGACGATGAGCAGCACCGGCTGGGCGTTGGGGTGCTTGCGGAAGTGCCGGTTGGCCAGCAGCAGCCCGTGGTGGAGGTTCGTGCCCTTGTCCCAGATCGCCTCGAGGGCGGTGAGCTTCTCGATCTCCATCACCTCGGCGTAGCGGCCGAAGGCGATCAGCTGCAGGTGGTCTCCGCGGAACCGGGACTTGATCAGGGTGTGCAGCGCGAGCGCGGTGCGCTTCATCGGCACCCAGCGGCCGTCCATAGCCATCGAGAACGAGGTGTCCACCAGGAGCGCCACTGCCGCCTGGGTGCGGGCCTCCGTCTCGGCGACCTCGATGTCGTCGACGGTGATGAGCCGGGCATCCGCCCCGTCGCCGAGGCGGCGCTGCACGCCGTTGAGCACGGTGCGCGGGATGTCCCAGCCCTCGGTGTCGCCGAACTCCCACGGCCGGGTGGCGCCGGAGAGCTCGCCGGCTGACCCGGCGCTGCGCGTCTCCCGCTGGCCCTGCCGCCCCGACATCCGGGTCGCCACGTCGCGCAGCAGGGTCTTGCCGAGCTGCCGCATCGCCTTCGGCGTGAGGTTCAGCCGTCCGGTGGAGTCGCGGCGCACGCTGCCGCTCTCGCGCAGGGCCTTCTCGATCTCCTTGAGCGCCCGCGCGTCGACCGCCGCATCGTCGCCGAGCTGGCGGGCCAGGGCGTCGAGGTCCACATCGTCCATGCGTGCGCCGCCGTACTGCTGGCTGAGCTGCTCGCTGAGCTCGTCGAGCTCGGCCAGATCGCTCAGCACGCCGGTGCCGTCGCCGAGACCGAGGCCCTCCTGCCCGTCGAACTGCTCGGAGCCCGACCAATCCTCCCCCGGCCGCAACGCCTGCAGGTTCGAGTCGAGCTGGCCGAGCGCGCTCATCAGCTCGGGAGAGCCGAAGGCGTCGGCCGAAAGCTGCATCAGCTCGTCGCGCTGCTCCTGGGTCATCGAATTGAGCATCCGCTGCGCGGCGGCCGAGCGCTTGGCCAGGGTGTCCATCAGCTCGTCGAGGTTCTGCGGGCTCTCCGGGAAGTGCTGGCCATGCTTGGCCATGAAGTCGTCGAAGTCGGCCTGCGTGTCCTCGCCGCGGCGGCGCTTCTCGAGCAGCCGGTTGAGGTCGCCGAGCATCTCCTGGATCGCGGCCTTGTCCTCCTCGGTCGCGTTCTCCAGCGCCTTCTTCATGCCGGCGAAGCGCTGGTCGAGCAGCTCGCGGCCGAGCAGGTCCTTGATCTTCTCGTAGTCCTCGCGGGCCTGGCGGGACTTCCAGTCGTAGTCCTTCAGCTCGCTGACGGCGGCGGAGGTCGAGGCCGGCAGGTTCTCCAGCCGCATCTCGGCGAAGGAGCGGTCCAGGTCGTCCATCATGGCGTCGCGGGCGAGCTCCTTGCGCTCCTCGAGCACCGCGCGGTCGAGGAGCCGCTTGACCTCCTGGAGCGTTCCGTCGAGATTGTGCCGCTGCAGCAGCTCGCGCCGACGCTCTGACACCCGGCGAGCCAGATCGTCGAGCCCTCGGCGGTTGCTGTCCCCGCGGCGCAGGAACTCCTGCATCGCGCGCTCGGGCGAGTACCCCGCCATCACGGTGTCGCCGATCGCGTCGAGGGCCTCGGCGATGTCCACCGGGGGCGCGAGCGGATCCCCGCCGTCGTAGCGGCGGAACCGCGAGCTGTGCCTGGTGGGCCTGCTAGCCATAGACGGTCTCGATCCCATCGGTGTCCTTGCCCACCTGGCGGGCCAGGTACAGGCCCTCCAGCGCCAGCTCGATGGCCCCGGCGCGCTCGCCGTCGCTGGTGGCGCCGAGCCGTTCCGCGATCTCGTCGTAGAGCTCCGACTCGCCGAGCACCGGCAGGCCGGCCAGCATGTCCCTGGCTGGCATCTGCTCGCCGGTGCTCACCATCGAGCCGGACTCGATCGCGGCGACCAGCGGCCCGAAGTCCAGTCCGCCCAGGTGCTGACGCACCGTCTCCGCGGTCGCGGTGCGCAGAAGATGGCTCAGCACCTCGGACTCTCGCCCCTCCTCGCCGGACTCGAACTCGATCTTGCCGCCGAGGACGTCCATGGCCGTCTCCAGGTCGACCACCCTGGCCACGGCCTGCTCCTCGCCCTGGGCCGCCGCGCGGTGCAGCGCGGATGCGGCGATCGTCTCGGCTCCGGCGATCGCGAAGCGCGCGCTCACGCCGCTGCGCTGGTCGACGGCCGAGGAGTCGCGCAGGTTGCGGGTGAAGCGGGCCAGCACCTCGAGCAGATGCTGCGGCACCTCAGCGACCAGCTCCGCCTCCTGACGGATGACCGCGATCTCGGCCTCCAGCTCCGCCGGGTAGTGGGTGCGGATCTCGGCCCCGAAGCGGTCCTTGAGCGGGGTGATGATCCGCCCGCGGTTGGTGTAGTCCTCGGGGTTGGCGCTGGCGAGCACCAGCACGTCGAGCGGCAGTCGCAGCACGTAGCCGCGGATCTGGATATCCCGCTCCTCCATCACGTTGAGCATCGCCACCTGGATCCGCTCGGCGAGGTCCGGCAGCTCGTTGATCGCGACGATGCCGCGGTGACTGCGCGGGATCAGGCCGAAGTGGATGGTCTCCGGGTCCCCCAGGGACCGGCCCTCCGCCACCTTCATCGGATCAACATCCCCGATCAGGTCGGCGACGCTCGTGTCGGGCGTTGCGAGCTTCTCGACGTAGCGCTCCGAGCGGTGCCGCCAGGCGACGGGCAGGTCGTCGCCGAGCTCGGCCGCGCGGCGGATCGACTCGTGAGTGATCGGGTCGAACGGGTGCTCCCCGAGGTCGGCGCCGTCGATCACCGGGGACCACTCGTCGAGGAGGCCGGAGATGGTGCGCAGCAGCCGGGTCTTGCCCTGGCCGCGCTCACCCAGCAGCACGATATCGTGCCCGGCCAGCAGGGCGCGCTCCACCTGCGGGATGACGGTGAACTCGAAGCCGTGCAGGCCCGGCCACGGGTCCTCGTGCGCGCGCAGCCTCGCCAGCAGATTGTCGCGGAGCTCCACCCTGAGCGGCTTCAGCACATGGCCGGAGGCACGCAGCTCTCCTGCGGTACGGATGTCGGGGGCCTGCGTCGCGGCGTCGCTCATCGATTCAGGGTAAGCCTGTCCGGGCGGATTCGGTCCCCCTTCGCCGGAATAGCCCGGGCCTGATTCGGCGCGGCTCGGCGATCGCCCCTTGCCTCGTCGGGGAGAGAGGCCGAGCATGCGAGGTGTCGCCGGCAGGCCGCCGCGTCGGGAAGGGAGATCGGCTGTGTCGGAGTCGTCAGGATCGCGCTTCGCCGGGTTCGCCGACAGGGCCGACGCCGGGCGACGGCTCGGAGAGCATCTGGCGGGACTCGGGTTCCGCGACCCGGTGGTGCTCGGACTGCCGCGAGGCGGCGTTCCGGTCGCCGCCGAGGTGGCGAAGGCGCTGGACGCGCCGCTCGACGTCGTCGTCGTGCGCAAGCTCGGGCTGCCCTCGTGGCCCGAGGTCGCGATGGGCGCGATCGGTGAAGGAGGGGTGCGCCGCGTGGACCAGGACCTGGTCCGCCGGGCCCGGCTGAGCCCGGACGACGTGGCGGCGGTGGAGCGGAGGGAGACGGCGGTGCTCGACGACCGTCTCGCGCGACTGCGGCGGGGCCGTGCGGCCCTCGACCTGACCGGCCATACCGCGATCATCGTCGACGACGGGATCGCGACCGGCGCCACGGCCTCCGTCGCGGTCGAGGCGGCCCGCCGGCGCGGGGCGGACCGCGTCGTCGTCGCGGTCCCTGTCGGCAGCGCCGACGCGGCGCAGCGGGTGGCGGGGGCGGACGAGGTGCTGTGCCTGGCCCAGCCGCCGGACTTCACCGCGGTCGGGATGCACTACCGGGACTTCACGCCGACCACCGACGAGGAGGTGGCCGCTCTCCTGGCCGGACGACGCTGAGGCCAGTCGTACCCCGGGTCGGCGGCGGCCGGCTACCTCAGCGACCGCCCCGCGCGCAGCTCCAGCAGCCTCGCCACCAGCAGCTCGCCGTCGACCTGACCGAAGCGCTCCAGCGCCTCCCGGTGCAGCCGGGTGACCAGACCGGAGAGCTCGAACGGCGAGCCGGTGCGCTCGGCCAGGCCGACCAGGGTGTCCAGCTCCTCGACAACCCGGCCGAGGCCGAAGTCCTCGAGATAGTCCCCGGCGAGCAGGGAGTCGAGGTGGCGGTCGATGAAGACGCTGCCCCCCGCGCTGCGCGCGAGCAGCCGCCGCAGGTTCGACGGGTCGAGACCCGCCGCCTGGCCGAGCAGCATCGCCTCGGTCACCGCGACCGCCTGCCCGAACCAGAGCAGGTTGGCGAGCAGCTTGACCGTCTGGCCGTCCGCGGGATCCGTTCCGGCGGGCTCGACGGTGCCGAGCGCGCCGAGGATGCGGATGGCCCGGTCGTCCGAGCCGCCCAGGTAGAAGGTCAGCGCGCCCGCGGCCGCTCCGGCCGGCCCGCCGCCGATCGGTGCCGAGACCGCGGCGATGCCGCGCCCGCCGGCCTGCTCGGCAAGCTCGGTCGTGAGCAGCGGATCGCCGCTGGTCAGATCCAGCCACAGCGATCCCGGGGTCATCGCCCCGATGATCGATGGCATGGACTCTGCCAACTCCCGACGCCCGGGGAGCACCGTGATGACGACCTCCGACAAGCACGCCAGGCCGACGGCGTCCACCGCGGGCCGGGCGCCGACCGCCGTGATCACGCCGGGCGAGACAGCGGGGTCGACCACCGTCACCGCGAAGCCGTGCTCGACCAGCCGGGCGGCGATCGGCAGGCCCATCCGTCCGGCTCCGAGCATCCCGATCATGGTGGTCACAGAGCAAGTATCGTCGCTCGACCACTAGAACATATGTTCGAATCTCCGTAGAGTGGCGGCATGCCCATCGCCTTCCAGACCTCGCTCTTCGACGACCTCGGTTCGCAGCCAGCCCTCGAGCCCCTCGGCGGGACCGTCGAGCGCATCGAGCTCGGACTCGGCGCCTGGCTCGATCTGCGGCCGGGCTGGCTGAGCGACTCCGACGCCCTGTTCGAGCGCCTCGCCCAGACCGTGCCGTGGCGCGCCGACCGGAGGGAGATGTACGACCGCGTGGTGGACGTCCCCCGCCTGGTCTGCCGCTACGGCCCGGGTTCCCGCTACCCTGACCCGGTGCTCGAGCAGGCGCAGGACGCGCTCAACGATCACTACGGCCGGCCGGAGGACCAGGTCTTCTCCACGGCCGGCCTCTGCTTCTACCGCACCGGGGACGACAGCGTCGCCTGGCACGGCGACCGGGTGGGGCGGGCGATCGACCGTGACACCATGGTGGCCATCCTCTCCGTCGGCGTGCCGCGGTACCTGTCGATCCGGCCGAAGGGCGGCGGCGACGTGCTGCGCTTCGCACTCGGACACGGCGACCTGGTCGTCATGGGCGGCAGCGCCCAGCGCACGCACGAGCACGCCGTGCTCAAGTCCAGGTCGGCCCTCGGGCCGCGGATCAGCATCCAGTTCCGGCCGGACTGGAGGCGGCTCAGTTCTCCGCCCGCCCCAGCTTCCAGTACCCCATGAAGGCGATCCGGGATCGGTCGATGCCGAGCTCGCGCACCAGGTGGCGCCGCAGGCCCGTGATGGCCCCGGCCTCACCGGCGAGCCAGGCGTAGAGCCCCGCGTCGTCGGGTTCCTGCGGCACCTCCCACAGCACCTCGCTGCCGGGGTTGAGCAGCGCGTCGTCCGGCTCGGCGGCCGGTGCGTCCGAGCCGTGCTCGGCGACCCATCGGCCGGCCCACTCCCTGACCGCGTCGCCCAGGAGCGCTCCGTACCCCGGCGCGCCGTGCGCGTCCCTGGGCAGCCAGGTCAGCTCCACGCCGGACGGCGCGCGGAGGTCCAGCACGTCGAGAGCGGTCGGCACCTCGAGGAAGACCGCGCCGACCGCATCCGGGGCGAGCGACTCGACGATGCCGGAGATGGCGGGCACGGCGGTCTCGTCACCGGCGACGAGCACCGTCGACGCCGTGCCGGGGTGCCACTCGAAGCCCACCGGGGGCGCGTCGGAGGTGGCGTCCGGGCCGACCACGAGCAGCTCGTCGCCGACCCGCGCCCGGGAGATCCAGCGCGAGGCGGGGCCGGCGTCGCCGTGCGCGACGAGATCGACCACCAGCTCGCGGGCCATCCGGTCCGCCCGCCGGATCGTGTAGGTGCGCATCGGGTTGCGCACCCCGTCGGGCTGCATCCGCCAGGCCGCGTACCAGTCGTCGCCGGGCGGCAGCACGCTGACCCGGGATCCGGGCAGCGGGAAGAACAGCTTGATCCGCTGGTCCGGGCCCGCCGTGCCGATGTCGGCGAGCTCCTCCGACCAGAAGGTGACGCGCACGAAGTGCGGGCTGAGGCGGTCGATCCTGGACACCTGCACCCGGTAGGTGCGCGACGCCGGCCGGCTCACGACGACACCCCGGCCCCGGCATCCGCGTGGTGGCGGCCGATCGGGAGCATCAGCTGCTTGCCCGAGACCGGATCGGGGATGACGCTGCTCTCGATGCCGAACACGTCGCGCACGACGTCCTCGGTCAGCACGTCGGACGGATCCCCCGCGGCGCGGATGCCCCCGCCGGAGAGCGCGATGAGGTGGTCGGCATAGCGGGCGGCGAGGTTGAGGTCGTGCAGCACCATGACGATGGTCGTGCCCCGTCCGCGGTTGAGGTCGGTGAGCAGATCGAGCACCTCCACCTGGTGACTCACGTCGAGGAAGGTGGTCGGCTCGTCCAGCAGCAGCAGCTCCGTCTCCTGGGCCAGCGCCATCGCGATCCACACCCGCTGACGCTGCCCGCCGGAGAGCTCGTCGACCGGCCGATCGGCCAGCTCTGCGGTCTGGGTGGCGTCCAGGGCGGAGGCGACAGCCAGGTCGTCCGCCGCGGACCAGCGCGCGAAGAGGCCCTGGTGCGGATGCCGTCCCCGGCCCACCAGGTCGGCGACCGTGATGCCCTCCGGCGCGACCGGCGACTGGGGCAGCAGGCCGAGCGTCCTGGCGAGCTCCTTGGCCGGCATCCGGTGGGTGACCTTGCCGTCGAGCAGCACCTGCCCGGCCCGCGGCGCGAGCAGCCGGGACAGGGAGCGGAGCAGGGTCGACTTGCCGCAGGCGTTCGGCCCGACGATCGCGGTGATCCGGCCCGGCGGCACGGTCAGGTCGAGCCCGCTGATCACGGTGCGATCTCCGTAGCCGAGGGTGAGCGCCTCCGCGGTCAGCCGATGGGACGTGGTCATAGCGAGCCTCCGGTGCGGTTGCTGCGGACGATGAGGTAGATCAGGTACGGCGCGCCGAGCACGCCGGTGACGACGCCGACCGGGAACCGGGTGCCGAACGCGTACTGCCCGCAGAAGTCCGCGACCAGCACGAGGGCCGCCCCGACCAGCGCGGCCGGGAGCAGGAGCGAGCCGCGCGGACCCACGATGCGCGCCGCGATCGGGCCGGAGAGGAAGGCGACGAAGGCGATCGGACCGGCGGCGGCCGTGGCGAAGGCGATCAGCCCCACCGCGGCGACCAGCACCAGCAGGCGGCTGCGCTCGACGCGCACCCCGAGAGCGGATGCCGTGTCGTCGCCGAGCTGCATCGCCGCCAGTGCGCGCGAACGGCTCAGCAGGGCGGGCCCGAGCACCGCCAGCGCGATCAGCGCCGGGAGCACCTGTGCCCAGGTGGTGCCGTTCAGGCTGCCGGTGAGCCAGCGGAGGGCCTCCTGCAGATCCCACTGCCCGGCTCGCGAGAGCACGTAGTTCGTGATGCTCTCGAGCATCGCCGCGACGCCGATGCCGACCAGGATCAGCCTGGCGCCCGCCGCGCCGCCGCGATAGGCGAGCGCGTACACGATCAGCGCCACGACCAGTCCGGCGACGATCGCGAACAGGGAGACCGCCGGACCGCCGAGCGAGAGCATCACGATCGCGAAGGCGGCGGCAGCGCTGGCGCCGGCGCTGATGCCGATGATGTCCGGGCTGGCGAGCGGATTGCGCAGCATGGTCTGGAAGCTGACCCCGGCCAGGCCGAAGCTCAGCCCGGCCACGACGGCGAGCACGGCGCGCGGCAGCCGCAGCCGGCCGACCGTGAACGACGCGCCGGCGACGTCCTCGCCGAGGATCACCCGGACGACGTCGAGCGGCCCGTAGAAGGTCCGGCCGACCATGAGGCTGACCGCGAAGGCCACCACGATGAGCGCGACGAGGATTCCGATCACCAGCCGTCGCCGCGAGTTGCGCCGCGCGCGGCTCGAGGCGACCAGCTCGACCGTCGGAGTCTCGACCGTCGCGGTCATACCGCCCTCCCCCGCCGTCTGCGCACGATGGCGATGAAGAAGGGCGCACCGATCAGCGCGGTGATGATGCCGACGTCGAGCTCGCTCGGGCGCGCGACGACCCTGCCGACCACGTCCGCGACGACGAGCAGTGCAGCACCGGTGAGCGCCGAGAACGGCAGCAGCCAGCGCTGGTCGACGCCGACGAGCAGCCGGCAGAGGTGGGGCACGACGAGCCCGACGAAGCCGATCGGACCGGCGATCGCGGTCGACGCGCCGCACAGCACCACCGCCCCGAAGGCGGCCACCGCGCGGACGACGGCGACGTGCTCGCCCAGGCTCGCGGCCACGTCGTCGCCGAGCGCCAGCGAGTTCAGGCCGCGCGCGCAGAGCAGGCACACGAGGCAGCCGACGATGAAGAAGGGCAGCAGCTGCACGATCCCGTCGAACGATGCCCCGCCGACCCCGCCGATCTGCCAGGAGCGGATGTTGGCCGAGATGTCGCCGCGCGGCAGCGCGACGGCGGTGATGAAAGAGGCGAGCGCGGCAGAGGTCGCGGCGCCGGCCAGGGCGAGCTTGAGCGGGGTGGCCCCCTCCCTGCCGAGGGAGCCGATCGTGTAGACGACGACCGCCGCGACCGCGGCGCCGGCGATCGCGGTCCAGATGTAGCCGGTCGCCGTGGACAGCCCGAACCAGGCGATGCCGATGACCACGGCGAGCGAGGCCCCCATGTTCACCCCGAGGATGCTCGGGTCGCCCAGCGGATTGCGGGTGACGCCCTGCATGACCGCGCCGGCGAGGCCGAGGGCCCCGCCCACGATCACGGCGAGCAGGGTGCGCGGTATCCGCTTGACCACCGCGGCCTGGCTCAGGTTGTCCATGGATCCGCCGAGGGCGGCGACCAGGTCGTCCCACGACACGTCCCGCGAACCGATGGCCAGCGAGAGCAGCATCAGCCCGCCCAGGACGGCGAGGACGACGAGCAGCCAGAGCAGCCGCAGCCTCCTCGGGCGCCGGATGACGGCGATGCCCGAGGAGGATGCCGTGGCGGCCTCTGCCCGGGTCACTTGGCCTTGTCTGCCGCCCCGGCGAGGAGCGCGAGGTAGTCGTCGAGCACCCAGGGGATGGCCAGCGGGGTGGGGTTGGCCGCCGTTCCGAGGGGTCCGGCGCCGTCGAGGGCGACGATCGCGCCGTTCTTCACCGCCGGCATCTGCGACAGGAGCGGGTCGGACTCGAGCGTGCGGACGAGCTCCTCGTCGCCGTAGGTGACGATGATCTGCACGTCGGAGAACACGTCGACCTGCTCGGCGCTCACGGTGCCGGAGAACTTGCTGGCGTCCTTCGACGCCTCGGTGACGCTCTTCGGCGTGGACAGGCCCAGGTCCTCGAAGAAGGCCGCGCGGGTGTCGTGGGAGGTGTAGAAGCTGACCTCGCTGAGGTCGCTCGGATCCACGTGGGTGAGGAACATGGTCGACGCGCCGTCGAGCTGCGGGTACTTCGCCGTGGAGTCCGCGATGTCCTTCTCGATGTCGGCGATCAGCCGCTCGCCCTCTTTCGCCTTGCCCATGCCCTTGCTGTTGAACTCGATCACGTCGCGCCACGAGGTCGCCCACGGCCCCTCCGGGTAGGCCACGACCGGAGCGATCTCGCTCAGCGTGTCGTAGTCCTCCTGGCTCAGACCGGAGTAGGCCGCGAGGATCACGTCGGGCTCGGTGTCGGCCACCGCCTCGAAGTCGATGCCGTCGGTCTCGTCGAAGAGCACGGGGGTGTCGGCTCCCAGCTCGTCGAGCTTCTCCTTCACCCATGGCAGCAGCCCGTCGCCGTCGTCGTCGCCGAAGTTGGCCGCGGCCATGCCGACCGGGACCACGCCCAGCGCCAGCGGAACCTCGTGGTTGGCCCAGTTGACCGTCGCCACCCGCTTGGGCTCCTCGGTGATGGTCGTGGCGCCGAGGGCGTGCTCGATGGTGATGGGGTAGCCGGCTCCGCCGGCAGAGTCGTCGGCGTCGCCGGAGGGCGCGCTGCAGGCCGACAGGCCGACGGCCGCGACGACCGCGACGGCGGCGACGGTCAGGAAACGATGTGCTCGCATGGGACTCCGTCAATCAAGGTTAGGTGAGGCTTACCTATCCAACCTAGGCGAGCCCCCGACGGCGGCGCAATCGCTCCCAACCGACGCAGCTCTAGCGCTTCGGACATCCACCGACGGTCGTGTGCACTCGGCTCGGACGCCCATGCACGCCGACGCTCCCGTCGAGTTGACGCACATCGACCCAACTGCTCTTCGGTGGGTCGATGTGCGTCAACTCGATGAGGAAGTGGCCGTGCGGACAGGGGCGCATCCGAGGAGGACGCGCCGGCGAGCAGGGTTCAGCGGGAGCGGAAGGCGCTCGGGGTGAACCCGGTGGTGCGGCGGAAGGCCGCGCCGAAGGCGCTGGGCGAGGAGTATCCGAGCTCGGCCGACACCTCCTCGACGGCCTCGCCCCGGGATAGGAGGTCGACCGCGCGCTGCGCTCGCACCGTCGCGATCCAGCCCAGGAAGCCGACGCCGGTCTCGGCGCGGAAGGCGCGCGTGATGGTGCGGGTGCTCACCCCGAGCCGCTCGGCCCAGGACGAGAGCGATGGCACCGCACCGGGGTCCTCCTGCACCGCGCTGACGATCGGCGCCAGCAGCGCGGACTCCGGCACCTGCACGAAGAGCTCCCGGTGCGACGGCGCCAGCACGTCGAGCACCACGGCCTCGGTGACGGATCGGGAGCGCGGGGACAGCGTCGCGTCGGAGAGCCGATCCAGCAGCTGACGCAGCAGCGGGGTGACCTCGACGGCGGCCGGCCGGCTCGAGATCGACTCGACCGAGTCCACCCCGAAGTGCGAGGTGCGATACCAGGTGCCGGCGCTGGCGACGCCGGAGTGGAGCACGCCGGCGGGGATCCACAGGCCGAGGGCCGTGCTGATCGTCCAGGTGCGCTGGCCAACGCTGACCCTGGAGATGCCGCGCTCGTTCCACAGCAGCTCGTGGGTCGGATGCGAATGCTCGGCCCACCGGGTCTCCCGGTCGACCCGCTCGTCGAAGCCCTCGATCACGAAGGGGACCTCGATCGCGCCGGCGGCGTAGACCGGCAGGGCGCGCACGTCCTCGCTCATGCGACGCGCCCTCGAGTCGGGAGTCGTGGCGGGTCTACGCGACCCCGCACCCGCCACGACTCCCGACTCGGCGACCAGGTCGAACAGACGGGGCCCCGGTCGGCAGACCGGGGCCCCGTCATGACGCGGGATCCGGAGATCAGGCCTCGCTCTTGGCCAGGGCCTCCTGCTGACCCTTCGCGGCGTAGTAGGCCGCGCGGGCGGCGATGCGGCGCTCCTGCTCGGCCTGGCCGGCATCCAGCACGTCCTGCGGCAGCTCGACGTTGGGCACCCGGCTCCTGCCGTGGTACTTCTCGATGTAGGCGTCGAGCTCGGGGCCGGACTCCCACGAGGTGATCAGGCAGTAGCGCGGCTCGGTGCCGACGTGGGTGGCGGCATGCCAGAGGCGCTGCGTGTCGATGATGAGCTGCGCGCCCGCCGGGAGCGCGATGCGGTACTCGACGCTCGGGTCGGTGCGGTTGTCGCGCAGGACGAAGAAGCTGTCCTTGTCGTCGGTCAGGTTGAAGAATGCGCGCACGACCCAGCCGGTGCCGTCGGGGTTTAGGCGGTTGTTGTCGTCCTGGTGCAGGTTGTACAGGGTCTCGCCGTACGGGGTCGGCTGCAGCTCGATCACGCGGCAGCGGCCCACATTCGCACCCGGCTCCTGGGCGCGGGCGGTCAGGGTGGGCGCCTTCTCCACCTGCGAGGGGATCCAGACGCCGTCCTTGTCGGTGCGCGGCGGCTTGTGGTTCCAGAACCCGTTGACCTCGATCTCGCCCTTCGCGCTCGCCAGCGGAGCGAACCGGGTCTCGCCCGACGACTTCCAGTCGACGTACTCGATGTCGAGCCACTCCTTGGGGTCGATCGGCTGCTCGTAGCGGTCGAGAACCACATAGCCGGTCTCTTCGAGAGCGGCGGACTTGATGTAACCCATGGCTAAACCATGCCTTTCGTTGGGAGGGCCAGCACGTTTTTACAGGCCCAACTTAGGTAACCCTAACATTGAGCACATGAGTACCGCCGGAACCTGGCGAGTGTCGGGGGTTATCCGGCGAGGTCCACATACACTGGAGCCCGCCATGAGCACTGCCACGAACGTCGAAGCGACAGCGGTCAACACCGTCGCCTGGCTCTCCTCGGCGGCCACCGCCATCGTCGTGCCGGTCTACCAGCGCCAGTACCGCTGGGACATCGGAGGATGCGAGCAGCTGCTCGCCGACGTGCGGGCGGTCTCCGACGCGGAGGACCGCCACAGCCACTTCATCGGGTCGATCCTCTCGGCCGCCGGAGCTGAGCGGGACGGCGAGCTGGTGCTGATCGACGGCCAGCAGCGCATCACGACGCTCATGCTGCTGATCGCGGCGCTGCACCACGCGATAGCCCCGCACGACCCTGCGCTCGCCGCCGAGCTGGAGCGGGTGCTGGTGCGCCCGGCGGACCCGGATCGGACCAAGCTGCGCCCGCACCGGGCGTGGGCCGAGGTCTTCGAGAGCGTCGTGCTCGACCGCCGCGGCCCCGGCGAGGAGCTGCGCGACTCGCGCTTCGACGACAACTACGCCTTCTTCCGCAGCCAGGTGCCGGTGGAGGAGGTCCCGCGCATCTGGCGCGGCCTGCAGCGCCTGGAGCACGTCGCGATCACCCTCGGCGCCGATGCCAACGCCCAGCAGATCTTCGAGAGCCTCAACTCCACCGGCGAGCCGCTGCGCGACCACGAGCTGATCCACAACTACGTGCTGATGGGGCTCACGCACGCCGAGCAGAGCGAGATCGAGGACGACTTCTGGGTGCCGATCGAGCAGAACACGGGCGATGCCATCGCCGGCTTCTGGCGGCACTACCTGGTCATGACCACCGGCCGCGAGATCGACGCGAGCGGTGGGCGGACGGTCTACGACGCCTTCCGCCACGAGTTCCCGCGGCTGGAGCTCGACACGCTCCGCGACCATGCCGCGGAGTGGAAGGAGTACTCGGAGGTCTACCGGATCCTGCTCGATCCGGCGCATGCGCCGGACGAGGAGCTGGTGCGCCAGCTCGGCTATGTCAACACCTTCGGCCGCGGGATGTACCCGCTCCTGATGCGGGCCTATCACGACCACGCGCACGGACGCATCGGCCGGGAGACGCTGATCGACACCCTGGAGCAGGTGCAGTCCCTCCTGCTGCGCAGGACGGCGATCGGGCTCGGCACCGATCGCCTGGTGGCCCGCCTGTGCCGGGCCAGGGCCGACGGCCAGGACGAGCTGACCGCCGCGATCGGCCGGATCACCCCCTCCGATGAGCGGGTGCGGGTGGCCCTCAAGTACGGCGCGCTTCCCCACCCCGGCTACGTGCTCGGGCGCCTCGCCGGGATCGACGGCACGGGCGAGGCGAGCGTGGAGCACGTCTTCCCGCTCGCGCCGGCCGACGGCTGGAGCGGCGACGGCGTGCGCGAGTGGGCCGAGTACAGCGACGACGAGCAGAACAGCCACCGCGCCCTGGCGCAGACGCTCGGCAATCTCGTGCTGCTCGAACCGGGCCTGGCCGAGCGCGCCGCCGATAAGCCGTTCCCGGAGCAGCGTCCCCTCTACGCGGCGAGCGCGATCGACGCGACCCGGCGGGTGGCGGAGGTGCCGTCGTGGGGCACCGCGGAGATCGCCGAGCGGACGGCGCGGCTCACCGCGGAGTTCCTGCGGATCTGGACGCGCCCCGCCGCCGTCGGCATCGACGACGACGGGCTCACCCCGATCCTCGACGCCAAGCAGCGCCGGGGCTGGCCGCGCGGCTGGGAGCGGGAGTTCGACTACGTCGAGTACCGCGGCGAGCACTGGGAAGTCCCGGACATCAAGTATCTGTTCAACCGGATCTTCAAGCGGCTGTGGGCTGATGCCCGCGACGACGTCATCGCCTTCAGCTCACGCCGCGGGGGCCCCATCTTCGACTCGCAGGCCTGGAACGGGCACTGGGACCAGCTGGACGAGAGCCACTTCCTCTACATGGGCTGGGACTCCAGGTACATGCTCACCGCCGTGCAGGGAGTGCTCGACGAGGCGGGGATCGCCTCCGAGGTCTTCGTGGTCTACAGCTACATCGGCGCCGCGATGTAGCCCGCCCGCCCACGGCGGGCCCTGGCGCTCCACCGGTCGTCCCGGTGCTCGACGTCGATCGGATGCTCGAAGGCGCGACTGACGTTCCCGCTGGTGATCACCTCGATCGCGGCCCCCGTCGCCACCACGCGCCCGTGGGCGATGAGCATCGCGTGCGTCGTGCTGGATGGCAGCTCCTCGAGGTGGTGGGTCACCAGGATCGACGCGAGCTCGGGGTGGGTCCGCTCCAGCGAGTCGACGGTCTCCAGGAGCTGCTCCCGCGCCGCGACGTCCAACCCGGTCGACGGCTCGTCGAGCAGCAGCAACCGGGGGTCGACGATCAGCGACCTGGCGATCAGGGCGCGGCCGCGCTCGCCCTGCGACAGGGTCGGCCAGAGCGCGTCCGCCTTCCCCGCGAGCCCGATGGACCCGATCAGCTCATCGGCCAGCCGCAGCTCCGCATCGCTCGGCTCCCAGCGCAGCGGCGTCTCGATGGTGCCGGTCAGGCCGGTCAGCACCACCTCGCGGATGCTCAGCGGCGACTGGAGCGGATGGCGCGGGTTCACGTGTCCGATGCTCCGGCGCAGCGACTGGAGCTCGACCCGCCCCAGCCGCGCGCCGAGCACCTCGACGGTGCCGGAGCTGGGATGGGTCATCGCGCCGCAGAAGCCGAGGATCGTGCTCTTGCCCGCCCCGTTCGGCCCGAGCAGGGCCCAGTGCTCGCCGGCTCGGACCGTGAGGCTCACGTCCTCGAGGATGGGGCGGCCTCCCCGCACGAAGCCGACATGGTCGAGTTCGACCACCGGCTCCCACTCGGCGTCCGCTGATCCGCTCACGAGTACAGCTCCTTCAATCCCTGCAGATGCGATCGGCTGGCTGCCGCTGCGGCCGGCGCGTCACGGCGGCGGATCGCCTCGAACAGCGCCTCGTGGGACGCGTGGTCGGCCTCGTCGGAGGGCAGCGGGTGCGCACGGAGCATGTCGGTCATCGCGCGGTGGATCCGGGGCACGAAGGCGTCGAACAGCTCGGCCAGCACCTCGTTCCGGGCGGCGGCGACCACCGAGCGATGGAAGGCCGTGTCGGCGTCGACGTGCTGCGCGAGCGGCCCGGCCGGCGTCTCGGCGCGATGCGCCAGCGCCCCGCGCATGGAGCGCAGGTCGGCGGCGGTGCGACGCTCGGCGGCGAGCGCGGCAGCCTCCGCCTCGATCGCCACCCTCGCCTCGATGACCGCGACGACATCCGCTCGCCCCAGCATCGCTCCCCACTCCTGAGGCGCCTCACGGGCGACAACGAAGACCCCCGCCCCCTGACGGGTCTCGAGCACTCCCCTGCCCGCAAGGTCGCGAATGGCCTCGCGCACCGTGGAGCGGCCGACGCCGAGCTGAGCGGCGAGCACCTGGCAGGTGACTTGTCCACAGGCAGCATCGAAACAGCGCCCCCGAAGGCGGTCAGTGACGCTCGAGGGACAAGCAGGGGGACCAGCCGGGGACCGGCAAAACCCGTCGCCAGACATGACGAAGCCCTGATGACAATCACTTCTCATCAGGGACTTTACGTCGGGCTGACAGGATTTGAACCTGCGACCCCCTGGCCCCCCAGGCGGCCGAACAGTTTCGCGAAGGCAGGAATTCGCGTGATTCTGGGGCTCAGGTCTTGCAGAGCATGTCACGAGATGCATGAGTTGCATGTCAGCATCCGCATCGCATACGCCATGGCGGGGCCAGAAACGCGGGCCTCGTCACGACCTTCAACGATGGGGGCACTCGAGGATCATCCTGGGTGGGTCCGACATCGGTGGCGGATGAGAGAGCGCCTCCTATTCAGGACTGTCGCACGTGCGCACTAGCGTGATACCCGTGAGCGCCGAAGCCGGACGATCCGAGCAGGTGGCCGATCGGCCGCTGCCCGACCGTGCTCTGCCCGATCGCATCGGAGTGCACGGCGCGCGGGTGAACAACCTCAGGAACATCGACGTCGAGATCCCGCTGCGCACCCTCGTCGGGATCGCGGGCGTCTCCGGCAGCGGCAAGTCGTCGCTCGCCCTCGGTGTGCTGTATGCCGAGGGATCGCGCCGATACATCGAGGCCCTGTCGACCTACACCCGACGGCGGATGGCGCAGGCGCCGCGTGCCGACGTGGACTCCGTGGAGCACGTGCCCGCCGCTCTCGCCCTCCGGCAGCGTCCCGGCGTCCCGGGCATCCGCTCCACCTTCGGCACCTCGACCGAGCTGCTGAACGTGCTGCGGCTGATGTTCTCGCGGCTCGCATCGCACGTGTGCCCGAACGGCCACCACGTGCCGCCGACGATCGACGTCGCAGCCGAGCGCCCGATCATCTGCCCGATCTGCGGCGCCGGCGTCGTGGCCCCAGGCGCCGAGTCCCTCGCGTTCAACTCGGAAGGCGCGTGCCCGACGTGCCAGGGCACGGGCGTCGTGCGCACCGTGGATGACGACGCTCTGGTTCCCGACCCGTCGAAGACCATCGACGATGGCGCCGTCGCGCCCTGGCAGATGTTCGGCTTCAACGTGCAGCCCGACATCGTCCGCGAGTTCGGCGTGCGCACCGACATCCCCTGGCGCGATCTGACTGCCGGCGAGCGCGAGATCGTGCTGGACGGCCCTGAGGAGAAGAAGCACATCACCGTCACGAGCAGGAAAGGCGTGCACGAGCTGGACTTCACCTTTCGCAACGCGCGCCTGACAGTCACCGAGGAGTTGAAGCGGGCAGACACCGAGAAGCGCCTGAAGCGCGTCTCGCGCTTCCTCGCCGAGGGCACCTGCCCCGACTGCCGCGGCACGCGCCTGAGCGAGGCGGCCCGTGCCCCGCTGATCGGCGAACGGAACCTCGCGGATGTCACCGCCCTGACGCTCGATGAGGTGCTGGCCTGGGCGCCCACCGTCTCCGAGACCATCCCCGCCGAGATGCAGCGGATGGCAACGGGTCTCGTCGACACGCTGAGCGGCATGGCGCAGCGCCTGGTGGAACTCGGGCTCGGCTACCTCTCGCTCGATCGCGCGGGTTCGACTCTCTCGACCGGCGAACGTCAGCGCGTGCAGCTCGCCCGAGCGGTGCGCAACCGCACCACGGGCATCCTCTACGTGCTCGACGAACCCTCCATCGGCCTGCACCCCGCGAACGTCGACGGCCTGCTCGGAGTGATGGACGACCTGCTCGCCGACGGCAACTCGGTCGTGTTCGTGGATCACGATGTGCAGGTCCTGCGCCGCGCAGCCTGGCTCGTCGAGATCGGCCCCGGTTCCGGGAACGAGGGCGGGTGCATCATCGCGGAGGGCACGATCGACGACCTCGTGGCATCCCGGAAGGTCGCAGCGGCCGGCGACTCGGGCTCCCGCATCGCCGGATTCCTCACGGGCGAGGAGGACGTGATCGTCCGCGAGCGGCCATCCACCGATCACGTGTTCGACCTCGGCCGTATCGGGCTCGCCACCGGCGCCATCCACACGGTGCACCCGCTCGAGGTCGACATCCCGCGCGGACGTCTGACCGCGATCACCGGCGTCTCCGGCTCCGGCAAGACCACGCTCGTGCTCGACTCCCTCGTGCCGGCGATCGCCGCGGGGGCCGACGGTCGTTTGCCCGCCCACGTCCGCTCGATCGATGCGCCAGCCGGTTCGACCGTGCACGTCGTCGACGCGACCCCGATCGGCATCAACGTGCGCTCCACCGTCGCCACCTATTCCGGCGTGATGGACGAGCTGCGCAAGGAGTACGCCGCGACCGACGGAGCCCGCGCCGCAGGGCTCACCGCCTCCGACTTCTCCTACAACACCGGCTCTCTCGCCTGCCCGCGCTGCGAGGGAACGGGCGAGGTGTCGCTCGACGTGCAGTTCCTGCCCGACATCGACATCCCCTGCCCCGAATGCCACGGCTCCCGCTTCTCACCGCGGGCGGAGGAGTTCCCCCTGGACGGCATCTCGCTGCCCGGCCTTCTCCAGCTGACCATCCGCGAGGCGATCGGCGTCACCGCGCTGCCCCGTGTCACCCGCCGGCTGCGTGCGTTCGACGAGCTCGGGCTCGGCTACCTGACGCTCGGTGAGGCCACCCCGGCGCTCTCCGGCGGCGAGGCACAGCGGCTGAAGCTCGTGAACCAACTGCACCGCGACCAGTCCGACGCGGTGTTCGTGCTCGACGAGCCGAGCGTCGGCCTGCACC